>Ga0247842_10000137_pt1 | contig 162680 bp, 149 predicted proteins | sample LaCruzMarch2015__3_FD_192411 | JGI IMG/M metagenome (GOLD analysis project Ga0247842, IMG submission 192411) | Freshwater microbial communities from meromictic Lake La Cruz, Castile-La Mancha, Spain - LaCruzMarch2015_19m | ecosystem: Environmental > Aquatic > Freshwater > Lake | place: Spain... | reverse complement strand
CTCCAGTGTCAAGCAGCTGATCGCCAGGATCGAGCAGTTCGTGGCGGCATATAACAAGAACACAGCTCCATTCACCTGGACGGCTACGGCGGATTCAATCTTGGAAAAGATTCAGCGTCTTTGCTCTTGTATCTCTGGGACAGAACACTAGGCCTCGGCCCCGATCAGGAAACCGCCCAGCACCAGGATCGGCTGGGGCGGGGTTGGCGCAGGGGGTGCCGACCGAAGCGGTGGCAAGAGGGAGGGATCGATCCGGATCGGCAGCAACCGCAGGCTCGGTGCCCCGAGCACCCCATCCGCCCTCGCCGGCAGGGCGGCCACCGGCAGCACCAGCGCCTCCACTCCCTCCAGGGAAAGAGCGGGCGTACCGAGAGGAGCTGCCGGGTCGCGCAGCAGCAGATCGGGAAGCCGACTGCGCTGAGGGTTCAGATCAGGGCAACCGTGGCCGCCTCCTGCCAGTCCAAAGGCGCCCCGGGGCAGTGGGCGGCGCTCCAGGGCCAGCCGCTCCGCCAGCTCCGGCGTGACCATCGTGGAGGTGGCGCCGGTGTCGAGCAGCAGACGGATGCGGGAGCCCTGGCGCTCGTGGCGGGGAGCATGGCCGGCTCTGGCAGCGGCTGCGCCGGAGCCGGGCGGCGCCCCGACGCCCGAAACCTGAAAGTCGAGCACCGGGGTGTGGCCCCCCTCGGCGCGCTCCAGCGCGAGGCTCACCGTGCCCCGGCTGCGGCCTCCCGAAAGCGGCTGGCCGGCCAGCTGGATCAAGGCATGGGCAGGAGCGCTGGCGGCGGGACTGACCGGTGGACGATCAGCGGCCCTGGTGGGAAGGGTCAGCAGCAAGGCCAGCAAGGCTGGGCACCGCCACCAACCAGCGCAGCGAACGGCAACCGGAGCAACCAGACGCAGCTCTGAGGGCTTGGCCGTCGGCTGCCAGCCAGGGTCTGGCCGGGAGCCCATGACGTGGAATACAGAAGAAGGCTCAACCCGGTGAGTCGTGGATCCCCGTTGTGAAGGGCGTGATCGGCGTGCTGGGCCTGCGTGATTGGGCAGCCCCGGTTGCCGGGAGCGTGCGGATCCAGCGTGGGGCTCGGCGCAACCGATCACCCAGCCGGCAGATGGGCCAGCAGCCGCCACCAGAGCGGCACCGTGACCAGGGCCAGCAGGGTGGTGGCCAACACCAAATGGGCGGTGCGGTCGGCGTCACGGCCGGCCGCCTCGGCCAGCAGCAGGGCCGACACCGCGGTGGGAGCCGCCGCCTGCAGCACCACCGCATCCTGCACGGCGAGCGGCAACGGGATCAGTCGCGTGAGCGCGACCATCAGCAGCGGCATGGCCAGGAGCTTGAAGGCCACGGCTCCCCCCAGAGGCCACGCCTCCCCGGGCGCCAGCGACACCCCTTGGCGCAGGCTCACCCCCAGCCGCATCCCCACCACACTCAGGGCCAGCAGCAACAGTTGAGACGGCCACCACAGCAGCCGGCCCAGCTCCGCGCCCCAGGGCGAAAGGTGCAGCAGCAGGGCGATCGCCAGCCCCTTGCAGGCCGGACTGCCCCACAGCACCGCCAGAGCGCGGCGGGCATCGAAGGCGAGCCCCTGCACCAGCAGCGGACCCACGCTCCAGGTGATCAGGGTGCCCACCAGGTCGTAGCTGATGCTGTGCCCGAGCGAGGCCGGCGGCAGCAGGGCCCCGGCCACCGGAATGCCGAAATAGCCCGTGTTGCCCACCACGGCCCCCAGCTGCAGGCCGCCATGGGGAATGGAGCGGCGCAGCGGTGCCCATCCCAGCAGCAGCAGCAAGCCAGCCCCATTCACCAGGGCCGCCATCGCTCCAGACACCAGCAGCTCTCGCCCCATCCCCGAGCGCAGCAGCAGGCCCATCAGGCTGAGCGGCACCCCCCAGTTCACCAGCGGAGCGGCCAGCCGGGAGGGCAGCTACTGGAAGCGAAGCCCCAGCAGCAGGCCAAGCAGCAGGGAGGGGATCAGTTCGCAGGCGAAGCGCAGCACGGCGGGGGCCTTTGCAGGTGATCCTCGAATCCCACGGACAATCCGGCAGGATTCCAAGTCGTTTGGTGGCAGTGGGAGGCCAACCTCAATCACAGCCTTGATCCCTACCAGGAACGATCCGCGCTACGTCTCACCGCACCGGTAGCGCGGCAAGTGCATGCACTCCAGGGTTCTTGCCGTAGAGGGGGCCTGGTCAGCATGGCTCGGTTGATCCCCACTGCGACGGCGGCGTCCTTGCAGTTGCGTGGCCGCCAGTGTGCGGCTCACCAGGTAGAACTTCCAAGCCCAGAACCCGGTGAGATTTAGGCAAATTGCTGGCAGCTGCCCATCAGCCTTAATTTTTGACGGCGCTGGTTTCACCCGCACTTAAGCCAAAACAATCTGGGTGCGCAAAATTATGAGTGGAACAGCGAGCGTGAAATGGCGATGCCCCGCTGCTGGAACAACCCCGTCGATGATGTCGAGTTAGAATCTCGGTTGATTGAGAACGCGGGACGGCCTTGGAATTACTCCCCAGCATCTCGTTGCAGGATAGGCCATTGGTAGTATTGATGCACATTTCCGCACTCAAGCTTCTGGCATGCGAATTGGGGTGATTGGCGCCGGTCCAGCCGGATTGACCGCCGCGTACCTGTTGAGCGGAGCAGGTTTGGATGTGCAGATCTGGGAATCCGATCCCACCAACGTCGGTGGCATCTCGCGCACCGTGACCTACAAGGGATATCGATTTGACATCGGCGGCCATCGCTTCTTTTCAAAATCCAAGGAAGTGGAAGACCTGTGGAGTGAGATTCTGCCCAACGACATGCTTCAGCGAAACCGACTATCCCGCATTTACTATCGGGGAAAATTCTATTCCTACCCCTTAGATGTAGCCGAAGTTGTTGACAACCTCGGCAAGCGCCAATCACTACTTACCGTTGCGTCCTACTTCAAAGCCAAACTCACCACAAACGGTAAGCCCGCCAATCTCGAGGACTGGGTGACGCACAAGTTCGGCGGCCGCCTGTATCAGATGTTTTTTAAGAGTTACACAGAGAAGGTATGGGGCATGCCCTGCCGCGACATCTCAGCCGACTGGGCTGCCCAGCGGATCAAGGGACTCTCACTGAGCCAAGTGGCCCGCACGGCGCTGCGCCCCGCACGCAGCACTCCAAACCCGGATGACCGGGAACGCTCCGATGTGATCAAGACCCTGATCACATCTTTCCGCTATCCACGCCATGGGCCCGGCATGCTCTGGGAGGCAGCCGCCGAAAAGATCCGGAATCGTGGCGGAACGATCCACATGGGCACGCGGGTGAACAGTCTCGGGTACACCGGCCAGGGCAAGTGGCGGGTGTCCCTGAGGACCAAAGAGGGCAAAGAACAACAGCAAGACGTTGATCAACTGATCAGCTCCGCACCCCTGGGCTGGTTGGTTGACCACCTGCAACCAAGCCTGCCAGCCGTGGCGCTGGAAGCCGCTGGAGCCTTGCGCTACCGAGACTTCCTCACGGTAGCCCTGATCCTGAAGACCCCAAGTACCTTCCCCGATAACTGGCTCTACATCCATGATTCCCTGCTGCAGGTGGGCCGGATCCAGAACTTCGGCAACTGGTCGCCGGAGATGCTCGCCGACCCCTCAAAGGCCTGCTACGGGATGGAGTACTTCTGCGACCGAAGCGACCATCTCTGGAACAGGAGTGATGCGGACTTGATCCAGATGGCGACCCGGGAACTGCTCAGCCTCGGGCTGGCCCAGGACGGTGATGTGATCGATGGAGCCGTGGTGCGCCAACCCAGGGCCTACCCGGTGTACGACGACGCCTATACCGAACGCCGTCGCTGCATCCGCGCCGCTCTCAGCGAACACTGCCCTGGGCTGCATGTGGTGGGGCGAAACGGCATGCACCAATACAACAACCAGGATCATTCGATGATGACGGCCATGCTTACAGCCCGGAACATCCTGGCCGGGCAGCAGCTCTACGACGTCTGGCGGGTAAACCAGGACGCCGAATATATTGAATCCGGAGTGGTCGGTGCTGGCAACACTACCCCTGCTGATCCAGCGCCAGCCGGCCTAGGTGTCTGAGCAGGGACGCCAGAGCCGATTGCCCTCCGCCGCAAGCACACTGATTCACACGCTGACACCGTATTGATCGAGGTGCTAGCGAATCACGTCGCCATAAATAGCCTCCAGCCGCGACGTGAAGCCGTTGAGTTCAAACAAGTCCCGGGCCCGGGCGTGGCCGCGAGCCCCGAGCACCTGGGCGAGGGCGGGGTCGGAGAGCAGCAGCTCAAGCCGGCTCGCGAAAACCTCGGGGTCGCCGGGGGGCACCAAGTAGCCCGTCTCCCCGTCTGCGACGATCTCCGCAAGACCGCCGCAGCGGCTTGCTATAACAGCCACACCGTGCATCTGGGCTTCGGCGGCGATCATGCCGAAGGGTTCCTCCCACAGCGAGGGAACACAGACAACCCAGGCGGAGCGAACCATGGCAAGTGTGGCCTCGGGTGACAGTTTCCCCGTGAAGGTAACCCGCTCGCCAACACCCAGACCAAAGGCGAGGCGAACGAGATTGCTCCATTCAGGACCGTCGCCGATCACGACGAGGCTGCTGTGGGGAACGCGGGGTGCTAATCGGGCGAACGCCCGCACAACTGTGTCGATGCCTTTCTCCGGCACAAGACGCCCTGCCACCACCGCCGTCGGTGTTGTCGGCAGATGGATGCGAGCTTCCACCGCGACGGTGCCGGGGTGAACGACGCTGGCCTTCCCCAGGTGAGGGGGACCGAACTCCGCCAGCCGATTTGCAACAGCCTGGCTGATGGCGACGACCCGCGTAAACCGTTGCGCCAGGGCTCGATCGGCCGCCAGCTGGGCCATGAGCGGCAGCCAGTCGTGGATGGGCAGGCAGCCAGTGCGCAGACACGCGATCCCGGGGCGGGATGTACAGATGCGACGATCTGGCAGCAAGCGATTACCCAGCGGGCAGATCACCCTGTTCCACATCGCGTAGTAAATCACCGGTACATCGCCGAGCGCCAGCAGGATCAATGGCGACAGCTGGGTCAGGTAGAGATTGACGTGGACAACGTCGGGAGCGAAACCGGCGAGCAACCTGCGAAGCGTGCATGCCGCAGCCAGGTTCGCGGATTGCACCACCGTGCGCCACCGACTCATGGTTCCATAGCCCAGATCATCAGCCAGGTTGGTTTCGCTGCCAGCTTGCGCGGAGGAGGCAAAAACCCGAACCTCGTGGCCCCGCGCCCGTAAGGCATCACGGAGGCTGAAGACGATCACCTCAGCGCCGCCGGCGAAGGTGCCGTAGTCGTTGACGAGCAGAATCCTCATGTTGCCCAGGTCATTCATCTTCCCGGGTTCGAGCCGGAATCCCGCCGTGAGAAGAAGCGAGAGAAGGAAGGGAAAGAGGATCGCCTCGCTGCAACGGAGAGTGCTTCGATGAAAAACCCCACCGCATTGGCAACCTGCCAAAGGGCGAGAGCCGCCACCAGGGCCAACTTATCCAGAATGTGAACATTTCGCTCCGCAAGATGATGCCGGACACGGCGGAACAAGGTGAGATGGAAGCTAAGGTCTTCCTGCATTGACCCAGATCGACGCTGCTTCCGTCTGGCCTGATAGAGGTAGGCGCCGCGCCCGTAGCGGATATGGAGATCGATGAATTTTCTAAGCGACTGGGAATGGCGATGCTCCACGCGGGCGTCTGGGCGCCAGATAAGTGGCCATCCAGAGATGCGCCAGCGGTCACAGAAATCACGGTCCTCTGCACCGGCGCGGGGAAAGCTGCTGTCAAATCCGCCGAGGGAGAGGAAACAGTCCCTCGGACAGAGCATGTTATTACTAGCGAAGAAGTAGGAATTATCAGGATCGGCGTTGAAATGCTCATAAACAAGGTCCACGATCAGCTGACTTGTGGAAGCGAAGAACTCAGAGCCAAGCCCATTCAGCGTCGCCCCGCCTACGAGTGCGCTGGGCCGCTCCTGGGCCGCCCGCACAAGCGTGTCGAGCCACTGTGGGTCCGGCAGGCAGTCGTCGTCAGTGAATGCGATCAGGGTACCTCGTGCCTCCTGAACGCCGCGATTGCGGGCCGCTGCGGGGCCGGAGTTGTCCTGACGGATGACACGCAAGTCAAACCATCCAGACCATGACAAGGCTACGCCTTCAAGCGGCTGCGGACTGCCATCATCCACCACCACCACCTCCCATGGCTCAGGCAGGGTCTGCACGGCGAGTGCTGCAAGGCAGGCCTGCAGTTGCAACGGGCGGCCGAAAGTGGGAATCACGATCGTGACGACAGGAGCATGGACGAGAGGCCCGGAATGGCGGCGCTGTTGAGCGCCTAGCTGTCCGTCTACCACGCTGCAAACCTTTGCTTCAGGGTGAATAGGTGAGTGTTGACCCTGAGCCAGGGTTATGTCAATGTAAACGGCTCGCGATTATTCAGCCGAGTGCCGGTGAAATTGAGGCTGAACGTTGCTCGGAGGCTGCATTACATGCGAGAAACTGAGACGAGATGGGCGGGATGAGATAAATTGTCATCATGCTCAGAAGCATCTCATGGATGAGACGGCATGGAGGATAAATCCAACCAGAAAGCAGAGTGGAGTTCACGGCCTGAGAATAACATGACAGCCACCCGAGAAAGCTTTATGCGTCAATTCTGCAAAAGAGAATTGAACATATGTTCTCATCATTGGCTAAGCAGCAAAAACCCTGCTTATCACAGGCAGGTCTAAAAGCTAACCACAATATTGCTAGGCAAGCACTTATCCTTGAGGCTCATCGGCACACCTTGAGGCAATTAGCTTATGCAATTCAGTTAGTAAAAGCTGATGTTGCAACCCTTGCCGAAACCCGAATGCTAAGCTGAGAAACAGATTGCTGGCTATCGACCTGCCATGCAGCAAACCTAAAAATAGTCCACCGCAATGAACCAAAAGGGGATGGCAAACTCCAGAAGAATTCTTTTCATCACCTCATGCCCCTTGCCATGGGGAGGTTCCGAGGAGCTCTGGTCTGGCACGGCTCAAAAACTCGCTGTACGTGGTCATCATATCCTCGCTGGAGGCTCTGAAAACATCCCATCAAGAGCCAATCACCCCAAATGGATTCAACTAAAGAATCGAGGTGTGAAGATTGATTGTTTTGGCGTTCACCCTATGGAACGCTCATTTGTTGATGCAGTTCTGCGCTTCAAGCCTAGATATTATCGTCTTGCATCGTATCTACGCAATCATGTTTTGGCTATGAGGTTGCGATGGCGAAAACCTGATTTGGTCGTGGTTGCTCAAGGTCAGGCTTATGACGGGTGTGTGCCGATACCGTTGCCAGAAATCTGTGAAAAAGCAGGCATCCCCTATGTGCTGATTTGTCAAAAGGCGGCTGAGATTCATTGGCCACATGATGGCGCACTGGCTGCTTTGCGTCGGTCCTACAGGCAAGCCAGGCACAGTTACTTTGTTTCAAAGCACAACTTTGAGCTGGTTCAGAAACAACTCGGCATGAGCATCTCGGCTGTTTCTGTGGTTCGAAATCCGTTCCTAGTGCCACACGATCAAGCGATACCTTGGCCTCAGCCATCTATGTCGCCGTGGCGTCTGGCCTGCGTTGGTCGTTTGTGGCCAGAAGAGAAAGGCCAGGATGTGATTCTGAACGTTTTAGCACTGCCAAAGTGGCGAGCTCGGCCTCTGCATGTCAGCTTCTATGGCGAGGGAGCGATGGAGCAGGGCTTGAAAGGAATGGCCAGCTATCTCGGGCTTGAGCAGGTGAGTTTTCCCGGCTTTGCATCGCCGCAGGAGATCTGGCGAGAGAACTATGGTCTGGTGCTGCCCTGTCGTGCCGAAGGCCTGCCTTTGGTGCAAGTCGAGGCGATGCTCTGTGGACGGGTAGTGATTGTTGCCGATGCCGGTGGCACGTCTGAGATCCTTCAGGATGGAGTGCATGGCTTCCTTGCCAGCTCCGCTAGCATCTCCGAAATGGATGCGGCCCTAGAGCGAGCCTGGCAACGCCGTGATCAATGGCAGCAGATTGGTGCTGCCGCCGGTGAACATCTCCGCAGCCTCTATCCTCCTGATCCCTGCTCGGTCTTTGCCGATCATCTTGAATCGATCCTTGATCAACTACCAAGCAGCTCATCACAGCGAGCCATAAATGCTCATACAGGTCAGAGTAGGCAAAGCCATCAAGGATCACCGAATGTATCAATAAAATGAGGCAATAAGCCTGTGCTAAAATCTATCAAAGCTAACCAGTGGTGGGGGTATCACTTCATGGTGATGCTTGGTTCTGCTTATTATGCACTTTATATCACACCTATTCTCCCGCCAATCGGGGCGTTCCTGGCCAAGCTAACAATCTTCACCATTGCCACGATTGGTATCGCAAGCTTCGGATATGTGATCAATGATCTTACGGATGTGAAACAGGACCTGAGATCAGGCCACTACAACATCATGGTAAGGCATGCTCGCCTAGGCAGATGCTTGATTCTTGTATTTGTCGTATTATTGGGTACTGTGCCTTGGATTTGGCTGCCAAGATCGCCGCTGATTCTGACTCTTCTAGCGCTCGAATATGGTCTTTTCCTCGCCTATAGCGTTCCACCCATTAGGCTAAAGACCCGTGGTCTGTGGGGACCGATCGCTGATTCGATCTATGCCTATGTGTTGCCAGGTACCATCGCAGCCTTGGTCGCCAGTGATGGGGAGTCTGGACCGGCATTCGTTGCTTACATCATCGCATTTGTAGCCTGGTGTTTTCTATTTGGACTCGTTGGCATCCTGAAGCATCAGTTGTTTGACCACTCCAGGGATCGCATTGATAAGATTAGAACTTTTGTGGTGATCCGTGGTTGGGATGCAGCTTTTGATGCCACGGTTAAACTGGCTAATGTCACCTTGCTGGCCTATCTGCTTTTAATGACAATACAGGGCCATGCCAACCTTTTTATCTTATTAGGATTTTGTGTACATCTCTCATGGCAGTTTTTCAATTGGAACAGACATGCTATGGGTGCAACTAGATTGTCTGATTCGGTTTCTCGCCCTGAGCGCTTTCACATTCTCTATAATCAGATAATCGGTGACTTTTGCTGGTATTGGCAGCCACTGCTTATTCTCATTCTTCTTTCTCTTCGATCATCAGATTATCTGATTTTGCTAATGGCGCACCTTCTGGTGCTTCCCAATGGGATCAAGCGCATGGTATTGGAATGATGAAGGAATATCCCTGATCCGCATCACTGCGAAAATCAGGCGAACTATCGTATAGTGGTATTGCTTCAAGTTCACGGCGCGTCTCCGAAACCCCAACTGATTCTGTCACATCAACATGAGACAAATACTGCGAGACAAATCCCAAAATGCCCTCCTCTCAAGAAGAGGGTATGTGCGACAGCGGCTGCTTGCAGATGATCAGATCCAGGATTTGCTGGACAATGCACGTCACTTCTATCCACAGGAAGATCTTTTGCCCTCCATGGATAGATCAGGGAATTCATACGTTTTGAATAGCTACACTGATGACAACACTGCATACCGTCAGTTCGCTGCCGAGCACCTAAAGAATATTCTTGGGCCGTATGTTGAGCAACTCCTTGATGGCTATCGTCTTATTTCATGCGGATTATTCATCAAAGTACCAGGAGCTGGCTGGCTCGATCTGCATTATCATCCCACAGTTGTAGACAACCCAAAGCACTGGGTTATCGATATCTGGTGCCCATTGATTGATACTGATCTAACCAATGGAACTCTTTGTGTTGTCCCCGAGAGCCACAAAATCTTTCCTCAAATCATAGGTCACCCATCATCTGGGCCTTTGTTTTGCAAGGATTACACGAATATCGTCAGAGAAAAATTTTCGCTTGCCCTGCCATCCAGAGCTGGGGATGTCGTTATTTTTGAAAACAGCCTGCTGCATTGGTCGCCTATCAATAATTCTAAAACACCAAGATATGCTTTGCACTGCTCATGTGTTCCCATCGAAGCCACGGCAGTGCATACTCATTTTGATCCAAGTCAAGCCCATAAGTTTGATCTTTACAAGGCTACTGATGACTATTTTGAACAAGTATTCGGCAGTTTCCTTCCTCGCCCAAGTGAGCTTGATTTATTGAAGACAATTCCCAATCTCAATCGACTTTACAGCCGGTCAGAATTTGAAGAACGCTTAAACAATGCAGCCCAGATTAGGCACAACTTATTCCCAGAAAGCCAGTCTGTTGATGACGCATGCTACGAGGAATTGAAACAGCAAGAGCGTGAAGAAGGCGATTACACTGAATCCATTCCCGTTCCGAAAGAATTCACAGTCGCGCCATCTGTAAGATCGGCAGTTGATCATCAGACTTCAGATCAACTGCTTAGGATTCAAAGTTCTATACCAAATGGCTCTCACTTTTCTGCCCGGCTTCATTCTTTTGCTGATAAAGTACGCAAAAATTTTTCTTTGCGTGACGGCTCGTCTCGGCCATTTGCGGATCAGATCCTAAGTGTGCAGCGCAACGCTCGTAAAGCTATCAATCAATACTCAACGTCAGATGTTAAACAATATTATGATGAAATGACGTCTAGCTATATCGAGGGTTTTGGTGAGGTGTTTCAAGGCTCCAGACCTGAATCAACTGATGAACTAGTTGACTACCTCATTCAAGCTGCAAAGCTGGAAGACAACCTGACAGTCCTAGATGCCGGCTGTGGTATCTGTGGGCCAGCGATTATGTTTGCTGAGCGATGTGACATAAATATCGAAGCTCTAACACTTTCTTCTGTTCAGGTTAGCAAAGCTCAGGATCTTATTCGCAATAAAGGTCTACAACGTCAGGTCAATGTTAGGCAAGGCGACTTTCATCGACTCGATGATCTCTATCCAGCCAATACGTTTGATCGCGTTTTATTTCTTGAATCTCTATGTCATGCTGAGGATTATCGTAAAGTATTGGCTCAAGCAAGCCATGTTTTAAAGCCTGGTGGATTTCTGTACATCAAAGATTTTTATGCCATTGACCATCGTTCAAGGCCTAAATTACTCGCCTTGCAGGCTAAAGATCTGCAGTCTCTTAATGATATCTATCGTTTGGTCATGCCTGACCTCCCCAGTACAGTTGATTTGATCAGTGAGTTGGGATTCGAAATATTCTTTATGCGTAAACCCCAATATAACTACTCTCTTTTGGCCTGGCAGAATTTTATGCAGCATACAAATCAGTTTTGGATAAGAGAGTCGGGAGATGCGATTCAGGCGGCAGAGTTCTTAGCTTACAAGCCAACTGAGTAACTGACAGGAAAGCAGCCACTTGCACCGTTGATATCGTAACCTATAAATAGTAGTTACTCCTTGTATTGTGAATCATCTTTATGTTAATTCTTGAATCATTTGGGTCGTAGCCTGAGTTAAATTTCTGCTTACTTTTAAGTTTAAAGTCTGAAATTGTCTTGAAGTTTGGAATTAAAGTCTTTCCTGGAGCTGTCTCACATAAGATCAATTCATCCAATCTGTCTGTTCCCCGCAGAATCTCTTATCTAATGCCTGTGCTCCTTACAGCCGTGATAAGTTGCATTCTTTTTTTTTTAGTTCTAATCATAGCGCCATCTATGCGAACAACTTTTATTGATCCTTTGCTTCAGGCGGAGTTTAATGAAAACGGTTATGTTGTTGTTGATATAGCAGATCCCGATGAATTGCAACAACTTCTAGAAGCTTACCATCAGTTTTATCCCGATGGTGAGCAGGGTTGTTTTTTTTCTTGCCATGATTCTGACTTTGATCGTAGACTCCGTTCTCAAGTGTTGCTCCGTAATATCATTGAAGCGAATGCTGCTACCCTCCTCAATCGATACCAGTTTGTGAGTGGAGCCTTTGTAGCCAAACATCCAGGAGAGGCGGGCGTTATCAAACCCCATACCGATCTTACATTCGTTGACCATCAGCTTTGTTCAGCTATAGCGGTATGGACCCCATTGACAGAGCTTACTTCTGATAAGGGGCGTCTTCATGTGCTGCCAGGATCGCATCTCTACACACCCATGTGTGGATCCAACCTTATGAGAAGTTATTCTCACATATCAATTTCTCAGATGACTGAAGTTAAGGTCAGAGTTGGACAAGCTGTCTGTTATGATCTGCAATTGATTCATGCATCCCCCGCTAATGAATCAGCGGAACCTCGGATTGCTGCAAACTGCGTCTTCACGCCGATAGATGCCCAGCTGCTGCACGTTACGTTGCGAGATGGAAGAATCTATCGCTATGCAGTTGATCTTGAATTCTATGCGAGCCGGGGTGGTGATGAACCTGCTAATCAACGATCTCTACAGCGCTATCCAGTATTGGATTCGCTGCCGAGTGGGTTCTACCATGATCGCTGGGCTACTTATGGCAATAGAACCAAGCTTCCTAATGCGATTCAATGGTTGATCAAACGAACTGCTTGGTTCGTTCATTGATGAATCCGAGAGCTGGGGCGTCTCCCTTCGCTCTGGCACCGAAGTACAATGGTTTTGTAATTTGCAGTTTTGGTAACTATGGGTACATTTTTTAAGGATAAAAGCTTGCAAGAAGCATACGATATCGAGGGCTACGCAAGCACATGTATGCTTTCTTCCGATGAGGTAAGCCAATTTCTTGCGGAGCTTGCTAAACTTAATCCTGAAGGTGGATTCGCCCCCTCTGTTTCAGCTAACATAGCGCTTCCTTACCATGTGTCTTTTTTGGATAGTAATCAAGATTATCGACGAGGAGTATTCAAGCTAGTTAGTGACTATTTTGCCTCCAAGGTTAGAGAAGTTTTACCTGATTATCATATTCTGAATACGAGTCTTATTGTCAAGCCGCCACGCCATGGCTTGTTTCCTGTTCATCACGATTGGAGCTTTCTGGCTGACCATGCTGGAAAATGCATGACGATCTGGTGCCCTCTTATAGATACAAATACAGAGAATGGAACGATTCATCTCCTGCCAGGCAGTAATAAGGTACTTAAGGAGATTCAAACGCCAAAGATTCCTTGTTGCTTTCATGGCTTCCGTGAGGATATCGTTGAACGCTGGCTTCAGCCAATTCCGACTCTAGCTGGTCATGCACTGCTCTGGGATAACCATATGATCCATTGGTCAGGAAAAAATCATACGGATGATCCGCGAATCGCGGTACAGATTACCTGCATACCGGTTCATAGCCAGCCCGTATATTTCTACTACAACGAACAGAGGCCTTACCAGTTTGAGCTTATTGATGCCGACCAGGAGTTCTGGTTAAGAACTGATCACCAAGAGCTCTTCACGCGTCAGCCACACTGGAAAAGCTTGGGTTATGTACCCAACGAAAATCGAAGTTTATCAATAACTGAATTTAGCGAATTGCTTAGGAAGAGAACTGGATCATGCCGTACAGAGTGATCATCGGCTTACCCCGATGGGAAATCAATTCAAGCTGCATTTTCGCCGAGAGAATGGTAAGGGGTCTTTTAGGCCATGGCCATGAGGTTACACTTCTTCTCACCGAGACACATTCTACGATTTCAGAGGGAGAGGGAGCGAGCCAGGAGGCCACCCTTCCCGCCGATTTGCCTTGCGACCTCCTGGCTGTAGGGGGGCAAGATCCCTGGGGACATCGCTGGGAGGCTTTGGAGCGGTATCTCGAAGAACGAGCTCCATGTCATTTTCTAATGCTCCACGACTTGCGGCACAACGTGATTGCGCCCAGGTTGTCGAACCGCATCAAAAGCATTGGGGTCTTGCTTAAAGATAGCGAGCCTCTCTTGCAACAAGCTTATTATCTTTTTCCTTATTGGGATGCAGTCGTAGCGGCCAACGAACGCATCCACTACAAGCTCACGTATTTGCATGGTGCAAGTCCAAAGCTGGCAATGATCCCTCCTGGGATCCCCCTGCTCTCATCTCCGCCAGATAAGAGCCGAGGAGATACGCAGATAGCCTGCATCCTGGATTCGATGCCTTCCCCATCAGATCTAACTATTTTGGTGGCTGTCATGTCGCGCTTGGCGTGCCATACAAGCCAATTTCGTTTTACCCTTCTTGGATCAGACTTATCGCAGGAAACTCTCAGTAAGCAGCTTCAGCCTCTAGTTCAGTCTGGTTTGCTGACCGTTGCTGGTCGGATGCCCAACGCAGATCTGCTTGATGCCTTTGTAAACCAACACGCTGTTCTCTCCACTGTCCCTGAGAGTGCAGATCTCCCCCTCAGCCTCCTAGAGGCCATGAGCCGCGGCTGTATTCCTCTTCTGCCCTGTATGGAATCACGAGCGGGGCTGATAGTTCATGGCATCAACGCACTGACATCCGCTGCAGGGAACCCTGATGACTTCGTGACTCAGGTCGAGATGCAGCTCTCCGACCTTGACCAGAGACGGCGTTTAGGAGACAAGGCTTTCACAACCGTCAGGACCGCTGGGCTTGGCAATGAGCAGATGGTGGAGCGATACTTGAATCTCTTTGAGCGAATTGGCGAGCGATCTCTGCGAAGAGATTTTGCTCGTTCTCGTAAGTTCTATGTTGCCCTGCAGGAAGAGGTGGCAGGTCAATCCATCTTTCCTGAAAGCAGCATGGTTGATCAGCAATATATTTCAGCCACAGACCGCTGGCCCGATCCACCAGCTCTCATCAAAGCTATAAGCCACGTATCCAGCTTGCCCTCCAAATCGATTCCTCTGGAACAGCACCGTGTTCTCGTTGCCTGTAGCGGTGGATCAATCAGCGGAGTCGATACCTTTTCCGTTCATCTTGTGCGTGGACTGCGTCAGCGTGGAATTGATGCCCGCATTCTCACCCGTCCCGCTGATCAGGATGGTCATCCCATCTCTTTTGCAGACGACATCCCCTTGGTGCTCAAGGACCCGCGGCTTGAATCCGACTATCTCAGCTGGAAGATTCGCTGGCAGATCATGCGCGAGCATCTGGAAAATCTCAGCCCCTGCATCTATTTGCCAAACTATGATGATCGCTATTCATGCCTCGCGCCGGTTTTGTCGAATCGTGTGAGAGTCATTGGCATCGCCCATAGTGATGATCCCTGGCATTATGAACATCTCTGCCGCATTGGGCACGCCTGTAACGCCTTGGTTGGCGTGAGTCATGCCATCACGGATCACCTGCGAGGCCTGGCACCAGCTTTTGGCTCGAGGTTGCACACGATTCCTTATGGAATCCCGTTCCCTTCCGCCTTGAAGCCTGCCTGGGATGAAGACGTCTCTGGTTTTGACAGGTCTCGATTGCGCATCATCTACACCGGTCGGCTCATTCCAAGGCAGAAACGGGTGCTTGATTTGCTTGTGATTGCCCGGGCGCTCGACGATAGGAGTGTTCCTTATGAATTGATCATTGTCGGCGATGGTGATCTTCGCTATCCGATGGAACGGCAAGCCCATCAACTGGTGCGTGAGCGAAAAATCTGGTTTACGGGAGCCCAGCCTCATGAGGATGGATTGGCCATCCTGGCGATGGGTGATGTCTTCTTGCTCCCTTCATCTTTCGAAGGGCTCTCGGTGGGAATGCTGGAGGCGATGGCCCTTGGGCTTGTTCCTGTCGTCAGCGACCTGCGAAGTGGTGTACCCGATGTGATCGTGCCTGGTTGCAATGGTCTTGTTGCCCGAGTGGGAGATTACGAAGGATTCGCGGACCATCTCCAATGGCTCTGGCGCCATCCCGAAGAAAGGCGTCGCATGGGACAGGCGGCCACACGCACAGTGAATTCTACTTATCTGATCAACCCAATGATTGAGCGGTACATGTCGCTTTTCCAGGGGGTTGTCTCGTCCCCATTTTCACGGCCTTCCGGTGGGGCCATCGTTCCACCAGCTCACATCTTGCCTGACTTGAAGCTATCAACCTGGGCGGCGAGGATTGCGTCGGATCCTGGGCAATCGGTTAATCGTGTAATGAAGCGAATGTTTCAGTCCAGTTCGGATTGATTGCTCGTCATCTCCCATTCTGCTGCAATGTGCACGAAGTTACGCTTCTGACGCATGATAACCGTCCAGTTGATATCCTCCGCTATGACTTTCAATGGAAATGCTGCACTATCCCACCCAAGGGTGGCAATGGTGGTTGCTGATGATGGCTGGAACAAGGCGAAACGTAGGTCATACTTGCCCGGTGCCAGCGGTAGCCGATCGATATTACAGCGTATGATCGTCATGGGTGGCTTGAGAGAAAGACTGCCCTCAGGATATCCGTGAACAAGGGTGGTAATTGAGGTGAGTTCGGCGTTGCCGATATCGATCGCACATGCCAAGCAACCGATCTGTTGTTGAACACAAATCTCCAGCTCAATCACTAGTGATCCGCCTGAGGATACGGGAAGGTTATTCTGTGTCTTCAGATTGATGGAGTTGATTTGGCAGATCTCATTTGATGGGATTTCTGTAGATTTTTTTATCTCTTTTGTGTCTAGCTTCTCGTTTTCTTCGATACGTTCTTGATAGACCGTGATCACATCTGTAGGGTCGCCTTCGGCAATGATCCGACCCTGATCGAGCAGGATAGAGTGATGGCAGAAAGCCTGGATCAATGTCATCTCGTGGGAGCAGAGAAGGATCGCCCCTCCCGCATCCACATAATCGCGAAGAAATCGCCGAAAACGATTGCGAAATTGTTGATCGCCTCCTCCGAGGGCTTCGTCGATCACAAATAATTCCGGCGCCAAGCGGGTATAAATCGAAAAGGCCAGGCGCAATCGCATTCCCAGGCTATAGGTGCTAACTGGCGCATCGATAAACTCACCAATTCCTGCAAATTCCTCCACGGCTTCTATTTCTCTGGGGATACCTGCGGTGGGCAACCCATAGAGGGCAAGCAGGGTGGCGGCGTTTTCCCTTCCGGTTTCGAATGGATTCAGGCCGCCGTTGGCATCGATCATGGCGATGCGAGGGGTCTTGATGTGGATCGAACCAGCTGTTGGGAGAATGACGCCTGTGACCAGATTGATCAGCGTGCTCTTGCCCGCACCGTTGTGGCCAATCACGCCAACCACCTGGCCGGGCGCGATGGCAAGATTGATATCCTGCAGTGCCCAGAATTCTCCGGCGCGAAGCTCAAGACGTGGAGGACGGCCAAAGATCTGCCGGCTGATATCGGCGAGGGTGTGGGGAACGGCACGATCGTGTCGGCGACACAATCGCTTCCACATACCATCAATCACCAGGAGTGGTTCGGCCATCGTCACATCATCAGCCTTTCGACCACGTGGGGCCTGGAAACACGACACAAGCTCCAGCCCAACAGAAGCAATGCACTGCCCAACAAGCCGGCCAGAGCAGATGCAATGGTATGGCCCTCTCCACCATAGGCGGCCGCACGGATACCATCGAAGGCCCAGGTTAGGGGGTTGATGGCCGCAATACGACCCAAAATTGTGCTGCCCGTGATCGGTACGAACACCGGCGTGATCGCGAAGATCGTCCAAGGAAGAAGAGATGACACATGCTCAAGGTCCTGGGTGAGGGCGGCAAATGGGGCGATCAACAGGCCAATCCCTGATCCAGCGAAAGCGATGCCGCAATAGCCCAGAACGGCGATCATGGCCATCACTGGGCTTGGTGCTGGCACCGAGAATAGTGCATAGACAGCAACCACGATCGAGAACCGTACCAGCATGGTGAAGAGCAACTGCATCAGATCAGCCATGATGAAAGCATCCAATGGCAATATCTGTCGCCTTAGTACGTGTTGGTGTGTGATGAATAGGCGTCGCATCGTGTTGAGTGCTTCCAGGAATGTTTGCGCAAGGGCAACGCCGAAAATTCCGTAGAATGCGGCTGGTATATTTGTGGAGCCAGCAAGCATCTGAGCCCGCTGGCTGCCGATTAACACCACGGCCGTCAATATCGTGGGAACGAAGGCCCAAAGCAGTCCGAGTGATGAGTAGCGATATTGTTGCGCTAACTGCCTTTTAAAAAGACAGTACGCACTGAAGCGGCAAGCTAGAACATCATTAAGCCACTGATTCAGATAAGAAATATTTTTTTTCATTGATGGCTAATGTAGGCTGACGAGCAAAATCACCGACTCTTTCGCTTGTGGAAGAAGGTGTTGCAATGGGCAAGGTGTGAATGTTTCGCTGACTGTTGGGATGCGTCAATCAACCAAGTACTCAGTTTAGGCCAAACTTTATCACCTTTGGCTGAATCAAGAGCATGATCGTCGCTTGGGCGAGGATGCTACCATTGCGAAGGCCAGCGATTTCGCTTCATTCAGTTATTTCAATTGTTTCCTATTTGCGCCATTCTCATCGCATCACCTTGTGGCCCACCAGATAGCCAGCTGTCCAAGTCTTAAACTTGCCCATTTCAACGGTAAGAGGGCTGATAAAATAAATGAAAGTGCCAGTTCATTCCCTGCTTTAAAGTAAAAGTTAATCAGTTGTACGCACGTTTCGCCATGCCCCACATGAAATTGATAAAGATGTTCGGATCAAGCAAGCCCATCAGACGCCTATGACAACCCTGATTCGCTCCACGGGGTTTTCCATCCTGATGCACTGCGATCGCAGTGTTCATGTTGAGCTCTGACTACCCATCCTTCACCCTGGTGATGCCCACCATCGGCTGGGACAACACCTTCTGTCGCTGCGCCCGGGCCGCTTTGGCCGGTCTTGAGACGGACGACGAGGCCCTGGTGGTGTTTGACGGGTTGCCGCCAGCTCCTCCCTCCTGGCTGCTGCAGAGCGGCGCCCGTCTTCTCAACACCGGCCTAAGGCAGGGGCCTGCCGCCGCACGCAACCTGGCCGCCCGATCGGCCCACGGCGAGATCCTGCTGTTCGTGGATGCCGATGTGGAACTGGCCCCAGCCGCGATCGAGCGCATCCGAGCCCGTTTCCGCGCCAATCCAACCCTGACGGCAGTGTTCGGCAGCTACGACGATCGCCCCGCCGCTCCGGGGGTTGTGAGCCGCTTCCGCAACCTGCTGCACCACCACACCCACAGCAGCCACCCCGGCGCCGCCACCACCTTCTGGGCCGGCTGCGGCGCGGTTCGTCGCGAGGCCTTCCAGGCTGCGGGTGGCTTTGACGCTGTGGCCTACAAGTGTCCCAGCATCGAGGACATCGAATTCGGCCTGCGCCTCAGCGACGCCGGCGGGCGGATCGAACTGGATCCCTCCATTCAGGGCACCCACCACAAGCGCTGGACCCTCCGCTCGATGGTGGCCACCGACATCCGCCAGCGGGCCATCCCCTGGAGCCGGCTAGTGCTTCGTCGCGGCAGCCGCAGCACCCACCTCAACCTGGATCGTATCGCCCGCCTCAGCGCCCTGCTGAGCCTGACTGTGGTGGTGATCAGCCTCGCCCTACCCTTTGTTCCGACCCTCTGGCCCTTGCCACTGCTGGCTCTCGCCCTGATCGTGCTGTTCAATCGAGGGTTCTACGCGCTCTGTTTCCGCCGGGGCGGCGCGCTCCTCGCCTTAGCGGCCGTTCCGCTGCATTTCCTCTTTTTTTGCTATTCGAGCCTCAGCTTCTGCTTGGTGATGTTGCAACAAGCCCTGACGGGAAACGGACAGACATGAAGGAGCTAAAACGGCCATGGCGTCTCGAGATCGGTCGGCAAGTTGTTCTACTTGTTCTGTTCATCTTGCTGGCCTGCTATGCCGCCTTCAACCTGGCCAGTGGCCTGAAATCCAGCCACGGTCATCTGACAGCGGATCTGATGACGCGAGGGCGGGAGTACGCCGTTTTCCGGCAGGGTTTCTATCCCATGAGCCGCCTCCAGCACCCACCGGTACCGGCCCAATTTCCCAACTCGGTGTATCCCCCTACGCCCAGCCGATGTTCGGGTTCTTCTTTGTCTGGGGCGGTTCGGGTGGAGCCTGGCGACTCGTGCACGGACTGAGTCTGCTCTCCCTGGGCCTGATCAGTTGGATTGGCTGGCGCACGCTCCGATTCGCTGGTCCCGCCGCTGGCCTGCTCGGGGCCCTGGCTCCCGTGGCCATCGGTGGCAATAGCAATTGCCTCTATCACGGCCAATTCTCGATCCTGTGCATGGGTCTGATCAGCCTGCAGTGGTGGCTGCTGGAACGCCAGCGCCCGCTTCCGGCGGGGATCAGCTGGGCCCTGGCCATGCTCAAACCCCAGATTGCCGCCGCTTTTGCCCTCCCGTTACTCCAACGGGGCAACCGCCGCGGTCTGCTGCTGGGCCTTGCCGTGCTGCTTGTCCTTTCAGGGATAGCCCTGGCCTACACCCACGTCTCGCCCATCCGGTACGTCTCTCTCTGGTTGGTGCCCAGCAGCCTGAGCTTCGTGAGGGCTGGGAACACGAACCTGATGGGGCTGCTCGGTCCGTGGGTTGGGGCGATTCTGACGCTGACCCTGCTGCTCGGTGGCCTGTTCCTTGCCAGGAAGACCGCCAAGGGGCGTCATCAGCAAGGAAGCATGGCAGCTCCTCGCCGGGTCGACCCCGGTACGATGCTGCGGCTTCAGGGACTGTGCGCGGTACTGGGAGCCCTGGCCGCCTATCACCTCAACTATGACAACATCATGCTGTTCCCTGCCCAGCTGGCAATCCTGAGCTTGGCGCTGCGCCATCCCGGGATCTGGATCGGGGCACTGGCGGTGGCTATGCAGGTCTCCCTCTGGATCCCGGTCCACCTGACCGCTGATCGGTTCCTCCCCCAGACGCTCTCGGCGGCAATCTGGTTTTCTGTGGGGCTCACCCTGCTGGCCAATCGGCCCGAGAATTTCCGTACAACCCTCACAGAGGCAGCCACGGAATGTTCCATCAACTCGACGACCTTGCTTGAGAGAGCTCCTTGATTCAAAGCCGAGTTGAACGCCCCAGGCTGGGGTTGATCCGCCATCGTCTGCTGTTGTGAGTCAACGCCCCGTGGTCGTTGGTGCCGCCCTCGCCCTGCTGCTGGGCCTGGGGGCAGCGCTGCTCCCGCGGCCCGATCGCCGCAGCGCCTGGGACCAGGCGGCCCTCACCGGCGATCTGCCGGAAGCGAGCACCCCAAATCGGCGCGGACTCTGGGCCGACCAGCTGCGGCCTCTGCTGCAGGCAGCCGATGCACTCGGTGCGGAGCCCAGCGATCCAGCTGAGCGCCTGGCCTGACGGCAGGCCCAGTGCGCCATCAACCGGCGGCTTCAGGAGTTCCAGCGGCAATTCGGGCGGCCGGTGGAAACGGCTCAGCAAATGGGCCGGCCCCCCGCCTGTGAGCAGTTGGCGGGCAAGGGCTGAGCGCCGGGCTTGGAATGGGCCGATCGGCCTAAGCGCTCAGTTCACATGGAGCTGGCGGGCCTGCTCAAGCGTGGCCAGCAGGTCGGCGTCGTCAAGATCGAGGGCTTCGGGCCAGAGAGGCTGGAGCCAGGTGCGGAACCGATTGGGATCGAGGGCGGCGGTGGCTCCAAGAGCGGTCGAGGCGGTGGGCTGGACTAAGGCCCGGCCGACAACCTGGGGCGCGGGAGCCAGGCAAGGCCTCGGATCCGGCCGTGGGGCATCACCGGGCTGGAGCGCTCGGAACGCCACGAAGAACTCCTCCTGGGCCGCCAGCACGCGGAACTTATGGAACTCCAGCAGCCGCGCCCGCAGCCGGACCGGATCGATCAGGCGGCAGCAGCGCGGATCGACGCCCAGTTCCAGCTCCAGACCCGGCGTGAGGCCTGGGATCCAGGGGGACAGCACCTCCAGGCAGCTGGGAGCTTGGTGATGGGCGCGCTTGGTTTCGGGGTGGGGGTAATAGATGAGGGCGGCCAAGCCGGCGGAACCAACGGCGCCTCCGGCATCGGAGCAAACCGCATCGCCGCTTGAAACTTCACCTCCAGCGCCCCCGCCAACGATTGCCGCTGTGGCGGTTTCGGCGGGAACCCGCAGGCGGCATTGCCAGAAGGAGAAGGTCTCCGGTGGATGGCGATCGGTCCATTCCAGGGCCTCAACCCGGGCGTCAGGGTCACTGAGGCGCCAGTGGTCCCGAACGGCCTCCAGGTTGAGGGTGCCGGCGAAGAAGGGCGACAGATCGATGCCCCTGGCCGCAAAGAAGGGCGCCTGCAGGTGAATCGTGCCGGCCGGGTAGGGGCTGGTGGGGGCCCGGCCCGATGCCATGCCATGGCCCGCCACCAGCCGGCAGCGCACCCAGCGCAGTGACGCTTCAGCCATGACGTGAATCACCCACCTGGGTGTGGCTGCGGCAGCCGAGCACCGCGTCCGGATCGCTGTAGTGCTTGAACTCCAGCCAGTTGCCGGTTGGATCGATCAGGAAAAGGGTGTGATGCTCCAGCACTTCGCCGGCGAAGCGGAGCTTCGGTTCCACCGCGAAAACCAGGCCCCCAGATCGGCTGCGCTCCAGCACCTCCAGCGGATTGGCGATGCCGCCGCTCCAGAAGGCATTCCAGATGCCGTCGATCTGGTTGCGCAGCTCACCGGTGAGCACCGAGGCGGCCGTGGTGCCAGGGGCGAAGGCGGGCTGGGCGCTGGTGGGGGCCGCGCCAGTGACGTTGCGGCGGCCGCGGCCTGGGGCTTTCAAGCCACCGCCGGCGCCGCGGGCCTTTTCGGCAGCACCCATGGCCACCACGTGGTCCTTGGCGGCTTCAAACTCCTCGTCTCTGAAGGGTTCATCGGCCAGGTCCAACAGCTCGGCGCGCAGCTCTGCATTGCTCAGGCGGCTGCCGTCCTCCGGGATCAGGGCCAGCAGGGCGTCAGTGAGGTCGGTGCGGACGGGGTATCAGACGTGGAGCGGGGCAGGCAGGGGGTGGGGGGGCCAGGCTGCGTTGGGGCAGCCTGGCAGCGGGGGTCGGGTGTGCCCAGTGTGACGCTGTGCAGCCGATGCGTCTGGGCCGTTCATGCGAAAGACGAATGGCCTGCCAGCGCCAAAAAAAAGCGCCCCGTGAGGGGCGCTGGGAACTGAAAGCGAAGGGGGTTGAATCCGACGCTGACCGCAGGCGCGATCAGTAGTCGAAGTCGCCGCCCATGCCGCCACCGCCACCGGCGGGAGCAGCTTCCTTCTTCTCGGGCATGTCGGCCACGATGCACTCGGTGGTGAGCACCATGCCGGCGATCGAGGCGGCGTTCTGCAGGCCGGAGCGGGTCACCTTGGCGGGATCGACGATGCCGGCGGCCAGCATGTCGACGTACTCGCCGGTGGCGGCGTTATAGCCCTCGTTGAAGGGCTTGTTGCGCACGTGCTCGGCGACGACGGCGCCGTTGACGCCGGCGTTCTGGGCGATCCGCATCAGCGGAGCGGTGAGGGAGGAGGCCACGATGGTGGCGCCGATCAGCTCCTCGCCGGAGAGATGGGCGGCTGCCCACTCTTCCAGGGCCGGGGCCAGGTGGGCCAGGGTGGTGCCACCGCCGGGGACGATGCCTTCTTCAACGGCCGCCTTGGTGGCGTTGATGGCATCTTCCAGACGCAGCTTCTTGTCCTTCATCTCGGTTTCGGTGGCAGCGCCCACCTTGACCACGGCCACACCGCCGCTCAGTTTGGCCAGACGCTCCTGCAGCTTCTCCTTGTCGTAGGAGGAGTCGGTTTCGTCCATCTGCTTGCGGATCTGCTCGCAGCGGGCCTTCACGGCCGCCTCGTTGCCTTCGGCAACGATGGTGGTGGTGTCCTTGTTGATGGTGATGCGGCGGGCGGTGCCGAGCATCTCCAGCTTGGTGTTCTCCAGCTTGAGGCCGGCGTCCTCGGTGATCAGCTGACCGTTGGTGAGAACGGCGATGTCCTCGAGCATGGCCTTGCGGCGATCACCGAAGCCGGGAGCCTTGACGGCAGCAACGTTCAGAACGCCGCGCAGACGGTTCACCACCAGGGTGGCGAGGGCTTCCTTCTCGATGTCCTCGGCGATGATCAGCAGGGGCTTGCCGGTGCGGGCGATCTGCTCAAGCACGGGCACCAGATCCTGCACCAGGCCGATCTTCTTGTCGGTGAGCAGGATGTAGGGCTCGTCGAGCACCGCTTCCATCCGCTCGGTGTCGGTGGCGAAGTAGGGCGAGATGTAGCCCTTGTCGAAGCGCATGCCCTCGGTGACCTCCAGTTCGGTGGTCATCGACTTGCCTTCCTCGAGGGAGATGACCCCCTCCTTGCCCACCTTGTCCATGGCATCCGCGATCATGCGACCCACCTCTTCGTCGTTGCCGGCGGAGATGGTGCCCACCTGGGCGATGGCGTTGGAGTCGGCGATCGGCTTGGCGTGCTCCTCGATCTTGCCGACCAGGAACTCGGTGGCCTTGTCGATGCCCTTCTTGAGGGTGATGGCGTTGGCGCCGGCGGCCACGTTGCGCAGACCCGCCTTGACCATGGCGTGGGCCAGGACGGTGGCGGTGGTGGTGCCGTCACCGGCGGCGTCGTTGGTCTTGCTGGCGGCCTGACGGATCAGGGCCACACCGGTGTTCTCGATGTGATCCTCCAGTTCGATCTCCTTGGCGATCGTCACGCCGTCGTTGATGATCTGGGGAGCGCCGAATTTCTTTTCCAGCACCACGTTGCGGCCCTTGGGACCCAGGGTGACGGCAACGGCTTCGGCAAGAATGTCGATGCCGCGTTCGAGCGCCCTGCGGGCTTGCTCGTTATAGATAATACGTTTGGCCATGGAAGAAGAAAAATTGCTTGGTTGGTAGTGATGCAGACGGGAAACCCGTCAGATCAGTTGACGACGGCCAGGATGTCCTTCTCGGACAGAAGCACGTACTCGTCGGTGCCGAGCTTGATGTCCGTACCGGCGTACTTGCTGTAGAGCACTTTGTCGCCGACGCCCACTTCAGGGGCCTGACGGGAACCGTCGTCGTTGCGCTTGCCAGGACCGATCTGGACCACTTCGCCCACTTGGGGCTTTTCTTTGGCGGTGTCGGGCAGAAGGATGCCACCGGCGGTTTTTTCCTCCGATTCGGACACCTTGATGAAGACGCGATCTCCGAGGGGTTTGACCGTGGAGACGCTGAGGGAAACGGCAGCCATGAAATGACGCGAAGAAAAGGTTGCGAAGACAGCGACGCCGATCGGCCGGGGCCGGAGCGTTGCTGGGGTGGGATGAGTTAGCACTCACGCCCTTCGACTGCCAACCTAGGTGGCGGCTCTGTCGCGGCGCCATCCCCGGGCTGTGCGGGTGACCGAACCCCTAAGTCCCAGGCCCCTGCGGTGGTAAGGTTGCCCCGCTTCAGACGGGTGGTTGGACCCCGCTGGGCACACCACGCTCCTTCCTTACCTATGGCTGCTGCCGCTCCCGCCGTCCCTGGTACCAAAGGCACCGTGCGCCAGGTGATCGGCCCCGTCCTCGACGTGGAATTCCCTGCCGGCAAGCTGCCCAGAATTTTCAATGCCCTTCGCATCGAAGGCACCAATTCCGCTGGCCAGCAGGTGGCCATCACCGCTGAGGTGCAGCAGCTGCTGGGCGACCACCGTGTCCGTGCTGTGGCCATGAGCAGCACCGACGGCCTGGTGCGCGGCATGGGCGCCCTCGACACCGGCGCTCCCATCTCCGTTCCCGTCGGTGAAGCCACCCTCGGCCGGATCTTCAACGTGCTCGGCGAGCCCGTTGACGAGCAGGGCCCGGTTTCGACGACCATGACGGCCCCGATCCACCGCCAGGCTCCCAAGCTCACCGAACTCGAAACCAAGCCCCGCGTCTTCGAGACCGGCATCAAGGTGATCGACCTGCTGGCCCCCTATCGCCAGGGCGGCAAGGTCGGTCTTTTCGGTGGCGCCGGCGTCGGCAAGACCGTGCTGATCCAGGAGCTGATCAACAACATCGCCAAGGAGCACGGTGGCGTCTCGGTGTTCGGTGGCGTGGGCGAACGCACCCGTGAGGGCAATGACCTCTACGAGGAGTTCAAGGAGTCGGGCGTGATCAACGCCGGCGACCTCTCCAAGTCGAAGGTGGCCCTCTGCTACGGCCAGATGAACGAGCCCCCCGGCGCCCGCATGCGCGTCGGCCTGTCGGCGCTCACCATGGCCGAGCATTTCCGTGATGTGAACAAGCAGGACGTGCTGCTGTTCATCGACAACATCTTCCGCTTCGTGCAGGCCGGTTCCGAAGTGAGCGCCCTGCTGGGCCGCATGCCGTCGGCCGTGGGCTACCAGCCCACCCTCGGCACCGACGTGGGTGAACTGCAGGAGCGCATCACCTCCACCCTGGAGGGTTCGATCACTTCGATCCAGGCCGTCTACGTCCCTGCCGACGACCTCACCGACCCGGCACCTGCCACCACCTTCGCCCACCTCGATGCCACCACCGTGCTCAGCCGCGGTCTGGCCTCCAAGGGCATCTACCCGGCCGTGGATCCCCTCGATTCCACCAGCACCATGCTTCAGCCCGCCGTGGTGGGTGATGAGCACTACCGCACCGCCCGGGCCGTGCAGTCCACCCTGCAGCGCTACAAGGAACTGCAGGACATCATCGCGATCCTGGGTCTGGACGAACTCTCCGAGGACGACCGCCGCACGGTGGATCGGGCCCGCAAGATCGAGAAGTTCCTCTCCCAGCCGTTCTTCGTGGCCGAGATCTTCACCGGTCAGTCCGGCGAATACGTGAAACTCGACGACACCATCAAGGGCTTCAACATGATCCTCGCCGGTGAACTCGATGATCTTCCCGAAGCCGCTTTCTACCTGGTGGGCAACATCGACCAGGTGAGGGCCAAGGCCGCCAAGATCCTCGCCTCAGCCAAGTCCTGATACGAGAATCCTCTCCATGACCCTCACCCTGCGCGTCCTCGCCCCCGATCAGAGCGTCTTCGACGGCACCGCCGACGAAGTGATCCTGCCCGGCACCACCGGCCAGCTTGGCATCCTCACCGGCCACGTCTCCATGCTCACCGCCCTCGACAGCGGCGTGCTGCGGGTGCGGGAGGGGGCCAACTGGCAGTCGATCGCCCTGATGGGTGGCTTTGCCGAGGTGGTGGCCAATGAGGTCACCGTGCTCGTCAACGGCGCTGAGCTGGGCAGCAGCATCGACGCCGCCGCCGCCCAGAGTGATTTCGAAGTGGCCCAACAAGCCGCTGCGGCCCTGGAAGGCTCCGACCCCAGCCCCGAAAAAGTCAAGGCCCAGCAGGCCCTGGCCCGCGCCCGCGCCCGTCTTCAGGCCAGCAAGGTCGCCTGAGTTCTCCTGCTGGCCGGGGGGCTGCGGCGGCCATGGGCAAGGGTCGGGAACTGGGACTGCAATTGCGCCAGTGGATCGCCACCGGTTCCGTCAGACTGGACAATCCCCAGGCCCTGGCCAACCGGCTGATTGATGTCCTCGGGGCTGAGGAAGCTCTGAGGGGACCCGTGCGGGACCTGGCCACCCAGCCTTTGCTGCTGCGGGTGCTGCAATTGCAGGGTGGTCCCCAGCGCAGTGCCATCGCGGCCCTCAGTCAGCATCTGGCCGGCATCTACACGCCGAGGGTGTTGGCAGAGCTGCTTGACCTGCTGGAGGCCAGCTCCGGCGTGGCACCCTCCCGGCCCGCCGGCGATGTCCCGGCCGCTGATGCCTCCCCTGCCATCACCGGGAGCTTCCCCCTGCCCTGGCTGGAGTGTCTGCGGCCCCTCGGCCCGGGTCTGGCGCTTTCGGCGTCGGGCGCCCTGGTGCTGTTCTGGGCCGGTGGGGAGCTCGACCAGTGGTTCTTTGATCCCTGGCGCTGGGGTGGCGGCGTGGTGCTGGTGGTGGCCCTGGCCCTGCTGCAGGCCCTGGCCCTCGGCCCGCTGCGGGTCCTGCGCCGCCGCTGGCCCCTGGCCCTGGAGGCCAGCGGTGACCCTCGCCGTGCCTGGTGCTGGATCACCGCCCCCTGGATCCATGCGGCCAACCGCGAGGCCCTGCTCAACCTGGTGATGCTGGCGCTCGTGCTGGGGGGCTCGTCGCTGCCCCTGGCCTCCCTGCTGCTGCGCTATTCCCTCACGGCCCTGGCCACCACGGCTCCGGCGGTGCTGGTGGCCCGCCGGGCCCGGGTGCTGCGGCACTGGGACGGGGCCTCCGGTCCGATCGCGGCTGTGATCGCCCTGGCTTCGGTCCTCAGCCTCCTGCACTGGAAGGCTCACCCCTTCGTGGTGGGCGCTGTGGAGATCCCAGCCTGGGTCCTGCTGGTGGTCTTTGGTGCCGTGCAGCTGGGCTGGCAACTGCCCCGCCGCGATCCCCAGGACAGCAGCAGCCCCATGGCGCGGCTCTGGAGCAGCCCCTGGTGCTGGGGCACCGTGCTGGGAACGGCCTGGGCCCTGGTCACCCGCGCCCAGGAGCTGGCCAGGGGCCTGGGCTGGCTGGGCTGAAGCCGGCCTCAGCCCGCCAGGGCGCGCATGTACTGCCCCCATAACTGGGCCACCAGGGCGCCGGAGGCGGCCTGGGCTGGTCGGTTGTCGTCGTTGCCCATCCAGATGCCGGTGAGGATGCGGCTGGCGGGGGAGTAGCCCACGAACAGCACATCGACGCCGTTGTCGGTGGTGCCGGTCTTGCCGCGGGCATCGGCCACCACGGCGGCAGCGCCGCCGGTGCCGCCACTCACCACCTGCCGCAGCAGGCCATCCATTTCGGCCGCCAGCGCCGGTTCGATCAGCTGTTGCGACAGCTCGGCCACCGGCGTGGTGACACCGCTGGGGGGGCAGGTGGCCAGGTTGCGCACCGAGCCGCAGATGCCCAGGTCGTAGATGCGTTTCACGCCGTGCAGCGGCACCGAGCGGCCGCCGTTGGCCACCACGGCGTAGGCCCGCGCCAGTTCGTAGAGGAAGGTTTCCTTGCCGCCCAGCACCATCGAGACGCTCTCTTCCATGGGCGTGCTGATGCCCAGCTGGCGCGCCTTGCCCACCACCTTGCCCAGGCCGGCCTGCTGGGCCAGCCGTAGAGCCACCACGTTGTCGGAGTTGGCGAAGCCCGCCGCCACACTGGTGCTGCCCCCCCCGCCACGGCAGCCGGCCACGTAGGCCAGGGGCGCGCAGGAGACGGCATCGCCGGGCTTGACGCCGGCCTCCAGGGCCGCCAGGAAGCTGAACAGCTTGAAGGTGGATCCGGGCTGCCGCAGGGCCTGCACCCGGTCGAAGCTCGAGCGGCTGTAATCACCGCCGCCGACATAGGCCAGGATCGCGCCGGTGCCGTAGTCGATCGAGATCAGGGAGCCCTGGGTGAGCCCGGCCCGGCCCCCGGGGCCCTCGAGGAACGCCTTCAATTGCTTCTGGGCGATGGCCTGAAGGCGGGGGTCGATGCTGCTGATCACCGCGTAGTTGCCCCGGGCCTCCGCACGGCTGAGGTCGAGGGCGAAGCGCCGCCCCTCCAACTCGCTGATCACGTAGTCGCTGAAGAAGGGATAGCTGGAGTAGCTGGATTCGCGGCAGGCGGAGGGATCGATGTTGAGAGGCCGGCGGCGGGCGTCGATCAGCGCCTGGTCGGACAGATAGCCCTCGGCGTGCATCCGCCCCAGCACCAGGTCGCGGCGCTCCCGGCCCCAGGCGGGGGTCTCCCGGTTGCAGGGGCTGTAGCTGTTGGGGCTCGGCAGCAGGCCCACCAGGAACGCCGACTCCGCCACATCCAGGGCGCTGGCCGACTTGCGGAAATAGAGCTGGGCCGCCTGCTCGAACCCTTCGGCCCCCAGGCCCAGGTAGGCCCGGTCGAGGTACATCTTGAGGATCCGGTTCTTGCTGAAGCCCGCCTCCAGTTGCCAGGCCACCCACAGCTCTCGCAGCTTGCGGGCCAGCGACACATCGGTGCCGACGGCCGGGTAGACCATGCGGGCCACCTGCTGGGCAAGGCCGCTGCCGCCGCCGGTACCCAGCACCAGGGAGCGGGCCGTGCCGAACAGGTCGATGCCGCTGTTCCAGCCGAAGCGGGAGTCCTCCGAGGCGATCAGGGCCTGGCGCAGGTGCAGGGGGTAGTCGGCCAGGGCGGGCAGGGCCGTCGAGGAGCCCTCGGCCGCATCGATCTGGCGGCCATCGCTGGAGAACACCTTCACCGGCCCGCCCACCGACCGGATCGAGGAGCCACCGGAAATGGTGGTGGCCAGCAGCAGGCCCCCCAGGGCCACGCCCGAGCCGACGAGGGCGCCGATGGCCCCCCAGTGCACCAGTTGCCCCAGGGGACTGCGGGGATGGCGATACACCAGGGTGGGCGCTTCACCCTTGAGCGGCGAGCCGAGCTGCAGCCGGTCCCCGTCCCGCAGGTGGATGGCGCGGATGCGGCGATCGCGGTGAAACAGACCGTTGGCGGAGCCGAAATCCTCGCCGCGGTAATCCCGATCGCCGGGGCGCTCCTGCTCCACGATCGTGTGCACCCGGCTGACGCCGGTGGCGTCGGCCTGCAGCTCGCAGAGGGGATCCCGGCCGATGCGGTAGCGGCCCCCCTCCAGGGCCAGCCGCTGGCGGCACTGGCCGCCGATCCAGAGTTCCAGCCAGGCGCCGTGGTGCTTCAGTTCCCCCAGGGCCGCTGCCACGGCCCGGCGGCGGCCGCCGGCCGGAGTGGGGCGGCGAAGGGACTGCCAGAGGCTCAGCCAGCCCGTGGCGGGCTCGGGTGTGGGGCGCGGTGGGGTGCCAGGTGGAGTGCCAGGTGCGGTGATGTCGCCAGGCGACGCCTGCTCCGTCGTCCCCACCATCCCGGGCCCATCTGCCTTGCTCCCATACGCTAAGCGCAGCGATCGGAGCGGCCGGCCAGGTGGAGCAACGCCGGGATCCATGGGCACCCTTCCGCATCTGGACCGCCCTGACCATCGGGGTGTACGCGCTGCGGGCCACCTTTGCCGCCACCTGGGTGGGGGCGATCCCCGGCTGGGTGCTGCTGCTGCTGCTGCTGGTGGCCCTGGCGCTGGCGGCCTTGGCCCTGCTGTTCCCCGGGCGGGTGATCTCCTGGCGGGAGGGCGAACCGATGGGCTGGTGGGGCCGCTTTCTGGCCGACCGACGCCTGGGCCGCCGGCGCAAGGCCGGTGAGGACCCCCGATGAGCTCCCACCCCCGGCTGCTGCTGCGGGACGATCCCGGCCGCAGCGTGCCGCTGGATCCCCGCACGCCCCTCTCGATCGGCCGCGATCCGGCCAGCGGCCTCTGCCTGGGCCAGGCCCAGGGCGTCTCCCGCCACCATGCCCTGGTGCGGCTGTCGCGAACGCAGGCGGGCCAGTGGTTGCTCTGCGACTTGGGCAGCGCCAACGGCACCTATCTGGAGGGCGCCCGGCTGCGGGACTGCCGGCCCCTCTCGGACGGCGATGAGATCCGGCTGGGCCTGCAGGGGCCGGTGCTGCAGTTCCGCACCACCGGCAGCGCTTCCCCCCAGGCTCTCCCTTCCGCCGGCCGCCCGGCGGCTCCGGTGGTGGCCCAGGCGGCCGCCGGCCAGCTGGATTTCGCCGGCCGTTCTCTGCGCCTCGATCGGATCCGCTCGGCCTACGTGCGCAGCCGCCGGCGCCATCCCCAGGCCTTCAGCTGGTGGCTGTTGCTCTGCCTCGGCGGCCTGTTGCTGCTGCCCTTCCCCTGGCTGTTCTGGCCCGTGCAGCTGGGGGCGCTGGCGGGCTGGATCCTGCTGGGCTCCCGCTGGGAGCACCTGCTCGAGTTGACGCTCCAGGACGGCCTGGCCTACCGCCATCGCTTCGACAGCCTGGAGACGGCCCTGGCCCACCGCAACGGCATCCGCAAGGCCATGGGCGCGGCCCCGGCGACGGGGAGGCGGCCATGAGCTGGATCCTGCCAGAGGGCGCCAGCCTGGGCTTTGAGGGCCTGGCCGCACCGCTGCGGATCGTGCGCGGCCTCGGGGGTGGTACTCAGGGCCAGGTCTACGAGGTGGACCTGGAGGGGGAGCGGCTGGCCCTGAAGTGGTATCTGCCAGCCTGCATCGCCCGCGACGGCGGCCTGGAGCGGCGCCTGGTGGCGAGCATCCGGGCCACCGCCCCGAACGAGGATTTCCTCTGGCCGATCGCCCTGCTGCGGGCCAGCCCCGCCAGCCGGCCCCTGATCCGCATCCGCGACGAGAGCTTCGGCTACCTGATGCCCCTGCGGCCGCCCGCCTACGTGGGCGCCTGCGAGCATGCCGCCGGCCGGCTGGCGATCGGCCTGCGCCAGGTGATGCGGGCCTGCTTCGGCCTCGCTGACGCCTTCCATGCCCTGCACCTGGCGGGGCTCTGTTACAAGGACGTCTCGCTCGGCAACCTCTTCCTGGAGCCGGCCAGCGGCGGCATCCTCATCTGCGACAACGACAACGTCGCGGTGGACGGCGCCGACCACGGCGCCGTGCTGGGCACCCCGGGTTTCATGGCTCCGGAGGTGCTGCTGGGGCAGGCCCGTCCCGGGGCCGACAGCGACCTGTTCTCCCTGGCGGTGCTGCTGTTCCGGCTGCTCACCCGCCACGACCCCCTCAAGGGCCAGATGGAGCTGGCGATCCGCTGCCTCGACGAGCCGGCCCGCCGGCGCCTGTGCGGCGAGGACCCGGTGTTCATCTTTGATCCGGTGGATGACCGCAACCGGCCCGACCCCATCGAGCATGCGGCGGCCCTGATCACCTGGCCCATCTACCCCCGCCCGCTCCAGGCGCTGTTCGAGCAGACCTTCTGCCGCGGCATGAAGCAGCCCTCCCGTCGGGCCCTCACCGGCCAGTGGAAGCAGGAACTGGCCCGCAGCCTTGATCGACGTTCCCTCTGCCCCGCCTGCGGCCAGGAAAACTTCCAGGCCAGTGGCGCCCCGGCGCTGTGCTGGAGCTGTGGCGCCCCTTTGCCGGAGCCGATCACGCTGCGGCTACCCCATGGGAGCGTGGTGGCCGCCCCCGACAACGAGCTGCACCCCCACCACTTCGATGCCCTGGCCGGGGAGGATCTGCGCCGGCCGCTGGCCCGGGTGGTGGCCCATCCCCAGGACCCCCGGCGGCTGGGGCTGCGCAACCTCTCATCGGCCGCCTGGAGCGCCGAGACCCACGACGGCCGCGTCCAGGCGGTGCAGCCTGGCGAGAGCTGTAGCCTCGCCGCACTCGCCCGGATCCAGTCCCCGGCGGGTCCGATCGCCGTGCAACGCCCGATCCGGCCATCCCCCATCGCCTGATCCATGCCGTTTCCCGACGTCAAGCTGGCCAACCGGCCGCTCCACTTCCTCTACCTCTGCGACTGCTCCGGCTCGATGGCCGCGTCCGGCAAGATGCAGGCCCTCAACCAGGCCATCCGCCAGTCCCTGCCGGGGATGGCGGCGGTGGCCCGGGACAACCCGGAGGCGCGGGTGCTGGTTCGGGCCGTGCGCTTCGCCGATCACGCCGTCTGGCACATCGAGACCCCCACGCCTGTAGACCAGCTGGAGTGGCGGGATCTGCAGGCCGGCGGCATCACGGCCATGGGGGAGGCCCTGAAGCTGGTGGCGGCGGCCCTGCAGACCCCGCCGATGGAGGTGCGCGCCCTGCCGCCGGTGCTGGTGCTGATCTCCGACGGCCAGCCCACCGATGATTTTGCCGCTGGCCTCGAGGCTCTGCTGCGGGTGCCCTGGGCCCAGAAGGCGGTGCGGCTGGCCATCGCCCTGGGCCACGACGCCGATCTGGAGGTGCTGCAACGGTTCATCGGCACGGAACCGGCAACGGCGGGCCGCTCGCCCCGACGGCCCCTGCAGGCCAGCAACGCCACCTCCCTGGCCCAGTACATCCAGTGGGCCTCCACGGCGGTGGTGGGGGCCGCTTCGATGCCGGCGAGCCGGGTGAGCGAGACGCCCCTGGAGCCTGCGGCGGGCAACATCCCCCTGCCGGATCTGCCCCCCACCGTGCTGGATCCCACCGACGACGTCGGTCCCCTGGTGTGGTGAACCCCTGGGTGGCGCCGATCGGTGCCAGCCGGGCCGGGGCCGCCCACCTCAGGGCCGGCCGCCCCTGCCAGGACGCCGTGCTCTGCGGCGAGCTGCGCGACGCCGCCGGGCAGTCGGTGATGCTGATGGCGGTGGCCGATGGCCACGGCGGGCGCCGCTACCGGCGCAGCGAGGTGGGCAGTCGCCTGGCCTGCGAGACGGCCTTGGCCGTGGTGGCTGACGCCCTGGCCGCCGCGGCCCCGGGGGACGGGGAGGGGGGCTGGAGCCGCTGGCTGGCCCACGACCTGCCCGAGATGGTCCAGTGCCGCTGGCTGGAGGCGGTGCAGGCCCACTGGCAGGGCGATCCCGGCGAGGGCGACTTCGAGCCCCTGCTTTACGGCAGCACCCTGGGCCTGGTGGTGATGACGTCCCGCTGGTGGGGCCATACGGGCCTGGGCGACTGGGACCTGGTGCGGGTGGAGGCGGACGGCCGTGCCCGGTTGCTGGAGGAGGAGAACGAACCGACCGCGCTTGGCGAGGCCACCTGCAGCCTCTGCCAGCCCCAGGCGGCGTCCCTGTTCGCCCGTCGGGCGGCCCTGCATCCCCTGGCGCCAGAGGAGCGCGACTTCGCCCTGGTGCTCTGCACCGACGGCATCCGCAAGTCCTGCGCCAGCGACGGCGACTTCCTCACCCTGGCGGCCTGGCTGGCCCGCAGCGCCGCCGAGACGGCCGGGATCCTGCCGGAGGCGCTGGATCGGATCAGCCGCGAGGGCAGTGGCGACGACGTGACCGTGGCGATCGGCCGCAGCGAAGCGCCCGGCGAGGAGCTGCCGCCGCCGCCGCCAGCCCAGGCGAAGCAAACCCCTCCGCCGCCGCCATCCCCCCCGGCGGCCCCGGAGGCGTCCCCTCCCCGCCCCCTTCCCCGGCGGCGGCGCCCGGCGATCGGCCGGGCGCTGGTCATCGGCCTGGCCCTGGCCGCCGCCGGTGCGGGCTGGCTGGCCCTGGTCTGGCCCCGAACCCAGCCCCCGCCGCAGGCGGCGCCCACCTCCCCCGGGCTGCGGGCCGCCCTGGCCGAGGTGGAGCGCCTCTGCAGCCAGCCGGCCACCCTGCCCCTGGAGCTGCGCCGTCGCCGCGACCTGTTCGTCGCCTTGCGCCAGGGCCGGCAGGATCCGGCCCGATTGAAGGCTGCAGCCGCCTCGGATCCCCTGGCCGCCCTGATCGCCGCGGATCTGCCGGCGGCCCACCCTCGCCGCCCTCTGCAGGCCCTCGGCGCCTGCCCGGCCCTGCTGGAGGCCCTCAGCCGGCAGTGGGCCGAATCCCCAGCCCCGGCCACCGTTATCCCCTGAACCCCATGGCCCTGCGCCTGCTGCTCGATTGCGCCGATCCCCTGGAGTGGGAGCACTGGCTGCCCAGCGGCCTGTTCCAGGGCGTCACCACCAACCCGACCCTGCTGCGGCGGGCCGGCCAGCCCTGCAACTTTCACCACCTGGGGCGGCTGCATGAGCGCGCTGTGGCCCTGGGCTGCCGCGAGCTGCATCTGCAGACCTGGGGCGTTGATGGGGAACAGCAGCTGGCCACCGGCCGGGCCCTGGCGGCCCTCGATCCCCAGCGGGTCTTCGTCAAAGTGCCGATCACCCGGACCGGCGCCGCGGTGGCGCGCCAGTTGATCGCCGAAGGGGTACCCGTCACCTTCACCGCCTGCTATGAAGTGGCGCAGGTGCTGGTGGCCGCGGCCCTCGGGGCCGATGGCATCGCCGCCTACCTGGGCCGCATCAGCGATCGTGGCCGTGACGGCCACGGCGAGCTGATCGCCATGCAGCGGGCCCTCGAAGGGGTGGGTTCCAGCACCCGGTTATTGGTGGCCAGCCTGCGGCAGCCGGGGGATCTGGCCCGCCTGGCTGCCGCCGGCCTGGCCCACCACACGATCAGCCCGGCGATTGCCCAAGCCCTGTTCGCCAGCCTGGATACAGCCGCGGCCGCCGAGCAGTTTGAAAAGGACGCCCAAGGCGGCTGAACCGCCTGGGAAGGGCAGGACTCAGGCGGTCCCGCAGAAGGTGACGTCGGGGAACTTGAGCTTGGCCTCATCGAGGGATTTGCCGCGCCCTTCCTCCTGCCAGTAGTTGATCACCTCGGTGGCCTTGTTGAGGATCTCAACCCGCTCGTTGTCGGTGATCCAGCTCTTGGCCTCAAGCTCGCCCTTGAGGGTTTCCCAGGCGTCTTCCCGGGGCCAGAAGAAGTAGGCGGTGAGGGGGCTGGGCCCGCCACCGACGATCTGATCCACCGCCAGGGCGACGTTGTCGGGCAGCCAGAGGATCTTCACCAGGAAGCGGCCCTCGTCGGCCTTGGGGGTGTAGCCGGAGGGCACCCCGTCTTCGTCGATGGTGGCGGTGGCCAGGGCGGCACTGCCGCCGCGCAACACCGGACGACCCTCGGTGGTGTCGGCGGCAATGGCCGCGGGTACGGCGCTGACTGCAGCGGCCTCGGCACTCTCAGGGGCTGTCACGGTTTCGGCGCTCAAGGAGAACTAGCAAACGATTAACCTACCAGCCGATTCGCTGCAACCCCCTGGCTGCCCCCGCCGCCCCCCGCGCCGTCCTCCTGTTCGACATCGACGGCGTGATCAGGGATGTGGGCGGCAGTTACCGGCGCGCCATCGTCGAAACCGTGCAGCACTTCAGCGGCTGGGCGCCGGAGCCCGCCGCCATCGACGCTCTCAAGGGTGAAGGTCGCTGGAACAACGACTGGCAGGCCTCGATGGAGCTGCTGCGCCGTCGCGGCGTGGCCCCTCTGCCTGCCTGGGCGGAGCTGGTGGCGGTGTTCAGCGGCTACTACTTCGGTGGCGATCCGGAGGGGGATACCGGCCTCTGGCGCGGCTTCATCGGCAGTGAGCCCCTGCTGGTGGACGGGCCGTTCTTCGCCGCCCTCGGCGATCTTGGGATCGCCTGGGGCTTCGTCAGCGGCGCCGAGCCCCCCTCCGCCCGCTTTGTGCTGGAGCAGCGGCTGGGCCTGGTGGCGCCGCCCCTGATCGCCATGGGCCAGGCCCCCGACAAGCCCGAGCCCACCGGCCTCCTGGCCCTGGCGGCCCGCCTGGCGGGGGTGCCCCTGGGCGCCGGCGCCCCGCCCGTGGCCTACCTCGGCGACACAGTGGCCGATGTGGAGACGGTGCGCCGCGCCCGCGCCCGGGTGCCCGGCCAGCGCTTCGAGGCCCTGGCGGTGGCGCCCCCCCATCTGCACGGGCCCGGACGGGAGGCCGAGCGGCAGCGGTATGAAGCGCAGCTGCGCCAGGCGGGGGCCGACCATCTCCTGGGCTCCACCCGTCAGGTGCTGGAGCTGTTCAGCGCTCCATCGCCGCCGGCGCCTTGAGGGCGGCGGCCGTGAGCACCTCATGGCCGTGGTCGCTCACCGCCACATCGTCCTCGATGCGGATGCCGATGCCCTTCCAGCGCTCGGCGATGGCGGGCTGGCCCTCGGGTACCGCCAACCGGTCACTCACGTAAAGGCCGGGCTCCACGGTCAGCACCATGCCCGGCTCGAGCGCCACGTGGTGCTCGCCCAGCCGGTAGGCCCCCACATCGTGGACGTCGAGGCCGAGCCAGTGGCCGGTGCGGTGCATGTACAGGTGGCGGTAGGCCCCCTGCTCGATCAGGCCATCCACCGCGCCGCTGAGCAGGCCCAGCTCCACCAGCCCCTCCACCAGCACCCGCACGGCGGTGTCATGCACCCCTTCGGCGGTCTGGCCAGGGGCCACCGCCGCCACGGCCGCCTCCTGGGCGGCCAGCACCAGTTCGTAGAGGGCCCGCTGCTCGCCGCTGAAGCGTCCGTTGACGGGGAAGGTGCGGGTGATATCGCCGTTGTAGTAGTCGTCGAGGCTGCAGCCGGCATCGATCAGCAACAGGTCGCCGTCCCGCAGCACATCGGCGTTGGCGGTGTAGTGGAGGACGCAGGCGTTGTCGCCGCCGGCCACGATCGAGCCGTAGGCCGGGCCCCGGGCCCCCTGCTCAAGAAAGTGCTGCTCGATCACGGCCTGCACCTGCCGTTCGCTGAGGCCAGGCCGCACCACCCGCCGCGCCAGTTCGTGGGCCTCGGCGGAGATGCGGGCGGCCTGCCGCAGGCGGGCCAGCTCCTCGGGTTCCTTGCGCAGCCGCAGCTCGTGCAGCAGCGGGCAGGGGGCGACCAGCCCCAGGGCCGCCTTGCCGCTGCGGGGGGCCCGATCCAGCTGGCGCCCCCAGGCGGCGAGCACCAGGGGTTCCACCTGGGGGTGGCGGCCCACCCGGAAGGCGATCCCCTCGGCGCCGTCGAGATACTCCGGCAGCCGCTCGGCCAGTTCGCGGCGGGGGTGGGCCAGGTCGGCGCCAAAGCTGGTGACGGCACCCTCGCAGCCCCAGCGGAAGCCGTTCCATACCTCGGCCCCCGGATCCTTCGCCTCCACGAACAGCACGAAGGGGTTGTCGGGGCGGTGGGGGAGGAACAGGGCCACGGCACCGGGCTCATCGAAGCCGGTCAGATACCAGAAATCGCTGTTCTGGCGGAAGCTGTGCTCCACGTCGGCGTGGTGGGTCACCAGCGCCGCGCCGGGGATCACCGCGGCCACTCCGCCCAGCTGCTGCAGGAACCGCTGGCGCCGGCGGGCCAGCAGGGCGGCATCGATCGGGGGGGTCGGCGGCATCGCGGCGCAGGGATGTACAGCGAGAAGATGGCACAGCCGATTAAATACACGTGATCCCCCCGAACCTGCACGTGCCGTTCACCCCTGCTGCCCACCCCCGCGGATGAACGATCTCCTGCTTCTGGTTCTGGCGGTGATCGTGATGTTGATGGGGTCCTTCCTGTGTTCGGGGGTGGAGGCGGCCCTGCTCACGGTCAACCCAGTGAAGGTGCATGAACTGGCGAGCCGCCCCCGGCCGGTGCCAGGGGCCCGGCGGCTGGAAGCCCTGCGCCAGCGACTCGGCCGCACCCTGGCGGTGCTTGTGATCGCCAACAACATGTTCAACATCTTCGGCAGCCTGATGGTGGGCGGGTTTGCCAGCGTCGTCTTCGCCCGCTACGGCGTCAGCGGCCCGGCCCTGCCCCTGTTCTCGGTGGCCCTCACCGTGCTGGTGATCCTGCTGGGGGAAATCCTGCCCAAGGCGATCGGCAGCAAGCTGGCCCTGCCCGTGTCCCTGGCCGTCGCCCCGGGGCTGGGGTTGATCACCACCTTGATGTTGCCCCTGGTGCTGCTGCTGGAGCGGATCCTGCCGGCGATCACGGCCGAGAACGAGATCAGCACCGACGAAAACGAGATCCGCCTGCTGGCCCGCCTCGGCTCCCAGCAGGGTCAGATCGAGGCCGATGAGGCCGCCATGATCGCCAAGGTGTTCCAGCTCAACGACCTCACCGCGCGGGACCTGATGCTGCCGCGGGTCTCGGCCCCCACCCTGGCGGGCCACCAGAGCCTTGATGAGCAGCGCGCCACCCTGCTGCGCCATGCCACCGCCTGGTGGGTGGTGCTGGGGGAGGAGGTGGACGAGGTGCTGGGCGTGGCCAGCCGCGAGCAGCTGCTCACCGCCCTGGTGGAGTGCCGTGGCGCCAGCCAGGCCGCCGATCTCTGCGAACCGGTGGAGTTCGTGCCGGAGATGATCCGGGCCGACCGGCTGCTGACCAGCTTCCGCCGCAATGGCTCCGGGGTGCGGGTGGTGGTGGACGAGTTCGGCGGCTTTGTCGGGGTGATCGGCCCCGAAGCCGTGCTGGCGGTGCTGGCCGGCTGGTGGCGCCGCCCGGCCTCCGCCGCCGAGAGCCACCCATGACCATGGCGGCCCCGGCCCCCCTGGTTGCCCCCCCCGCCGCCGAGCGCTGCCGGCAGCTGCTGGCCCGCTGGCGATCGGGGCTGGTGCTCAGCGGCCGGGAGCAGGCGGCCCTGGCGCCGGAACTGGCCAGCCTCGATCGCCAGCTGGAACGCCTGCGCCTGCGCCGGCCGCGGGTGGCGGTGTTCGGCCGGGTGGGGGTGGGCAAGTCGAGCCTGCTCAATGCCCTGCTCGGGGAGGAGCACTTCGCCACCGACGTGGCCCACGGCTGCACCCGCCACCAGCAGCAGCAGGCCTGGGGCCAGCCCTTGGCCGGCCTGGAGGGGGTCGACCTGGTCGACACCCCCGGCATCGACGAGATCGCCGCCGCCGCCCGCTCCCGCCTGGCGGCCCGGGTGGCGGTGGGGGCCGACCTGGTGCTGCTGGTGATCGACAGCGACCTCACCGTGATGGACGCGCAGGCCCTGGACGATCTGCTGGCCTCCGGCAAGCCCCTGCTGCTGGTGCTCAACCGCAGCGACTGCTGGCCGGAGGCCGAGCGCGACGCCCTGCTGGCCAGCATCGGCCTGCGTCTGCCGGTGGGGGCCCGCAACCTGCGGCCCCTGGCCGTGGCGGCCGCCCCCCGCGAGGCACGCCTGCGCGCCGACGGCCGGGTGCGCAGCGAGCCGGCGCCGCCCCGGGTGGAGCCCCTGCGCCGTGAACTCACCGGCCTGCTCGAGCGCCATGGGGAGCTGCTGCTGGCCCTCAATGCCCTGCGGGCCGCCGACCGCTTCAGCCAGGCCCTTCACCGCTGCCGGCTGCGCCACGGCCGCCGCCAGGCCCAGGGCCTGATCGGCCGCTTCGCGGCCCTCAAGGCCACGGGGGTGGCGGCCAACCCCTTGCTGCTGCTCGATCTGGCTGGAGGTCTGGCCTGCGACAGCGCCCTGGTGGTCCAGCTCTGCCAGCTCTACGGCCTGCCCATGACCCGCGGCGGGGCCCGTTCCCTGCTCACCCGCCTCAGTGGCCACAACGCCCTGCTGGGGGGCGCCCAGCTGGGCCTGCAGCTGCTGCTGGGCGGGCTGCGCCAGCTGCTGCTGCTGGCGGCGCCCCTGAGCGGTGGGCTGAGCCTGGCGCCGGCGGCCCCGGTGGCCCTGGCCCAGGCGGCGCTCGCGGTGCACACCACCCGGCGCACGGGCCGGCTGGCGGCCGCCGAACTGCTGCGCGCCGCCACCGCTGCGGGCCAGCCGGGGGCCCTGCTGCGCCGGCTGGTGCGGCAGGATCCGGAAACCCGCCGCTGGTTGAGCGAGTGGCAGCAGGAGGGAGGGGAACGCACCGCCGGCGGCGGCCTCCAGCCGTGACCCCCCCTGAAGGTCGTCTCGCCCTGTTCGGCACCAGCGCCGATCCCCCGACCCGCGGCCACAGGGCGCTGCTGGAGGGACTGCTGGGCCTGTTCCCTGCGGTGGTCACCTGGGCCAGCGACAACCCCCTCAAGCAGCACGGCGCCCCCCTGGAGCTGCGCACCGCCCTGCTGGCCGCCCTGGTGGGCGCCATCGATGACCCCCGGCTCAGCCTGGAGCCGCAGCTGAGCAGTCCCTGGGCGGTGGAGACGCTGGAGCGGGCGCGGGCGCGCTGGCCCCAGCGGGAGCTGGTGTTCGTGGTGGGCAGCGACCTGGCCGGCCAGATTCCCCGCTGGAAGCGGGCCGACACATTGCTGAGCAGCTGCCGGCTCGGCATCGCCCGTCGCGAGGGCTGGCCGCTGGAGACGGCGGATCTGGAGCGCTTGCGCGGCCTGGGGGCCAGCCTCGACCTGCTGCCCCTGGCGATCCCGCCCAGCGCCAGCTCCCGGATCCGGGATCGGCCCGATCCGGCCCAGGTACCGTCCGAGCTCTGGCCCGTGCTGCTGCAGCACAATCTCTACGGCCTCTCCGAGCCCTGATGCGCCTCGCCCTGGCCCAGCTCAATCCCCTTGTCGGCGACCTGGAGGGCAACGGCCAGCGGATCCTGGCGGCCGCCGAGCGGGCCCGCGCCGGCGGGGCCGACCTTGTTCTCACCCCCGAGTTGTCGCTGTGGGGCTACCCGCCGCGGGACCTGCTGCTGCGCCCTGCCCTGATCCAGCGCCAGGAGCAGGTGCTCGCGTCCCTGGCGGCGGCCTGCCAAGACGATCTGGCCCTGCTGGTCGGGGTGGCCGAGCCGGCTGTTGGCCGGCGGCAGCCTGGCCTGTACAACGCCCTGGCCCTGGTGCAGCGGGGTCGCTGGCGCTATGTCTGTCGCAAGCGCCTGCTGCCCACCTACGACGTCTTCGATGAGCGCCGCTACTTCCTGCCCGGCGACGCCGCGGCGGTGCTGGAGCTGGAGGCCGGTGGCCGCCCCTGGCGGCTGGGCCTGACCATCTGCGAGGACCTCTGGGTGGAGGAGACCCTGCGCAGCCGCTGGCCGGACGCGGTGGATCCGATCGCTGATCTGGTGCCGAGCCGGATCGACCTGCTGCTCAACCTCTCGGCCTCCCCCTTCGGCCGCGGCAAGGGGGAGGTGCGCCAGGCCCTGGCGGCCCGGGCGGCGGCCCGGCTCGGGGCGCCGGTGGTCTACCTCAACCAGGTGGGCGGCAACGACGAGCTGGTCTTCGACGGCGCCAGCTTCGTGGTCGATGGGGCCGGGCGTCCGTTGCTGCGGCTGGCCTGCGCCGCCGAGGACCTGGGCCGCTGGGACGCCGGCCCCCCTGCGGCGACCAGCCCCGGGGCCACCACTGCCACGACGCCCGCGGCGCCGCCAGATCCCTGGGAGCAGCTGCTTCGGGTGCTGGTGCTGGGGGTGCGCGACTACGCCGCCAAGTGCGGCTTCCAGCGGGCCCTGCTGGGGCTCAGCGGCGGCATCGATTCGGCCCTGGTGGCGGTGATCGCCGCCGCGGCCCTCGGGCCTGAGCGGGTGGAAGGGCTGCGGATGCCCTCCCCGTTCAGCTCGGCTGGCTCCTTGGACGACGCCGCCGCCCTGGCCGGGCGGCTCGGACTGCGCACCGCCACCCTGCCGATCGCGCCGCTGATGGAGGCCTTCGCCGCCGCCCTCAGCGCCGAGCTGGGGGCGCCACCGCGGGGGGTGACCGAGGAGAACCTGCAGTCGCGGATCCGGGGCACGCTGCTGATGGCGGTGGCCAACGAAAAGGGGGGTCTGCTGCTTTCCACCGGCAACAAATCGGAGTTGGCGGTGGGCTACTGCACCCTCTACGGCGACATGAACGGCGGCCTGGCGGTGATCGGCGACCTCTACAAGACCACCATTTCCGGTCTGTGTGACTGGCTGGATGGGCCGGCCTCCGGCCCCTGCCGCGCCACCCTTGGCCTGCCGTCCGATGCGGAGCTGATCGGCGTGGCGATCCGCACCAAGCCCCCCAGCGCCGAGCTGCGCCCCGACCAGCGCGACAGCGATTCCCTGCCCGACTACGCGGTGCTCGATCCCCTGCTCAAGGCCTGCATCGAGGAGATGCGCACGCCGGAGGAGCTGGTGGCCCAGGGGGCCGACCGGGAGCTGGTGGACCGGGTGGCCGGGTTGCTGCGGCGGGCCGAGTTCAAGCGCCGCCAGGCGGCACCGGTGCTCAAGGTGAGCGACCGGGCCTTCGGCAGTGGCTGGCGGATGCCCATCGCCTCGGCCTAGGGTTTGGCCACGATCGCCTCAGGGCGGCAATTCTTTTCGGTCCATGCCAGCTCCCGGCCCGGCACCCCTGGCCTCTCCGATGGCGAGCATCGGTGTGCCCACGGAAATCAAGCGCGACGAACAGCGGGTGGCCCTCACCCCTGACGGCGTCCATGAGTTGGTGTCCCAGGGCATGGAGGTGCGCGTCCAGGAGGGGGCCGGGCTGGGGGCGGGCATCAGCGACGACGACTACCGCGCCTCCGGGGCCCGCCTGGTCAGCTGTGAGGAGGCCTGGGCCGCCCATCTGGTGGTGAAGGTGAAGGAGCCCCAGCCCCAGGAATTCGCCTTTCTGCGCAGCGACCTGGTGCTGTTCACCTACCTGCACCTGGCGGCCTACCCCGAGGTGGGCCAGGCCCTGCTGGACGCGGGCACCACGGCGTTGGCCTACGAGACGGTGCAGCTTGAGGACGGCAGCCTGCCGCTGCTGGCGCCGATGAGCGAGGTGGCCGGCCGGCTGGCGGCCCAGGTGGGGGCCCACCTGCTGGAGAAACCCCACGGGGGCCGTGGTGTGCTGATGGGGGGCTGCACCGGCGTGCGGCCCGCCCGGGTGGTGGTGCTGGGGGCCGGCACGGTGGGCTGGAATGCGGCCCGCATCGCCGCGGCGATGGATGCGGAAGTGTTCCTGCTGGATCGCTCGCCGCAACGCCTGCGGGGCCTGGAGACCGCCCGGCGCGGCCGCATGACGGGCCTGGTGAGCAGCCGCAGCCTGATCGAGCGGCTGGTGCCGGGGGCCGACCTGCTGATCGGCGCCGTGCTCCTGCCCGGAGGCCGGGCCCCCACCCTGGTGGGGGAGGAGCTGGTGCAGCGCATGCGGCCAGGGTCGGTGATCGTCGATGTGGCCATCGACCAGGGGGGCTGCATCGCCACCAGCCGCGAGACCACCCACACCGATCCGGTGGTGACCATCCATGGCGTGCAGCACTACGCCGTGGGCAACATGCCCGGCGCCGTGCCCTTCACCTCCACCGAAGCGCTGGTGAGCGTCACCCTGCCCTACATCCTGGTGATGGCGGGGCGGGGCCTGCTCGAGGCGGTCACCGACCGGCCCGAACTGCTCTCCGGTCTGAACACGGTGGATGGGGCGGTGTGCCATCCCGGCGTGGCCAAGGCTCTTGGGGTGGCGCCCCGCCATCCGATGGCCTGCCTGCGCTGAGTCAGCGGCCGGGCCTTCAGGCGGCTCAGGCGGCGTTCATGGTGGTGGCGCGAAAGATCACCGAGGCGGGCTGGCCGCTGATGGGATCCAGGGGTTCGCGCATCTCCCTGACCTCGAGGTTGTGACGGCGGAAGAGCCCCTTCCAGGATTCCATGGTGCGGAAGTACCAGGGAGCCGGAGTCCGGAAGGATGGGGAAAAGCCTGACCAGGAGCTCTCCCGCCACCCATCTTCGTAGGGATGGTCGGCGCAGATCAGCATGGGGTGCAGGGTCTGGACAAGCACGCAGCCAGTGGGGACAAGCAGCTTCGGCAGAGCCAGGAACAGCTCGTCGACGCTGCGATTCCCCAACAGGGAGAAGTTGGCCGCCACCACATCAAACCGCTCCTTCAGGCTGCCGGTCGCGACCTGCTGGTAGGTCAGCGTCTGAAAGCGGGCACCAGGCGGGGCGCTGTCCGCGGACACAGCCGTGAGCTCGTTCACGGCGTCGATGCCGAGCACCTCAATGCCCTGACGGGCGCAATGGTGGGCCAGCCAGCCTTCACCGCAGCCCAGATCCAGCAGGGTGCGTGGGGCAACTCCTTGATCGCTTTGAGGATGGCCTTGGTCCAGACGGCGGCATTGAGGCCCCACGAGGTCAGGATCTCTTCCTCCCGGAGCGGCATCGACGCTCCGGGGCCGGAGGCCGAATCACTGGCAGTTCCATGGGGAAAGGGCATGGGAGGGGGACAAGCCCAGATCGAGGGGAGGCAACCCTGGGGATGAGCGAATGGCGAAAGCGAAGCAAACATCCACCTTCGGCCATCGTGTTCAGGAACCGTCGTGTGGAATGTGATCAATCCGAATCACGATCAACCGCGGAGTCAGCAGGCAGGACCGTTGCAAGCGGCCGGGGTCAGGCCGCCGGCTCGACCAGCAGTCCCGTGAGGTCTTCGCTGCCGAACACCTGGCGGTAGGCGGCCGTGCTGGTGCAGAGGATCACCGGCACCGCCACCAGCAGCCCCACGAAGCAGGCCAGCAGGCCCACAAGGGCGATGGCGAATTCCACCAGGGCCAGCAGCAGCACCGAGCCCCACTGGGGATCAAGCAGGGTGCGGCCGCGGGTGATCGATTCGATCGGGCCCAGCCCCTTGAGCAGGGCGATCTGGGCCATGAACTTCTGGTTCACCGCCAGGTAGATCAGCACGGTGAAGGCCACCAGGAAGGGCAACACGGCCAGGACCTGATTGAGCCGGGCGGCGGCGACCCCCACCAGGGCCGCCACCACCAGGACGGCGCCAAACAGGATCCCCAGCACCAGCCCGTTACGGAACAGTCGCCAGCTGGCCTGGCCGTCCCAGCGGAGGAAGGTGCCCAGGCTTGGCTTCCCTCCCGCCAGGGCGCACCAGGCCCCCCGGACCAGACCCGTGGTGCTCCACAGGCTCACCAACACGCTCAGGATCGAGCCCACCACGAGGCGGATCACCTCAACCGTCGTGACCACGGCGGCTGCATCGGGGTCCATCTGGCCCTGGATCAGCGAGCAGAGGCTGCTCAGCACCCCCGCCAGCAGGGTGAAACCGACGAACACCCAGGGGGCCCGGGTGAAGGCCTGCCACCCCTCCTTCACGGCCTCGATCACCTTCAGGGAGGATCCACCGGAGGGATCCTGCATCAGAGACACGGCCATCGCAGGGGGGGGAGCTTTGGCGGGAGATTAGGCAGGGGCGGCCCAGCAGGCACTCCATTGGTGGCAAGCGTTGCACCCCAAATGCCCCCGGCGGTGTCGGCAACGCTCAGGAAGCGGGTGAAGCGGGTGCGTGACCCGGAGGCGGGATCCTCACGGGAACCAGTTCCTGCACTTGGCCCTCCAGCCAGCGCCAGCGATGGGCCTGCTCTGGCGCCAGCGGATTCCAGTGGGGGCCGGTGGTCTTGCTCATGGCGCCCCCACCCCCACCAGGGCCGCACTGGCCTCCCAGAGCCGGCAGGCCAGATCAGCGTCCTGTCCTTCGGCGCTGGTGGCGGTGGGCGCAAACACATGCCGGCCCGGGGCCGTGACGCGGTTGCAGTGGTAGCGGAAGCCGTTGACGGCGTAGGCGTCATCGACGGCCAGGGCGGCCAGCAGCGCCCCGGCGTTCTCGACGCTTTCGGTGAGGCGCAGGATCGAGCGGGCCGCCAGGGCGAATAACCGTTGCCCCAGCTCGTTCGACTGGCGGCTGTAGCGCCAGAAGCCGCCTTCGCTGGTGGGCGGAATCACCAGTCCGGGGCTCCAGGCGATCACCGGATGGGGCGTTCCCTGCGCCTCCACTCGCCGGGCGAACTCACGCGCAAACAGCACATTGCAGAGCTTGCTGTCCTTGTAGGCCTTGTCGGCATTGAAGCGGTCCGTGCCGTTCACCATCGTGGTGGCCTGGCCCGGCCGCAGGCCAGCCAGATCGCCCAGCCCCGCCGGGGCGCCCACCTTCCCGCCTGCGGTGCTGGGGTCGTGGACCTCGCTGGCGGTGACCACCAGCCGTGGGGATTGTCCGGCCGCCAGCAGGGGCCCCAGCTGGTGGGCCAGCAGGACATGGCCGAGATGGTTCACCCCGAAGCTGAGCTCATGGCCCTGGGCGGTGCGCCGCGGCTCGCTGGCGCCGGCGTACTGCAGGCCGGCATTGAGCACCAGCGTGTCGATGGGGGTCGCCTGGGCCAGCAGGACGGCGGCACAGGCCCGCACGCTGTCCAGATCCGCCAGGTCGCAGGCCTCGCTTGCGGGGGGCGTGCCGGCGCCGGCCCGCTCCAGCACCCGCCGGCTGGCCGCCTCGGCGCTGGGGCGATCCCGGCAGAGCAGGGTGAGCCGGTGGCCGGCCCGGCAGAGGACCACCGCCGCCTCAAAGCCGATGCCGGAATTGCCGCCGGTCAGCAGGATGTGGCGCGCGGCGGCCAAGGGCGGACTCCTGCGGGCGGCGAAACGGGGGCCGTGAACCAGCTCAGGCTAAGGAGCCGCGCCATGGGCAGGACGGACTAGGACGGACACCGATGGCTGTCCCTGTCTCCGATGCAGTCCGCAACGCCTTCTCCCCTGCAGCGCATCGATCAGGCGTTGTTCGACACCGTGGCGGCCGGCGCCCGCGGCTCCCGCCGCCGCCGTCTCAACCACAACTTCCATGCCCCCGCCGATCGGGTGCAGCGCTTCCTCAACGTCCTGCAGATCGGCACCTACGTGCGGCCCCACCGCCACCGTCGCCAGCCACCCGGGGCCGGTTTCGAGTGCTTCCTGGTGCTGCAGGGAGAAGTGGGGCTGGTGCTGCTCGACGGTGGTGGTCGGGTGCTCGGGTGTGAACGGATCAGCGCCGGCGGGCCCCTGTTCGGGATCGAGCTGGCCGAAGGGGTGATCCACACCCTGGTGGCCCTGAGCGCCGATGCGGTGCTCATGGAGATCAAGCAGGGGCCCTACGAGCCATCCGCCGACAAGGACTTCCTCGCTGGTTTCCCCCTGGAGGGCAGCGAGGCTGCGGCGGCCCAGGAGAAGGCCTGGCGGGCCCTGTTCGGCGACCAGCACGAGGCTGGCGGCCCCTGAAGGGCCCCGGGTGAGGCGCTCAGGCCAGCTCTGCGCGGCGGCAGAAGCTGCAGTGGCCCCAGCGGGCCATCTCCCCGGCCGGGGCCGGCCGACCGCAGGCCGGGCAGTCCGCCATGCCGTGAACATCGCAGCGGCTGGGATGGACGGCCCACACCTCCGCCTCGCTCTGGCCGCCCGGGGTGGTGGGGGCGGGGTGGTGCTGCTGCACCCGCACGTCCCGCACCGCAAAGCCCGCCGCCCGCAGCGAACCCAGCAGCTGGTGGCGGTTGTACTGCAGGGCCTGCAGCCAGGGTCCCGGCGCGGCGCCCACTGTCAGCAGGCCCCCCTGCAGCTGCAGGGGGCGGCAATGGGGGGCCAGCTGGGGGCCGGCGATGCGGGGCCATTCCCGCCACAGGCCCGCCAGGTGGCCGTCGCGGCGCCAGTCCTGCTGGAGGCTGTCGAGGCAGCTCGCCAGGGCACTGGCCGGCGGCCGGGGAGGCGGCATGAGCAAGGAAATGTTGCCCACCCGGCGCGTCTGCAGCGCCTCGCTGATCCAGCGACGGGAGCCGCCGCTGTCGGCTTGGCGGCGCTGGCGGGAACGGGACGGCTCCATGGGCCCACGCTAGGGGTGCGGCAATCCGCTGACTGTTGGCTGGGTGCGCCTGGCCAGTTCTGGCTACTGTCAGCTTCTGCAATAGCCCCGCCTCCATGGGTTTTTTCGATCGGCTGAGCCGCCTCCTGCGCGCCAACCTCAATGACCTGGTGAGCAAGGCCGAGGACCCGGCCAAGATCCTGGATCAGTCCGTGGCGGACATGCAGTCCGATCTGGTCAAGCTGCGCCAGGCCGTGGCCACCGCCATCGCCAGCCAGAAGCGGCTGCAGAATCAGGCCGAGCAGGCCGAGGCCCAGAGCCGCACCTGGTACGAACGCGCCGAACTGGCGCTCAAGAAGGGTGAAGAGGATCTGGCCCGCGAGTCCCTCTCGCGCCGTAAGACCTACACCGACACCGCCGCCGCCCTCAACGCCCAGCTCAACGGCCAGGCCGGTCAGGTCGACACCCTCAAGCGCAGCCTCACCGCCCTCGAAGGCAAGATCGCCGAGGCCAAGACCAAGAAGGACATGCTCAAGGCCCGTGCCCAGGCGGCCCAGGCCCAGGAGCAGCTCCAGAACGCCGTAGGCAGCCTGAACACCAACAGTTCGATGGCCGCCTTCGACCAGATGGAGGAGAAGGTGCTGAACATGGAGGCCCGCAGCCAGGCCGCCGCCGAGCTGGCCGGGGCCGATCTGGAAAGCCAGTTCGCGGCCCTGGAGGGCAGCAACGTCGACGAAGAGCTGGCGGCCCTCAAAAACCGGCTCGAAGGCGGCAAGACCCCCATCTCCCTGCCCATGGAGGGCGGACCGGCCCCCCTGCTGGAGCCGGTGAAGGTGGCTGAGGTGAATGCCGAACTCGAGGAACTGCGCCAGTCCATCGACAAGCTCTGAATTCATACAATCGGGCCACCGCTGTTCCGAACGCCGTGCCCGCCGACGTCGACTCCCCCGTCCTTGAACTCACCGATGCCAACTTCCAGGCGTCGGTTCTCGAGGCTCCAGGACCGGTGCTGGTGGACGTCTGGGCGGCCTGGTGTGGCCCCTGCCGCCTGATGGCGCCCCTGATGACCTGGGCCGCCACGGCCTATGCCGAGGTTCCCGGAGGCGCCCTCACTGTCGGCAAGCTGGAGGCCGATCCCAACCCCATCAGCCGCGACAGCCTCAAGGTGCAGGGCCTGCCCACCTTGATCCTGTTCCGGGCCGGCCTGGAAGTGGCCCGCCACGAAGGTGCCATGGCCCAGTCCCAGCTCAAGGCGTTCCTTGATGCCCATCTCTGAGCGCCTGTCGCGGCTGGGCAGCGGCGTCTTCGCCCGCAACGACCAGCGCAAGGCCGCCTACAGCGTCCGTGCCGCCGCCGGCCACGGTGCCGACGCGTCTCCCCTGCCGCCGCTGCTGGATCTCTCCCTCGGCTCCACCGACCTGCAGCCCCCGCCTGTGGCCCTTGAGGCCATCGCCGCGGGCCTGGCCAGGCCCGAGAGTGCGTCCTACTGCCTCCACGCCGCCACCCTGCCCTTCCGCGAAGCGGTGGCGGCCTGGGCGCGGCGGCGATTCGACGTGGCGGTGGATCCGGAAACGGAGGTGCTGCTGCTGGTGGGTTCCCAGGAGGGCACGGCCCATTTGCCGCTGGCGGTGCTCAACCCCGGCGATCCGGCCCTGCTGCTCGACCCCTACTACCCCTCCCACATGGGGGGCCTGCATCTGGCCAGCGCCGAGCCGGTGTTGCTGCCCCTCGACGCCGAGGCCGGCTGGCGTCCGGATTTCGACCGGCTGGCCCCCAGCCAGTGGCAGGCCCTCAAGCTGATGGTGCTGGGCTTTCCCCACAACCCCACGGCCACCACTGGCGAGCAGGCCTGGCTGGACGCGGCGGTGGAGCGGGCCCTGCGCCACGACGTGGTGCTCGCCCATGACAACCCCTACGTGGATCTGGCCCTGGACGGGGAGGCCCCTGCCCTGATGCGCCATCCCGCCTGGCGGCGCTGTGGCATCGAGTTCTTCTCCTTCTCTAAAAGCTGGTGTCTGGGGGGGTACCGGCTGGCCTTCGCCATCGGTGCTGAGGACTTGATCAGTGCCCTGCGCCAGCTCAAGGGGGTGGTGGATTTCAACCAGTCCCTGGCGCTGCAGGCCGGAGCCATCGCCGCCCTCGAGCAGGCCCCCCACTGGCCCGAGCAGTTGCGCGGCGTCTACCGCGAGCGCCGCGACCGCATGGCCGCCGCCCTCGAGGCCCAGGGCTGGCCGGTGCGGCTGCCCTCAATGGCCCTCTACCTGTGGCTGCAGATCCCTGAGCCGGCGCGGGCTCGGGGTCTGGATTCGGAGCGTTTCTGCGCCGCCCTGCTGGAGGCCACGGGCGTCTGCCTCACCCCCGGCAACGGCTTCGGCCCCGGCGGCGAGGGCTGGCAGCGGTTGGCCCTGGTCCACCCGGCCGCGGAACTGGAGGCGGGGGCGGCCCGCATCGGCGACTGGCTGCGGCGGTTTTGATCGGCGCGATCGGGGCCCAGCGACGAGCGACGCCAAACGCCCCGACGCCTCCCCTGCCCTGGCGGCTGCGGGCCCTGCCGGTGTGCGCCAGTACCGAGACGGAGCTCGATCGCTGGCTGGCCGATGACCCGCGCCTTGCGGGCGACGGGTCGCTGCGGGCCCCCCGGGCCGTGATCGCCCGCCGCCAGCGCTTCGGCCGCGGCCAGCAGGGCCGCCCCTGGTGCTCCCCGAGCGGGGGGGTCTGGCTGAGTGCAGCCCTGCCCTGGCCCGCCGCTGCCGAGCCGGCCGCCGCCCCCGGCCTGGCGGCGGCGGTCGGATTGTGCCTGCGGCTGGAGGCCCGGGGGCTGCCGGTGCGGCTCAAATGGCCGAACGATCTGCTGCTGGTGGCCGCCGATGGGGCCACACCGCTGAAGCTGGCGGGCCTGCTGCCCCGGCTGCGGCTACGGGGGGGCGTCTGCCGCTGGGCCCGCGTCGGTGTCGGGCTCAATGCCGCCAACCGGGTGCCAGCCGGTGCGGTGGCCGTGGCGACGTTGCTGGGCCCCCGGCGCGCCGATCCATTGCTCTGGTGTGGGGAGGTGCTGGCGGCCCTGGAGTGGGCCATGGCCTGGGCCGGGGAGCCCGAGGAGGTGCGCCGGCAGGCGGAGCGGCGTCTGCTGCTGCCCGCTGGGCCCATCCACCGCAACGGCGAAGACTGGCGTCCCATCGGGCTGACGGCCGATGGCGGACTGCGGCTGGTTCACGGCCCACGGGAGCAGGTGCTGCAACGCACGTTCGGCGCCGGTTGAGCACCCCCCTTAAAGTGTGTATCGCCTTTCTCTGACATGTCCCCCCAGCCCCTCACCGTTCTGACGGCCCTCACGGCCGGGGCCACCGCCTCGTGGCTGGCGATGCCCCTGGTGCTGGCCCAGGCCGTTCCTGGCGCCGAAGCGACGGCCCCGCCGGCCCAGGCCCCAGAACCGACGCCGGTGCTGCGCCCTTCGGTGAGAATCGCCGCGCCGGTCACCCGCCCCGAGCTCCAGGCCCCCGTCCAACCCCTGGCGCCTCCATCACCGGTCAGCGGTGAGGCCCCTCCGCCGATGCTGCGTCCCGGAACGGCCGAGCGCCGTCCCGAACCGGTCCGCCGCTTTGATGCCTCCCTCGATGCCCTGGTGCGGGAAGGGGTTGTGACCCCTGGCGAGCGGGTTCGGGTGCGCGGCTCCCTGCTCTCGCCCCAGCAGGCGGCCTCCCGCAGCCAGGCCTGCCGTGCCGGGGCCCTCTCCGTACAGGAATGCAATACCGGTGTGATCATCATCGGCCGCGGCCGCAAGGATGGTCTCGCGGACGGACGGGGCGAGGGGGATCTGGCGGCCGGGGGCCGCGGCATCGGCTTCGGCGGTTTCGGCCTTGATGCTTCCCCCCTGCCGCCGATCACCGTTCCCGTCAGCGCCCTGCTCACCGGAGCCGGCGGCAGCTTCCGGCTCACCGACGTGTTTCGCGTCACCCCCCGGCCCGCCCCGATCGGTGGCAACGGCAACCTGCGCCTGCTCTTCCCCCTGATCGGCTCCGCCGTCACCACGAGCGACTTTGGCTGGCGCCTGCATCCGATCATCGGCAGCTGGCTGATGCATGCGGGCCGTGATCTGGCGGCCCCTGAGGGCACGCCGGTGGTGGCGGCCCTCTCCGGACGCGTCGTCAGCAGCGGTCTGGCAGGTGGTTACGGTCTGGCGGTGGAGCTGGAGCATGACCGCCCCCGGCGCCGCACCCTCTATGGCCACCTGTCCGAGCTCTATGTCAAGGACGGGGAGATGGTGCGTCAGGGCGAAGTGATCGGCCGCGTCGGCAGCACGGGCCTGAGCACCGGCCCCCACCTGCATTTCGAGCTGCGCCTGCCCCAGGATGGCGGCTGGGTCGCCACCAATCCCGGCGATTTCGACCCGGGCGGCAGCCTGTTCGCCGGCATGGCCGGTCCCGATGGCCGTGGGTCCAGCGACGCGGTGGCCCTGCTGATGGGCCAGCTCATCGCCACCCTGGAGCGGCCCCGTTCTCCCCTGGCCCTGCCCACAGATCGGACGCCTTCCCCCGGCTGAGTCGGGGGTGCGGGTCAGGCGCTGATGCGTCCGTCGCGGAAGTGCACGACCCGATCGGCCCTGGCGCCCACCTCATTTTCGTGGGTGACGATCAGGATCGTGATCCCCTGGGCATTGAGATCACCGAACAGGCTCAGCACTTCCTCGGTGGTGTGGGAGTCGAGGGCTCCGGTGGGCTCGTCGGCCAGCAGCATGGCCGGATCGTTGATGATCGCCCGGGCCAAAGCCACCCGCTGCTGCTGGCCGCCGGAGAGCTGGTTGGGCTTGTTCTCCAGCCGGTTGGAAAGGCCGACACGATCGAGGGCCGCCAGGGCCCGCCGGCGCCGCTCCTCCTTGGGGATGCGGGCATAGATCATCGGCAGCATCACGTTGTCGATGGCACTCAGCTGGGGCAGCAGATGGAACTGCTGGAACACGAAACCCAGCTGCTGGTTGCGCAGGTCGGCCAGCGCATCGTCGTCGAGGCTGTCGACATCGGTGCCGTTCAGCCGATAGCTGCCGGAACTGGGCCGGTCCAGGCAGCCGAGGATGTTCATGGCCGTGCTCTTGCCGGATCCGCTGGCCCCCATCACCGCCAGGTAGTCGCCCTGCTGCACCGTTAACGAGAGGTCGTCGAGGGCACGAACCTCTGTGTCGCCACTGCCGTAAACCTTGGAGACGTGGGCCAGCTCGGCCACCGGGGGCTTGGGGAGATCCATGGCCGAAAGGCTAGGAAGTCAGCCCAGCGGGGCGATGGCCGCTGCGGCGATGGCCTGCTGCAGGATCGGGGTGCCGGCCACGGTGGAGCTGGCCCAGTCGAACAGCGGGCTGGAGAGGACGCCCCCCACGGCGGTGATCACCACGCAGCCCACCAGGGCGGCCCGCAGGGGCTGCATGCCGGCCAGATTCCAGGTGATGGCGGGGTAGGCCTTGACCACATCGGAGGCCTCCTGGGGTTCTTTCACCACCATCATCTTGATCACCGAGATGTAGTAATAGATCGACACCACGGAGGTGACCAGACCCACCACAACCAGCAGGTATTGGTGGTCGGCCCAGCCGGCGAAAAAGAGGTAGATCTTGCCGAAGAAGCCCAGCATCGGTGGGATCCCGCCAAGGGAGAGCAGGCAAAGACTCAGGCCCAGGGTGATCAGGGGATCCTTCTGATAAAGACCGGCGTAGTCGGCGATGCGGTCGCTGCCGGTGCGCAGGGAGAACAGGATGATGCAGGCGAAGGCGCCCAGGTTCATGAACAGATAGGCCGCCATATAGAGGACCATCGCCGAGAAGCCATCTTCGGTGCCACACACCAGGCCGATCATCACGAAACCGGCCTGGCCGATGGAGCTGTAGGCCAGCATCCGTTTCATCGAAGTCTGGGCCAGGGCCACCACGTTGCCCAGCACCATGCTCAGCACCGCCAGCACGGTGAACAGAAACTTCCACTGGGCATCGAAGCTCTCGAAACAGCCCACCAGCAGCCGCACCGCCAGGGCGAAACCGGCGGCCTTGGAGCCCACCGACAGAAAGGCGACCACCGGCGTGGGGGAACCCTCGTAGACATCGGGGGTCCACTGGTGGAACGGAACGGCGGCGATCTTGAACGCCACGGTGGCCAGCACGAACACCAGGGCCAGGGCCGTGATCGGTGAGGCACTGGTCTGCAGGGCCAAACCGATGGTCGCCAGGCTGGTGGCGCCGCCACTGAGGCCGTAAAGGAGCGAGGCGCCGTACAGGAACACCGCGGCGGCGGCCGATCCCACCAGCAGATACTTCAGGGCCGCCTCGGAACTGCGGGCATCCCGCTTCATGTACCCCGCCAGCAGATAGCTGGCGACCGAGAGGGTTTCCAGGGAAATGAAGATGCTCACCAGGTCGGTGGAGCCGCAAAGGAACATGGCCCCGAGGGTCGCGGCCAGCAGGATCGCGGCGTATTCGCCCATCGGTGTGCCGCTGCGCTCCACGTAGCGCCAGCTCAGCAGCAGGGAGATCAAGGTGGAGGCGGCCACCACCGCCCGGAAGGCGATGGCCAGGTTGTCGGCCAGGAAGGACCCGAGGAAGGAGGGCTCCAGGGGGCTGTTCCACTGCAGCGCCAAGAGCACCAGGGAGGACCCCAGGCCGCCATAGCAAATGGGCGGCACCCAGCGGCTGGCCGCCTTTTCCCCGGCCAGGTCAACCACGAGGCAGACCACCAGCGTCAGCAGAACGGCCACTTCCGGAGCGATCGCCCCGGCGTTCAGCTGCAGGGCCAGGCCGCCGGTGCCCAAACCTGAGGCAATGGCTTCGGCGGCGGATGCGGCCGTGGTGACGGCGCTCGCTGCTGCCAGAAACAGGACTGACACAGGGATCGGGGAGGCACGCGATGGTGCGGACTGTAGCCGCCATCTGGGGGGTCAGTCTGGTGCCCCGATACCCGCTGGGTCCGCCGATGCGATAAAGAAGGAAGCGGTATCGCGCCTTCCCGTGGCCCACACCCTGGTCATCGTCGAGAGCCCCACCAAGGCCCGCACCATTCGGGCGTTCCTGCCCAAGACCTACCGGGTGGAGGCGTCGATGGGCCATGTGCGTGATCTGCCCAACAACGCCAGCGAGATTCCTGCGGCCCATAAAGGAGAAAAGTGGGCCAACCTCGGCGTCAACACCGCCAACGCCTTCGAGCCCCTCTACGTGGTGCCGAAGGACAAGAAAAAGGTGGTGAAGGAGCTCAAGGACGCGCTCAAGGATGCCGACCAGCTGCTGCTGGCCACCGATGAAGACCGGGAAGGGGAGAGCATCAGCTGGCACCTGCTCCAGCTCCTGGGGCCGAAGGTGCCGGTCAAGCGGATGGTGTTCCACGAGATCACCAAGGAAGCGATCGGCCGCGCCCTCGACCAGACCCGTGATCTCGACATGGAGCTGGTCCATGCCCAGGAGACCCGCCGCATCCTCGATCGCCTGGTGGGCTACACCCTGTCGCCCCTGCTCTGGAAAAAGGTGGCCTGGGGCCTCTCCGCCGGCCGGGTGCAATCGGTGGCGGTGCGGCTGCTGGTGCAGCGCGAACGGGCCCGCCGCGCCTTCCGCAGCGGCAGCTACTGGGATCTCAAGGCCGGCCTTGCGCAGGCGGCGGTGCCGTTCGAAGCCAAACTCACCCACCTGGGGGCCGAGCGCATCGCCGGCGGTTCCGACTTCGACGAGACCACCGGCGGCCTGAAGCCCGGCAGCAAGGTGAAGCTGCTCAGCGAGGCGGAGGCCGGTGCCCTCAAGGCCGCCGTCGAGAGCTCCCCCTGGCGGGTGTCGGCGGTGGAGGAGAAGCCCACGCTGCGGCGGCCCGTGCCCCCCTTCACCACCAGCACCCTGCAGCAGGAGGCCAACCGCAAGCTGCGGCTCTCGGCCCGCGACACCATGCGCACAGCCCAGGCCCTCTACGAGCGAGGCTTCATCACCTACATGCGCACCGACTCGGTGCACCTGTCCGACCAGGCCCTGACGGCGGCGCGCAACTGCGTCGGCGCCATGTACGGCAAGGAATTCCTCAGCCCGGCGCCGCGCCAGTTCACTACCAAGGCCCGCAATGCCCAGGAGGCCCACGAGGCGATCCGCCCCGCCGGCGAGAGCTTCCGCACGCCCAAGGATTCCGGCCTCGACGGCCGCGACCTGGCCCTCTACGAGCTGATCTGGAAGCGCACCGTGGCCAGCCAGATGGCCGATGCCCGGCTCACCCTGCTGGCCGTCGACATTGAAGCCGCGGGCGCCACCTTCCGGGCCAGCGGCAAGCGCATCGACTTCGCCGGCTTCTTCCGCGCCTATGTGGAGGGCAGCGACGATCCCGACGCGGCCCTGGAGGGCCAGGAGGTGCTGCTGCCGTCGCTCGCCGTCGGTGATGCCCCCGTCTGCCGGGGGGTGGAGGCCCTCGGCCACCAGACCCAGCCCCCCGCCCGCTACAGCGAGGCCGCCCTGGTCAAGACCCTGGAGAAGGAGGGCATCGGCCGGCCGTCCACCTACGCCAGCATCATCGGCACCATCACAGACCGGGGTTACGCCACCCTGCAGAACAACTCCCTCACCCCCAGCTTCACGGCCTTCGCGGTGACGGCCCTGCTGGAGGAGCACTTCCCCGACCTGGTGGACACGGCCTTCACCTCGAAGATGGAGCACACCCTCGACGAGATCTCCACGGGCAAGGTGTCCTGGCTGCCCTACCTGGAGGGATTCTACAAAGGCGACAAGGGCCTGGAGACCCAGGTGCAGCAACGGGAGGGCGACATCGACCCCGGCATCTCCCGCACGGTGGTGCTGGAGGGTCTGCCCTGTGTGGTGCGGATCGGCCGTTTCGGCGCCTACCTGGAGACCAAACGGGTGGCCGACGACGGCAGCGAGGAGCTGCTCAAGGCCACCCTGCCCCAGGAGATCACCCCCGCCGATCTCGACGCCGAGAAGGCCGAGCTGCTGCTGCGTCAGAAGGCCGAAGGTCCCGAGTCGCTCGGGGAGGACCCGGAGAGCGGCGAACAGGTTTACCTGCTGTTCGGCCAGTACGGCCCCTATGTGCAGCGCGGCCAGGTGAGCGAGGAGGTGCCCAAGCCCAAGCGCGCCTCCCTGCCCAAGGGCGTCAAGCCCGAGGACCTCAGCCTCGAGGACGCCCTGGGGCTGCTGCGGCTGCCCCGCCACCTGGGTGAGCACCCCGATGGGGGCAAGGTGCAGGCCGGGCTGGGGCGCTTTGGTCCCTACGTGGTCCACGACAAGGGCAAGGGGGAGAAGGACTACCGCTCCCTCAAGGCCGAAGACGACGTGCTGGCGGTGGGCCTCAGCCGGGCCCTGGAGCTGCTGGCCATGCCCAAGAAGGGCCGCGGCGGTCGCACGGCTCTCAAGGATCTGGGAGCTCCTGAGGGTTCCGAAGAGACCATCCAGCTGTTCGACGGCCCCTACGGGCTCTACGTCAAACAGGGCAAGGTGAATGCCTCCCTGCCGGAGGGCACCACCGCCGACACCATCAGCCTGGAGCAGGCGGTGGAGCTGCTGGCCGCCAAGGCCGCCACCACCAAGGGCGCCGCCAAGGCCCGCAGCGCCACCAGGGCAGCCGCCAAGCCCGCCGCCAGCAAGTCGGCCGCCAAGAAGGCGACCCCCAAGCCAGCCGCCGCCAAGAAGCCTCCCGCCACCACCAAGTCCGGTCGCCTGCGGGCCAGCGCCGTGCGGGTGATCAAACCCGCCAGCAGCTGATGGCGTCTCCCCGCCCCTCCCTTCCGCTGGCGGGAACCCTGCTGACGCTGCCCCTGCTGCTGTCCGCCTGCGGCGGCACACCCTTCGGCGAGGCCCTGTCGCGCAGTTTTTCCCGCGCCCCCGCCGCCCCAGCCTCCCCGCCAGCCACCGCGCCCAGGACCCTGACCCCCGCCAACCCGGCCCCGACCCCAGAGAGCCCGGCCCGTCCGGCGGCCAACGAACCTCCGGCCCGTCCTCCGACCGCGCCTACCCTGGAGACCCCGGCGGCCCCGGCGGTCCGTCCGGCCCCCTACCGCGTCACCATCCGTCTGCCCCTGGCCGATCCCTCGGCGCCCGCCGAGGTGGTCACCAAGGCGCTGCGGGCCGCGGGGGTGCCGTTCGAGGTGGAGACGATCGAGCGCATGCCGGCAGCCGGCACCCCGGCCACGGAGACCCCCGCCCCAGCCACCGGCAGCGCGGCCCCCACCTCCCGTCCGGCGCCAGCGCCGCGCTGAGCCGATGACCCCTCCCTCCCGGCGGCAGCTGAGCCCTCGCCAGGCGCGCCAGTTGATGGACACCGCCTACCTGGCGGCCTCCACCGCCCTGCTGTGGGTGGCGCTCTACTACCTGCCGGTGGGCAGCCCCCTGTTCCGCCTCGCCCTGCCCCTGCCCCTGGCCCTGTTGCAGCTGCGCCATGGCTGGCGCTGTGCCCTGGAGGGGGTGGTGGTGACGGCCCTGTTGCTGGTGGCCCTGATGGGGCCGATCCGCGGCCCCCTGGTGCTGTTCCCCTATGGCCTGCTCTCGCTCTGGCTGGGCTGGGGCTGGCGTCGTCGCAGCAGCTGGTGGCTCACCCTGGGGGTGGGCGGCCTGATCGGCGCCGGCGGCTTCCTGGTGCGGGTGGCGGTGCTCTCGGTGCTGGTGGGGGAGAACCTCTGGGTGCTGATCACCACCGCCGCCGCCAACCTGCTCGACCGCCTGGCCGGGGTGGTGGGTCTGGCCGGGGGGTTCGATCTGGCCCAGGTGCAGGTCGCGGCCCTGTTGCTGGTTCTCTTGCAGAACCTGATCGTGGTGCTGGCTCTCCATGCCGTGGCCTACTGGATCTTCCCAAGGCTCGACCTGCCGATCAGCGAGCCGCCGCCGGCCTTGCGCGGCCTGGTGGCCCTCGACCCCCTTTGAGCCAGCTGCGGCGGATCTGCGGTTCCGCGGCCGCCGCCGAGCGCTGGTGCGGGCCCTGGCGGCAGGGTTGGCGCCATAGCGAGGTGCTGCTGCTGCTGGCGGCCACCGAGACCGCCGCCGTGCCCGGCATCTCCGCCGCCGGCGCCACCCCCAGCTCCCGGCGCCGCACGGCCGCCGCCGATGCCGAACTGCTGCTGTTCGGCCCCGCCGGGGAGCGTCCCCACGCCCTGCCGCCCCTGCCCGCTGGGGTGTCGCCCGCCCTGATCAGCCATGTGGTGCTGCGGGAGCTGGCCCTGGCCCCCCTGGTGGTGGACCTGGGCTGTCCGGTGGCCCCAGCGGTGGCCCACCTGCGGCTGCCGGGGCTGGCCGGGGCCGGTCCGGCCCGCTGTCTCAGCGGCGGGGAGGCCCTCGATCCGGCCCGGGTGGAGGCCCTGCTGGCCCTGGGCCGTCGCTGGGCGGAGCGCCTGACCCCCGGGCGGCCCCTGCTGCTGGCGGAATGCGTGCCCGGGGGCACCAGCACCGCCCTTGCCGTGCTGGTGGGTCTGGGGGTGGCCGCCCATGGGCTGGTGAGCGGCAGCCTGCGCCACCCCGACCATGGTCGCAAGGCGGCGCTGGTGGAACGGGGGCTGCGGGCGGCGGGCCTGACTGGGGCCTCAGCAGGGGATCCGGCCGCTGCGGCACGGGTGGTTGCCGCCCTTGGGGATCCGATGCAACCCCTGGCCGCCGCCGTGGTGCTGGCCGCCGCCGCTGCTGGCCGGCCCGTGCTGCTGGCCGGCGGCAGCCAGATGGCGGCGGTGCTGGCCCTGGCCCTGGCCCTGGCGTCCCCCTGCCTGCGCCCGGCGATCGCCGCCGGTACCGCCCTGGGCACCACCGCCTGGGTGGCCGAGGAGTCCGGCAGCGACCTGCCCCTGCTGCTGGGCCGCATCGGGGCGCGCTGGGGGGTGGAGCCCCTGGCCTTCGCGGCCGACCTGCGCTTCACCGATCCCTGCCATCCGGCCCTGGAGGCCTATGAGCGGGGCTACGTCAAGGAGGGGGTGGGAGCGGGGGGGCTGGCCCTGCTATGGCAGCTCAGTGGCCGCTCCGGCCCGGCCCTGGCCCGCCTCTGCGACCAGGCCTGCGCCACCCTGCTGGGGCCACCCCCGCCTACGGTCCGCTGAATGGGTGCCCCCTTCCCCCCACCACCGTCCCCGGGCCTCAGCCGCCGTACCCTGCTGCGCCTCGGTGCCGCCTCCGCCCTCACCCTGCTGGCCGGCTGTGAGCGTCAGGAGCTGCTGCTGCTGGGCAGCCGGGGCGATCTGCCCGCCGCCTGGGTCCGCCGCCTGCCCAAGCCCTGGCGCAGCGAGCTTCTGGAGGATCCCGCCCAGGTGCTGGCCCGGGCGGCCGCTCCCCTGACGGGCCTGGTGCAGCTCAGCGATGGCTGGGCCGCCGAGCTCAGGACCGGCGACCTCCAGCCCATCGGCACCCCGGCGCTGATCGAGCGGTTCGCGCCGATGGCGGCCCCGCTGGCCCGCCTCCATGGCCCGCCCGGCGCCGGCCCCCTGGCCTTCCCCTGGTCCTACGGCCCCTGGGTGCTGGTGCTGCGCAGCCGGCCCGACCTGGCCCGGCGCCGGGCCGAGGGCTGGGATCTGCTGCTCGATCCCAGCCTGGCCGGCCGGCTGGTGCTGCCCTCGTCTCCCCGGGTGACGATCGCGTTGGTGGGGGAGGACCCGGAACGGCTGCGGCGTCTGCGGCGCTCAGCCCTGGCCTACGACGAGCGGGATGGCCTGAGCCTGCTGCTCACCGGCGAGGCCGAGGCCGCCGTGTTGCCCCGCCAGCGGGTGGTGGGCCTGCTGCGCCGCGATCCCCGGCTGCAGGTGTTGCTGCCCGAGGGCGGCGCCCCCCTGAGCTGGAACCTGTTGCTGCGGCCGGCCGGTCCCCATCCCGAGCCGCCCCTGGAGTGGCTGGGGGAGGCCCTGGAGCCACCCCTGTTGCCGGCCCTGCTGACGGGGGGCTGGGTGCCGCCCCTGCCGAGGGACCAGCTGCAGCGAGCCCTGGCGGAGTTCCCGGCGGCCATCGCCGCCCTGCTGCTGCCCCCCCAGTCGGTGCTGGAGCGCTGCTTCAGCCTGCCGCCGCTGGCGGCCGCCGAGCGCCGCAGGCTGCAGCAGCTCTGGGATGGCGCCGCCCCTGCCCCTGGCGCTTGAAGAGGGCAACAGAACTCAGCCCCACAGGCGGCGGCGTGGCGCAGCGGCCAGCCGCCGGTGGGTGTCGGCCAGCAGATCGGGGATCGGCAGCCGGAGCGGACAGCGGGGCAGGCAGGCGCCGCAACGGCCACAGGCGGAGGCATCCACCTGCTCCCACCAGTGGCCGGCCCGGCCGATCAGGTTGTAGCGCTCGCTGGCGAACGGTTCCATGCCATGGCCCACCGCCAGGTTGCGCAGCCGCAGCAGGGCGGGGATCGGCACGGCGTTGGGGCAGGGCAGGCACTGGCGGCACTGGCCGCAGCGGTCGGCCCCGAGGCGTTCACTCCCGGCCGCCTCCAGGCGGGCCAGCGCCGCCGCGAGGTCCTGCCGCTCGCCGGCGCTGGGGACAGCGGCGGCGGCGCCCAGGAGAATGGCCCAGGCCAGGTCCTGGGGCCGGGCAGCCCCCAGGGTGAGGGTGCTGATCCCTTCGGCCAGCAGGAAGCGGTAGGCGAGCTCCAGCGGCGCGAAGGGGGCGCAGTCGGCCGTCAGCTCCGCGGAGGGATCATACAGACGGCCGCCCTTGTCAGCTGGGGAGATGGCCATCACGCCGAGTCCCGCCGCCAGGGCCTGGCGGGCCAGGGGCAGCCGCTCCTGGTCGAACAGATGCACGTGCAGGCTGCAGAAGCTGAAGCGGTGGCTGTCCAGGGCCGCCGCGATCAGGGCCGCGTCCCCGTGGCTGCTGAAGCCCACCTGGCCCACCAGCCCCTCCCCCATGGCCCAGGCCAGCAGCTCGGCCCCTGGCCCCGAAACGGCCCAGGCCAGATGGTCCGGCCGGTTGAGGCCATGCACCGCCAGATTGTCGAGTCGTTCGATCCCGAGGCGTTTCAGGCAGGCCCGCAGCTGGCGGCGGCCGTCCTCCAGCTCCAGGCCGGGCAGCAGCTTGCTGGTGAGCACCAGGGCGGAGCGACCGGCCGGATCGCGCGCCGCCAGACGCTGCAGGGCCCGACCGAGGAAGGCCTCGGCGGGGCCGTAGGCGGGGGCCGTCTCGATGTGGTTGATCCCGGCCGCCAGGGCCGCCACCAGCACGGCGTCCATGGCCTCCGGGGAGTCCAGGGCCCGCATCGTGCCGAGGGTGAACGCCGACACCGGCCTCCCCGTCCCGAAGGATCGCCGTCCTGCCGGCAGCGGCGGCCATGGGTCTTGGGGATCAGGCGCCAGGGCCGCCACCCTCGGGGGCTTCCTCCGGGCCGAGATCGGGCTCGGCCACCGTTCGGCCGATGTGGCGGATCAGGTCGGCCGGGCTGGTGCGGTCGAGGAAGCGGCGGAAATCCTCCTGGTCTTCGGCATCGGCCTCCGCATCCACCGGAATCGAGGCATCGGCCACCACCTCCTCCAGCATCCAGATGCCGCTGTCGGTGCGCAGGGCCAGGGCAATGGCATCGCTGGGCCGGGCGTCCAGCTCGATGGGCTGGTCGGTGCCGTCCTGGAGCTTGAGCACGGCCCTGAAGGTGTTGTCCTCGATCGCGTGAATGATCACCCGCTCCAGCTGCAGGCCGCCGGCCTCCAGCAGGTTGGCCATCAGGTCGTGGCTCAAGGGCCGGGGCGGCCGTTCCCTGTTCAGGCCCGAAAGGATGTTTTGCGCCTGGGCCTGGTCGATCCAGATCGGCACCTGCCTGCGGCCGGCAGGATCGCGCAGCAGGACGATCGGATTTCGGCTGGCCGCATCCAGGGCGATCCCGGCGACACGCATTTCAACCATGGTCGGGCCCGCTCCTCGCACGTGATGGTTCCCGTGAAACGATTATGGCCAGTGCCGCCGCCTCAGGGGATGTTCACCGGACTGGTGCAGGCCATCGGCAGGCTGGAGCGGAGTCCGGCCGGTGTGCGGGTGCGCACGGACCTCGGACCCCTGGCCCTGGGGGACAGCGTTGCCGTCGATGGGGTCTGCCTCACGGTGGCCGAGCTGTTCGCCGATGGCTTCCGGGCCGATGTCAGCCAGGAGACCCTGGGCCGCAGCACCCTGGCCGAACGGGCCGCCGGCGGCGGCTGGGTGAACCTGGAGCCGGCCCTGCGTCTGGTCGACCGTCTCGGCGGCCACCTGGTCAGCGGTCACGTCGATGGCCTCGGCGAGATCACCGCCATCCAGCGGCAGCCGGACGCCTGGCGGCTTGAGGTGGCCTGGCAGGATCCCGCCTACGGCCGTTATGTGTGCGAGAAGGCGAGCGTGGCCCTGGATGGCATCAGCCTCACGGTGGCCGGCTGCGAGGCCGACGGCAGCCGCTTCTGGATCGCCGTGATTCCCACCACCTGGAACGGCACCACCCTGGCGGGACGCCGGGTGGGAGAGACGGTCAACCTGGAGGCCGATCTGCTGGCCAAGTACACCGAGCGGCTGCTGCGGACGACCGGGATGGCGCCGCCGGAGGCCACCCTCTCCTCCGCCTGGTTGGCCGAACACGGCTGGGGGTAGCCCGGCGGATGCTTTGAGTCATCAACGCCCGTGGCCAGCGGTGGGCTCCCTTGTCACGCTGACGACAGCGACAACGGCACAGATGCTCACCCCCGAAGCCCCCTCCTCCCGCCAGGCCATGGGGGCAGCCCTGCGCGCCTTCACCCTGGCCGAGGGGGTGATGCTGCTCGTGCTGGGGGTGCTGGCCCTCGTGTTTCCCGTGCTGGCCTCCAAGTGGGTCACGGCCGTGGTGGCGATCGCCTTCCTGGTCGGGGGCCTGGTGGGGTGGATCAGCTCCCTGCTGCGCTCCCCAGGGCTGAGCAGGGCCATCACCTTCTGGCGCCTGGTGACCTCCACCCTGTTCCTGGTCCTGGGGGTGTGGATGATCCAGCAGATGGCCTCCGGTCCGGCGGCGGCGGCGATCCCGATGGCCGGCCTGGCCCTGGCCATCGGCGTGGTGTTTGTGGTGGAGGGGTTGGTGGAGGCCCTGGTCGCCACCTCGCACCGTCACATCACCGGCTGGCGCTGGGGGCTGGTCAACGGTCTGGTGACGCTCGCCCTGGGCCTGCTGATCCTGACGCTGAAGTTCTGGAGCCTGCTCTGGGTGGTGGGCACCCTGGTGGGGATCAGCTTCCTGTTCAGCGGTATCGACCTGCTGCGTTTCAGCGCCAGCTTCCACCCCGAAGCCGATTGACGACCCGCGGGACCCGGCTCAGGAGAGGGTGTCCCCGACGGCCCCATCCAAGGGCAACAGCCAGATCGAACCGGTTTCCTTGTGGATCTCGATTCTGAACTCCTGACCCGGTTCCAGCCCCATGCGCCGGGTGTAGGCCTGGCCGATCAGCAGGTTGCCGTTGCCGTGCACCCGGGTGCGGAATTCAGCCTGACGTCCCTTCCCGACCCCACTGGCAGCGCCGCTGGCGGCCCCACTCGACGGCAGGGTGTAGCCCTTGGCGGCCACCAGGGCCCGGTAGAAATTCTTCTTGAGCACCCTGCCGCTTGGCCCCACATAGCCGCAGGCCCGGGCGATCTGGTCCTCCGGCCGGTTGCTGAGTGAGCGGGCCCGATCGAGCAACGCCTGGCCCTCCAGCATCAGGCCTGTGCCTGAGTTGTCCTCATTGGCTGATCCTTTCTGGGCACCCATCAGCCGGTCAGACGGAGACTTCTGAGTTGATTGTGCCGATCGTTGTGCTGAACAGGCAACAGTCAGGGAATCAGAGCAGGTAAAGAATCCCGTAAAGGACCACCCAGATGCCGTCGACGAAATGCCAGTAGAGCTCAGCGGCCTCCAGGCCGAAGGGGGCGGCACTGGTGACGCGACCCCCGTTGCGGGTCTGGAACCAGACCAGGAGAATGCAGATCACCCCGAGGGTGACATGCAGTCCGTGAAAGCCCGTCAGGGCATAGAAGGTGCTGGCGAAGAGGTTGTCGGTGAGGCCGAAGGGCAGGGTGAAATACTCGACCATCTGCCCGGCCAGGAAGGCGGCTCCGAGGCCTGCGGTGAGCAGCAGCCAGGCGCGGCAGGGGCCCATCTGACCCAGCAGCAGATGGCGGCCCGAGCGGTGGAAGGTGTAGCTGCTGACCAGCAGCAGCAGCGTGTTGATCGATGGCAGCAGCAGTTCCAGCTCGTAGGTGGACCCGGCCGGCAGCGGATTGACCGCACGGAAGGTGAGATAGGCGGCGAAGAAGCCGGCGAAGGTCATGCCGTCGGCCACCAGGAAGGTGGCCAGACCGAAAAGCCTCAGATCCGCATGGCCTTCATGGGCCTCGGCGGTGACCGCTTCGGCGGCGCTGGTGCTGGTGGCGAGGCTGGTCATGGGACGACGGACAGGGGACGGCGGGGGTGAGGAAAGCGATGGGGGCGATTCAGCGGCGACCGGCGCCACTCCAGAGGTCCTTGCCGGTGGCGGCCTCCAGGCTCAGGGTTTCTTCATCAACGCCGTAACCGTAGGGGTGTTCGACCAACGGTGCTTCACCGATCCAGTTCTCCACAGGCGGTGGCGAGGAGGTGAGCCATTCGGGGGTGAGGGCGTTCCAGGGGTTGTCGCCGGCCACCTGGCCCCGGAAGGCGCTCACCAGAACGTTGTAGAGGAAAGGCAGGCTGCTGATCGCCATCAGCAGGGCCCCCACACTGCTGATCTGGTTGAGGGTGGTGAAGCTGGGGTCGTACTCGGCCACGCGACGTGGCATGCCGTTGAGGCCGAGCCAGTGCTGGGGGGCGAAGCAGAGGTTGAAGCCCACGAAGGTGAGCAGGAAATGCAACCGACCCAGATCTTCATTCAGCAGGCGGCCGGTGAACTTCGGATACCAGTGATAGATGGAGGCGAAGATCACAAACACCGTGCCGCCATAGACGATGTAGTGGAAGTGGCCGACCACGAAGTAGGTATCGTGCACGTGAATGTCGAACGGCACCTGGGCCAGGGCCACCCCTGTGATCCCACCGAACACGAAATTGACGATGAAGGCGCAGGAGAAGAGCATGGCGCTGTTCAGGGCCAGCTTGCCGCCCCAGAGGGTGGCGAGCCAGTTGAAGAACTTGATGCCCGTCGGCACGGCGATGAACGACGTGGCGATCGTGAAGAACAGACGCATCCAGGGAGGCGTGCCACTGGTGAACATGTGGTGGGCCCAGACCACAAGGCCCAGTACCACGATGGCCATGATCGAATAGACCATGGTGGTGTAGCCAAACAGCGGTTTGCGGGCATGGATGGGCAGGATTTCGCTCACCAAGCCGAAGGCTGGGAGCACCATGATGTACACGGCCGGGTGTGAATAGAACCAGAAAAGGTGCTGGTAGACCACCACATTTCCCCCCAGAGCCGGATTGAAGAAGCCGGTGTGGGCGACGATGTCGAAGCTGAGCAGCAGCAGGGTGCCGGCCAGTACGGGGGTGGAGAGCACCACCAAGATGCTGGTGCCGAGCATCGCCCAGCAGTACATCGGCAGCTGCATCAGCTTCAGTCCCGGACGCCGCAGCTTGAGCACGGTGGCGATGAAATTGATGCCACCGAAGATCGAACTGCCCCCCAGCAGCAGCACACTCACGATCCACACCACCTGACCCAGGGCTGGCGTGGTGAGGCTCAGCGGTGGGTAGGCCGTCCAGCCGGACTGAGCCGCGCCGGTGATGAAGTAACTGCCGATCAGCAGGATTCCGGCCGGTGGAATCATCCAGAAGGCCACGGCGTTGAGCCTGGGGAAGGCCATGTCCCTGGCGCCCACATAAAAGGGAATCAGGTAGTTGCCGAAGCCGCCATTCACAACCGGAACGATCCACAGAAAGATCATCACCGTGCCGTGCAGCGTGAGAACTTCGTTGTAAGTTTCCCGGCTGACGAAATCGGAGATCGGGCTGGCCAGCTCGGCGCGGATCACCCCCGCCATGGCACCGCCAATGAAATAGAAGAGGAACCCAGTCACCAGATACTGGAGACCGATCACCTTGTGATCGAGGCTGAAGCTGAAATAGCGCAGCCAGCCCTGGGGCTGGAGGCTGTCCTGGAAGTCGTTGGGGGAAGCGACAGTCATCGGGGCTGGAAGGATCGGGCGGAGTGGGGACCGGGAGAACGGAGGTTCAGGCGGTGGGGTTGCTCGGGGCGCTGGCGACGGTGGCCGTCACAGGGCTGTTCTTCTTGAGCCAGGCGTCATAGGCATCGGGTTCGTGCACGACCACGGTGGAACGCATGCCTCCGTGGTAGGGACCACAGAGCTCGGCGCAGATGATCGGGTAGCTGCCCGCCTTGGTGGGGGTGAAGGTGAGCACGGTGGGCTGGCCGGGGATCACGTCCTGCTTGAGCCGGAACTGGGGCACCCAGAAGGCGTGGATCACGTCATTCGCTTTCATGCGCAGCTCCACGGGGCGGCCATTGGGCACGTGCAGCTCGCCACTGGTGATGTCCCCTTCCGGGTAGTGGAAGATGAAGGCGAACTGCATGGCCGTCACCTCGACCGGCAGGACATTGGTTTCTGCGCCCCCGGTGCCGATACCACCCCAGACCCTGGCGGCGGGCTCCTGGCCGCCCTCGGGGGAGGTGACGGATGCCTCCATGGTTTCCATCGACGGCATCCGGTGCATGGCGGAATGGTCGTTGAGGCTGCTCATGCCTCCCATCCGCTCATAGATGTCGTAGCTATAAATGCCGACAAACAGCACCACGATCGCGGGGATCGCCGTCCAGACGATCTCGAGCAGCAGGTTTCCCTCGATCGCCTGCCCGTCGGTGTGGTCCCCGGCCCGACGACGGAACCGCACGAGGCTGAACACCACCAGGCCGACGATGCCCAGGAAGAGGATCGTGCCGATGCTGAACAGGACCCGGAACAGGGAGTCGTAGACAGGCGCGTTGGCGCTGGCGTCGAGGGGCAGGAGGTTGACGTTGTAGCCCACCCAGAGACCGGAGAGGACGAGCGCCATGCCGACCAGCAGGGTGACCAGGGAGGAGGGAATCGGCACGGCGGCGGCGGGGGACGGCTTTTCGGGAGGGTGGAGGACCCTGAGGCCATCAGCTTATGGAAGGCCGTTCGCGTGCCGCGCGTTCGTTGTAACCAGAGAAGCGATTTCGGTGAAATTTCACATTCAATCCAGGCGATGTGCTGATTTGCACATCTTCCAATGCCTCCGAAGTGCCTGTCCCGTCATGGCGCCCGCTCAAGCCCCTGTCCAAGCAGGCGGCCGCCCCTGCCCTGCCAGCGCTGCTCTGCCACCGCTGCCCTGCGGCGTCCTGTCCCCCGGGGCCCGGTGCGGCGGCTGAACGCCGCTGCGACTATGGATCGCACCCACGCCCGTCTGCGGTGCCCTTCACCCACGAGCAGATCCAGAGGCTCCGCCACCGCCATCGCGGCTACATCCTCACCCTCGCCACCGAGGTGCTGCTCATCCTGATGCTGCCGTTCTGCCAGTCGCACGTCTGGCTGCTCTCGGTGCTGCTGATCGGCCTGGCGGTGGTGCTGGTCAGCACGGTGACGCGCTACTCACCCCTGATCAGCACCCGGCCTCTGCTGTACGGCCTCGGTGGCCTGGCGCTCGCCCTGGAGGGGGTGTGGCATCTGGCCCTGGCCTTCGATCCGCCCCTGGGGCGCCTTGTCACGGTGCCGCATGTGGTCGCCTGGCTGCTGTTCTTTCTGGTGGCGCTGATGCGCAAGGTGAAGACCCTGGTGCGTGAGCCCTTCGTGACGCTGGCCGTGGTGATGGGTGCCACGTCCGGTTACCTCCTGGTCGGCATCGCCGGCGGGGTGATGCTGGTGGCCCTGTGGGTCCTGCATCCGGGCGCCTACGACCTCTCCGCCCTGCCAGTGCTTCAGGATCGCAACGCCGACAACGTGGCGATGGCGCCGGCGCTGATGGCCGCCTCGTTCATGATTCTGACCAGTGTGGGATCGGACGTGCTCCGCAGCAGCGACGTGACGGGGCAGGTGATCACGGTGGTGATCACCATTTCAGGGCAGCTGTACATCGCCATCCTCATTGCCCTGATCCTGGGTCGCTTCCACAGCAGGCCCGGGAGAGGGAGGCCCGTACCACCGCCGACCCATTCCCATCGGGGGAGCCACCAGCCTTCGATCCGCTGATGTGGCCCGGCGGTGATGCCGCCGCTGCTGGGGCCCATGGCTGGCTGACGATGGTGCGTTTGGTGAGCTAAATCCGCGCGCATGCCGTGCGTTCGTTGTAGCCAGAGAAGCAATTTCGGGGAAATTTCACATTCACTTCGCACGATGTGCTGATTCGCACATCTTTCAATGCCCGCTAACTTGGTTGCCCAAAGAGCACGTGTTCATGGCCGTGGCGCCCTCCGCGCAACCCCAGTCCCGGCCACGGTCCACCGCCGGGGCCCGATGGCCCCGGCGCCTGGTGCCCCTGCTCACCGCCCACCTCGTTGTCGCCCTGGTGGCCCTTGTGGCCATCGGCGGTGCCACCCGGGTGATGGAGGCGGGCCTGGCCTGTCCGGACTGGCCTCTCTGTTACGGCGTGCTCTGGCCAGGCCGCCAGTGGAATCTTCAGGTATTCCTGGAGTGGTTCCACCGCCTCGACGCCTTCCTGGTGGGCGTCGCCCTCCTGCTGCTCTTCGCCCTCAGCCTGCGGTTCCGGGCCCGCTTCCCCGGCTGGCTGCCCTGGAGCTCCGGTCTGGCCCTGGCCCTGGTGGCGGTGCAAGGGGGACTGGGGGCCCTCACCGTGCTCAGCCAGTTGGCGGCCCCCACCGTCACCCTGCACCTGGCCACCGCCCTCAGCCTGGTGCTCCTTCTCAGTGCCATGCACCAGGGCCTGGAGCGCCCTGACCCCCAGGCTGCCGGCCTTCTTCTGCCGCGCTGGTGGTCCCCCCTTCCCTTTCTGGCGGCCCTGCTCGTCGGCGCCCAGTGCCTGCTGGGTGGGGCCATGGCCAGCCGCTGGGCCGCCGATCTCTGTGTTAACGCCGGGGAGGGCTGCCGCTGGTTGCTGCTGCACCGCCAGGGGGCCTACCCGGCGGCCATCGCCGTGCTGGTGCTGGCCGCCGGCTCCCTGGCATTGCCAACTGGCCACCGTCGGCTCCAGGCTCTGTCCCTGACCGCCGCCGCGCTGGTGGCTGTTCAGGTGGCCCTTGGGGTCTTCACCCTGCGGCTCCAGTTGGCCGTTCCCGCCGTCACCGTCGCCCACCAGCTCACCGCCGCCCTGCTGGTGGCCGTGCTTGGTGCCCTCTGCGGTCTTTCGTTCCAGTCCCCTTCCGTCCCTACCCGTCTTGAGGTGGCCCATGGTTAGTGTCAGCGCCGTGTCGGCCATCGCCGCGCCCCCAGCGCCGGCAGCGATTCGACCGTCCGTGAAGTTGCCGGCCTGGCTTGAGGTGGCCAAGCCGCGGCTCATCCCGCTGCTGCTGGCCACCACGGTCGGTGGCATGGCCCTTACGGCGGCCTGGCCCCTGGATCCGGTGCGCATGGTCTGCACCCTGGTGGGGGGCTCGATGGCCTCGGCGGCGGCCGGTGTCCTGAACTGCCTCTGGGAGCAGGAACTCGACGGCCGCATGCAGCGCACCAGCCGCCGGGCCCTGCCTTCGGGCCGGCTGGCCCAGCGCCAGGCCTTCGCCCTGGCCGTCGGCCTCACGGTCGCCTCGGTGCTGGTGCTTGTCTTGGGGGTGAACGCCCTGGCCGCCTCCCTGGCCCTGCTGGGGCTGTGCAGCTACGTGCTGCTCTACACGGCCCTGCTCAAGCCCCGGACCACCCAGAACATCGTCATCGGCGGCATCGCCGGGGCCATTCCCCCCCTGGTGGGGGCGGCGGCCGCCACCGGCCACCTGGGCTGGAGCAGCTGGTGGCTGTTCAGCTTGGTGATGGTCTGGACCCCAGCCCATTTCTGGGCCCTGGCCCTGCTTCTGCATGAGGACTACCGCTCCGTCGGCATCCCGATGCTGCCGGTCGTCAAGGGTCTGGAGGTCACCGCTCGGGCGATCCGCCGCTACAGTTGGGTAACGGTGGCGATGAGCCTGGCCGGGGTGGTCGCCTTGCCCAGCGGCGGCTGGCTCTACGGCCTGCTGGTGCTTCCCTTCAACGCCAGGTTGCTGCAGCTGAGCGGCAGCCTGCTGGAGGATCCCAGCGATCCCCGCCGGGCCCGCAGCATGTTCCGCTGGTCGATCTTCTATCTCTTCGGCATCTGCCTGCTGCTGGTCCTGGCGCGCACGCCCCTGGCCAGCGCCGGCGCGCCGGCTGCCCTGCTGGCTGCCGTGCTCCATCTGGCTCCCGCGGCGGCTGCCTAGATTGATGTCGCTTCCGGCCCTTCGCGATTGATCCCGGCTTGATCGAGCTCCAGCACCTCAGCAAGTGTTTCGGCGGCCGCAAGGTTGAACCGGTGCAGGCCCTGGACGACCTCTCCCTGAGTGTGCCGGCCGGCTCCCTCTATGGACTGCTCGGACCCAATGGCGCCGGCAAAACCACGGCCCTGCGCATCCTCTGCACCCTGCTGGCTCCCGATGCCGGCCAGGTCCATGTCGCCGGCGTGGATGCCCTGGCCGAACCCCGGGTTGTCAGGCGCCTGCTTGGCTACGTCGCCCAGGAGGTGGCCATCGACAAGATCCTCAGCGGCAGGGAGCTGCTGCACCTCCAGGCAGATCTCCACCACATGGCAGGCGCCGATCGGCTGGCCCGCACCGCCGAGCTGATCGAACTCCTCGCCATGGACGCCTGGATCGACCGCCGCTGCGGCAGCTATTCCGGCGGCATGCGCCGGCGCCTCGACCTGGCCGCCGGGCTGCTGCACCGGCCCAGGGTGCTGGTGCTGGATGAACCCACGGTGGGCCTCGACATCGAGAGCAGGGCCACCATCTGGCAGGTGCTTCAGCAGCTGCGCGACCAGGGCACCACGGTGCTGCTCAGCAGCCATTACCTCGAGGAGGTGGATGCCCTCGCCGACCGCCTGGCCATCATCGACGGTGGTCGGGTGATCGCCGAAGGCACCCCCTCGGCCCTCAAGGGCGCCCTCGGCGGTGACCGGGTGACCCTGCGGGTGCGGGAGTTCAGCGATGAGCAGGAGGCGTCCCGGGTGCGGGATCTCCTCCAGGCCTGCCATGGCGTCCGCCAGGTGGTGGTCAACCGGGCCCAGGGCTATTCCCTCAACCTGGTGGTAGAGGACAGCGGCGTGGTGGAGACCCTGCGGCACCAGCTGGCCGAGGCCCAGCTGCCGGTGTTCGCCCTGGCCCAGAGCCGGCCCAGCCTCGATGACGTCTACCTTCAGGCCACCGGTCGCACCCTGAGCGACGCGGAACTCTCCGTGGCGGGTCGCCGGGACCTGAAGGAGGAACGCAAGCAGTCGATGCGATGACCCGATTCCCTGATTCCCCATGACCAGCGCCAGCCCTTCCCTCGCCCCCGTCCCCTCCCTCAGCGCTGAGCCCTCGGCCTTCGCCGAGATCTCCCAGGAGACGCTTGCCCTCACCCGGCGCCTGTTCGTCCAGCTGGCCCGGCGCCCGTCCACCCTCGTGGCGGGGGTGCTGCAGCCCCTGATCTGGCTGGTGCTGTTCGGAGCGCTGTTCGCCAACGCCCCCGAGGGCCTGCTTCCCGGCGGCATCAGCTATGGCCGCTTCCTTGGGGCCGGGGTGATCGTCTTCACAGCCTTCAGTGCCGCCCTCAATGCCGGCCTGCCGGTGATGTTCGACCGCGAGTTCGGCTTCCTCAACCGGTTGCTGGTGGCGCCGTTGCGCTCCCGCAGTTCGATCGTCTTCGCCTCGGTGCTCTACATCACCAGCCTGAGTCTGGTGCAGAGCCTGGCGATCATGGGCACCGCTGCCCTGCTGGGCTATGGCTGGCCCGGAGGGGCGGGGCTGCTGCTGGTGCTGGTCACCCTGCTGCTGCTGGTGTTCGCCGTCACGGCCCTCAGCCTTGGCCTGGCCTTCGCCCTGCCGGGCCATATCGAGTTGATCGCCGTGATCTTCGTGGCCAATCTTCCCCTGCTGTTTGCCAGCACCGCCTTGGCACCGATTTCGTTCATGCCGCCCTGGTTGGGCTGGCTGGCGGCCCTGAATCCCCTTACCTTCGCGATTGAACCGATTCGCGCCGCCTACGCGGGGTCGTTCCGCCTCACCGACGTGGTGCTGGTGGCTCCCTACGGATCCCTCAATGCCGCCACCTGTCTCGCCATCCTGGCGGGCCTGGCCGCGGGTCTGTTCCTGTTGATCCGCCCGATGCTGGATCGCAAGCTCACCTGACGCCCCCTCCGTGCCCCTGCCCCCCTCCCGGCCCGAGCTCTCCAGCCTGCTTCTCGAGGCTGTCCACCGCAGGGATGCCACCGCTACGGCCCGTCTGACCCGGCAGTGGGCCCATCGCCATGGGGTGGGCTCCCTGGAGCGGTTCCGAACCGACAACCTGATCGCCCAGCAGGGCATCGGGGCCGGCGACTGGCTCCGTCAGCAACTGGAAGGAGCGGCAGGGGCCCCCACCGCCGCTCCCGCGGTCCCCGGCCCAGCTGCCGCCAGGGTGGAGGATGCCTTCGCGGCCCTTGAGGCGGCCTTCTCGACCGCGCCGGTGTTCGCTGGGGTAGCTCCGGACGCCCCCGCGCTGGTCTCCCAGTTGGCACCTCAGCCGGCGCCCTTCCCCACGTCCCTTCCCGAGGCCTCCCGCCTCAGCGTCCTGCCACCGGGAACGCCCCCGGCCCCGGCACCCTCCACCCTGGCTGACCTGCGCTCCTGGCTCTCCGGCGACCCCCAGCATCGCCGCGCCAGCTGATCTCCCCTTGCCGCCTTTGATGGTGTCATCTGTTCCCCTGCCTGCACGCGCCGAACTGAACGGTCGCCTGATCGTCTCGGTGCAGGCACCGGAGGGCTCGCCCCTACGCGATCCGGCCGTGATCGCTGCGATGGCCGAGGCCAGCCTGCGCCAGGGGGCTGCCGGGGTACGGCTCGAGAGTCCGGAGCACATTGGTGCGGTGCGGCGCCGCTGCCCCAAGGCCCTGATCGTGGGCCTCTGGAAGCGCACCTTCCCTGACAGCGCCGTGTACATCACCCCCGGCTGGGAGGAGATCCGCGCCGTCTGGGCGGCAGGAGCCGATGTGGTGGCCCTCGATGCCACCGACCGTCCCCGGCCTGAGGGCCAGGAGCTGGAAGCCCTGATCAGGCGAGCACGCCAGGATCTGGGCGCTCCGCTGATGGCGGATGTGGACAGCGTGGCGAATGGCCTGCGGGCGGCGGCCCTGGGTTGTCAGTGGGTGGGCACCACCCTCTACGGCTATACCGAGGCCACCGCCGCGCAGGCGCCCCCGGCCTGGGACCTGCTGGGCCCGTTGCGGCGTGAGCTTCCTGAGGCGGTGGCGCTGATCTGTGAAGGGGGCATCGCCACCAAGCAGCAGGCTTGCAATGCCCTGGACGCTGGCGCCGATGCCGTCGTGGTGGGAACGGCCATCACCGGCGTGGACCTGCAGGTGGCCGCCTACGTGAAGGCTCTGGCCGGTTGAGCCTCGGCTCCACCGGCCCCATCCAGAGCCTCTGGGGGCTCACATCATGCCGGGCATGCCCATGCCACCCATGCCACCCATTCCGCCCATGCCACCCATTCCTCCCATTCCGCCATCCCCGGCGGGCGGAGCGGCGGGTTCCGGCTTGTCGGCGATCACCGCCTCGGTGGTGATCAGCAGCGAGGCGATCGAGACCGCATCCTGCAGGGCCAGCCGCACCACCTTGGCGGCATCCAGGATGCCGGCGTCGAGCAGATCTTCGTAGGTGTCGGTGAGGGCGTTGTACCCCTTGCCCTGGCTGAGCATCTGCTGCACCACCACGTCGCCGTTGGCGCCCGCATTGATGGCGATCTGGCGAGCCGGCGCCGCCAGGGCCCGTTGCACGATCTCCACACCCGTGCGGACGTCGCCGTCGCAGCGGCTGGCCAGGGCTCCCAGTTCCTCGCTGAGCTGGATCAGGGTGCTGCCGCCGCCGCCGACAATGCCTTCATCGATGGCGGCCCGGGTGGCGTTGAGGGCATCTTCGATGCGCAGCTTGCGGTTGCGGAGTTCGGTCTCGGTGGGGGCGCCCACCTTGATCACGGCGACACCGCCGGCCAGCTTGGCGATGCGCTCGTTGAGCTTCTCGCGGTCGTAGTCGGAATCGGTGGCCTCCAGCTCCCGTTTGATCGAGGCCACCCGGTCGGTCACGGCGGTGCGCTGGTCGTCGGCCGCCACGATCGTGGTCTCGTCCTTGCTGATCGTGATGCGGTGGGCATGGCCCAGGTCGGCCAGGGTGGCCTTGTCCAGCGTCATGGCCCTGTCCTCGCTGATCACCGTGGCGCCGGTGAGGATGGCGATGTCCTCCAGCATGGCCTTGCGGCGATCACCGAAGCCAGGTGCCCGCACGGCGGCCACCTGGAGCACGCCCCGGGTCTTGTTCACCACCAGGGTGGCCAGGGCCTCGCCCTCCACCTCCTCGGCCAGGATCACCAGGGGACGGCCGCTCTTGGAGACAGCCTCCAGCACGGGCACCAGGTCGACCACGGTGCTGATCTTGCGATCGGTGATCAGCAGCAGGGGATTGTCGAAGGCGCATTCGCGCCGGTCCTGATCGGTGACGAAGTAAGGGGAGGAGTAACCGCGATCGAAGGCCATGCCTTCAGTCACCTCGAGTTCGGTGGCCAGGGACTTCGATTCCTCCACGGTGATGACGCCATCGGCGCTCACCCGCTCCACCGCTTCGGCGATCATGCGGCCGATTTCCTCGTCGTTACCGGAGCTCACCGTCGCCACCTGGCGGATGGCGTCCCCGGCCACGGCGCGGGAGCGCTCAGCGATCCCGGCCACCACCAGGGCTGTGGCCTGCTCCATGCCGCGCTTCAGGGCGACGGGGCTGGCACCGGCGGCCACGTTGCGCAGGCCCTCATGCACCAGGGACTGGGCCAGGACAGCGGCGGTGGTGGTGCCGTCGCCGGCGGTGTCCTTGGTTTTCGAGGCCACCTGCTGGATCAGCTTGGCGCCCAGGTTCTCGAAAGGGTCCTCGAGTTCGATCTCCTTGGCGATGGTGACGCCGTCATTGACGATGTCGGGGGCGCCGAATTTCTTCTCCAGCACCACGTTGCGGCCCTTCGGACCGATGGTGACCTTCACCGCATCGACCAGGGCATTGACGCCCCGCTCCAGCGAGTCACGGGAGGCATCGGCGAACTGGATCAGTTTGGCCATCGACGGGGTGGTAAGAGCAGCGCTCGCAGCGTCCCACGGCGACCCCACCGGTGGCATCCGCCCGTCGGTGGGGAAAGCCGAATGTCCCGTTCCGCGACGGCTGCGGCCCCCTGCTGCAGGAGGTACCTTCACAACATGGAAGACCTGCTGCAGCAGACCCTCGACAGCGCAGCCACCGAATCGGTCCTGGTACCCAGCACCAGCGCCGATGGGATGGTGTTCCTGCTGATCGCCACCCTGGGCTTGCTGATGGCCCTGGTCTATGTGCCGATCCGGCTGTTCCTCACCCTGACGGCCCGCAGCCGGCGCCTGCGCTTGCTGCAGCGCATCCGCAAGCTGCGGGAAGACCTCGCCCAGCCCCTGGCACCCGAATCCTGATCAGCGCATCACCATGCCGCCGTCCACCTGCAGCACCTGGCCGGTGATGTAGGCCGCCGCCGGATCGGCCGCCAGGAAACGCACCGCACCGGCGACCTCCCCAGGCTGGCCCATGCGGCCGAGGGGGATGGCCGCGAGGATCGGCTCCTTGTCCAGATCCTTGGTCATGTCGCTGTCGATGAAGCCGGGGGCCACCGCATTCACCGTGATGCCGCGGCTGGCGAATTCGGCGGCGGTGCTGCGGGTGAGGCCGATGACGCCGGCCTTGGCAGCGCTGTAGTTGGCCTGCCCCGGGTTGCCCATCAGGGCCACCACCGAGGTGATGTTGATGATGCGGCCGCGGCGGGCCTTGAGCATGCTGCGGCTGACAGCCCTGGTACAGAGAAACACCCCGGTCAGGTTGAGGTCGATGACGCTCTGCCAGTCGGCGGTCTTCATCCGCATCAGCAGGCCGTCACGGGTGATGCCGGCGTTGTTGACCAGTACATCGAGGCGCCCTTCCTTCTCCAGCACCGCTTTCACCATCGCCTCCACGGCCTGCTCGTCGGCCACATCCGCCTGGTGGCTCCAGGCCTGGCCGCCGGCCGCCCTGATCGTGGCCAGCACCGCTTCGGCCGCTTCGGGCGAGCGGGCGTAGTTGACCACCACCGTGGCTCCGGCCAGCGCCAGGGACTCGGCGATGGCCCGGCCGATCCCCCGGCTGGCTCCTGTCACCAAGGCAACCTGGCCGGAGAGGGGAGCGGCACTGGACATGGCGGCGGAGGCAGGGTGTGGCGATCGTATGTCTGTCGCCTCAGTCGGCCATCTGGTCGGAACTCTCGAGGGCCGGGCCGAGCACCTCGGCGAAGCGCTGCAGCTGTTCCTTGCTGCCCATCACCACCAGCAGCTGGCCGGCCTCCAGCCGGATGTCGCCGCCGGGGTTGGTGACCAGCGTGGCCTCCGGGGTGCCGTAGGTGGTCCCCCGGTAGGAGTAGGGATTGACCACCGCCGGGGCCGGGGTGCGGATGGCCAGCACCTGGGCGCCGCTGCGGCGGCCGAACTGGATCTCCGCCAGGCTGCGGCCCAGCAGCTCGCCCAAGCGGGAGCTGTCGTCGCTGAGCTGGAATTCCTCCACCTCGCAGTCGGAGCCGGCCAGCAGCTCCATGAAGTCGACGGCCAGCGGCCGCAGGGCGGTGGCGGCCATCACCCGGCCCCCCGCCACATAGGGGCTCACCACCTGGTCGGCGCCGGCCAGGCGCAGCTTGCGTCCCGCTTCGGCGCTGTCGGAGCGGGCGATCAGGCGGCAGCGGGGGGCCAGCCCCCGGGCGCTCAGTACCACGTAGAGGTTGGCCGCATTGTTGGGAAGGGCCGCCACCAGGCTGCGGCACTGATGGATGCCCGCCTCCAGGAGGGTCTCATCGAGGGTGGCGTCGGCGAAAAGCACCGGCAGTCCCCGCTCCTCCGCCTCATCGCGGCAGCCCGCGTCCATCTCCACCACCAGCAGCGGCACCTTCTCCCGGATCAGCTGATCGGCGATCTCCTTACCGATGCGGCCGTAGCCGCAGAGAATCACGTGGTTGTTCATGCTTTGGACCCAGGTGCGGAATCGGCGCTCCCGCAGGCGCCGGAAGTAGCCGGTTTCGGAGAGGCCCACCAGGTTCTGGACGGTGAGCTGGACCACCACGAGCCCTCCGGCGATGGAGAACACGGTGATGATCCGCCCGGCGGTGGAGAGGGGGTGGACCTCGCCATAGCCGATGGTGGCGATGGTGATGGCCACCATCCAGTAGCAATCGCCCCAGTCCCAGCCTTCGGTGATCCGATAGCCGATCGCGCTGGCGTTGACCACCACGAGCAGGGCGATCAGGGGGGTGACCCAGGGCCGGCGTGCCCTGGCCGAGGGGGGACGCTTCCTGCGGGAGAACCACAGGCGACTCATGGGCGCCGCTCAGCCCAGGCCGAGGGCCTGGAGCACGTCGCTGGAGGGGAGCTCACGCAGGTGGCCGGGGCAACCCAGCCCTTGTACTCCGCTGCGGGCCGGCAGGCTGTCGCTGCTGCGACCCAGGGCCACCACCGGGGTGCCGCTGAGCAGGGCCAGTTCGATGGTGACCGGATCGCTGGCCAGCACCACGTCACTGGCGGCGACCAGGGCGGCCCGGGCGCTCAGGTGGGCCGGAGACTCCGGCGGCACCTGCAGCGAGCGCAGGCCGGGGAGGGTGGCGGCGATGCGGCCGGGCAGCTCCTGCCAGGCCGCGGCCGGCCAGTCGTCCGGGTCGCCGGAGGGGGCCAGCAGCAGCATCGGCCCGTCGCCGGCCGGCAACGTGGCGACCGCTTCGTCGAGGGCGCCCTTTGACAGGCTCAGGCGGAAGGCGGCGGCATCCAGGCTCACCCCGATTGGCCGCAGGTAGGCCTCCAGGGCCTGGGCTGGCCAGAGACTCTGGGGCACCTGCACCGTCTTGGTGGCAGAGAAGCCCCCGGCCGCCATGCGGTTGGGGATGTGACTCATCGAAAGCATCAGATCCACCTGACGGCCGCTGGCCAGGTTGATGCAGGCCTGAAAATCGGGCTCCCGCACGCATCCGAGCAGGTTGGCCCAGTCGGCCAGGGTGGCGCCATCGAAGTTGAAGGGAAGCACCTTCTCCACCGCCGGCAGCAGTTTCCAGAGGGTGATCAGTGACGGATGGCAGGCCACCTGAATCTGGAAGTGGAGTTGCTCGGCGATGGCCGCCACAGCGGGGAGCGCCTGCAACTGGCTGGCGCCATCGCCCGGAATCAGAAACAGTGCGCGCATCGGGCGTTGGGTCGGGCGGGCCTGGCGGCCTGATTGTATGGAGGGGATTCCAGTGTTCCGCCCGGGCGGGCCATCGCTTGTGCATTTGCTGATCGCCGCCGCCGGCAGCGGGCGCCGCATGGGCGCCGCCTCCAACAAGCTGCTGCTCCCCCTGGCCGGCCGCCCGGTCCTGGCCTGGACCCTCGATGCCGCCCTGGCCTGCGGGGCGATCCGCTGGATCGGGGTGATGGGCCGGCCGGAGGATGAGGCGGCGATCGGGGCGATCCTGGCCGCCGCCGAGCCCCGCCGCTGCCTGGCCGAACCGGTGGCCTGGATCGTCGGCGGCGACACCCGCCAGGACTCGGTGCGGCGTGGCCTGGAGGCCCTGCCCGCCGATGCCGAAGCGGTGCTGATCCACGATGGCGCCCGCTGCCTGGCGGAACCGGAGCTGCTGGAGCGTTGTGCCACGGCCCTGAGGCAGGCCATGGCCGAAGGGGCCGGCATCATCGCCGCCACCCCCGTCACCGACACCATCAAGCAGGTGGATGGCGGCGGCTTGATCACCGCCACCCCCGAACGCAGCGGCCTCTGGGCGGCCCAGACGCCCCAGGGCTTCGGCGTGGCCCAGCTGCGGGAGGCCCACGGGCGGGCCGAGCGTGAGGGTTGGAGCGTCACCGACGATGCGGCGCTCTACGAGCGGCTGGGGCTGCCGGTGCGGGTGCTGGAGGCGCCCCCCTCGAACATCAAACTCACCACCCGCTTCGATCTCACCATCGCCAGCGCGGTGCTGGCGGCCCGCGGCGCCTGAGACCGACCATGGACAGTGCCGACCAGCTTGAGACGATCGCCTGCCGCTGGCAGGGGGCCTTCCACAACCAACGCCAGGTGGCCGCCACCCTGGCCAGGGGCGGTCCGGTGGCTCCCGAGCTCACCCGGGAACTGCGAACCATGCTGGTGGAGCGGTTGGAGGCGGCCCAACTCGGTGCGGTGGTGCTCTATTTCCAGGAGTCCCGCGCCAGCGCCCCGCAGCTGGCCCACCGCCAGCGGGTGGTGGTTCTGGGGGTGGACCCGCTGCGCGGGGCGGTGCGGGCCGAGCAGCTGTTCTTCCGCGGTGGGCCCACCTACGACCGCCCAGCCTTGGACGCGACCTGGGTGCAGACCCTGGGACCAGAGGCCTTCGATCGCCATCCGGGCTGCGATCTGTTCTTCGAGGCGGAGCCGGCCCTCGACCGTTTCCGCGCCCGCATGGATCCCGGCGCCTGCCGCTACCGGCATCCGCAGGACGGTGAGGTCTGCGCTGAGTTCGAGATGCTGCTCCATCCCGACCAGCTCTGGTACCGGGACCGCAGCCTGCGCCTGGCCGACGGCTCGGTGCGGGGCGAGGTCGACGGCTTCAGCTGGCTGCTGTTCGACCGGGTGGACGGTGCCATCGGGGCCGACCTGCCGGCGCTGATGCGGCAGCAGGGTCTAGGGGGGTGAGTCAGCCGCTGAAGGATGGTCAGCTGATCGGCCCACGGCCTTAACCGATGACGCTCAGCCGGCCCCGGTCGCCGTCGATCCGGGCGTGCACCCCCAGGGGCAGGGCGGCATTGACGCGGCCGTGGCCCACCGGCAGACCGGCCAGCACGGGGATACCCAGATCGGCGGTCCGCTCCCGCAGCACCTGCTCCAGGCTGAAGTGGGGCGTGTCGCCGCCGGTGTCCTGGGGGTCGTCGCAAGCCTCGAAGCTGCCGAAGCCGAGGCCCCTCAGTCGCTGCAGGGCGCCGCAGAGGCGCCAGTGGGTGAGCATCCGGTCGATCCGGTAGGGCGCTTCCCCCACGTCTTCGAGGATCAGGATCGCCCCGTCCAGGTCCGGCAGATGCGGGGTGCCCAGCAGGTGGGTCGCCACCGTGAGGTTGGCGGCCAGCAACGGGCCTTCGGCCTGGCCGCCTTCCCAGCTCTCCCCCTCCAGGTCGCCGAGGGGCTCGCCGAACAGCAGGGCCCGCAGCCGCTCCTGGCTCCAGGCCGGCTCGGCCGCCAGGGTGGTCAGCAGGGGGCCGTGGATGGCGCCGCCCCGGCCCATCGCCAGCCGGTGCCACAGCAGGGAGGTGACATCGGAGAACCCCAGCAGCCAGCCGCCTGCCGCCTCCAGGGGGCGCTCCAGCAACCGGGCCGACCCCCAGCCACCCCGCACGCAGGCCAGCAGCGCCGGGGGCACCCCAGGGTCGTCGCTGGTGGGCAGCAGATCACCGGCGCGCTCGGCGTCGCGGCCCGCCAGGTAGCCCCAGCGGCGCGCTGGCAGCCGGGTGGGATCGCCATCCAGCTCCAGGCCCCAGCTGGCCAGCACCGCCAGCCCCGCCTCCAGCCGTTCCAGATCGGCCAGGGCGGAGCTGGCGGCCACCAGCCTCACCCGGTCGCCGGGTTGGAGGGGCGGTGGTTGGCGGGCTGGTGGTCCGGCGGCCATGGCGAATCAGGCGCTGGTGGAGAGGATCACGGCCAGCAGCAGCAGACCACCGAGCCACACCTGGACAGCGAAATGCCGGCCGTAGGCGCTGCGGGGCAGATCGGGGCGACGCAGCCGGGCCGCCTGCTGCTGCATGGCCAGGGCGGCGGCGGTCCAGGGCAGCCAGAACGGCAGACCCGCCCGCCCCTGCAACAGCACCGCCAGGGCCAGGGCCGCACAGGTGAGCCCGTAGCAGAGGGCTACGGCCACGGGGGCCTGGGCCCCCAGGCTCAGGGCACTGCTGCGCACCCCGAGGCGCCGATCGTCGTCCCGGTCGCTCATGGCGTAAACGGTGTCGAAGCCGAAGGTCCAGCTCACCGCCGCCAGCCAGGTGAGCAACAGGGGCCAACCGCCCAGGGAGCCCTGCAGGCCTCCCTGGGCGGCCGCCCAGGGAATCAGCACGGCGAAGCCCCAGCACAGGGCCAGCACCAGCTGGGGATAGGCGAACCAGCGCTTGGCGGAGGGGTAGAGCAGCACCAGGGGCAACGTCGCCAGGGCCAGGCCCACGCACAGCCCCCGGTTGGCGGCGGGCAGGGCCAGCAAGGCCGCCAGGGCCACCACCAGGCAGAGCAGCAGCAGGACCGCCGCGGTGCCCACCCCGAGGCGGCCATCGGCCAGGGGCCGGTGGCGGGTGCGCTCCACCAGGGGATCGATGCGCCGGTCCCAGAGGTCGTTGGCCACGCAGCCGGCGCCGCTCACCGCCAGGCCCCCCAGCACGATCCAGCCCACCAGCAGGGCCGGAGGCGGCACGACAGGACCGAGCCACAGGCCCCAGCCGGCGGGGATCAGAAGGATGAGCCTGCCGCTGGGCTTGTGCCAGCGCAGCAGCTCCAGCCAGGCCTGGGCGCGGCCTGGGGCCATCGGAACGTTCACCGCTTGCAACGGTTGTATGGCCGCACCCTATCCAACTCCTGATGGCGGCGTTCCCGTGCACTGTGGGGAAGTGGCGCCCAGTGGCAAAGTGGCGCCGCCGCTGCCCGGGCCCACTCCCATGCCCCCGATCCCCGATCCGGCGTCAGCCGCGTTGGCTTCGGTCCCCGCCACGTCCGGCACCGCGGAACGGCGAGTGGCGGCCATCGACATCGGCACCAATTCCATCCATCTGCTGGTCGCGGCGATCGATCCGGTTCTGGGCAGTTTCTCGGTGGTGCTGGCGGAAAAATCCACCACCCGCCTTGGGGAAAGGGACCCCGATTCCGGCGACCTCACCCCTGAGGCGATCGAGCGCGCCTTCCTGACCCTGCGCCACTGCCGGGACCTGGCCACCAGCCATGGGGTGGAGCAGATCGTCACCGCTGCCACCAGCGCCGTGCGGGAGGCGCCGAACGGCCGCTCGTTCCTGCAGGGGCTCCAGGACCAGCTGGGACTGGCGGTGGATCTGGTGAGCGGGCCGGAGGAGGCCCGACTGATCTACCTGGGGGTGCTTTCGGGCCTCTCCTTCGGCGATCAGCCCTACTTCATCCTCGACATCGGCGGCGGCTCCACAGAGCTGGTGCTGGCCGATGGCCGCGATGCCCGCGCCCTCACCAGCACCCGCATCGGAGCGGTGCGCCTGCAGCGGGAGTTCTGCCGGGAGGACCCCCTGACGCCGGCCCGCCGCGGTTTCCTCGAGGCCTACATCCAGGGGGCGATGGATCCGGCCGTCGCCGAGGTGAAACGGGAACTGCGGCCGGGGGAGAAGCCGGTGCTGGTGGCCACCAGCGGTACGGCCATGGCGATGGCGGCCCTGGCCTCCGCCCAGGACCCCAACCCGCCCCTGAAGCTCGACGGCTACCGCCTGGGCCGGGCCCGTCTCGATGGGATTGTCGAGCGGCTGGTGGGGATGACCCCGGAGCAGCGCCGCGCCCTCACCGCGATCAACGAACGCCGGGCCGAGATCATCGTCCCCGGCGCCCTGATCCTCCAGACCACCATGGAGATCCTTCATGTCAGGGAGCTGGTGGTCTGTGAACGGGCCCTGCGGGAGGGACTGATCGTCGACTGGATGCTGCGCAACGGCCTGCTCGTCGATCGCTTCAGCTTCCAGAGCACCATTCGCCGCCGCACGGTTCTGCACCTGGCCCGCACCTACGGAGTGGACACGGTCCGGGCCGATCGGGTGGCCAGCCATGCCCTCAGCCTCTACGACCAGACCCGGGGCCTGCTGCACGATGACGATGGCGACGGCCGCGCCCTGCTGTGGGCGGCGGCCCAGCTGCACGCCTGCGGCAAGCATGTGAACATCGCCGCTTACCACAAGCACACCTGGTACCTGATCCGCCATGGGGAGCTGCTTGGTTATTCCGAATCTGAGCACCTGATGGTGGCGGCGATCGCCCGCTACCACCGACGCAGCCTGCCCAAGAAGCGCCACGAGTCGTGGCAGCTGATCGAGGCCGGGCAGCACCGCCACAGCGTGTTCACGATGGCGCTGCTGCTGCGGCTGGCGGCTGCCCTCGACCGCAGGCCCGCCCCCGGAATCGAGGCGATCAGCGTCTCTGCGGACGCCGAGCGGACCGCTCAGTCCCGTGGCTTCACCATCAGCCTGCTGGCCAGCGCCCCACAGCCCGGTGAGCCCCCCCAGGATCTGGGCCTCGAGGAGTGGAGCCTGCGCTCCTGCGCTGATCTGGTGCTGGAAGCCACGGGCCTGAGGCTCACGGTGCGGCAGGTGTCGCCGTGAACGTGCGCCACGCCACCTGATCGATCCGCCCCAGGGACCGGGGGCCCTCGCTGCCGTCGGTGGCGGTCACCAGGTCCGGCCGGCCGGCCAGCACCTTGAGGCCCTGTCCCAAGGGGAAACGCTTCTCGCCGGTGAAGGTGCCGCGGAACAGGGTGACCCCGTTGGCGTTGTGGACCTTCAGCCAGCTGGGCTGATTGCTCTGCAGCACCAGGGCCTGGTTCGGAGACGTGCTCAGGCCCTGGGTCGTGTTCTGGTTGGTGGCTGCGGCCGCTGATGGGGCCCTTGACGCCTGGGGGGAAAGATCTTCTCCTGCAGGGCGGCCACTGCGCCGGCGCCGGCCCCCAGCAGCAGCAGAGCCGCCCCTAGGCCGCCGAGGGGCCTGCCTTGGCTGGAGGGGGCGGTGGCGCTCCCTCGCAGGAGCGGCGTCACGGGAACCTGGCGCCGCTTGACGCGCATCAAGCGGCTCCCCTGCAGATCGCTGATCTGCTGGCTGACATCGATCCCAAGGGCGCCCGCGACGCGTTTGGCCTGGGCGACCACGAACACCGCTTCCGGCAGGTGTGCGTGGTCGCCCGCCTCGAGCGCCGTCAGCTGCTCGGTTCCCAGCCGCAGTCTGTTGGCCAGCTCCTCCAGGCTGAGGTTCTGGTCGCGGCGTGCCTTGCCGAGCGTTTCGCCCAGCTGGACGAGTTGCGGGATCGGTGCGCTCCAGTTCTCTGCGGCCATGGTTGCGGCAGGAGATTCGGGCAAGGGCAGGTACTCCTGAAGCGCTGCGTAGCCAGCAGTATGACGAGCGGTCTTGATGCCAACCAGCCCCCGTCGCGATGACGGTACTGGGCAGAAACAGGAATGAAGACATGGGCGATACTGGATTCGAACCAGTGACCCCTTCCGTGTGAAGGAAGTGCGCTACCGCTGTGCTAATCGCCCATCGTTGCTGTCGGCACCTCGGCATCGCCTGAAAGAGAAACTTTCTGCGGCAGGGGTTTCGACCAGGCCCAATGGCCTTGAACCCTCCTACACGGTCGCCGAACACACTGTCAAATCCCCTCAGCCGGCGCTGTCGCAGTCGGCTCTCACCCGCCGGAGGGCCGTGGGGTCGAACTCGATGCTGGCGGGGGCGTTGAACAGATCGGGCTGGAGCCGCCTGAGGGCCTGGGCGTCCCGGTCGAGCTGTCCTTGGGCGGCTGCGATGCGTTCGACGCGCTGCTGGCGCCACTGGGCTCGCTGGGCGGCCACCTGCTGTTCCCAGGCGCCGAGGGCGGCCTCGTAGCGGTCCCGGTCGAGCCGCTGGTCTTCGGGGCGATAACGGGATTCCTTGCCTGCATCCAGGGGATCGGGTGGCGCCTCACTGGGGCGGAAGGAGCTGTTCCGGGCTGCCGCCAGCTCCTGTTCTGCGTTGCGCAGGCTGGCCAGCAGGGTGTTGATTTGCCGTTGGCGGTTGCGGCAGCTCTCCAGGGCTGCCCTTCGGGCCGCGGCCGCCTGCTCGTCAGCCGCCTTCTCGGCCGCCAGGCTGGAATCGGAGCCAGGCAGGCAGCGGACGTAGCTGAGGGCTGCCATGGGGGGATTGCCGGCGGCGGCGCTGAGTTTGCGGCAGCGCTCCCGGCCGGCTTCGCTCACCCCGGTGAACTGACAGCCACCGCTCAGCAGGGTCACGCCCAGCAGCACCGGCAGGAGGCGCCGGTGCCGGCTACCACGGGAACTGGCCATCGCCCTCGGAACTCCGCTCAGAGGTACACGGCATCCATTCTCGCCGTCCTCCCGGCGCCGGGAGGTCCGCGGCGGCCGCCCTCAGTGGCGGCACCAGCACCCCCGTTTTCAGGCCGGCCGCCGCACCAGCCGGAAGGTCAGGTTGAGCCGGGCGGCGTCAACCTTCAGGCGTCGCGGCAGCCCGTGCTGCCAGTGCCGCTGGGTGGGTGGATCCATCAGCAGCAGATCCCCGTGCCCCAGTTCCACCGCCAGCGTGGGGGCCATGTCCCGCTGGCGGGAACGGAAGCGCAGGGTGCGGCTGGCCCCCAGACTGAGGGAGGCGATGCAGGCTTCCGGATCCAGCTCAGGCTCGTCATCGGCGTGCCAGCCCATGGCATCACGGCCGTTGCGGTAAAAATTCAGCAGCAGGGAATTGAACTCCTGGGCCGCAGCCGCAGCAACGCGCCGGCGGATGGCGCTGATGAGCGGTGTCCAGGGTTCGATGGCGTTCTCCAGCCCGGAGTAGCGGTAGCCGCAGCCCGGATCCGCCATCCAGCAGGTGAGACGGGGCATCGCATGGCGATGGCCGTACACGGTGATGGACTCCTGTTTCCAGGGCACCTCCCGCTGCAACTGCTCCAGCCAGCCATCGGCTTCCGCCGCGCCCAACCATCCCCGCCAGTGGCGCAGGCAGGGCTGGCTGGACGGAGTCACTCGGCGCCGCCGCGGAACAGGTGGTTGTGGTTGGCGGAATAGAGCAGGGATCGGGCCTCCTCAGCCGCCCGCAGCGCCGGACTTACCACGTAGAGAGTGGTGCGGATCAGGTTCCGCTCGCGGCTGACCCGGGCCATGCTCTCCAGGGGCACCACCGTGAGCCACTGGTCGGGCCAGCTGACCCTGTAGCCGATCGCCACCGGCGTGTCCGCCGGGTAGTGCAGCAGCAGCTCGCTCTGCACCTCTTCCACGTGGCGGGCGCTGAGGTAGAGGCACAGGGAGGCCTGCAGGGCGGCGAGTCGGGCCAGGGATTCGCGCTCCGGTACGCCGGTGCGGCCACCGGCCCGGCTCAGCACGATGGTCTGCACGCGGCCGGGAATGGTCAGCTCGGCGCCGAGGGCGGCGGCGGTGGCCTGGTAGGCACTCAGGCCCGGCACCACCTCCACCGCCAGGCCGGCGTCGGCCAGCCGGCAGATCTGCTCCTGCAGGGCGCCGTACAGGCAGGGATCCCCGTCGTGGAGGCGCACCACCCGCCGTCCCTGCCTGGCCCGCTCGACCACCACGGCCATCACCTCCTCGAGGGTGAGCGTGCTGGTGCGGATCGTTTCGCACGCGCTGGGTGCCAGGGCAGCGATCTGGGGATTCACCAGGGAATCGGTCCAGACCAGCACCTCCGCGTCCTCAATGGCCCTGGCGGCCCTCAGGGTGAGCAGATCCGGGGCCCCGGGGCCCGCTCCGACGATCTGAACGGTGGCTGTCATGCGGTCAGGCCGGAGGGATCAGGGAGGGGACGTTTGAAGCGGTAAAGCCAGAGCAGACCTGCCCCACCAAGCGCGATGAGCAGCAGGCTCATCAGCTGGGCCATGCGCAGGCCACCGGCGCAGAAGGGCGGCTGGGAGAACAGGCAGAGGGGATCGAGCCGCAGCCCCTCGATCCAGAAGCGGCCGGCGCTGTAGGCCATCAGGTAGACGCAGCTCAGGGCTCCGGCCGGCAGCCGCAGCCGGCCCTGGCTGCCCAGGCGGAACAGGAGCAGCAGCAGGACGCAGACCGCCAGGTTCCAGAGGGACTCGTACAGAAAGGTGGGGTGAAAGGAGGCCTGCTCCAGGAACTGCGGCGGCCGGTTGGCCATCGGAATGGTCAGGGCCCAGGGGAGGTTGGTGGGCACACCGAAGGCCTCGGAGTTGAAGAAATTGCCCCAGCGGCCGATCGCCTGGCCCAGGGCCACGGCGGGAACGAGCACGTCGAGCAGGGGCCAGAAGGGCTGCCGGCGCCAGCGGCAGAAGAGCAGGGTGACCAGCGACCCCCCGATCAGGGCACCGTGGATGGCGATGCCCCCCCGCCAGATGGCGAAGACATCGAACCAGTTGTTGTGGAACTGGCGCCACTCCAGCGCGACGTAATAGAGGCGGGCGCCGACCACGGCACCGAGCACCATCAGCGGCAGGAGATCGGCGATCAGGGCGGGCTCGATGCCCCTGATGCGGCCCAGGCGGGTGGCCAGGAGCAGGCCCAGCAGCACCGCCAGGGCAATCAGCAGGCCGTACCAGCGCACAGAAACGGGACCCAGCTGAAAGATCAGGGGTCCCGGGGAGGTGAAGAGGCCGAAAAGAACGCTCAGAAGCCCTCCGCCGCCTGGACCTTCTCGACCTGGCGCTTCTTGAGCACCAGCATGATCTGGGCCAGGGCCACGGCGGCGAAGAAGGCCAGCAGCCCGTAAATGCGCACGGGGTTCTGGAGCACCACTTCGGCATCGATCTGACCGAAGCCACCGACGTTGGGATCGTTGGTGATCGGGGCACCGGCCTCCACCACATCGCCCACGGCCACGGTCAGGCTGGGTCCGGCGGGCACGGTCTCGGTGACGGCGCCGCTGGCCCCGGTGATCTCCACCACGGTGGCGCCGTTCTCACCGGCGCTGATGGCGCTGACCGTGCCGGCCGCGGGTGCGGTGTAGACGGTGTTGTTGGTCTTCTCTCCTTCCGGGGTCACCTGGCCGCGGCCACGGTTGGCTCCCACGTGCACCTGGTACTTGCCGAAGTGGATGGCGCTGTCGGTGGACGGATCGGGGGACAGGATCGGGAAGACGATCTCCTGGTGCTGGTCACCGGGGAGAGGGCCCACCAGAAGAATGTTGGGTTGGTCGTCGCTGTACTGGGTGAAGTAGACGCCGGCCGTTTCTTCCTTGAGCTCGTCGCTGAGCCGATCCTGGGGCGCCAGGGTGAAGCCATCGGGGAGCATCACCACAGCGCCCACGTTCAGACCGGCGGGGCTGCCGTTGCCCGACACCTGCTGCACCGAGGTGTCGTAGGGGATTTCCACCACCGCCTTGAAGACCGTGTCGGGGAAGACCGCCTGGGGCACTTCCACCCGGGTGGCCTTCTTGGCCAGGTGGCAGTTGGCGCAAACGATCTTGCCGGTGGCTTCACGCGGCGAGGCGTAGTTCTGCTGGGCCCAGAAGGGGTACGCCCAGCTGGGGCTGGCTCCCAGGAGCAGCGCGCCCACCGAAAGGCTGAGGGTGAGGAGGGTGCCGAACAGGGGGGAGAGGAAGCGGCGCATGGGGTGCAGGTGGCGGGCGTCGGAGAGGGAAGCGGGGGAGAAAGATTCAGGCGCCGATCACGCCCACCAGGCCTTCTCGCCGGTGCGGAAGTCGGTTTCGGTCCACGGGCTGAGGAACACGTTGTCGTTCTCGACGCTGACGTGGGCCAGGGCCAGGGAGAGGGGAGCGGGTCCGCGCACCACCTTGCCGGCGGCGTCGTACTGGCTGCCGTGGCAGGGGCAGATGAACCGGTTGGCGCCGCTGTTCCAGGGCACCACACAGCCCAGGTGGGTGCAGATGGCGTTGATGCCGTAGTCGCCGATGGCCTCGCCACCCTCCACCAGCAGATAGGTGGGATCGCCCTTGAGACCCTGCACCAGGCTGCGGTCGCCTTCCTTGTGGGTGGCCAGCCAGCCGGTGGCGGTGACGCTGTTGCCCAGCTCGTCCTTGGCGGTGACGCCGCCACCGCTACCCGCGGCCTTCGGCGGGATGAAGTAGTTCACCACCGGGTAGAGGGCACCCAGGGCCACCCCAGTGACGGAACCGAAGGTCAGCAGGTTCATGAACTGCCGGCGGCCCATCCCGGGCACATCAGCCGCTCCACCGCCGTTTGAGGAGGCCGCAGGAATCTGGGTCATAGGAAACGGCGCGGTGTGACCGATTGACGTGGCGCCCATTATGAACCTTGCCCTTCCCGGCCCGGGTCCGAGTCGCACCCGCCGATGGCTGGCTGCAACATGCTGTTGTGGAGTGCAACCTGCCGCCATGACCTCAGCTGAGCCGCTTCGCCGGGAGGAACTGCTGGCGTTGCTGCGGACCCGCTGGCAGGCCACCTATGACCTGCAGCTGGTCCAGCGTCGCGGCCGCCTGTATCTGCATGTGATGTGGGGCTACCTGGAGCAGCAGTCTTTCCCTCTCAGCCCCGAGGCCTTCGAGGAGCACCTCGAGGAGCTGGTTGGCTCCCTCAATGGCCTCGGCGTGGCCGCCCAGGTGCGCCACTGGCTCCAGACCACCACGGACAAGCCCCGCCTGGGCAAGGCCCTCTCCCTGCCCCTGGAGCTGCCGGCGGGCCGCGCCAGCGAGTTCATGCTCTGAGCCGGCGCCTCAGGTGGAGGGCGACGGGGAGGGCCGCAGCCCCTCGGCCAGGGCCACCAGCGCCACCCCCAGCAGGTACAGGGCTGTGATCGCCCCGGTGAGCAACAACATCGTGATCGGATCGGTGGAGGGCGTCAGCACCGCCCCGGCCAGGGCCGCCGCCAGCACCACCCAGCGCCAGGCGCCCAGCATGGTGCGCCAGTCGATCAGCCCCAGGGCGCCCAGCAGCAGCTGCAGCACCGGCAGCTGGAAGGCCAGGGCCGTGGCCACCATCAACAGCAGCACGAAGTCGAGGTAGCGCTCGATCGACCAGATCGGCTCGACCACGTCGGCGCCGTAGGACACCAGGAAGCGCAGGGCGGCCGGCACCAGGGCCCACCAGGCGAAGGCCAGACCGGCGGCGAACAGCACCGTGGAGCCGGCGACGGCGGGGGCCACCAACCGCCTCTCCCGCCGGCTCAACCCCGGCAGCACGAAGGCCAGGATCTCGAAGAGCACGTAGGGCAGGGCCAGGGTGAGCCCCGCGTAGCCGGCCACCTTCAATGACACGAACAGGAATTCGCCGGGGGCCAGCTGCAGGAAGCGGATGCCTTCGGCCGGCACCTCCAGCAACTTCACCAAGGGCCGCACGCCCACCAGGCAGACGGCGGCACCGACCACCACCGCCAGCAGGCTGCGCAGCACCCGCCGGCGGAGCTCCTCCAGGTGCTCCACCAGGCTCATCTGCACCTCGCCGGGGAAATTGTCCTCGGGGATGGAGTCGCTCATGGCCGTTCCGTTCCCGGCAGCCTAGGGGGCTCCACCAGGAGTCCAGCGGCCCGCTCGGGCACCGCCCACAGCACGTCGCCGCCGCGGTGGCGCACCGTTCCGGGGCCGGCGCCGGCGATGCGTTGCAGATCCCCGGTCGGCACCATCACCACCGCCACCCGGCCATTGGCCCGGCCCCGGCTGAAGTGGGCCGCCAGGTCGGCCGCCTCCCGCAGGTCCTCGTCGCTGGGGGTGCCCTCTGAGCCCTTGAGCACCACATGGCTGCCCGGGCATTCCTGGGCATGGAACCAGAGATCGCCGCGCCGGGCTTGCTGCAGGCTGATCCACTCGTTCTGACGGTGGTTGCGGCCCACCTGCAACCGCAGGCCACCGCTGCTGCGCAGCTCCAGGGGGCTCGGAGCGCTGCCGGCCGGACCGCGCCGCGTGCGCCGGGAGGGGCCCGGTCCCTTGCCGTCGCGGGAGGGGAGCAGGGCCGGCAGGTCCTCCTCGACGGCGGCGAGCTGCGCCTCGTTTTCCGCCTGCTCGACAAAGGTGAGGCTGGTGTCAATGGCGGCCAGCCGCTGCTGATGCAGCTCCAGCCGGGGGGTGATCGCCGCCACGGAACGGCGCAGCTTGCGGGCCTGGCGGTAGAGGCGCTGGGCTTCGTCGATCGCGTCCCGGGAGGGCGCCGGCAGGCTCAGCAGGCCATCGGCCCGGCGCTGCATCGCCTCGCTGCCGGGCACCGCCGCCAGCAGGGCCTGCTGCTGGTCGGCGTTGCGACGCTCCCGGACGGCGGCGTTCTGGAGGCGCTGCCGCAGGCTCGCCCGCCGTTGCTCCAGCTCCCGACGCCCCAGCCGGTCGGCGTAGTAGCCCGCCAATCCCCGGTTGATCGCCCAGGCGGCCGGCACGCTGGCCGCTGCCCCGGGGTCCCAGCAGCGGTAGTCACTGGGGCCGCCCCAGCCCAGGGCGAAGCCCTCCTGGTCCACCGTTTCCAGCCAGAGGCGCCAGCGCTGCCACAGCCCCTGCCACTGCTCCGCCTGCAGGGTCTGCACCGCCAGCGGCAGCCAGGGGCCCGCCAGCTGGCGGGCCAGGGCCGGGCCGACCCCCTGGTAGGCGCCCATCAGCGCCTGGCCGACCGTCTGGGGCAGCAGGGCGAGGCGCCGCTGCCAGGAAGCGAAGTCCTCCTGGAGCCGGGGAGGTTCGCCGGCCATGGGCGGCGGCGGCCCATAGGCATCCCCAGTGCCGATCGGCCGCAGGCGCGACCGGTCCTGGCGGACCTGGCGGGCCAGGGTGATCACCCGCCCGTCCCCATCCAGCAGGAACAGGTTGCTGTGGCGCCCCATCACCTCCAGCACCAGCTGCCTGGCGATCGGCTCACCGGGCCTGGGGGCGAAGCCCAGGGTCACCACCCGCTCCCAGCCCAGCTGCTCCAGGCTCACCAGAGCCAGACCCCGCAGGCCGTGTTGGAGCTGCTGGGCCAGGGTGCTGCCATCCCCCAGCCGCAGTGGCGGGTCGATGGCCAGCAGGCGTGGGGCCTCCGCCAGCCAGCTGAGTTCCAGCCAGAGGGTTCCCTGCAGGCTGCGCAGGCCGAGCTGCAGCCGATGGGCGTCGGGCTGCTGGGCCTTCTCGAAGCGACTGGGCAGCAGGCCGCGGCGCATCTCGACCAGCACGGCGCGCAGGCTGGTCACATCCATGGCCTGGATGGGCGGGGATGGGGCCATCGCCTCCACTGTCGCTTCCGTGCGGTCCACCCCTACTGTGCGCCCCAGCGCCAGCGATCCATGTCCTCCCCCCCCTGCCCCGGTCGGCTCACGGTGATCACCGGCCCCAGCGGGGTGGGCAAGGGGACCCTGGTGGCCAGGCTGCTGCAGCGCCATCCCGGGATCTGGCTGTCGGTGTCGGCCACCACCCGATCGCCCCGCGCCGGGGAGATCGGCGGCCAGCACTATTTTTTCCTGACACGGCCCGACTTCGAGCAGCGGGTGTCCACGGGGGGCTTCCTGGAATGGGCCGCCTTCGCGGGGCACCTGTACGGCACCCCCAGGGACCCAGTGGAGGAGCATCTTGCCCAGGGCCGGCCGGTGCTGCTGGAGATCGAGCTGGAGGGGGCCCGCCAGGTGCGGCGCACCTTCCCGGCGGCCTATCAGCTGCTCATCAAGCCACCCAGCTTCGAGGAACTGGAGCGCCGCATCCGCGGCCGCGGCACCGACGCGCAGGAGGCGATCCAGAAGCGCCTGGCCCGGGCCCGGGTGGAACTGGAGGCCGAGGCCGAGTTCGATGCGGTGCTGGTCAACGGTGATCTGGAGGCGGCGGTGGCCGAACTGGAGCGTCTCCTGGGCCTCGACGCCGGGGCGACCCCGCTGCCCTGAACGGCCATGAAAAAGGCGACCCGTGGGTCGCCCTGGCGGTCTGGCTTTGAACCCCGCTTCAGAGCGGGTGGAAGAGCAGATCGGGGAAGAACCGGTTGAACTCGATCATGATCCCGGCGGTGATGCCGAACCAGATGGCGGCGAACACCGGAGCGGTGGTGAGGAACTTCTTCATGGAAGGGCGGTGCGGAAGGGGGATGACCAGCGGCCCTTGGGACGCTGGGGGCAGAACGGAACGAACGGCTTGGCGGGGGAATCAGGGACGCCCTCAGCGGGGGGAGACCGTCACCTTGCTGTCGTCCTCGAGCAGCTTGCCGCCGGTGAGTTCCTTGAACGCCGCCAGGGGCCAGGTGGCGGAGGCCAGGGTGCTCTTGAAGGCCAGGGCCAGATCGATCTGGATCTCCTTCATGTTGGCGTCCTTGTTGCCACGGATGGCCTGCAGGTAGACCCGACCGGCCCAGCCGATGCAGCCGGCGATGTAGAGGAAAGCGATGCCGGGGATCGTGAAGTCACCGGCGTGATTCCAGCGGCCGTCGACGATCAGGTGGGGCAGGCCATCGGTGCCGCAGAGGGCTTGGCCATACATGGCGAAACGGGCCTTGGCCTGATCGGTCTTGGCTCCGGCGGCGCGCTGCTGGAACCGGGGAGTCTCGCTGCAGAGGGTGAGTCCGCCGATGTCGGCCTGGGCCGAAGGGGCGAAGCCGAAGAGCAGAAACGCCGAGGCGAGCAGGGCGAAAAGCCTGCTGGCGAACGGACGGCTGGAAAGAAGACGGCGCATGGAGAGGGGCCGCGGTGGAACTGCCGCGGGGCAGGATGGCTCGTGCGGACAGTAGGGGAGCTCTTCAGGGCGCATGAGCACGGTTCTGGCCCTCGAAACAAGTTGTGACGAGTCGGCGGCGGCGATCGTGTCCGGACGGCGGGTGCTGGCGGGGGCCGTCGCCTCCCAGATGGAGGAGCACGCCCGCTGGGGCGGGGTGGTGCCGGAGATCGCCTCCCGTCGCCATGTGGAGGCGTTGCCGGGCCTGATCGCCCAGGTGCTGGAGGAGAGCGGTCTGGCCATGGCTGACCTCGATGCCATCGCCGCCACGGTCGCCCCCGGCCTGGCGGGGGCCCTGCTGGTGGGGTCGGTGACAGCTCGAACATTGGCTCGACTGCATGGCAAGCCGTTCCTGGGTGTGCACCACCTGGAGGGCCATCTCTGCTCGGTGCACCTGGGTGAGCCGCTGCCGGAGGGGCCCTACCTGGTGCTGCTGGTGAGTGGTGGCCACACCGAGCTGGTCAAGGTGGAGGCTCCGGGGAGCTACGCCCGCCTTGGCCGCAGCCGCGACGATGCCGCCGGAGAATGCTTCGACAAGGTGGCCCGGCTGCTCGGGCTCGGCTATCCGGGTGGGCCGGCGATCGAGGCGGTGGCCGAGGACGGGGATCCAGGCCGCTTCCGCTTTCCCAAGGGGAGAGTTTCCCTCCCCCAGGGGGGCTACCACCCCTACGACTTCAGCTTCAGCGGCCTCAAGACGGCGGTGCTCCGCCAGGTGCAGACCCTCAGCCGCGACGGCGGCAGCCTGCCGGTGGCTGACCTGGCGGCGAGTTTCGAGCAGGTGGTGGCCGAGGTGCTCGTGGAGCGCAGCTGCCGCTGCGCCGTCGAGGCGGGGCTGAAGACCGTGGTGCTGGTGGGGGGCGTGGCCGCCAACCGACGGCTGCGCCGCCTCATGGCCGCGGCCACCGCCGCCCGTGGCCTCTGCTGGCGCGTTGCGCCCCTGGCTTACTGCACCGATAACGCCGCCATGGTGGGCCTGGCCGCGATCGAGCGCCTCGATGCGGGGGGGCGCAGCGGGATCGCCCTGGGGGTGGCGGCCCGTCTGCCCCTGGAGCAGGCCGGCACGCTCTATGCGCCACAACCTCCCTTTTGATGCCCTTAATGTGGGTAGATCGCTTTAAGGTCTGGCCCCATGGCCCCCGCGAATCCCCTGCCCATCGAGCAGATTGATCCATCGCTCAGCGACACGGAGCCTGTGTCCCAGCAGGAACTCAACTCCTGGCGTCGCGGTTTCACCCCCCAGGCCGAGATCTGGAATGGCCGCTTGGCCATGCTCGGACTTTCGGTCGGTCTTGGCGTTCTGCTGCTGGTCCGGTTAGCCGGGGGCTGAGGGATCAGGTCCGTCCCCGCAGGGTCTGGGCCAGTTCGTCGGGCTTGAGGCTGGCGGCGAGGGCCTCTTCGGGATGCACCTTCCCGGCTGAAACCAGATTGGCCAGGTATTGGTTGGAGGTGATCATGCCGTCAAAACCACTGCGGGCCATGATGGCTTCAACCTCGTCAAGATTGGCGCGCATGATGTAGTCCTTGCAGGCGTCGGTGTTGATGAAGACATCGTGATACGAGGCCCGCTTCCCATCCACGGTCTTGATCAGGCCCTGGGAGATCACCCCCAGCAGCGAATCAGCCACGGAGCGCCGAATGATCTGCTGTTCATCGGGGGGGTACATCCCCAGCATGCGCTCCACGGAGCGCACCGCCGAATTGGTGTGCAGGGTCCCCAGCAGCAGGTGCCCGGTCTGGGACGCTTCGATCGCGGTGGTAAGGGTGTCCTGATCGCGGATCTCCCCCACCAGGATCACGTCGGGATCTTCCCTCAGGGCGGCCCTCAGGGCGGTCTTGAAGTGTTTCGTGTGGGTGCCCAGTTCTCTCTGGCGGATCAGGGACTGGCGACTCTGATGCACGAACTCCACTGGATCCTCAATGGTGAGGATGTGGCGCTTCATCGTGCGATTGATGTGGTCAATCACCGCAGCCAGGGTGGTGCTCTTGCCCGAGCCGGTGGGTCCGGTGACCAGCAGCATTCCCTTGGGCCGTTGGGCCAGATCCTTCAGCACCTGCGGCAGGCTGAGCTCGTCGATGGTGGGAATGGACTGGGGAATCAACCGCAGCACCATCGCTGGACCCTGCAGCGACTCCAGCAGGTTGATCCTCACCCGCACGAAGCTGAAGGCGAACGATCCGTCATGCTCCTTTTGCTGGACGAAGTGGTCGATCTGGGAGGGTTCCAAGATCTCCCGCAGCCAGTCTCGGAATGTGCCGGCATCGGTGACACCCAAGCCGGCCAGAATCATGTCGCCGCGATGGCGAAATCTGGGTTGTTCACCAACGCCGAGGTGAACATCGGAGAAATTGCGCTCGAAGGCCACCCGAACGATCTGCTCCAGCGTCGTCGGAGATCCCCCATCCGCGGCCATCGGCGGGGCCTGAGCCGACCGCGCTCCTACCCCTTCCACCGGCGGAGGTGGTGGTGGTGCCTGGGCGTGTGACGTGGAAGAACTCTGCAAAACGGATGGTTGATCCAGTTGAAGGGCTCGGTTCTGAACAGAAATTCTAGGTGCGGATTCGCCGCTGTAAACATCAGCGTGAAGTGATGGCCTCCGGCCTGGGGGAGGGTCGATCGGGGGCTCCCTAGGATCGCCGGACCCGCTTCGGCCCGTGTCCCCACAGCCCCTGGTCAGCATCGTTCTGGGCACGCGCCCGGAGGCCATCAAGCTGGCGCCGGTGATCCTGGCTTTTCAGCGGGCCGAGGAGTTCCGCACCCGGGTGGTGCTCACGGGGCAGCACCGCGAGATGGTCACCCAGGTGATGCGCCTGTTCGGCCTCAGCGCCGACCATGACCTGGCCCTGATGGCTCCCAAGCAGACCCTCACCCATGTCACCTGTGCGGCATTGCAGGGCCTGAAGGAGGAGTTTGAGGCGCATCGCCCGGATCTGGTCCTGGTGCAGGGCGACACCACCACGGCCTTCGCCAGTGCCCTGGCCGCCTTCTACGAGCAGATTCCCGTCGGCCATGTGGAGGCCGGTCTGCGCACCAACGACCTGCTCGATCCGTTTCCGGAGGAGGCCAACCGGCGTCTGATCTCGCAGCTGGCCCGGCTCCACTTCGCCCCCACGCCCCAGTCGGCGGCGAACCTGACGGCCTCAGGGGTGGTGGGCGAGATCCTCACCACCGGCAACACGGTGATCGATGCCCTGCTGTTGATGGCCCGCACCGCTCCCGAATGGGACCTGCCCGGGCTCGACTGGCAAAACCAGCGGGTGCTGCTGGCTACGGTGCATCGCCGCGAGAACTGGGGCGAGCGGCTGCTTGAGATCGGCCAGGGCTTCCTGGCTTTGCTGGAGCGCTTCCCTGACACGGCCCTGCTGCTGCCGCTGCATCGCAACCCCACGGTGCGTGAGCCCCTGCAGGCCCTGCTCGGCTCCCATCCCCGCGCCTTCCTCACCGAACCCCTCGATTACGACCGGCTGGTGGCGGCGATGCGCGGCTGCACCCTGTTGCTGACTGATTCCGGTGGTCTGCAGGAGGAGGCGCCTGCCCTGGGCAAGCCCGTGCTGGTGCTGCGCCGCACCACCGAACGGCCCGAGGCGGTGACGGCCGGTACGGCGAAGCTGATCGGCACCGACAGCGCGGTGATCCTGGCGGAGGCCAGTCGCCTTCTGGACGACCAGGAGGCTTATCAGGCCATGGCCCACGCCCACAATCCCTTCGGCGATGGCGCGGCCAGCGGTCGGATTGTGGAGGCGGCTCGCCGCTACCTGGGGGTCGCCGCCGCTTAAGGACGCTTCTTCGCCCAGGGGGGTAGGTCAATGAACACCCTGGTGCCGCTCTCCAGGCCCGTGAGGATCTGGGTGTCCTTGCCACTGCTGGAGCCCAGCTCCACCGGCTGGAAGGTGGGTTCCTGACCCTTGCCCACCAGCAGCACCCCGGGGCGGCCGTCCTCGGTGACGATCGCGACGGTGGGCACCACGGTCCTGGCCTGGAGGGTGCCGGTCTGGAAGTCGATGTCGGCGGTCATGCCGATGCGCAGTTCCGGGGCCGGATCGACCAGCTGGAGCTTCACCTCGAAGGACGTGACGTTGTTGGTCTTCACCGCCCGGGGGGCGATCTGGCGCACCCGGGCCTGGAAACGACGGTCCGGGAAGGCATCGACCCGCACGTTGGCGGGCAGCCCCACCTTCAGCCGGCCGATGTCGCTTTCGGGCACCTTGGCGACCACCTCCAGGCCCTCGGACAGCTCCACGATCGAGGAGCTGGTGGCACCGGCGGTGGCGGACGCGGTGGTGGTGGGGGTGACGAAGGCGCCGGGCTCGGCGTAACGCTGGCTGATCACCCCGTCGAACGGGGCCCGCACGGTCAGCTCGCTTTTCTCCACCTGCCGTTGTTTGAGACGTTGCTGGGCCGCAGAGGTGGCCAGCCGTCGGACTTCCGCGTCGGCCCGAAAGCGGTTCAGGTCGTTGAGGCTGATCGCCCCCTGGCGGAACAGGGGTTCGTTGCGGCGCAGCTCGCTGTCGCTGCGGCGTTGCTCCGCCTGCGCCGAGAGCACGTTGGCCTGCAGTTCGGTCAACCGGTCGCGCAGGTCGCCGTCATCCATCAGGGCCAGGGGTTGGCCCTTGCGTACCGTGTCGCCCTCGTCGACCAGCAGCTCCAGCAGGATGCCCTGCCGTTTGGGGCTGACGTTCACCCGCTGGACGGCATCCAGTTCACCGCTGGCGGTGATCACCCCGGGCAGGGATCCCTCGCGGGCGACCACGGTGAAGGGGGCCAGATCGCGCCCGGTCTGCAGCCGTTGCCGCTGCCAGAGTCCGGCTGAGGCGAGCAGGGCCAACCCCACCACCAGGCCGATCCAGAGGCGGCGACGGGGGCGGCGCTTCGTCGCCACCGGGACGTTGGGCAACGCAGGGCTCCGGGTGGGAGCTGGAGCCGGCGGTAGGGGGGTAAGGGCGGGAATGGGCCGGCGGTTCGCTGCGATCAGTGTCGCTCGCCTGGGCCGCTGTTGTGGACGGGGGGAGACCGAAAGGGCCCTGGCACGGTGACCCCTAGATTTCACCCATGCTCAAAGCCGGAATCGTCGGGCTGCCCAACGTGGGCAAGTCGACCCTCTTCAACGCCCTGGTGGCCAACGCCCAGGCCCAGGCGGCCAACTTCCCGTTCTGCACCATCGAACCCAATGTGGGGGTGGTGGCCGTTCCCGATGAGCGCCTGCAGAAGCTCTCCGATCTCTCCCGATCCAAGGAGATTGTGCCGACGCGGGTTGAATTTGTGGACATCGCCGGGCTGGTGCAGGGCGCGAGCCAGGGGGAGGGGCTGGGCAACAAATTCCTGGCCAACATCCGCGAGGTGGATGCGATCGTCCACGTGGTGCGCTGCTTCGACGACGACGACGTGATCCACGTCTCCGGCAGCGTCGATCCGGAGCGGGATGCCGAGATCATCAACCTGGAACTGGGGCTGGCGGATCTGGCCCAGATCGAAAAGCGGCGCGACCGGCTCAAGAAACAGACACGCACCAGCAAGGAGGCCGCCGCCGAAGACGTGGCCCTGGCCAGGCTTCAGGCCGAGCTGGAGCAGGGCGGAGCCGCTCGACGGGTGTCCCTGAGCGAGGAGGAGCAGGCCCTGGTGCGCAACCTCGGCCTGCTCACCGCCAAGCCGATCATCTACGCCACCAATGTGAGCGAGGACGACCTCGCCAGCGGCAACGCCTGGGTGAGCGCCGTGGAGGCGCTGGCCACCCGGGAGGGGGCTGAAGCCGTGCGCATCTCCGCCCAGGTGGAGGCCGAACTGGTCGACCTGGCCGCCGAGGAGCGCTCCGACTACCTGGCCGGGCTGGGGGTGAGCGAAGGCGGTCTGCAGAGCCTGATCCGCGCCACCTACCGCCTGCTGGGTCTGCGCACCTACTTCACCACCGGCGAGAAGGAGACACGCGCCTGGACGATCACCGCCGGCATGACCGCCCCCCAGGCCGCCGGTGTGATCCATACCGATTTCGAACGGGGCTTCATCCGTGCCCAGACCATCGCCTACGGCCAGCTGCTGGAGGCCGGCACCCTGGCCGAGGCCCGCAACCGGGGCTGGCTGCGCAGCGAGGGCAAGGAGTACGTGGTGGCTGAGGGGGATGTGATGGAGTTCCTGTTCAACGTCTGAGCGGACCGCCCGTGGCCACACCCGTCGGTTTCATCGGCCTGGGGGCTATGGGAGCTCCAATGGCGGCCAATCTGCTGGCAAAGGGCTTTGCGCTCACGGTCCACAACCGCCACCGGGAGCGGGAAATGGCTCTTGCTGCCGCCGGGGCCCGGCGGGCCGCCACCCCGGCGCAGGCGGCGCAGGCTGCCGCTGTGCTGGCGCTGTGCCTGAGCGATGACACAGCCGTGGCCGAGGTGCTGCTGGGGCGTGGGGCTGACAGCGTTAACGCCGCCCTGGCGGGCCTGGTGCCCGGCTCCCTGGTGGTTGATTTCTCCACCATCGCGCCGGCGACCTCCCGTGCCGTGGCCGCCGCCCTGGCCGAGCGCGGCGTGGCCTATCTCGATGCGCCGGTGACCGGTGGCACCGAGGGGGCCCGGGCCGGCACCCTTTCGGTGCTGGTGGGTGGAGAGGCCGCCGACCTGGAGCGGGTCCGTCCGGTGCTGGAGGCGGTGGGCCGAACGATCACCCACCTCGGCCCGGTGGGGGCCGGCCAGGAGGCCAAGGCCGTCAACCAGGTGCTGGTGGCGGGCTGCTACGCGGCGGTGGCGGAGGCCCTGGCCCTGGGGCAGCGTCTGGGGCTGCCGATGCAGGCGGTGCGTCTGGCGCTGGTGGATGGAGCCGCCGGCTCCTGGGCCCTGGAGCACCGCGGTGGTTCGATGCTGCGGGGCGAATTCCCGCTCGGCTTCCGGCTGCGCCTGCACCGCAAGGATCTGGCGATCGCCCTGGAGGCCGCCGCCGCCGCTGGCCTGGAGCTGCCGCTGGCCCGCCAGGTGGCGGCGATGGAGGACGACCTGATCGCGGCCGGTCACGGCGACGAGGATGTGTCGGCCCTGGCCCGCTGGTTCATGGAGTCGTTTTGATCCGTGCTTCAGCCGCTTGTCAGGGCAGGGCTGGCTGCATGCTCACCTTTTGATTATCCTTCAACCCAAAGGAGAGGGTGAAGCGACATGAGAATTGCCTGCGTAATGATGCAAAAGGATGAGACGATCCTGCTTGATCCTTGGTATTCTTATCATGCTAATCTGTTGGGCCCTGAGAATTTATTCATCTTCGATAATGGATCGAAGTCTACTTCTGTCATCCAGTCACTTCAGCGTGCAGGGAGTAACGGTGCTACTGTCATATGGGAGTATTCAACTCGACATGAATACCGCGAGCGTGGATCGATGATCGCCAACTTCATTCAGCGGTTGGATCACTCCAATCCCTTTGATTTTTATTTTTTATTAGATTGCGACGAGTTTCTGGCTTGTCAGACGAATTCGGGAATATCCTGTCAGAGGCGTGATATTGAAAGGGTCCTCCAGCCGTGCATAGGGAGCAGAGATGTGCTTCTCATTCGGCACAAGTTCTGGCATAATCCTTGCAGAATGCATCTTTACTCCATTACGAATTCCAGCCCAAAATGTTTTTTTGCTCAAGGCGCTTGCGATTCTCTGGACCATGGTTATCACCACGCCAAATCGCGCCTTGGGTCAGGCGAAACGATCACCAACATCATCTATTTCGAGTTTCATTACAAGCCCTACAGGCTGCACAGAATCAGCAGTAGGCAGCACCTTTCGTGTGTGGTGACTGATTTCTCCAGGAGATCGTTGCAGGCCTACCAGAAAAAGCAGGATTTCAATCATCATTGTGCTGAAGACCTGCTCGAAGGCAAGTTCGATTACGTTCGACGATTTCTTGACCCTCAAGGCTGGGAGAGAGCGCCGGCTCTATTGGCTGAATTCAACAGAATCGGCATCTCCTATGCAAGCTTGTATGAGCCTAAGTCACTTTTGCCCCAGCCTTTGCAGCTCTCCCTGCTGCGGATAAGGCAGTCCGTCATGCATCGCGTCGATGAGCTCAATGACCTGCTCTATCGCGGTGCTCGGTTGATCTTCCGGAAGACCTCTTGGTTGATGCAGAGATCGCTGCAGCCGCTGTTGAGGATGACACGCTTCGGCGGATGAAGGATTGGCTCTCGACCTGGCCACTGAAGTGCCTATCTTTAGTCTGCTGACAAGGGAGTTTTCTTGCCCAGGTCCCGCTCCCAATGAACGTACACCGATAACGCGCTGCGATGCCTGATTCCCACTCCCGGCCTGCGATCGAACTGATTGGGCTGCGCAAACGCTTTCAGGAAGGCGACACGGAGCGCACGGTTCTTGAGTCCGTCGACCTTGTCATCGCCCCCGGTCAGTTCGTTGTTCTGCTGGGCCAGAGCGGCAGCGGTAAGAGCACCCTGCTGCATCTGATCGGTGGCATCGACACCCCCTCCTCCGGCAGCGTCTGCATCGGCGGGGTGGACCTCACGGCCCTCGACGAGCGACGCCGCACCCTGTTTCGCCGCGATCGCATCGGCTTCATCTTCCAGTTCTTCAACCTGATTCCCACCCTGTCGGTGCTGGAGAACGTCACCCTGCCCAGCGAGCTGGCGGGTTTGCCCCGCCCGGCCCTGGAGCAGGCGGCCCTCGATCTGCTCGGCCAGGTGGGGCTGGCGGACCGGGCCGACACCATGCCGGATCGGCTCTCCGGGGGTCAGCAGCAGCGCGTGGCCATCGCCCGCGCCCTGCTGCACCAGCCCCTGCTGATCCTGGCCGACGAGCCCACCGGCAACCTCGATGAACACACCGGCGAACAGGTGCTGCGGCTGTTGATCGCCCTCACCCGCCAGCAGGGCCGCACCCTGATCATGGCCACCCATAACGCGGCCATCGCGGCGCAGGCCGACCGGGTGCTGCGGGTGCAGGAGGGCCATCTGCTGGAGGCCGGACCGGCGCCTGCGCCGGTGACGGCGTGAGCGAAGCAAGTCCCCTGCCCGTGGTCCGCAACGGCCCCCTCTGGCGCCTGGCGGCCCGTCGCTGGCGCCGCCGTCCCTTGCAGTACCTGCTCTGCATCCTGGGCATCGCCCTGGGGGTGGCGATGCTGGTGTCGATCGATCTGGCCAGTGGCTCGGCCCAGCGGGCCTTCTCCCTCTCCACCGACGCCATCACCGGCCGCACCACCCATCGGCTGGTGGCGATCGGGCCCGGCGGCGTCCCCGACACCACCTTCGTGGAGCTGCGCCGCCGCTTCCCCGAGATCCCAGCCGCCCCGGTGATCGAGACCTACGGCCGGGCCGAGGAACTGGACGGTGAACTGCTGCGGGTCGTCGGCGTCGATCTGTTCAGCGAAGCGCCTTTCCGCGGCCTGCTGGGGGGCGATGGCGGTGGTGAAAGGGGAGGTGGCAAGGGTTTCGTGCCCTTCCTCACCGAACCCGGCACGGCCGTGATCGCCACCGAGACCGCCGAGCGCTACGGCCTCCATCCCGGCGCCGCCGACGGCTCCGGCACGTTGCATCTCGATCTGGCCGGGCGCACCTCGGAGCTGCAGCTGGTGGGCAGCGTCAGCAGTGAGGCGGCCCTGGAGCGCCGCGGCCTTGAAACGCTGCTGCTGGTTGACATCGCCACCGCCCAGGACCTGCTCGACCCCACCGGTGCCCAGGCGGTGCCGGCGGTGGCTCACATCGATCTGATCCTGGAGAGCCCCGCCCAGGAGGCGGCCCTCAGCGACTGGCTGCCCAGGGGGCTGAAGCTGGAGACGGCGGCAGCGCGCGGCAACGCCGTGCAGCAGATGACGGCCGCCTTCGAGCTCAACCTCACCGCCATGAGCCTGCTGGCGATGGTGGTGGGCATCTTTCTCATCTACAACACGGTCACGTTCAGCGTCGTGCAGCGCCGCGGCCTGTTCGGGGTGCTGCGCTGCCTGGGGGTGACCCGGGGCCAGCTGTTTACCCTGATCCTGGGCGAGGCGGCCCTGTTCAGCCTGGTGGGGTCTCTGCTGGGCCTGGTGCTGGGGGTGGTGCTGGGGCGCACCGTCGTGGGTCTGATCACCCAGACGATCAATGACTTCTATTTCGTGGTCTCGGTGCGACAGATCAGCCTGTCAGGGTTCACCCTGGCCAAGGGGATGCTGGTGGGGGTGGCCTCAGCGCTGCTGGCCTCAGCCCTGCCCGCCTGGGAGGCGATGGCCACACCGCCGCAGATGACCCTGCAGCGCTCCAGCCTGGAGGCTGGCTGGCGGCTGCTGCTGCCCTGGTTCCTGCTGGCGGCCCTCTTCAGCGGCAGCCTCGGGGTGCTGTTGCTCCGCTGGGACAGCAGCGGCCTGGTGCCCGCCTTCGCAGGAGTGTTTGCCCTGCTGATGGGTGCGGCCCTGCTGATGCCGCCGGTGCTGGTGGTCGCGATGGAGGTTCTGGGCTGGGCCAGCCGGGGCCTGGGGGTGGTGGCCCGCCTGGCCCCCCGCGACATCCTGCGCTCCCTCAGCCGCACCGCGGTGGCCGTGGCGGCCCTGATGGTGGCGGTGTCGGTGATCGTGGGCCTCTCGATCATGATCGGCTCCTTCCGGGGCACGGTGGTCACCTGGCTCGACCAGACCCTCCAGGCCGATCTGTTCGTCTCCCCCCCCAGCACCACGGCCAACCGGGTGCTGGGCAAGGTGGATCCCGCCATTGTCTCGGCCATCGCCGAGCGCCCCGACCTGCGGGCCATGGTCACCTACAACAACTTCGATGTGCGCCTGGTCGACCAGGACCGGGACATCACCCTGATCGCTGCTGGGGGCGATGTGTCCGCCGGCCGCCGCCCCTACGCCTGGATCCGCCCTGGCCTCGATGACCCCTTCGCCGCCCTGGAGGCCCGCGAGGGGGTGATCCTCTCCGAGGCCGTCTACCTGCGCGATGGCCAGAACGCCATCCCCGAGCAGGTCAGGCTTGAAACCCCCGAGGGCGAGAGGAGCTTCCCGGTGATCGCCGTTTTTTACGACTATTCCTCCGATCGCGGCAGCGTGCTGATGGACCGCGCCCAGGTGGCGGAGCTCTGGCACGACGACAGCGTCGCCTCCCTCGGCCTGTTCCTGGCCCCCGGCGCCGATGCCGATGCGGTGGCCGCCGAGCTGCGCCAGGGCTTCGGCTCCCGCCAGACCCTGCTGGTGCAGACCAACGGCTCCCTGCGCCAGGGCTCGCTGGAGATCTTCGATCGCACCTTCGCCATCACCGGCGCGCTGCAGTTGCTGACGGTGCTGGTGGCCTTCATCGGCATCTTCAGCACCTTGATGAGCCTGCAGCTGGAGCGGGGCCGGGAGTTCGCCGTGCTGCGGGCCACCGGCATGACACCCCGCCAGCTGGGGCGCCTCACCCTGCTGGAGACGGGTCTGATGGGCCTGCTGGCCGGGGCCTGCTCGATGCCCCTGGGCTTCGTGCTGGCCTGGGTGCTGGTGCATGTGATCAACGTGCGCTCCTTCGGCTGGACCCTGCAGATCGCCCTGGAGCCGCGCTTCTTCCTCCAGTCGCTGCTGATTGCGGTGGGGGCCGCCGTGCTGGCGGGCCTCTATCCCGCCCAGCGGCTCTCGCGGATGAACATCAGCGAGGCGCTGCGGCAGGAATGAAACACCGCCATCCCCTGCCCGCCCTGCTGGCCCTGGTGGCTGTGCTGCTGCTCAGCCTGGCCGGCCCCAGCCCAGCCGGAGCCAGCAGCCGCATCCAGTGGGGGGAGGCGCCGGCGCCCCAGGGCTTCGCCCGGGCCCTCACCCCTCGCCAGTGGCGCTTTCCCGCCGATTTCGGCGCCCATCCCGACCACCAGACCGAGTGGTGGTACTACACGGGCAACCTGGAAACCGCTGAGGGACGGCCCTTCGGCTACCAGTTCACGATCTTCCGCCAGGCCCTGGTGCCCGAGACGTCCTCGGCGCAGGCTTCCGGGGGCGGTGGGTCGGCCTGGCGCACCCCCCAGGTGTATTCGGCCCATTTCACGGTCAGCGACATCGCGGCCGACACCTTCCGGCAGGAGGAGCGCTTCGCCCGCGGCGCCCTCGGCCTGGCCGGGGCCGAGGCCGATCCCTACGCGGTCTGGCTCAACGACTGGCGCATCAGCGCCGAGGGGCCCGACCAGGTGCGGCTGCGGGCCGCCACCGGCGCCATGGCCATTGACCTGACCCTGCGCCAGAGCCGGCCCCCGGTGCTCCAGGGGCAGGACGGCCTCAGCCGCAAGGGGCCCGAACCAGGCAACGCCTCGCACTACTACTCCCTCGTGCAGCAGCCCACCGAGGGCACGGTCACGGTGGCAGGCCAAACCCATGCCGTGCACGGTGTCAGCTGGAAGGACCATGAGTTCTCCACCAGCGTCCTCAGCCCGGGCACCGTCGGCTGGGACTGGTTCTCGGCCCAGTTCAACGACGGCTCCGCCCTGATGCTCTACGGCCTGCGCCGGGAGGACGGCGGCAAAGAACCGTTCAGCGGTGGCCGCTGGATCGATGGCGACGACGAGGTGGAACTGGGCGCCGAGGACTACGACCTCATGGTCACGGCCACCTGGCGCAGCCCCCACAGCGGCGCCCGCTACCCCGCCGCCTGGAGGCTCACCATTCCACGGCTGGACCTGGAGCTGGTGATCACGCCGCAGATGGCGGATCAGGAGCTGAGCACGGCGTCGGCCACCTATTGGGAGGGAGCTCTGCGCTATGGGGGCCATCGCGGTGAGCAGGAGCTCCGGGGCCGGGGCTACGGCGAACTCACCGGTTACGCCGACCGCCTCGACAGCCTGCGGGGTGGGTGATCGGCGAGGATGGATCCAACAGGAGCGCAGGGCCATGGCAGCAACGGAGCACCCCAACACCCCGTCTCCCCTGCCGGATACCGCGGGTGAGACTTCCGAGCATCCCCATAACTTCGAGGCCCAGAAGGAGATCCATCGCCGCATCCGCAATGATCCGGACTACGACGACTGGGAGTACGGCACCGAGCCCCTGCCCCATGAGGCCTGGGTTGAGAAGCAGGCGGCGGCGTCAGCCGAACGTCCTGCGGGGGCCTAGGCCCCGCACCAGCAGCAGACCCCCCAGGCAGGCCAGGGCCATCAGCAGCCACAGGCCGGTGCCATGGCCCTGGCCATCCAGCAACCGGCCGGCGAGCAGGGGAGCCCCGAAGCCGCTGATGGCGAAACACTGGGAGAGCAGGGCCATGCCCAGTCCCTGGTGCTCGAGCGGGCAACGCTCCACCACCGCTTCGGTGGCGGTGGGCAGGAAGGCGGTCACCCCGAGGGCCAGCGGCAGCTGGGCCAGCAGCAGCAGAGCCAGGCCCCGTTCGCTGAGCGCGGAGGCCGCCAGCAGCAGGTTGCCGGCGGCAAAACTGAGCAGGCTGAGGTTCAGGCCCGTCGTCACCGGCCGCCGGGCCAGGGCCTGACCCACCGGCCACTGGAGCAGCAGCACCAGGCCCAGCTGCAGGCCGATGGTGAGGGCGCCGAGGCTCACCGGCAGGGCACGGCGCTGCAGGCTGCCCCGCACCAGCTCCAGCGGCAGGGCGCTCTGCATCAGGGCCGGCATCGCCGTGGCCAGCACCGCAATGGCCAGCAGCGGCAGCAGGCCAGGGATCCACTGGCCCCAGGGGCTGGGGTGGGCCAGGGCCTCCCTGGGCCTGGGATCCGGCAGGCCCTGGCGCCGCAGCACCAGCAGCAACAGGAGCATGCAGCCGATGTCCACGACATAGATGCCCCGCAACCATCCCCGAGCGGCGAGCACGGCCCCCACCAGCGCCCCGATGGCGATGCCGAGGGCATCGGCGCTGCGGGTCAGGGCAAAGGCCCGCCCCGAACTCACCGGCGCGCAGCTGAGCGGCACCGCCAACTCCACCGCGGGCCAGTAGAACCCCATGGCCATGCCGAGCAGCACCTGCCCCTGCAGGTAGCCAGCGAAGGACCCGGTGCCCATCAGTCGGGCGTCGCCGGCGATGGCCATCAGCGCCGCCAGCAGCACCGGCACCGAACAGTTGAGGCCCCGATCCAGCAGCACACCACTCAGCATCCGGCCCAGGGTGCCCGCCACCGCGGCGAGGGCCAGCCCCTCGGTGACCCTCCCGGCGCTGAACTGCGCCTGGTGGAACACCATCGGCGTCAGATACAGCACGCCACCGGCTCCCAGCATGGCGATCGTGCGGATCAGGGCCACGTCGCGCAGGGCTGCTGGAAACTGGGTGAACCAGGACCGCGCCCTGGCCCTTCCCTGTGCCTGTCTCACACCGCCGTCGCCAACTCAAGGGCCTGCTGGCCAGTCTGCTGATCGCGGTGCCCGGCCTGGCGCCCGTGGCCGGTGCCGCGGAGGTGCTGGAGCTGCGCTTCGATGGCCTGGAGCTGCCGGTGAACCTGGAGCAGCTCGATGGCTGGTCCAGGAGCCCCGGCGGGCGGTCCGGCGGCGGCGGCGATCTGGCGGTCTGGCTGGATCTGCTCGATCCCCGCAGTCGTCAGGACCTGAAGATCCTGCTGCGCGCCCCCCTGCTGCGGGACACCAGCTTCGGCCAGCAGCTGCTCGACAGCTGGACCGGCAGCCAGATGCTGGCCCGCCTGGGCGACCTGCTGACCACCTCCGAGGGCCGCAGCACCACGGCGGTGCTGCAGACCACCCTGCGGCGGATGCTGGAGACGCGTCAGGACGTCTCCAGCATCGGCCTGTTGCGGGCCCTGCCGGTGCAGCGGCTGAGCCTCCAGCTCGATGGCCTCTACGACCTGGCCCTGCAGTGGCGCCAGCAGATCGACCTGCAGCGCCAGGCCCTGCGGCGCCTCCAGGCCCTGGCGCTGCCGGAGCGCCGCACCGTTCCCTTCGCCTTTGGTGAACACGCCTCCCTGAGGGCCCGCCGGCAGGGGTTGGTGGTGGCGCACCGCCCCCAGCCCCTGCCCCTGGAGATCTGGCCGGCGCTGGCCCCGGCGGATCGGCCCTGGTTGCTGATGATGCCCGGCTTGGGGGGCAATGCCGACCAGTTCGGCTGGCTGGCCAGTGAGCTGGCCGAACGGGGCTGGCCGACGGTGGTGATTCAGCACCCCGGCAGTGATGGCCCTGCCCTCAAGGCCGCCCTCGACGGCCAGCGGCCCCCGCCGGGAGCCGAGACCCTGGCCATCCGGCTGGCCGACATCACCGCGGTGCTGGCGGCCCAGCGGCGCGGTGATCTGCCGGTGCAGGGCAAGGGCGTGGTGCTCCTTGGCCATTCGATGGGGGGCCTCTCCGCCCTGCTGGCGGCTGGCGTGGTGCCGGAACCCGGCCTAAGGGAGCGTTGCCGCAAGGCCCTCGACCGCCTGCCGATCGCCAATCCCTCCCGGCTGCTGCAGTGCCAGTTGTCCAGCACGGAACTGCCGGAGCGCTCCGCCCCTCCCGCCGACCTGCGGGGGCTGGTGCTGCTCAACGGCTTCGGCAGCCTGCTCTGGCCCCGTCGGGGCCTGGCCTCGCTCGGGGTGCCGGTTCTGATGGTGGGGGGCAGCCTCGATCTGGTCACGCCGCCCCTGGAGGAGCAGCTGCGCCTGTTTTTGCAGGGGCGGGATCCCCGCAGTCGCCTGGTGATGGTGGAAGGCGGCAGCCATTTCTCGCCCGTGCGGCTGATGTCCACCGACGAGGTGCTCTTCCGCCTCGATGAGGAGCTGGTGGGGGTGGATCCGGTCCGGGTGCAATCGGCGCTGCTGCGTCTCACCACCGAGTACCTCCACACCCTGGAGCAGCCCCTGCTGCTGCCTGCCCAGCGGCGGGTGCAGCAAGGGGTCACCCTCGACGTGCTCGATGCCGCCGCTGCCCGGCGCTGGAAAGCCGGCCTGAAGCCTTGATTCCGTGGCGCAGTGCCGTCTTGGACTCAAAAGCGGATGCGGGGATCCAGCAGGGCCACCACCAGGTCGACAAGCACAGACACCAGCACCACCAGGGCTGCCACCACCACCACGATCCCCTGCACCAGGGGGTAATCGCGTTGGGCGATCGCTTCCTGCAGGCGGAAGGCGATGCCGGGCCAGGAAAACGTGACCTCGATCAGCAGGGCACCGCCGATCAGGGAGGCCACCGTGATGCCGGTGATCGTGAGCACCGGCAGCAGGGCGTTGGGCAGGGCGTGGTGCAGCACCACGCGTCGTTCACTGAGGCCGCGGCTGCGGGCGGCCTCCACGTAGTCGGAGCCGAGGGCACGGCGCAGGTTGAGCCGCAGGGCATTGGTGAAGATGCCGCTGAGCAGCAGGCCCAGGGTGGCCGCCGGCAGCACGAGGTGGCGCAGGCTGCCGCCCAGCTGCTGCCAGTCGCCGGCCCTGAGGCTGTCGAGCAGGTAGAAGCCCGTGCCCTGCGGCGGCATCAGGGTGGCGGGGAAGCGCCCCCCCACCGGCAGCCAGCCCAGCCAGACGGCGAACACCAGCTGCACCACCATCGCCGCCCAGAAGGGGGGCAGGGCGTAGGTGCCGATGCCATAGAGGCGGCCGGCCAGATCGAGGCGCCCCTCGGGGCGGCCGATGCCGCTGAAGCCCACCGCCAGCCCCACCATGGCGGCCAGCAACAGTGCCACCACCCCCAGCTCCAGGCTGGCCGGCAGGCTGTCCTGGATGAGGCGGGTCACCGGTTCGCCGTTGGTGAGTGACTGGCCCAGGTCGCCCTGCAGCAGGTGACCCAGGAAGCGGCCGTACTGCTCGGACAAGGGGCGATCCAGGCCGAGCTGGGCCCGCAGGGCGGCGCGGGCCGCCTCCGGAGCGCGGGTGCCCAGCAGGGCATCGATCGGATCACCGGGGGCCACCCGCAGCAGCAGGAACACCAGCGAGGCGATCAGCCAGAGCATCAACGGCGCCAGGGCCAGCCGGGAGGCCAGGTAGCGCGCCAGGTCGGAACGGCGACTCATGGCCGTCGGGCTCCGGAGGCGGCGGGCAGCCGGCGCAGCTCGCCGAGCATCACCCGCCCGGATCCATCGAAGCGGGGCTGGCTGACACCCAGACCGCCCCAGGCCGCCTGGGCGCTGAGCCAGACCGGCAGATAGGGGTTGGCGGCGGCGACACGGCGCTGGATGGCCACCAGCAACGCGGTCCGATCGGAGCCATCCACCTGGCTGCTGCGCTGCAGCTCCGCCTCCAGCCCCGGCGCCGTCCAGAAGCTGCCGCCCTGCACGCTGTTGCCCTTGAGGCAACGGTCCCCCTCGGCCTTGCTGCAGGACAGCAATGGCATGAGGAAGTTTTCCGCATCGGGATAGTCGCCGACCCAGTCGTAGAAGAGCATCGTCAGGGCGCCTTTGTCGAGCTGGGAGTAGGCGGTGGTGGCCTCCATGCCGGTCACCTCCAGGGTCACGCAATCGCCCAGGTCGCGGCGCAGCTGGGCCTGCCAGGTGAGGGCAAACAGACGGTCGGTGGGGATGTCGGAGCGGTAGGTGAGCGGCAGGGTGAGCACCTTCCCCTGGCAATAGCCCGCCTGGCGGTAGAGGACGCGGGCCCCGGCGGGGTCATAGGGCGGCCAGGCGCTGGGATCGGAGCCCAGCAGGTCCGGGGGGATCAGCTGCCGCTGGGGGGAGCGCAGCCCCAGGGTCACCCGCCGGACGATGGTGGCCCGATCCAGGCTGCGGGCCACGGCTTGACGCAGGACGGTGCGGTTGAGCGGCGGCTGGTCGCTCAGCAGCGACACCAGGGCGATCCCCTGGGCTGGACCGATGGCCTCCCGCAGGCGACCAGCGGCGGCGTCCCGGTGCAGGGCCTGCTGATGGTCGATCTCCAGACCGCTGTTGAGCAGCAGGTCGACCTCGCCGCTGCGCAGGGCCCCGAACAGGGCGGTGGAGTTGCTCAGGGTCACCAGGTCGATGCCCGCGTTGGCCGGACGCCGTCCCCAGTAGCGGGGCCAGGGCGTGAGGCGCTGCTGCTGGCCTCCGAAGAAGGCCAGGGCGTAGGGGCCGGTGCCGACGAAGCGGTCGTTGAGGGGCTTGTCGCGATGCCGCTGGTAGGCGGTGGGGGACACCGGGGTTAGGACGATGGCGCTGAGCAGCCGCGGCAAAGGGGTGAAGGGGCGCTTCAGCACCAGCTCGATCTCGTAGGGAGCGATGACCTGCACGCTCTCGACCCGTTCGCTCAGTTGGTAGCCGAGGGTGCCGATCGCCATGAAGCGCCGCAGCGAGAACGCCATGGCGGCGGCATCGAAGCGGGTGCCGTCATGGAAGAGCACCCCCTGGCGCAGGGGGATCCGGGCCCGCCGTCCGTCGCCGCTCAGCACCGGCAGGGCCGTGGCCAGCCGCGGCTCGAGGCGCCCGTTGCCGTCGATGGCATAGAGGGGGTCGCCGAGGCCACTGAGCACCTGCATCACGCCGATGCGGGAGGCCTGCACAGGATCGAGGGAATCGATGCGGCTCTTGGTGGCCACGATCAGGGACTGGCCCGACCGCGTCGGCTGACAGGCCGCCAGCAGTGGCAGGGCCAGCAGCAGGCTGGCGAGCCTGGTCGCCATGGGGGCCGGCCTGCGTGCTGTTCTTCCCCTGGTCGTCGGCAAGACCTTGCGATCCGGTGGGGCCCATTCAAGCGGCCTGCCTGCGGGGGGCTGGCTGGTGGTGGTCAGGGGGCGCGACGGTTCAGCTCCGGCTCAGAGGGTCCGCAGGCAGGCGGCCACCCTCTCCACCCCCTCAAGGGCTTCGATCGCGGCCAGGGCCTCGCGGAATCGGTCCTCCCTCACCTCGTGGGTGATGACGACGATCTCCGCCTCCCCCTCCCTGGCCTCCAGCTGCACGATCGACTGGATCGACACCTGGGCGTTGCCGAAGCAAGTGCCGAGGCTGCCGATCACGCCGGCCTCGTCGCGGGTACTGAGGCGGACGTAGTTGCGGTGCCGGCTCAGGGAGCCGTCGACCAGGGTGCAGTGGCGCCAGCTGCTGGCGGCCAGCAGGGGATCCAGGCCGGCCTGGGGACCGCCCACCTGGCGGATCCCGGCGATGTTGAGGATGTCGGCCACCACCGCCGAGGCGGTGGGACCGGCCCCGGCGCCGGGGCCGAAGAACATCACCTGCCCGACTGGATCGCCTTCCACCAGGATGGCGTTGTTGACGCCGTGGACCCCCGCCAGGGGGTGGTGCTTCGGCAGCAGGGTGGGATGCACGCGCACGTCGAGGCAAACGCCGTCCGGTGGCCCGGCTTGGGCGTCGTCCTGGACCCGTTCGGCCACCGCCAGCAGCTTCACCACGAAGCCGAGCTGGGCGGCATAGGCCACATCGCGGGCCTCCAGCCGGTCGATGCCTTCGGTGGCGATGCCCGCCCGCTCCACCGGCCCTCCGTAGGCCAGCCCGGCCAGGATGGCGATCTTGTCGGCCGCATCTCCCCCCTGCACATCGGCGGCGGGATCGGCCTCGGCATAGCCCAGCCGCTGGGCATCGGCCAGCACCTCGGCGTAGGCGGCCCCCTCGTCGGCCATGCGGCTGAGGATGTAGTTGGTGGTGCCGTTGATGATGCCGCTGACCCGCTGGATGCGATTGCCGCCCAGGGACTGCTTGATCGGCTCGATGATCGGGATGCCGCCACCCACGGCGGCCTCGATCAGCACGTAAACGCCCTGCCTGGCGGCGGCGGCGGCGATCTCCTGGCCGTAGCGGGCGATCACCGCCTTGTTGGCCGTGACCACGGGCTTGCCGGCGGCGATGGCGCGCAGGATCAGGCTGCGGGCCGGCTCCAGGCCCCCCATCACCTCCACGACGATGTCCACCTTCGGATCGTCGATGACCGCCCCAGGGTCGGTGGTGAGGCGCTCCGGCGGCAGGGTCAGCGGGCGGGGGCGGTGGAGGTCGCGCACGGCCACCCTTTCGAGCACCAGGTCGCCGACCAGGGGATGCCGGCCCTGGGGACTGGCCAGGATCGCCGCCACGCCGCTCCCCACCGTGCCCAGCCCGAGCAAGCCGATGCCGATGGTCATGGGCTGCAACCCCACAAACCACCATCCTAGAAATCAACCGGCCTGCAGCTGCCTGGCCTGGGCCTGCATGGTGCGCAGGATGTTGAGAAAACCGTTGGCCCGCGAGGGCGTCAGGCTGGCCTGCAGGCCCGTCGCGGCGATGAAGGCGGGGTCGAGAGCGGTGGCCTGCTCCGGGGTCATGCCCTCCAGCCCCTCGATCAGCAGGGCCAGCAACCCCTTGGTGATCTGGGCATCGGAATCGCCGCGCCAGTGGAGCTTTCCCTGCTCCAGGTGGCCCACCACGTACACCTGGGAGACGCACCCCTTGACCTTGAAGGCGTCCAGGCGCAGGTCGTCGGGGAAGGGTTCCAGCTTCTTGGCCAGCCACAGCACGTATTCGTAACGGCGGCGCGGGTCGCTGCTGCTCCCCAGCCGTTCGACGATCCGGTCGAGAGCGGGACTGCCGGTGGCCATGGACGACAAGGAGGGGACTAGGACGGACGGCGCGGCCTCAGCATCCCGGCCAGTCCGGCCACGGCGAGCACGCCGAGGGGAGGCAGGAAGGCCCAACCCTCCGCTTGAGCGTAGGGATGGGATCGGCTCACCCGTGCGGGCAACGAAGGGGTCGCCGTGGCCTCGGGCAGTTCGAGGTAGTCGCGGTGGCCGGGGCCCGCATCCACTTGCACTTCCCACTGGCGGCTGGCCTGGGGCGGCAGGGTGAAGACGATCGTTCCAGCGGCGTCGGTGCGCCCCAGCTCAATCGGGCTGCCCCCATCGAGGGGGACCAGGCGGACGGCGGCATCGCCGGCCGGCTCGCCGCTGGAGAACTGACTCTCCAGGCGCAGGGAGTCGGTGAGGCTGGTGAGCCGCTCCAGGCTGCTCTCGATGGCATGGGCCCTCACCTGGGCGGGGGCCAGCCCAAGACCGACGAGGCCAACCAGCCCGGAAAAGAGAAGGGGCTTCATCCGTGAATCAGGTGGATTTCCAGCGACTATCGCTGCTTTTGCCCGCCTGAACCATCCTCGCGACCGAGCTGACCATCATCGAGAGGGCGTCGCTGGAGGCGCCACGGGTCTGAAACTCGGAGGTCATCACCCGCTCGGCGGCCGTCATGGGACGGTTCTGGAGCGACGAGAGGATCAAATCCAAGGACGGCACGGATGCACTGCGCCGATCCTGGCAAACCAATCGGCCATTGGCTCGAGAGGACGGCGTTCGTTAAGAGCTTGCAATCTTCTGCCGCCCCGCTGCGGTGAGGTGGCAGTCCCATTCATCGATCCAGCCGTCGAAGGGGATGTCCCAGGGATCACGGGGCAGGGTCGCCGCTGCGCAGGCGGCGGGGAGCACCGCCAGCGCCGGGACCGCCGCCCAGAGCGGATCGGCCCGCAGCCGGTCGTACCAGCCACCGCCGGAGCCCAGCCGCAGGCCGCAGGGGGCCACCGCCAGGGCGGGCACCAGCAGCAGGGCCATGGCGCCCGGCGATCGCTCCTGGCCGTGCCGCTGATCCGTTACCAGCGCGACCGGCGCCGGAATGCCGCAGGCGTCGTCGGCCAGGGGATCGCCCGGAACCCAGGCCCGGTACACCAGGCCGGCGCCAGCCACCGCCGGCAGGGCCAGCCGGCTGCTCCAGGCCTGGGCCAGGGGGCGCAGGTCGGGCTCGCTGCCCAGGGGCCAGTAGAGGCCGAGATCCCCAGCGCGCCCAGCCAGCAGGGCGGCCAGGTGCCGTTGCGCCGTCGCCAGGATGCCGGCGGCGGCGCCCGGCAGGCTCTCCTTCCGCCGCCGGCGGAACAGGCGACGCAGCTCCTGCTTGGCGGCCCCACCGGCGGCGGCTGCACTCACCGCTGGAACCACCCGGTCAGGGCCACCGCCAGGGCGTCGGCGGCGTCATCGGGACGGGGGGGGATCTGCAGATCCAGTTCCCGCATCACCGCCGCCAGCACCTCGTCCTTTTCGGCGTGGCCCGATCCCGCCAGCGCCAGCTTGATCTGCATCGGCGGGAACTCCACCACCGGGATGGCGAAGCGGGCCAGGGTCATCATCACCACCCCCCGGGCCTGGACCACGGCGATGGTGGTGCTGGAGCGGTAGAAGAAAAACTTCTCCACCGCCGCCAGCTGGGGCCGCCAGCGGCGCACGATCACGCGTAGATCGCGGGCGATCTCCACCATGCGGTCGCCGTCGCTGCGGCCAGGTTCGGTGCGGATCATGCCGCAGTCGAGCAGGCGCTGGTGGCCGCCGCCTGTGGCGGAGCGACCCTCCACATCGATCACCCCATAGCCAACGCGGGCCAGACCGGGATCGATGCCGAGGATGATCATGGCCTGGCCGTTTACTCAGAACAGTCCTAAGGAGACACCCTGGATCTTGACGATCAAATCGTTGAAGTCGCTGTCGCCTAGCCCTTTCGCCACCGACAGGTCCTCAATCCCCAGCACCAGGCTGTTGGCGCTGTTGCTGAGGCTGACCATCTGGGTGGTCCCACCCTCGTTGGCTGCGGCGAAGGAGGAGAAGATCACGGAGCGATCGCCATTTTGGAGGAGCAGTACGCCATAGCGCTCGCGGGTGTCGAGCGGGAGGGCGTTGAAGGTGGCTGAAGCCCCGAAGGCGGGCAAGCTGCTGGCATCAATGAGCAGGTCCTCCGCCTCGGAGCGGGCCAGGGCCTTCTGCAGATAACCCTCATCGCCGGGATTGAGGCCGTCGACCCTACCGGTGATCGAATCCACGGTATAGAACCCAAGGCTGTTGTTGAAGCCGGCCAGGCGCTGCACCTCAACGGCGACTGGGACAGGCAGGAGCGAGGGTGCGTTGCCGTCGGCTTGCCAGAACACGCCCGTGACGCCACCGCTGAAGGTGGCGGTGACCTGGTTGCCATCGACAGCCAGGTTGAGCAGGGCCAGGGAGACGCCGTCAAGGCTGGCGGTGGGAGTCCAGTCGCTGCCTTTGAGGTTTAGGCCGTCTGTGATTGAGCGGCTGCCGATGGCCTTGCCCTCGGTGGTCTGCCAGCTAGTCGCCCCGTTGGCGTTGTTGGAGTTGAGGCTGCCGGCGCTCCCTCCCTGGGCATTGCTGATCAAGGTGAGGTTGTTCGAGCCCGATTGCAGCCCAAAGGTCACTAGGCCCGCACCACTGTCGGCGCGCCAGCTGGTGAGCGGTGCATCCTGCTGGAAGCGCACCTGGTTGCCATTGAGCAGCTGGACGGTGCTTTGCCAGTTCAGCTCCGGCCCGAGCAGGGAGACCAGGGGGTCGTTGCCCGTGGGTTTTAGGTTGAGCAGCAGGGAGGTCTGGACCTGTTGATTAGGGCGGCCATCGTGATCCAGGTTCTGCAGGTTGTAGGCGGGGGGTAGGTCGCCTGGAACTGGCTTGAAGTCGTTGATTGAAACGAGTTGGCGTTGGCTGACGGCGACGGTGTCGGCGCTGTTCCGTCTAGCGATGCTGAGGTTGAGGGCATCGGCACTGCCGTCATTGGTGTCGGCTCGGAGCTCAAGGGTGGCGCTACGGCCGCTGGAATCGGGGCTGAGGGAGAGTCCCGAAAGCACAGGTGGCAGGCCACCAACTGCGGCTGGAGTTGGCTCGATCAGAAGATGAATGGATTCCATCTGATCGCTGTAGGTAATCTCTTCCACCCGCAGCGAGAGGGTGCCATTGCGCAACTGCGAGAAGGCCTCGCTATTGATGGGAACGGTGATATCGAAGCTGGATTCGCCCTTGGCCAGAACGGCCACACCAGCGATGGCTGTGTAGTGCCGGCCAGGTTCGGCGGAGCTGTTGGCGGACGAGATGGCGTAGAGCAGCGCACGGGGCTTTGAGGTGTCTGAGCTGCTGATGGAGAAGCGAGCCTCACCGTCGGAGGCCTTGGTGCGGTAACTGGTGAGGGTGAGAGTGGAGCCAAAGCTCACGCTCTGGTGCACAGCTGAGGTGGTGGGGATGGATGATTCGCTACTTGAATCCGTTGCTCCCAGCGGTGCCGCGAATGCGGCCCTGAGGCTGGTGCTGCTGGGGGCTGCAGAGTTGATAGTGACATTGGTGCTGAGCCAGTTCGCGTTGGTGGCACCTTCTGGATTGAGCACATAAACCAGGGCGGGGCTATCGCTGGTGGGTGAGGTCTGCTCACCGGCGGCGTAGGCGTTCCAGAGGGCTCCGCCGTAATTGGTGTCAAATAAGCGGTTGCGCTGGAACTCACTACTTAGAGCGATGATATCGCTGGTATCGGGGGTGAGGAAGAGAACGCGATCGGGGTTGATCGCGTTGACAGTTGCCGCATCAAAGCTGAGGGTGTTGCTGCCGTAGTCAACGGAGCTAATCAGTTCGATGTTGCGCAGCTTGGTGCCAGCAAAATATTCAGAGAAGTCGTAGTCCAGCCCGGCGCCCCCCTCAAGTAGCAGCTTGTCGAAACCACTGCCGGCATCGATGCGGAAAAAGGCGTTGTCTGTGATCGAGATCTGATCATCACCGGAGCCGGTGTAGATCACATCGGCGCCGCCATTAGAGATCACCTCATCAGCGCCACTGAGCGTATAGATTACATCGGCGAGAGGCGTACCAATCAGGGTGTCATTACCTGCGGTTCCAACCTGGGAGGCGATGTTGAGATAGTCGCCACCAAAGAGTACGTATTGGTTGTCAACCCCCTCGCTTGGATCAGAGGGATCAGAAATAAGAATATCAGTGAAGCCATCGCCATTGACGTCAATATTGCCATCGATGGAATAACCGGCGAGGGATTGCTGCGTGGGCACATTCACGCTGACATCAAGATTGGAGACCTGAATGTCGAAACTGGAATTCGTCCAAGCTGCTTTGAGTTCACCATTGAGCACAAATGGGTTGATCACCCCATAAGTGAATTCACTCACGAGTGATGGCGAGCCCCCTACATTGGTTCTGGTTGGAGTATTCCACGTGTTGGAGTCAGCGGGGCTCAGGCTCCATAGAGTGGAAGTGGGCGTGTAGTCGGCGTAGTCGCCACTTGCGGTGAGATAAAGCAGACCTTGATCACTGGTCAGCCCCACACCATTGACGTTACTTATCCCAGTGTTGAAGAAATTCCAGCCCGCAGTGGGGCTAGGAGCGGAACCGGTCGTCTGTGAATAGTCTTGAGTGGCCAATATGATTTGACCATATCCAGCAGAGCCGTTGTAATCCCGGAAGGCCAGTACGGTGCGCCCTTGGAACGTTGTGGCAGCAATCGGAGATGTAACTGTTGGTCCGGCGGGAATGGTAGTACCTGCAAGTGGAAAGTCCATTTGACCACTGATGCCCGAATACACCCCAGTGGACGTGTTAAGGCTGCCACCCCAGTTGCCGTTGGTATTGCTGCCGGCCTGATTGCCAGGATCATGGCTGTAGAGGTAGCGCACATATTCCGGATTCTTGCCATTGTTTGAGGGGAAATACATCGCAAGCCTGCCTTGCTCTGCAATCAGGGTTGGTGAGGAAGCAGTGGATTCGGTGGTCGATGTTTTTACCTGGTATTGCTGCCAGGAAGTGGCTTCCTCGGGGTTGCCATTGCTGTAAGCAATCCATATATTTCCATTGTAGTCACTGTAAGCAACATAAAGGCTTCCCTCGTAGAAAGCAGCACTCGGCGAGAAAGAGCTGGCATTGGCTTCCACGGCTGTTGCGGTGGGGCCTATTTTGATTTCCATCTGGCTCCAGATCCCATCTTGCTGATAGGCCATCCAGAGCCCGCTGTTAGATTTGCTCGAACTGAAATTGTCGGCGCCAGAGAGGAATATATAGGTCTCATTCTGCGGACTGATTGCAACCGACGGAGGCGAGTAGGACATCGCACCCGCGGGATTGAAACTGTTGGTGATGGATGACGACTTCAGGGATCCTGGCTCAAAATTGAGGATGGGGTCAAACCAATTCTGCAGCAGTGGTACATATTGACTGGTTGAAGTGCTGCTGATGTCGTAGATCTCGCCCCTGTTGTAGGGGTCTAGAGGGGTGCGGAGATTGTTGAGGCTGAAGGTCGTGGAGCCGGTGTCAATCTTGAAGAGGGATCCATCGAGCAGGACGGATTGCAGAGCTGTGGGGCTGCCAGCAGATGTAGGAACATAAGCCGGTCCCTGCGGAGCGAGCGAGAGCAGCACATCATCGACGCCATTACCGTTGACATCGCCGGCGGCACGGATGCTCCAGAGGGTCCAGCTCTGGCTGTTGGCCCCTGTGATGACAGTGGCGGAGGTGGGGTCGAGATAATCCTCGTAGCCGTCGCCATTGAGGTCGCCGAAGCCGGCGGTGCTGATCAGGGCGAGCTCACCAAGGGGAATCCCAGCGGTGGGTTTGCCAATGGTGAAGGCCGCGTTGGGCTGGAACAGCTGCTGGGCTGTGGCTGTATCCCCCGCTGTGGCGGTGAATGCAGCAGTGGAGGAGAGAGTGGCGCTGTTGGATTGGCTGCGGCCGCTTTGGGAATCTGTGCTGGTGACGGTGAGCTGACCACTGCCACTCAGTGAGGCAACTGGGGTGCTGTTGCTGAGGCCTTGCCAGGGCGCCAGTTGCACGTTCTGCGTGCTGGAGCTGGGATTGTTGTTGTCGAGGATCTGGCTGCTCGTGGCTGCGCCGCTGATCAGCCGCAGTCCGGTGGCGAGCGTCGGCGAACTACTGGACGGATTAACGACCACGTTGTTGGCGGCCACCAGCAGATCAGCAAAGCCATCGCCATTGAGATCGCCAACAGCGGAGAGAGTGGACTGGGTCTGGGAGCTGCTGAGGCTGGTGCTGGTCGGCAGCTCGGAGACGATGGTGGTGTTGATGGCGTTGTTGTAACCCGTGCCGTTGTTGATCGCGCCCACCAACACCGCATTGCTGTTGGCCGATGCCAGCAGGCTGAAGGAGTTATTGGTGCCCGAGCTGGGCAGGCTGCTTCCTGTTGGGGCCTCCAGAGTGGTGAAGGATGACCAGGTGCTGCCAGAGTTGGCGCTTTGCTGAACCACATAAACAAGCTCATCATTGAGCTTGTCGGGATAACCCAACAGCAGCCCTGCGCTGTTATTGGAAAGGCTCACGCCGCCACGGTTGGCTGTGGTGGGTTGTGCCGTTAACTCAGCAAAGTTCCAGGAGCTGGAACTGCCCGTGGACTGAGTGGAACTGTAGGTGAGATAGAGGGTATCGCTTGGAGTCGAAGGTGTACCACCCTGATAGGCGATGTAGGTGGTGTCACTGTTTGAGCCTGATCCCGGTACGGTGGTAACGGCGAGATTGCCTGAGGCTGTCTGATCTCCATTTGCGTATTGGATCAGCATGCTGTTACTCCAGCCGCTTCCGCTTGTGGGATTCGAGGTTGCAGTGCGGTAGAGGTTGGCTTTGGTGCCGGTGCCCACGTAATAGGCAGCTAGCTCGTCATTTTCACTCGTCAGAGCGATGTATTGACCCTCCTGATTATTGACCTGCACTTGGGTCCAGGAATTCGTGCTTGGATCGGTCAAGCTGGCGATGAAAATACCAGCATTGGTGCCGACGTAGCCCATGTAGATGGCGCCATCAAAGGCTGCCAACGAAGGCGCTTGATTGCTGGCGTAGTTGGGCACCTGTTGCCAGGAGCTCCAGGTTTGGCCGCCGTCGGAGCTGGAGTTCCAGAAGAGCAGCCCGTCATTGCTGTCTGTCGTGGTGTCATCACCCACCACGGCGGCATAAAGAACCCCGTTCAGTTCGGCAAATGCCGGAGCGCTGGGGGAAAGGCCACCGTTATCGCCCGTCCAATGCGGTGTGAACGTGCCGATGTTGACCGTGCCGGTTTGCTGGCTGATGCTCCAGCCACTACTACTGTCCGGAAGCTGAATGGTGGAGTTCAACCAGGTGGTGCTGGACGCATCACTGAGATTGGGAACGGCGTTGATCCAGATCTGGTCATCCTGACTGGAGCTGTTGCGGATATTGGTCAGCAGCAGGTTGCCGTTGACGCTCACAGGGGTGCTGGCCAGAGATGTACTCAGCCCACTGTTGCCCTCGTTGAGCACGGTGCTCTGCCACTGCAGATCGGCGTTGCTGGTGTTGATGCTGCCATCCGCATTGAACTGCACACCGGGCAACGGCGTGCCGTCATCTGCGACGAATGACAGCCGATTGAGGCTGATCGATCCATTGGCGTTGGTGTAGGTGAGCGCCAGGCCAGTGGGGGTGCTGGTGAGCACCGGCGCCGAACTGATTGCCGGCCCACCGCTGGGAGCCGTGAAGCTGGAGGTGAGCTGCAGACTGGAGCCGCTCTGCACACCGGCATAGACATTGATTCTGCCGTTGTCGTTGACGGCCAGCACCGGCACCCCGCCCAGCCAGGTGGCGGTGGGAGCCGCCGTGGCGCTGATCGCGACGAAGCTGGCGCCGTCGTTGGCCTCAAGGCGCTGCAGCACCGTGGTAGGCGACGTCCAGCTGCCAGCCTTCCCGTCAGGCATGGAGGAGCCGGAGGACTTGAGCGTGCCGCTTGCCGCGTCGACCCAGACCATGCCGAGGACATCGCCGCGATCCAGCAACTGAGGCCCGTAGGCGCTGCTGAACACTGCCGCGGCATTGGAAGAATCGCTCAGTGCTGTGGGAGCACTCCAGGCGGCAAGGTTATTGCTGGCGGGATCCCAGCTCGACAGCGACAGCGTGCCGGAGAGATTGAGGAAGCCCAGATAGAGCTTGTTCTCAAAGAAGGCCAGGGAGGGGCCGGTGCTGGTAGCAAAGCCACTGTTGACCGTGCCCAGCTCTGTCCAATTGTTCCAGGTGTTGCCGCCGTCGCGGCTCTGGGTGAACCAGAGGGTGTTGTCCCCTTTGCCCTTGACCGCCGCATAGAGGATGTTGCCCACAGCGATCACACTGGCAGTGGCATCGGTGAGGCCCACCTCGCCAGCGCTTTTCTCCACCGCCAGCCCGGGCAGAGGTGCCAAAGGCGCACTGGTGGTGGGATCCACCGGAGCGATGAAACCAAAGCCCGCGCCCAGCGGCAGGTCGATGGAGCTTCGCCCATAGAGAATCCCTGTGGTGCTGCCGGCGCCACTGTTGCCATCGGCCGCGCTGCTCAAGTTCTGTTCGAGGAATAGCACGATGTCGTCCATCCCGTCGCCATTGATGTCACCCCCAGGCAGCACCTGGGTGCCATTGGCAACTGTGAAGGTGTAGAAGTTGTAGGGAGCATCAGCGAGGATCTCCTGGGTATTAGCACCCAGCTCAATCCGCACGTTGGTGAGTGCATTACCAGGACGGATGGAGATGAAGTCGTCATAGCCATCGCCATTGAAATCACCGATCGAACGCAACGATCCCTGGTTGGTGCTCGCCAAACCATCGAGCAGAAAGCCGCTGTCGCTGGTGAGCTTGCTGAGCTGCAGATTATCGATCGCTTCGAGGTAGGGCTGCCCCCAGGTCAGATAGGCATTGCCGTTTGGACCGGAGCCCAGGGGGATATCGTTGATGCCATTTCCGTTGATGTCACCACCACTAAAAGTACCCTGCCCTGTGTAACCGATGTTGCCATAGCCGAGCTCAGTGAGGATGGCGATGTTCAGTGGCTTGCCATCAGCTCTGTTCAGCTGACCGATCGATCCGGAGGCCACACTGCCACTGGCAGGATTGGGCCCAGCGCTGCTGGCGGGGAAGATCTGATCGTTGCCGAACAAGACATAACCATTACCAGCGCCGGAGGAGGCGTTGTAGGCCTGAATCAACAGGTCGCTGTAGCCATCGTCATTGACATCGCCAAGGTCGACGAGGCCATTGCCAAAGTTGTCAGCGCTGTCTGCCCCATAGAGGGTGAGGCCACTCGCTAGGTGGGCCAGGTATTGGTTACCCTGCGCCAGATTGATGGACTTGATCCAGCTGGGCTGGCTTGCAGTTGCGTTGATGAATTCTTGGCTGGTGTCCACCAGATACAACGCTCCAGAGCCGCCGGTCTGGGGAGCTCCGATCGCCAGAATCGAATTGCTGTTGGTGTTGTTGAAGTCGCCGAAGCTCAGGCTGGATCCAAACCCTGAGGCCCCCAGGGTGTTCCAGGGCAGGGCTCCATAGAAGGTGGCGCCTCCCTTGCTGGCAGCGGCCACGGCTTCAGGCGTGACCGCAGTGGTGAGAGCCGTCAGATCAGCGCTGCTGCCAAACAGATAGACAGCGCCGACCTCTCCGGTCTGAATCGCCTGGTTGTTGGCATAGGTCGCCCCAACGATGGGGTCCTGCTGCAGAGCCCTGAGGTTCTGCATGTAGGTGGACTCTTTCGACGACAGAGCACCGCTCTGGCTGCCGACGTCGATCAGGCCGGGGTTGTTGACACCCTGCGTGCTGGAGACGCTGTTGTTGTTGCTGCTGGAGGGCAGCTGAATCCTCACCAGCGCGCCATCGCCATAGGGATCACTCGGATTCTTCTTGCCATTGGCCGACTCCTGAACGGCCTGAGTGCCGCTGTACAGCAGTGAGGCCTGCACGCCGGGAGCCGAAACAGCGATGCCACCACTGCTGTTCACGGCGATGGCGGTGCCGAACTGGCTGCCCCAGTACGCAGTGGTCTCGGCACCGCTGGCGTTGTTGGTGATGGTGGTGCCTGCCGATCCCAGGATCGGGTTGGCCAGAGCTGGAGCGGTGCCGGTATCCCAGCCATTGGGGTTGGTGGCACTGGTGCTGTAGCGATAGAGGGCACCGATCGGCACCAGCGATTGCAGCGAATCGGTGCCGTCAGCACCCACCTGCCTGAGATAGTTGGGCGCACCAATCCACAGCGTGGTGCCATCAAACGCCAACGCCGAACCGAAGTTCGCCACGCTGATTTGGTCGTCGCTGCTGGCGGGATCAGCCGGCGTGAGCACGGTGACATAGGAACCCACACCGCTGGGGTTGGACAGATCAAGCGTCGTGGCTCCACCGCTGCTGGTGAGGGTGGTCTTGATCCATTGACCGTCGACGATCACCACACGACCACCGCCATTGGCCTGCGGTGCGGCGATGATCAGGTCACTGATGCCATCCTGATTGACATCGGCCACCAGCATCGTCTGGCCGAAGTTCTGGCCCCAGCCGGCGGTCGGGTCGGCCTTGATCAGCAGACCACCGCTGCTGCTGGGATTGTTGGCATCGCCGAGCAGGGGCAGATTGGGGGTTGCGGGAGAGAAGTTGCTGTTGGCCAGGGCATTGAGCCAGGTGGTGGGTGCCTGGGCCGTGGTGGTGCTCGGTGTTCCGCTCTTGGACTGACCGGTGTAATTGATCCAGACGCGACCAGCGGGATCGCTGAGGGCATTGGTTGAGAAGGGCTGGGCGATCGCCAGCCAGCCATTGGTGTTGCCGCTGCTGTCATTGAACGAGCCGAACACCTGCGACTGCCCGAAGCTGTCGGCGGGAGTGAAATCGGCAGGATTGTTGGCACCTGCGGCGGTTTCAGCGCTCTTGAGCACCACGCCGCTGTCGACATACTTGAGCTGCAGCGGCGCCTGCTCGATCACCTGCGCTGTGGCGATGGCCTTGTTGTTGTCCTGCAGACGAGTGAGGGTTTTGGCGCTGACCACGCCGGTTGCCTGCATGGCAGCGAGGCTGCTGGCAGAGGTGTTGACGTCGACGGCGGCGGTCGTGCCCACAGTGACCGTGTTGGAGCCTTCAACGAAGTTGAAGGAATAGGTGGCGCTGTACTGATCCTTGAGCCTGTCGTCTTTGTCTGCTGGCAGCTGATCCTTGGGGATCACCAGGCTGAAAGCGGGGGTATTGCTGAGCACCGTGTAGTTGAAGTCGGCATCGCTGGCCATGGGCTGCAGCGACTGCAGGCTCTGGTTACCGATCAGCACCTGATCTGGGGTCAGCGCAATCGTGACGCTTGCCTCAGTGGTATCGGTGAGATTCTTCAGGGTGACGGTGACGCCGGTGAGTTCCTGGTTGGCTGGATTAAAGAAACCATCCGTCTTGGTGCTGCTGCTTGTGGTTTCCTGCCAACCGCTGCTGGTCCAGCTGGCCGTGGGAACGGCGATCACCAGCCCATCCTGGAGCGATCCACCGCTGCTGTAGCTGGGGAGGCTGGGATCCACCTGCAGCAGCGCATTGAGGCTGCTGGCCTGCGACCAGCTGTTCGTGCTGGCGTCGAAGCTGCTGGTGTAAGTGGCCTGCGCCGCAGCGTTGGGGTTCACATTGCGGGCCTCCCAGTGCTTGGAGACCGCTCCCGGAATCGCGCCCGGATCAGGCGTCTTGGTGGCGATGTCGTAGCCCAGGCTGGCGAGCAGTCCGAGGGCATCCTGCGCATTGGGCGTGGGCCAGTCGCCTGACAAGTTGGGACTGAAGGCCGCGCTACTGAGGGCCTTGTCGTAGAACGCCAGTTGATCAATGGCGCCTTTGGCATTATTGGCCAGCAGCTGGGCCTGATCGTTGAGGTTGATCAGCGGATAAGGATTGAAGACATTCGTGTTGCTGGCCACCAACTGGTTATCCACATACAGCGAAGCCGTGCCGATGTTGGTGGGCAGCTGGACGGTGACACCGTCTGCGTCGTAGGTCTGAAAGGTGGGCAGGAAGGAGGCCACGATGTAATGCCAGTTCCCATCTCGCAGATCGGCGGGCACCGTGCCACTGGCCTCAGAGGTGATCGACGTTCCCTGACCGACATCAAACACCAGCTGGCCGGATCCATTCACCGAGATGGCGGTGCCACGGGCCAGGGCGAAGCTGAGCTGATAGCCGGAGTAGCTCTCGGTGCTTAACCCGCTGGGCAAGGCTCCGGAGCTGGGGGTGGTGACATTGGGGCTGTCGGGAGCCAGGGAGAAGTTGACCTTGGCCTCGCCTGTCGCCTGCTGAAAGTCCCAGAGCGCCGTGAACATGGCCGAGAGCTCGGAGCTGATGCCGCCTGAGGCGGTGACCAGCCCCTCGTTCAACAGCGCTGTGCTGGTGTCAACAGCAATGGTATTGAGGCTGGAATTGGGCAGGCCGGTGCTGCTGTCGATGGCGTTGCTGAATTCCAGCTGGGTGGTCGGCACACTGGCGATGGTGGCAGCATCGCTGTTATCGATGCCGCTCAGATCCTCAGGGGTGAGGCCATAATTGGCCAGGAACTGGGTGACACCAGCAAGCGTTGAGCCACTGACCAGATTATTGAGCAGCAGAGCATTGTTGTAGAGATTGCTGCCGCCATTTCCATCCATGGCGGTGGTGTTAGCGCCGGTGGCTACCACACCCCACTCCCAGCCATAGAGCGTCTCGCCGGGATCGCTGATACTGGTGGGAATGGAGCTGATCAAGCCACTGGCTGCGGCCTGCTGATAGGAGACACGATCCACCACGAAACTGGCGTTCAGCAACCAGCCTTCCGGCAGCTCGGGCGCGCCGACAGCCGCATCGGAGGGCTGCCCCAGCGCCACCAGGCCGGCACCGTTGGGGTTGTCGAACGTGCTGTCGCTCAGCTGGGCCCAGAACTCGATTGTGTAGGGATTGCTGGGGACGCCGGGGCTGGCCACCAGCGCCGAGCTGGCGACGGCTTCGCTGAAGCTCTTGTTGAGCAGAAAGCTGCCGGTGCCGTTGTCGAGATCGAAGGTATTGACGGCGATGATCGTGGTACCGCCCGGGATCCCCGGACCGGTGATCAGATCACCCACAGCCAGGTCGCCCTGGCTGATGTCGCTGACGCTGAGGGTGCTGCCAGAGATGCTGCCGGTGAAGCTGCTCAGGGGGAGCTGGCTGGACGCCTCGATGGCCTGCAGGTCAGTCACGGCAAGGCTCTGGCGCTGACTGATCCTGTAGGTGCCCAGTCCGGTGGTCTGATCGACCGACCCGACGAACTGGATCGTGGTGCCGGCAAGAACCCCCGGGCCCGCCAGCAGATCACCCACCCCCAGCCGCCCGGCCGGGAGCGCGCTGACGGTGAGGGTGTCGCCGCTGATCGCCCCGGTGAAACGGGCGATGGCGCTGCCGGCGGCCAGGCTGCTGGCCGGAATGTTGCTGGCGATCTGACGAATGGAGGCGAATGTGGAGCCCAGCCCTGTACTCAGCACGCCGGTTCCATCGACGTTCTGCACGGCGGTGGCCTGGGATTTGGGCAGGGCGCCGGCAATCGTGAAATTCAGGCCGGTGTCGGAGGCAAAGGTGCTGGTGTAGGTCGAATTGACCGAGCCGATGTTGATATCGCTGATGCCGCTCTGCAGCTCACCGAACTGCAGATAGAGATTGGGCTGATCATTGAGAACGCTCTGGCGGTAGGGGGTGCGCACCTCCTGGCTCCAGGTGATCAGCGGACTCTTGGCGATGCTGCCATCAGCCTGCAGCAAGAGCTTGGAGGCGATGGAGATGTCTTCGATCGTCAGACCCACATCAGCATCCTGATCCCAGGGGATGGTCTGGATCGAGGAATTGCCACTGGCATCAGTGAGCAGAGAATTCCATCCAAAGTTTGAGGCATTGGGATTGATCCAACCTGCCTTGATCACCGTGGGGAGAGGTTCGATCGCCCTCAGGATCACCGAACTCTCAGCCGACCCGAGCATCAGGCTTCGGCCGAGGTTGTAGGTGCCGTCACTGTTGACAGCCTTGATGCTGGCGGGCTCGCCCACGCCGATACCGCTGACCAGATCACCAACGGACAGCGAAACGCCTGGAGTGGTGACGGTGAGCTTGGTGCCTTCAATCCAACCCTCGAAGCCGCTGTCCTTGATGGCATCAAGGGAGGTCTCCGTCCACACCAGCAATGTGGCCAGGCCACCTGAGGCGCTAGCCTTCGGCACATTGAATGCCTGAAGATGACGGATTACCGCGTTCTCAGGCTTATACAGGGAGGACAGATTAGCAGGCCCCTCCCAGCCGGTTGTCCCAGCGGCATTGATACGGTAATTAATCTGCTGATTGCCATACAGGGCATCCATGAAATTCTGGAAGTTGGCAGCCCCATTGCCGCTCATCGTCGCGGGGATCACCGGATCAGCAGCCTCCACCCAAGCCACAAAGGTGTCACCACCAAATTTGCTCGTAGCAGGCCCTTCGATGGTGATCGCAGTCGGCGTGCTGGCGGCACTGAAGACGGGAAGATCATTGCCGGAAGTATCTTTATACAGGGCAAGCAGCGACAAGTCATCGGGCTCCACCACCAGCTTTGTGGCATATCCAGTTGGGGCCTGGGCATCTTTCACCCTGCCATTCAGATACACCACATTGGATTGACCTGAGCCGTTGGTGGTGACATAGGTGACACGATTCTGGACCGGCCAGGCCGCCATCGCGCCCGTCAGGGGCAACGCATCGCTGATGCCCGAGGCAAGAAACACACCGGCATTGGCCACATCAGGCTGGGCGCTGAACTGCTCATCAGCCACGACATTGTTGAAGCCCAGCGCTTCCGGCACTACTGAGAAACTGGGCGGCAGGCTGCCCTTGGGCAGGCTGCTGACGACCGCATCGGGCAAGCTCAGCCGCAGCGACGTGGCTGTGTCGATGGCTCCATTCGCGACCAATAACGGTTGATCAAGGGCGACCCGCTGGATCACACCACCACTGAGGGTAACGGTGGCGGTGACCGAATTGGCTGGATCGGCGCTTGTGGCACCGGGATTGAGAAGGGGGATCGCAGTTGTACTCGAGGTGCTGCTGAACAGCTGCACCGGCACATTGTTATAGGTGTAGAGACTGTTCTGAGTGGCGCTCGGCGCGGTGGTCTCTTGGGTGGTCGGATCGTATTGGGGATAGAGCAGGTTGGCGGGCGGATCTGCGGGGTTAACAGACACATTGGAGACCCGCTGAATATCCTGGATCTGCAGCGGGGGCGGATTGGTGCTGTTCGACGCCAGCGTGATCAGGGGCAGATAGGCAAAGATGTTGCCCAGATTGCCGCTAGGGTCCGGAGGCGTGGCGATGCCGGTGGAGTACACATCGAGCACCAGCGCATAGGTGCCACTGTTCGGCTGTGTTTCAGGAAGCGCCAGATAGGAGCCGCCAGAAACGATCTGAAAACTGCTGGCCTGGATGCTGCCACCCTGAACCGTGAAACTGGTCTTGGCCGCCGTCTGGAGATCGCCATCGGCAGTGACACCCAGGATCGGCACATTGGCATAACTACCGTCATTCAGACCGGAGCCAGGATTGTAGAGACTGAGCGCATTACTGCCGGCCGTATTGGCTGGGTTGATCGCACCGATGGCTGTCGGTTGAAGCGTGAGCAGCTGCAATGTGGTCGCCTGGCCACCCAGCAGCGCCACGTTGTTCTGCGCTGTGGATGTGGCGGCTGAAAAATAAGAGTTGCTGCCGGACTGCGGTGCATAGAGGAAGGGGTAGGCTTCACCACTGGTGGCACTGATGTAGGCCCCTGATGGGTTGTCTGTGCTGGTCGTGGTGCCGGTGATTCCGGAGGAGTTCGCCGCGAGCGCCTGTGGCGTGTTGTCAGACGACTGATGCGACTCATCCCCCCCCCAGCTCTTGCTGAGGGAATAACTCAGCAGGGGGACGGAGCCCCCCAGAGGCAGGGCCAGCCCCAAACTGGCGTAGAAATTATCCGTACCGACACCCTTTTCTTCACCAGCCAGAAACTTGACGAGCTTATTGGCGACCGTGAACTGCAGGCCCAGGACGGATTTATACAGCCAGCGCCCGGTCAGGCGCGCGAATAGATTCAAACCGGAGCCATGCGTCAGCTCCGAATCCGTCCCCAGACCGCCACGAACTGCGGCGGTGATGGCGGTGGCAGGCCCCAAGGCGGCCAGAGCACTGCCCACACCGGCGTTGATCCCTTGCAGATTTCGTTGCCATTTGTTTGCGTATGCCCCACCCACCCCTCCGGAGTAACTATTCAGCCCCTTCCCTGCATAACCTTTACCTAACGCCATAGCGCCACCTAAAGCGGTCTTTTCCAGATCAGCCGCAGCTCCACCCGCATAGCCCAGATCAGCCAGCCAGCTGGGCAACCGCCCTCCCTCTGCGCTGGTGAGAGTCTGCTCGAACAGCCAACCACTACTGACGGCGGAGTTGCCCATCAGGCTACCGCCAGTGTCGCTGAATCTCAAGCTCGTAGACTCAAAATCAGCCCCGATCGACTCTTCGGACTGGAGGCTCACCAGATATGGCTTGCCCTTGCCTTGATATTGATAGATCGTCTGCAGATCCCCACCACCGCCGACGGCGAACCCTGATCTGACCTTGGTCCACCCAGTCTCACCATTTCCCCGGCTCCGCAATCCGTCCTTAAAGATCTTACTTCGATCGTTGTTTCCGACATCAATCATAAACTTGGCTGCACTCAACACCGTGGGGCCGCCGCGGCCAACATTGGCCAGGCCGATCACACCCCTCAACAGGGGATGAACATGGACCGGGTTCTGGTCTGAACCTCTGTACCCAAACAGCGAGATGCCTGATGCCATTGGGGCCAATCCAACCGAGGCCAAGCTGGATGCCCTTGGCCTTGTAAACGTGGCAATGTCATCGGCAAGCTCAGAAGGTGGTGGATTCAGGATCTCCGCGAACGTGCCCCTCGACTCATTGACGAAGCTTTCAAAGCCGGATGCATCATCAGCAATAAAGCTGCCAAAATCAGCACCTGAATCCGTCAGGAATGAACTGTTGGAATGGCTGAAAACACTCCCCGAACTCCGTGTGTATTCGCTGGTGATATTGTCGAGCGGATCCTCCTCCAGGCTCAGTAGTGACTTCTGATTCGGGAGTTGCCAACGCAGCAGGTTCTGACCCACCAGGAAGCCAATCCGCAGGGAGCCGCCATTGGCGCTGCTCAGCTGTTTGCCTGGGCCTCCCTGCCACTTCCAGCTCACACCGGCTGGGCTTGTGGGCTCACTGCTCTGCAGCATCAGCATCGGACCGGCCGACAGGGACTGCGTCTCCTGCACCGGCTGGGTGATCAGCTGCTGCCGCGACAGCTGGGTGTTGCCCGAGAAAGCCGGCGGAGAGCTGGCAGTCGCGGACGGAGGCAGAATTGCGCTGAGGGCTTTAGGGGTGCCGCCTGAGAGGTCGTTGAGCTGAAGCCCGCCGCTGGGATCGGCAGCGATCGCGAACTGCGTGGCATACAGATCGCTGTCCGGCCGCTCGCCGCTGGCAGCCGCCTTCAGCTCCGCCTCGAGCCGATCGGACGGGGTGTTCGCCAACTTGTCGAGCAGGGCATTCACCGGAGTGGCGGCCTGCTGCTTCTGCACCACCAGCGAGAAGCCGCCACCCGTGCCCTGCGTCAGCGAGAAGGCCTGCTCCTCCACCTGATCGTCGGTGAGCTGCACCGGCGCCGACCAGCCCAGCTGTCCATCACTGCCCCACTGGCCGAGGCTCGCGACGATCTCGGCGCTGCTGCCCTCCCCCACCCGGTAGGCCAGCACGATCCCCGGGTTGTTGCCCGTTGTGGCATTGCCGCTGCTGCCGCCGCTTTCGGTGGGCCAGAGGTTGTCCAGAGCCAGCGCCTGCAGCTTCTCACCACCCACCGCACCCGGCACCGCCTGGCCCTTGTCCCAGCGCTGGGCCGCTCCATTCCACTGGCACTGCCAGATGAGCCCGTTGTCTGCCAGGAAGGCATAGGCGGTTCCGTTGGCGTCGTTGACGACCTGGATGCTGCTGGCGTAGGGCAAGACGGTGCTCGGCTAGGGAGGGGTTTGCAGCAAGGGCGCGTCGGCCTGCTGCGTTCGTGCATCCATGGTGATGGTTGATGTCTGTCCTGTGTACCCACCGAATGGGGGGGATGCCGTTCTGCCTCTGGCCGCTCAAGGCTCTGATGGGAGACTCAACCCTGGTTGAAACGCAGTGGCATCAAGCTCTTTCAGCGCCCTGCCTAGGGGAGGCGTTCCTCCTGCTGCCTGGTTTCTGTGGTGTTCCGGTTCTCGCCGAACTGCAGCCGCCTGGCCAGGCGCAGTAGCACCGCTGCGCTGGCAGCCACAGCCACCCAGCGGCCCGTCAACGACAGTGGGCTCAGGTTTCCCCGTAGCGATTCAGCCCCAGTGGCCCCTGCCAGCACCATCAGGGCAAAGCGTGGGATCAGGGCCAACGAGGCCAGGGCATAGGGCTGCAGCCGGGTGGGCCCCAGGGCACAGCCGGCATTCACCAGATTCATCGGGATCAGCGCCAGCCGCAGCAGCAGCAGCAGTTTCAACCCGGCCGGTTGCGTCATCAGCGGCTCCAGCCGCCTGGCTTTGGGCGTTCGGGCCAGCCAGCGCTCCATTTTTGGCCGCAGCAGCCCACGGCACAGCCGCCAGTTGAGCAGCAGGCCCATGGCTTCGCCGCTCAGCACGGTGAGCAGCCCCAGCCCGGGCCCAAACAGGGCTCCAGCGCCAACAACGAGGGCACCGGCCGGCAAACCCAGCCCCACGGCGGCGCTCAGCAGCAGCAGATACAGCCAGGGGTTGATTTCTGGCATCAGGGCAGCTTCATCGGCCAGCCCCGTCTTGCCTGCTGTGCTGCAACAACAGGCCCAGCTTCATCGCAGCGCCCACCGCCATGGTGCGATTGCGCGCATTCAACTTCTGCAGCACCGAGCGGGTGTATTCGCGGGTGGTGGTTTCGGCGATGCCCAGGCGCTGCGCAATCTCCCGGTTCGTCAGGCCCTGGGCCAGTTCCTCCAGGGTTTGCTGCTCCCTTGGGGTGAGCTGGGGCTGGTTGCCGCGGCTGTTGGCCTTGAGGGCGCAGAGCAGGGCTGGGTCCACGTAGCGATGCCCCCGGTTCACTGCCGTGAGAGCTTCGATCAACACGCCACTGCCGAAGCTCTGCGTTTTGACCACGGCGTCGACGCGATCCAGTGGGTAGGCATTCACCTGCAGCCACGCCGTGCTTTCGAGCAGCAGCACCACCGCCGGAGGGCGCGGCAGGACGCGCAGTTGGTTGATCAGCGCCTCGCCATGGTCGGGCGCGATCGAATCCACCAGCATCAGCAGGCAACGCTCCTTGCGGCTCTCGACCAGATCCATCACCTCCGCAGGGGTGACGCAGCTACCGAGCATGCGATCCAACTGAGCGGTGATGGCCGCGCGCGTCATCAGCTGCGCTTCCAGATGGGAGCCTGACGCGCCGATCAGCGTCCAGGGCTTGAACAGCGCATCGACCGCTTCGCGGCGGGCGCGGAAACCTGGATCCAGCGGGTCGAAGCGAGGCACGGCTGGGTGAGGAGCGGTGTAAAGCGGGGGGCTTTTGGCGGAGCCGCCCTGGCACCAGCCGGTGAGGGCCGCAGCTAGGGCTTCGGCAGCATCATCGGGCCGCGGTGGGCTGTCCAGGTTCAGTTCGCGCATCACCGCGGCCAGCATGTCGTCCTTGTCGGCATGGCCGTGGCCGGTGAGGGCCTGCTTGATCTGCATTGGCGTAAACTCCACCACCCGCTCACCCACGCGGGCCAGGCCGGGATCGATGGCGAGGATGCGCACTGCTCAGGCCTCGGGGCTGAGTCGGTAAGGAACCTGCACACCGCCGAGGGACTCTGGGAAGTCGCGGGTGTTGCGGGTCACCAGCTGCAGACGATGGCCTGGGTCAGCTCCAGGCGGGGAAAGCTGCTCAGCCAGGGTTCCACGGCGCCCATTTCGTCGTCGTGGCAGCCCACCAGGATTTCAATCCAGCTGATCACGCTGATCGAGGTTGCCCCGGCGTGGGCCTCGATCCAGGCGAGGGCCTGGGCTTCCCCGCGTAAGAGGTCGATCAGGATGTTGGAGTCGAGCAGCAGGCCTGCAGCCGCAATCCCAGCGGCCACCTCAGCGCTCCCATTCGCTGCGCAGGCTCCGTTCAAGGCTCAGAGAGTCTTCCGGGCGGTTGCGCCATAGGCCGAAGATGCTCTGGTGCTGAACGCCCTGGTGGTCTAGCCAGCTGCGCAGGGCCTGGCGCAGGCCTTCGGCCCGGGATAGGCCGCGCTGGCGGCAGAGGCTGTCGAGCCGTTCCCGATCGGTATCGGGCAGATCGATGATTGTGCGCATCTGGCCCGATCCCCCACGGTACAAGTTGATATTGGCATCATATGCCGTTATCAATGCGGAGCTGGTTTGGCGCGCCCTTAGGCCGCCAGGGCCAGTTGGAAGGCGGCGGGGTCGCCGCCGGCGTGGTCGAACACCTTGCAGAACATCTTCACCACCCGATCGCCGGAGTCGATCTGCTCGAGGGGGTCCTTGCGCAGCCGGTGGCGCAGGCAGCAGGCCACGACGCGGGCCACGTCGTCGTCGCTCACCTCCAGGTGGCCCTCGAAGGCCGCCAGGGCCCGGGCCGCCCGGTTGGTGACGATGTCACCGCGCAGGCCGTCGACATCCAGTTCGCCGCAGACCGCCGAGATGCGGATGCGCAGCTCGTCGTCGATGGCCACCTGGGGCAGGCGCTCCTGGGCCTCCACCACCCGGGCCTGCAGGGCTTCCTGGGTGCTCTGGAGGCGGTCGCTGAAGCTGTCGGGGTCGGCATCGAAGCCGGTGCGCTGATCCACCACCTGCACACGCAGCTCGGGATCGCGCACCGTGCGCACCTCGACGCTCATGCCGAAACGGTCGAGCAGCTGGGGCCGCAGCTCCCCTTCCTCCGGGTTGCCGGAGCCGATCAGCACGAAACGGGCCGGGTGGCGCACCGAGACCCCCTCCCGTTCCACCGTGTTCCAGCCCGAGGCGGCCGAATCCAGCAACACATCCACCAGGTGGTCGTCGAGCAGGTTGACTTCGTCGACGTAGAGCAGGCCCCGGTTGGCCTTGGCCAGCAGCCCCGGCTCAAAGGCCCGCACGCCCTCGCTGAGGGCCTTCTCGATGTCGATCGTGCCGCAGAGCCGGTCTTCGGTGGCCCCCAGCGGCAGGTCGACCATCGGCACCTGGCGGGCTTCCACCGGCAGCTGCTCCCCCCGTTCGGCCCTCTGGCGCACCTCGGCGCTCTGCAGGTCGGGGTCGCTGGGGGAGCTGTTGTAGGGATCCCCCGCCACCACGTCGATCGCCGGCAGCAGATCGGCCAGCGCCCGAATGGTGGTGGATTTGCCCGTGCCCCGGTCGCCCATGATCATCACCCCGCCGATGCGGGGATCGATCACGTTGAGCAGCAGCGCCAGCTTCATCTCCTCCTGCCCCACGATGGCGGTGAAGGGGAAGACCCGGCGCTTCCTGGTTGGCGTCACGGTTGGGGGCTGGCTGGGGGAAGTGGGGATTGTTTCACAGGCAGCAGGCTGAGCACCTGGGGTGGTGTGGCGTCGGCCGGATAGATCAGTCGCACCCGCAGCTGTCGTTCCTGGCCGGGGCGCAGGCTGACGGTGCCCAGGGTGGGTCCTTCCTGACCGGCCCGCAGCACGAGGTGGAAGCGGCGCCGTCCGCCGGGGCCGCCCGCGTCGGTGTCGAGGCCGCTGACCTCCACGGTGCCCCGGAACATCACCGCCCGCGCTGGGGTGGTGTTGAAGCGCAGGCCGCCCAGGGGCTGGTCGGTCTTGATCGGGGATTCCAGGGCCAGGGCGAGCCGCGTCGGGCTGCCTGTGTCGTTGCGCAGCGGCAGGCTGAGGTCGTAGGTGACGCCGTAGTTGCCGTGGGCCGCCCAGGCGGTGCCCGGGTAGAAGGCGCGCAGGGGGGCGGTCTGCACCTGGCCGGTGCCCAGGGTGCCCCGCTCCAGCGACGCGATCGGCCAGGAGATCGGTGCCCGGCTCACCGACAGGGTCGGCCGGCCTGGATCGGTGATCCGTCCCACCCAGGCGCTGCCCTCCTGGACCCCGCTGACCCGGGAGTAGATCATCGGGCCGCTGGCCCCCCTGGGGCTGGGGCTGTGCTCCTTCGGGCTGAGGCCACCCTGCAGCAGCCGCTGCCAGACGGCCGGATCCGGCGGGCGATCGACGGGGCCGAAGGCCGCCAGGGTGGCCACGTCCACCGGGCCGTCGCTGTTGAGGCGCAGCTGCAGGTTGAGGCCGTTGAGCAACGGATCGAGGCCACGCACGGGCAGCGGCAGCACCATCAGCGTGCTCAGCTGACCCGGCGGCAGGCTCCAGCCCTCGGGCACCAGGGGGCTGCGCTGCCGTGCCAGCAGTTCGGTGGCCACCCGGCTGCCGGGGCCGGCCCAGATCGGCGTGCTGCCCTGCTCCATCAGGGCCGGCAGGGGCAGGAAGGGGGCCGAGGGCTGGTCGGGGTTCACCGACTGGGACAGGGCGGTGGATCCCGCCACGGTCCGCAGCTTCACCGGGACCTTGCCCCGCGGGGCCGCGACCACCGCCAGCCAGAGGGTGGAGTCGAGGCTTTCGGGGCTGCCGGCGTAGATGTGGTGGCTGAACAGCTCGAAGGGGCCACTGAAAGCCGCGTTCAGGTGCGCCGAGGGTTCACCCAGGGGCCGGCCGGCGTAGCCCCGCTGGCCATCGAAGCTGGACAGCAGGATGCCGGGCCCCTTGATCACCTCGGGGTTGTTGTCGTTCAGCATCGGCACCGTATCCAGCCGGCCCGGCAGGGGCGCCACGGTGCCCGGGCGCAGCACCGGCAGCGCGGGGGCGGGCTTCGGGGCTGCAGACGGCTGCGGTTGGGCCAGCAGGGGGCTGCCCAGGCCGGACAGCCACGGCAGCAGCAGGGCGGGGATGACGGCTCTCACTGGCTTTTGACGAGGGTTTTGGCGACGACGCCGGCCATCGACCGGATCAGTTCGGCGGAGCGGGGGTCGTTGAAGGGACCCTTCACCATCACAGCCAGCACGGCCCGCTGGCCATTGGGGAGCTGGATCAGGGCGGCGTCGGAGTAGGCGATGCCGATGTCGCCGGTCTTGTTGTAAACGGTGATGCCCTTGGGCAGCAGCTCGCTGTCGGGATCGGAGGAGTCTTTGCCCATCCCCATCAGCAGGCCGAGGGGGATCAGGGTGTTGGTGCGAGACGTGGCCATGATTTCGCGGAACAGATCCCGGGCCCGGGGGGTGAGCTTGTCACCGGTGTCCACCAGAGCAATGGAGCGGGCCAGGTCGCGGGAGCTGGTGGTGTTGGTGCCGTCGAGGTCCGGCAGCCAGTTGTTCACCACCGTGGCCGTCAGGCCGAGGTCGCGGAAACGTCCGTTGAGGCCGGTCTTGCCGCCCAGGCGGCGGATCAGCAGGTTGGTGGCGGTGTTATCACTCACCCGGATCATCTCCGTGGCGGCTTCGAAGAAGGGGAAGCGGGTGCCCAGCGGCTTGTTGGCCATCCAGCCGGCCCCACCGCCCACCACCTCCTTGGTGAGGGGCATGGGTTCGTTCCAGCGCAGCTTGCCGTGATCGAGATCCTCCAGGCCCGCCAGCAGGATCGGCACCTTGATGGAGCTGGCCGCCGATAGGGGCAGGTCCGGTTGCAACTGGGCGAAACGGCCGTCGTCGAGCACCAGCAGGAAGCCGCTGGCGGTCAGATCCTTGTGGGCGGCGGCCATCCGGGTCCACTGCTGGCTCAGACCGACGAGCTCCTGGCGCGGCTCGAACCGTCCCAGGGCCATCGCTCCGGTGCCCGGTTTCTTCACCACCGGGGGGTCCGGCACTGGAGTGCCGATCGCCCCCTGGACAAGGCGGGGCTCCAGCAGCTTGAGGGCCGTGCCCACGATCACGCCCAGACCCACCCCCAGCACGATCAGCCGCAGCACCAGGCCCACGGGGCGAAGCCAGGGGTTGCTGGGGGGACGGGAGGGACGGCCGGCACTCACGGAATCAGGACCCTGGGGCAATGGTTCGACGGTTCGACTTCTCGACGCTAGTGGTCCTGGGACGAAGGGAAAGGGCGACGGCTCGCCCAGCGCAACTGGCACACCAGGCCCCGCAGCAGGGCCACCTCCGGGGCACTGACCTGGCCGCGCTGCAGCAGGGCCCGCAACTTGGCCATCCGGGCATGGGCGGTGTGGGGCAACAGAAACCCGACCTCCAGCAGCAGCTCCTCGGCGTCGCCGAGCATGGCTTCGAGCACCCCCCGGGAGCAGGGGGCCGGGGGGCAGGCGGCCACCGCCGGGGCCGGGGTCTGCCGGGCCAGTCGGTGCAGGTCGTGCAGGACCACGGCCACCGCGTGGGAGAGGTTGAGGGAGCCGTGGGGCGTGGGGGTCGAAATCTGCAGCAGCCGGCCGGCCTGCAGCAGCTCGTCATTGCTCAGACCCCGGTCCTCCCGGCCGAACACCAGCGCCGACGGCAGGGCCTGGTCGCCGGCCAGCAGCCAGGCCAGGGCGTCATCGGGGTCTTCGAGCGGCAGGGGCTCCCCCTCCGGACGGCCGCTGGTGGCCACCACCCGCCCGCAGTCGGCCAAGGCGGCGGCCAGGGTGGGGAACAGGCGTGCCTGCTGCAGCAGGGGCAACCCCTTCACGGCCATCAGTCGGGCCTCGTCGCCGAGGGGATCGCAGCGGGGGGCGACCAGCCGCAGATCCTCAAGGCCATAGGTGCGGCAGAGCCTGGCCACGCTGCCCACGTTGAGGGGGCCGGCGGGTTCGACCAGGACCAGCTGGAGGCTCAAGGCAGCGCGTGCAGAAACGCCAGCAGATCAGCCATGGCCTGGGGTTCCGGCTGGAATCTCGGCATCGGTGGGGTCCGGCCGCTGACCACCTGCTGGATCAGCTGGCGATCGTTCTTGCGTCGGTCAACACCATGCAGATTCGGGCCCACCAGGCCCTGGGCCGCAAGGCCGTGGCAGCCGGCGCAGTTGAGCCGGAACAGGCGGCCCCCGTCGGTGGCCGAGCCGGTGAGCTCGAGGGTCTGGCGGGTGTAGGGATCGCTGCGGGCCGCCGGCAGCACCACCACCAGCAGCAGCAGGATGCAGGCCACCGCCGCCAGCGTCGCCAGGGCCGCCACCAGGCTGCGGCGCTGGGCGAGGGGCTGATCTCCCCCGGCGGGGGTAGGGGGCGTCACGGCGGCCGGGGTGCTGGGGGACGGACTGATCACAGTGCTGCGGTGGGACTCGCGTTGCCGGCGGTGGTCGTGGAAGAATTGTGCATCGCCGGAACCGACAGCCCCTCCATGATCGAACCCCTCCTCTGCGGCATCGTGCTTGGACTGATCCCCGTCACGCTCGTGGGGCTGTTCGTGGCGGCCTGGAACCAGTACCGCCGGGGCAGTGCCCTCGGGGGCTGAGCGTTCGTCTGATCGCACCCTAGCCAGTCCGGCCGCCCGGTTCTTCCCCTCGGAGTCCGAACATCAGCCCTCCCGTTGGGACGGCGATGCTCCTGCTGTCGTCGTCCCTTCGTCGCAAAGGCTGTGCAGAAAGGCATCGGCCTTGCTGCGGTGGTGCCGCTTGAACAATCCCGTGCGCCGGTGGCCGAAGGCGCCCCCGCGTTGATTGAACCTTGCCAGCCAGCTCTGCAGCAGCGTCATCGACCAGCCCCGGCGCCGGGAGAAGCCGGCGAAGCCGACCACCAGCACCAGAGCCGAGAGGACGGCACGGATGCTGCCCTGGATGATCGGCCACAGACCCGAGGGTTGAATCCCCCTGAGCTGGTCACCGGCGCGGATTTCCGTTCGCTCCAAGGTTTCCAGCATGGTTTTGCGCAGCACCGGAAGGGGGTGGGCAAGGTCTGCGGCGCTCAGGGGTGGAACCCTCAGGGCCTGCAGGCGGCCTTGCAGGTCCTGGGTGCTGGTGGATTTGTTGATGGCGTCTCTCACGGCCGAGACCCGGCCGGTCACCTGGCGGAGCTGGCTGCTCTGCTGGCTGTTCGCGTTGCTGACGCCGCGCCACACCGCATAGCCCTGCAGGGGGATGAGCAGCAGAAAGCCCAGCACGGCGGCCAGGGCCAGGGCGGCAAAGTTGTCCCGACGGCGGATCAGATAAGGATTGGCGGGATCGAGATAGGCGGCCAGATGGAGCACGGCCAGGCCGAGCAGGGCGAGGAAGCCGTTGTTGATCAGGGCGTTGGTGAACCGCAGCTGCCAGGCCGGATCCAGGAGCCGCGGCGGCAGGATGGCGGCCAGCACCACCAGCCCGTACAGGATCAGCAGGCAGATGGCCAGCAGTCCGAACTGTGAGGCCATCGCTCTGGAATCGTCGGAGCGTTGATCGGAACGCGTCGGGGAGGCAGCCATGGCGGATCCGGGAGGAAGGTTCAGGAGGTGGGAATTGGGTGGGACGAAAGAAAAAAGGCCCTGCCGGGAGGCGGGGCCGCGAAACGTTCTCGGCAGGAGCCGTCAGGCCTTGACCCGATCCCCCTGGATGCGACGGCGCAGCTTGCGGCTGAAGCCGAAGGCGACGCCAGCACCGAGCACGGGCAGGGGGCCGGGGACGGAGGTTTGTTGGAAGCTGTTCTCGAAAGAGTCAATGGCCCCAGCGCCGTTGTATTCATTTCGTACGGTCAGGATCTGGGGGCCGCCAGCTACGTCGGCAAAGCTCGACGATCCATTCGTGCTGCTGAGAGTAATTGGGACTGCGCCGCCAGTAAAGTTGGCCGTCAGAATGCTTGGGGGACTCGCGAGGACGTCTGCGTCGGAGTCAAGGTCGACAGCACTGAAGACCCGGCTGGGATCGGTGATCGAAGCCACGTAGGTGAAGTCGAAGCTGCTCGTGGTGAAAGTGGGCAAGTCCAGGTTGAAGAGATAGTCGCCTGGGAGAGGTTGAACAGCGGAGACAGTCGATGAGGCAAGATCGCCGAGTGTGGCCGTCGCGCTCCAGGAGAAGACTTTGTCGCCGCAAGTGAGGGCCTGGCCGCCAACCCAGTCTGCCCAGGGGATCCCAACTCCGCAGCCTGTTGCGGCTTCGGCCGAACCTGCAGAGAGCGCCGCGCCGGCGCCACCGATCAGGGCGGCCGCCATCAGGCTCCGCGCCAGGAGGTGTTTCGCGCTGAAGGGGGCCATGGTGGATGGACTGGAAGGCTTGGAAAAAAGGTTTGGCATGACGGAAAGTGCCGGAAGGGCTATCCCTGAATACCATCTAAATCCGGGCTGAATGGTGTCATCGACCGTGCCGACTTGAGATCTGCTGTCGATGTGCAGCAGATGGGCAAAATTGTGATGAAGATGGTTGGGTTGGCGTGACCGCGCGTCAGGAGATCTCCATCTCCAGCAGCACCACCGTGCTCCCCCCGTAGCGCCGCTGATCGCGGCACTGCCATCCCGGCGGCAGCTCCGGCACCGCGTCGCTGGCGCACTCCCACACCAGAACCCCCCCGGGGGCCAGCCAGCCGCCCCTGAGCACCGCCGCCGCGATCGGCGCGTACAGGCCGGCGGCATAGGGGGGATCGGCGTAGATCAGATCGAAAGCGCTGGGGTCGGTGCGGCCCAGCCAGCGCAGCACCTCATCGCCGTCCACCCGGCAGCGGGGGGAGCCTTCCGGCCCAGCCGGCCGGCCTTGCCGCACCAGCTCCAGATTGGCCCGGGCCACCGCGGCGATGCGGCGATCCCGCTCCACGGCCACCACCTCGGAGGCGCCGCGCTGCAGGGCCTCGCAGGCCATCACGCCGCTGCCGCAGCAGAGATCCAGCCAGCGGCTGCCGGGGACCCTTTCGGCCAGCAGGTTCATCACCGCCAGTCGCACCCGGGCGGCGGTGGGCCGGGCGGTGCTCCCGGGGGGGCTCTGCAGCCGGCGCCCCCCGCTCAGCCGCAGCGTCACAGGGAGGCGACCCAGTCGAGCCAGCGGCGCAGCATCGCTTCGCCCACGGGCCCGGACTTCTCCGGGTGGAACTGGCAGGCGGCGATGGTCCCCTGCCACACCGCCGCCGTCACCGGGGTGCCGGCGTAGTCGACGAGGGCCGTGCTGGCCGCGGCGTCGGCCGGCTCGGCGGCGAAGGAGTGCACGAAGTAAACCCAGGCCTCGGGGGTGGCGGCCGGCAGCAGGGGACTGGCGGTGGCCGGGATCAGGGGGGCCCAGCCCATGTGGGGCAGGGGATGGCCCGCCACCCGCGGCAGGGAGCGCACGCGGCCGGCCAGCACGCCCAGCCCATCGGCTCGGCCCTCCTCACTGGCCTCGAACAGCAGCTGCAGGCCCAGGCAGATCCCCAGCAGCGGGCGGCCGCTGGCGCACGAGCGTTTCAGCGCCGGCTCCAGCCCGGCCGAGCGCAGCCGCTCCATGGCCGGATCGAAGGCGCCCACGCCCGGCAGCACCAGGGCGTCGCAGGCTTCCAGGTCGGCCGGGCCGTGCACGCTCACCAGCTCGGCACCGAGCCGCGCGAAGGTGCGCTGCACCGAATGGAGGTTGCCCATGCCGTAGTCGATCAGGCCGATGCGGCTCATGGCTGGCTGACGCTCGGGACCCGCTCGGCCGGATGCTCCAGGGCCGGTGAGGCCGGCAGGTCGAGGCCGTTGAGGTGGTCGATGAACTGGTAGAGCCGGCCGACGCGGCGTTTGTCGAAGCGCAGCCGCAGGCAGGGCCGCAGCAGGCCGTTGTCGTCGACGCCCTCACCGGTCTGGATGGCACCTTCCTCCAGCAGGTCGGCGAAGCCGCGGTTCAGCTCCGGCAGCAGGCTGCGGGGCACCTCGGCGTTGAGCAGCAGTTCGATGCGGTCCTGGCCCAGCTGGGCGCTGTGGAACACCCGGTAGAACCGGCAGATGTGGTCCACGGCCTCCTCGGCGCCGGAGGCTTCCACCATCAGATCCACATCCTCCGGAGAGATCAGTCCCCGGGTGGCGAGTTCCTGGTGCACGTTCCGCTTCCAGACCTTCCAGAAATCGTCGCCCTCCGGCGAGAGCAGCACCAGGGGAATCGGCGAGGTGCGTCCCGTCTGGATGAGGGTGAGGCACTCGAACAGTTCATCGAGGGTGCCGAATCCCCCGGGCATCACCACGAGGGCATCGCTCTCCATCAGGAAGAACAGCTTGCGGGTGAAGAAGTAGCGGAAGTAGAGGAGGCGCCCGTCGCAGGCGCTCACGTAGGGGTTGGGATGCTGCTCGAAGGGCAGATCCACGTTGAGGCCGATGCTGTGCTCGCAACCCGCGCCGCTGTTGGCGCCCTCCATGACGCCGGCCCCGGCTCCGGTCATCACCTCGAAACCGGCCTCCACCGCCTGGCGGGCGACGTGCTCAGCCAGCAGGTAGCAGGGGTCGTCGCGGCGGGTGCGGGCCGAGCCGAAGACGCTGATCTTGCGGGCGCTGCGGCGCGGACGGAAGACCTCCAGGGCTTCGCTGATGTCGGCCAGACAGCCGGCGATCAGGCGCCATTCCTCCTCTTCTTTCTCCTGACGCGCCACCTGCAGCAAAGACACCACCGCCCGCTCGATCTGGCGACGTTGGGGGTGCCCGTGGAGCTCGTCGGCGAGGGCCTGCAAGGGACTTCTGCCCGCCGCCGGCACTGGGTTCGGGGAGAGGGGCGGCGTCAGCGGAACGGAATCAGAGGTATTTGGAAATGGTGCCGGACAGGGTGTTCTTGGGGACAGCACCCACGACGGTGTCAACCTTCTGGCCGCCCTTGAACAGCATCAGCGTGGGAATGCTGCGGATGCCGTACTGACTGGCGACGTTGGGGTTCTCGTCGGTGTTGAGCTTGTAGACGCGGATCTTGCCTTCGTATTCCTTGGCGATCTCATCGACGATCGGCGCCACCATGCGGCAGGGACCACACCAGGGGGCCCAGAAATCAACCAGCACGGGCACATCACTCTTGAGCACGTCTTGCTCGAAGGAGGCGTCGGTGACGGCAGCGGCGCTGGACATTCCTTGCAGACTCGGGATGAAATGAATCTAGCAACCGGTTTCGGCCGCTTTCCCCTGGGAAGGAGTCAGCGTTGCAGGCCGTAGCGGAACTGGCAGTTCCAGGGAGCAGGGCTGCGGGTCGAACGGCGGGGAAAGACAAAAAGCCCGGACACGCCGGGCCGGGGGGTGTGAGGAGTGTGCGAGCCGGAGCCCCCACACCAAGAGGTTAGCCTCCATCTCGCCTTGAGGCAGTGTTGTCCAGCTCTGCGACGACCCCGTTGGGTCCGGCTGGACCGCGCCGTGCTACTTGCCCATGCCCAGCTGTTGGGCCTTCTGGTACACCTTGCCTTCGGTCAGCAGGGACGGCGCCACCACCACCTCCACCTCGCGCATCTCCTTGAGGGTGCGGGCCCCCAGGGTGCCCATGGAGGTGCGGATGCAGCCCAGCAGGTTCTGGGTGCCGTCATCAAGACCGGCAGGGCCGCGCAGGATCTTTTCCAGGCTGCCGGTGGTGCCCACTTTGATGCGGGTGCCGCGGGGCAGCACGGGGCTGGGCGTGGCCATGCCCCAGTGGAAGCCGCGGCCAGGCGCTTCGGAGGCCCGGGCGATCGGGGAGCCGATCATCACCGCATCGGCGCCGCAGGCCAGGCATTTGCAGATGTCCCCGCCGGTGACGATGCCGCCATCGGCCACCACCGGCACGTAACGCCCGCTTTCACGCTCGTAGTCGTCCCGGGCGGCGGCGCAGTCGGCCACGGCCGTGGCCTGGGGAATGCCGACACCGAGCACGCCTCGGGAGGTGCAGGCGGCACCGGGGCCAATGCCCACCATCACGCCGGCGGCCCCCGCCCGCATCAGCTGCAGGGTGACGTCGTAGGTGACGCAGTTGCCGATGACGACGGGCACGCCCAGGTCGCGGCAGAGGGCGGCCAGGTCAAGGGTCTGGCGACCTTCGGGGCCGACGTGTTCGGTGGAGACCACCGTGGCCTGGACGAAGAACAGGTCGGCGCCCGACTCGGCCACCGCCGCCCCGAAGCGCAGGGCCGCCGCCGGGGTGGCGCTCACCGCCGCGATGCCGCCGCCGGCCTTGATTTCAGCGATCCGTTGCCGCACCAGGTCTTCGCGGACCGGCTGGCTGTAAAGGTCCTGCATCAGAGCCACGAAATCGTCGCGGCCCACCGAGGCGATCCGATCCAGGATCGGTTCGGGATCGTCGTAGCGGCACTGGACGCCCTCCAGGTTGAGCACCCCCAGGGCCCCCAGCCGGGTGAGTTCGATGCACATGCCCACATCCACCACCCCATCCATGGCGCTGGCGATGATCGGAATCTCCCGCTGGAGGCCCCCGAGGCTCCAACTGCTATCGGTCACTTCCGGGTCGACGGTGCGGCCGCCCGGGACCAGGGCGATTTCGTCGATGCCGTAGGCGCGGCGGACGGTCCTGGAGCGACCGAGCTGAATGTTCACCGTTGGACGGACACAGTGGGCACAAACTATCAACCGGTCCGCGGCGGGTCCGACCGCATCAGGGGCTGGGAATCACTCCCGGCCGCGGAAATCGTTCCAGCGGCGGCTCCAGTCGGCGAAGACCTGTTCCCGGTCGCTCTTGCGCACCAGCCTGGTGACGGTGAAACGGCTCACGGCGATCAGCCCCGCCAGCTCCAGCAGGCCGCCCACCAGGGGCAGGCTGTCCAGGGTGCCGATCAAGGAGGCATAGATCCGCAGCAGCAGCACGACCCCGATCAGGATCGCCAGCCCCTTGAGGGGGCCGCGGAAACGCTGCCACTGGGCCTGCAGCTCACCGCTGCTGAGCCAGTCCTTGATCTTCTGCAGCAGCAGATCGAATTCCCCGCCGCCTTCGCTGGTCGGATCAGCGGATCCCTCCAGGGGGGGCACTTCAAAGGTGGCCACGATGCCGGGCTCCGGCGCGCTCACCGGCGCATCTGCGGGGTCAGCCTCGGGATCCGGCCCGGCCAGGATCGGTTCTGTTTCGGGGGTGACGGGGTCCGGCGTCGCCTCGGCCGCATCCGCCGGCCACGGCTGCGATGGAAGTCCGTTCTCCTGCCCCTCGGGACTGAGGGGAGGCTCAGGGCTGAAGGGGGATTCGGGGCTGAAGGGGGTCTCGGCCATTGCGCTGGCGCCGTTAGCTCTCGGCGGAGCTTACGGCTGTTTTCCGGAACCTCCGCCAGGGATCCCCGGGATTTCAGCTGTCGAGGGGGATCAGGCCACCACGCCCCGAGAGCGGACGGACCGGCAGGCGCAACGGGAAACGACCATCCTCGAGCCAGGCGATCAGCTCCGCAGCAATCGCTTCGGCCAGCCGCGGACTATGGGCCGGAGCGGCGCTGACGCGGTGCCCCTCCACCTGAATCAGGCCGGACTTCAGCCGGGCGTAGCTGACGGAACCGAAGCGGGGCCGCAGGCGCCGCGGGATCGCCACATCCAGCACGGGCGCCTCCAGATCCTCGTTGCCGCAGGCGGCCTGCCGGGCCACCGCCTCGCTGATCAGGGGGATCGGCGCCGCCAGGCCCACCAGCAGGCCGGCCCCGTGGCCCTCGAAGAAACAGGGCCGCAGCCATTCGGACCGCAGGCCATGCAGGTCCACGCTCACCGCCGCCACCGCCCCTGGGCTGAGGGCATGGCCGCCGGCGGAGCGAGGCACGCCCGGCTGGTGGCCGCTGCCACTGCCCACCACCCAGCCGAGGGCCCCCGCCACCAGGACCGCTGAGCCCGGCCCCAGCAGCCCTAATCCGGGCATGGTGAGCCCGATGCTGCCGGCGCCGCCGCAGCCGTAGAGCGCATTCCCGAACGGCCCCAGCACGGGTCCCCAGGGGCTGCGCAGCACCCCATCGGCACTGCTCACGGCCACCAAGCCGTTTTCACTGATGGCCCGGTGCAGCAGCAGCCGGCCGGAACCGATCCGTTCCAGATCGAGCTGGGCCTGCAGATCCCGCCGCGGGTGCAGGGCGGTGATGTCCCCGGTGGCGGTGAGGCCCAGGGAGCCGCCCTTGAGCAGCCGGTCGAGCAGATGGGCGCCCCCCTGCCGCTGGGCCTCCCCGTGGCCGCCGCCGATGGGCAGCACCAGGTCGCCACCGCCACCGCCGCCCTGGGCCCCGAGGCCCTCGAGCTGGGCCTCCCGGAAGCGGATCGGTGGATCGCTGGGGCCAATGTTGAGGTGCAGGCTGCCCTGATCGGTGAATTCGGCGTTGGCGGCCACCACCACGTCGGTGCTGTCGTAGGCCTCCGCCAGTCCGGCCTCGGCCACCAGGGCGCGGAAGTCGGCGGCGGCCCGCACCCGCAGCACGCCCTTGCGCTGACGCTGGCGCAGGGCCGATTCACCACGGGCCGGCAGGGTCATCGATAGAGTGGGCTGTGCCCCATACGGTCTTGCATGGCGGATCCAACCGGACCCGGTGAATCCGACGGACGGATCATCCAGACCGATTTGCGCATTGAGATGTCGCGCTCCTATTTGGAGTATGCGATGAGCGTCATCGTGGGCCGGGCCCTGCCCGATGCCCGCGACGGCCTCAAGCCGGTGCACCGGCGCATCCTCTACGCGATGTACGAGCTCGGTCTCACCAGCGACCGGCCTTACCGGAAATGCGCCCGCGTCGTCGGGGAGGTGCTCGGTAAGTACCACCCCCACGGCGACACGGCGGTCTATGACGCCCTGGTGCGCATGGCCCAGGACTTTTCCATGCGCATGCCCCTGATCGACGGGCACGGCAACTTCGGGTCGGTCGACAACGATCCGCCGGCCGCGATGCGGTACACCGAGTCGCGCCTGCAGGCCCTGACCACCGACAGCCTGCTGGAGGACATCGAAGCCGAGACCGTCGATTACATCGACAACTTTGACGGCTCCCAGCAGGAACCCACCGTGATGCCGGCGCGGGTGCCGCACCTGCTGCTGAATGGCTCCTCGGGCATCGCCGTGGGGATGGCCACCAACATCCCCCCCCACAACCTCACCGAGCTGATCGACGGTCTGCTGGCCCTGATCGACGACCCGGAGATCGAGGATCGCACCCTGATGGCGATCATCCCCGGCCCCGATTTCCCCACCGGCGGCCAGATTCTCGGCAGACGAGGCATCCGCGAGACCTACACCACGGGCCGTGGCTCGATCACCATGCGGGGTGTGGCCTCCATCGAGACGGTGGAAGCCAAGGGGCGTCCCGACCGTGACGCGGTGATCATCACCGAGCTCCCCTACCAGACCAACAAGGCCGCCCTGATCGAGCGCATCGCCGAGCTGGTCAACGACAAGAAGCTCGAGGGCATTGCCGACATCCGCGACGAAAGCGATCGCGACGGCATGCGCATCGTGATCGAACTGCGCCGCGACGCCTACCCCCAGGTGGTGCTGAACAACCTGTTCAAGCTCACGCCGCTGCAGAACAACTTCAGTGCCTACATGCTGGCCCTGGTGAAGGGGGAGCCCGTGCTGCTCACCCTCGGCCGCATGCTGCGGGTGTTCCTCGACTTCCGCATCGGCACGATCGAGCGGCGTACCCGCTATTTCCTGCGCAAGGCCCAGGAGCGCGATCACATCCTGCAGGGCCTGCTGCTGGCCCTCGACCAGCTCGATCCGATCATCGCCCTGATCCGGGCCGCCCCCGACACCGCCACGGCCCGGGCCCAGCTGCAGGAGCGCCATGGCCTCAGCGAGATCCAGTCCGACGCCATCCTGCAGATGCAGCTGCGGCGCCTCACGGCCCTGGAAGCCGACAAGATCCGCCTCGAACATGACGACCTCGTCGCCAAGATCGCCGACTACACCGACATCCTTGGTCGGAAAGAGCGGGTGCTGGGGCTGATCCAGGAGGAGCTGCAGGTCCTGCGCAGTCGCTACGACTCCCCCCGCCGCACCGAGATCCTGGATCTCGAAGGTGGCCTCGAAGACATCGACCTGATCGCCAATGAGCGGTCGGTGGTGCTGCTCACCGAGAACGGCTACCTCAAGCGGATGCCGGTGAGCGAGTTCGAGGCCACCAGCCGCGGCACCCGTGGCAAGGCCGGCACCCGCAGCCAGGGCGAGGAGGCGGTGAAGCTGTTCATCAGCTGCAACGACCACGACGCCCTGCTGCTGTTCAGTGACCGGGGCGTGGTGTATTCCATCCCCGCCTACCGGGTGCCGTTCAGCAGCCGTTCCGCCAAGGGAACTCCGATCGTGCAGCTGCTGCCGATTCCCCGCGAGGAGGCGATCACGTCCCTGCTGGCGGTGAGTGCCTTCGACGACGACGTTCAGCTGGTGATGCTCACCAGCGGTGGCTACATCAAACGCACCCGCTTGTCGGCCTTCAGCAACATCCGCTCCAACGGCCTGATCGCCATCTCCCTTGAGGATGGAGACGCCCTGCGCTGGGTGCGCCTGGCCCTGCCCGGCGACAGCGTGCTGATCGGCTCCCTCAAGGGGATGACGATCCACTTCCGTCTCAGCGACGAGGAGTTGCGTCCCCTGGGCCGTGCCGCCCGCGGCGTGCGGGCCATGAATCTGCGCGCCGGCGATGAGCTGGTGAGCATGGATGTCCTCACGGCGGAACTGGCGGACCGTGTCGCCAGCACGGCGGATGCCGCCGGTGGCGACGACGAGGAGGGTGACGAGGTCGCCCCCAGCGAGGGCCCCTGGGTGCTGGTGGCCAGTGCCAGCGGCCTTGGCAAGCGGGTGCCGGTGGATCAGTTCCGGCTGCAGCGCCGCGCCGGCATGGGTCTGCGGGCGATCAAGTTCCGCCGGGATGGCGACGTGCTGGTCGGTCTCAAGGTGCTTGGCGCCGGTGAGGAACTGCTGCTGGTGAGCGAGCGGGGGGTGATCGTGCGCATGAAGGCCGATGCCATTCCCCAGCAGTCCCGGGCGGCCACCGGGGTGCGGCTGCAGAAGCTGGATGCCGGCGATCGCCTCACCGAAGTGGTGCTGGTGCCGCCAGCCGCCGAGGAGGAGGAGCTGGCCGTCGGGGTGGTCCCTGAGGCCACCCCTGAGGCGACGGCGGCAGTCCCCCCCGAGCTCCCGGGGGATACGGCGCCAGCCACTGACGAGACCCCAGACGAGACCCCAGACGACTGACTCGCCTGCAGGGAGTCAGCGCTGGCTCCAGGCCCAGAGCATCAACAGGCCGTAGCCGGCCAGGCTGGCCAGCTGCAGGCCCAGTTCCAGCCGTTCGATCCGGCGTTCGAGCCATGGGCGCTGTGGGCCGTTGCCGTCGCTGGCGAGGCGATCCAGCCGGTTGGCGCACCAGATGAACTCGCAGAAGAACACCAGGGTCACCAGGTAGGAAAAGGCGTACAGCTCATCCAGCACGGTCAGATAGGGCAGGGAGGGCAGGGAGTCGCGGTAGGACTGCTGCATGAACACCAGCGTCAGCAGGATCACCGGCGGGATCGCCAGGCGCTCGGAGCTGAAGCCGGCCCGAAGGTTGGGGGTGAGCAGCATCACCACCATCGTGATCGTCAGGGGCAGCAGCCACTTCACCAGGGCCGCCCAGCCGATGGGTTCGTAGCGCAGCTCCATCTCGACGCCGCCGCGGTGGTGGAAGAGGCGCCAGCTGCTGAGCCGGTAGCCGCTCATGTTGCTGCGGCGGCTGACACCGGAGGCGCCGCTGTCGGCCTGCAGGCGAATCCGGGGCGGCTCGGCGATCGTGGCGGGAAAGCTGGGGTCGGCCACCAGCCGGATCTGCAGGGGCAGGGTGCCGAAGGGGTAACCCCGGTAGTCGATCTCATCGGAGTAGAAGTTGCCGTTGAAGCGGTAGTCGCGGCCCAGATCCGTGCCCAGGCGAAGCGGACCGCTGCTGGCCTCCAACAGGGAGTTCCAGGGCTCCACCAGGTTCTTAAAGCGGACCAGATCGAGCGGATCCACCCCCGCCGCCAACCATTGCCGCACCGCCGCAGCCGGCGCCGACAGTCGCAGCGTTCCCTCGACGCTGAAGGTTTTCTCCCTTGAGGAGAAGCGGTAGACGTTGTCGACCTTCAGGGCGACGCGGATCGGCACGGTGGCGACCGGGGCTGCGGCCGCTGTCGCCAGACCCAGGCCCTGCGCTAGCACCAGGCTCAGGCTCAGGCCCAGGCAGGCCAGCGCCGACAGCGTCCAGCGGGCGAGGGCACGCATGGGCCGTGATGCAGGATGAGCGATCACGGTACCGGCGAGATGGCGAGGGACGTGCTGGTGCTCGGAGGCGGTCCCGCCGCCCTCTGCATCGCGGCGGCCCTGGCGGCGGAAGGGCTGAAGGTGGCCCTGCTGGCGCCCCAGGATCCGCGCACCCCCTGGCCCAACACCTACGGCATCTGGGGGGACGAGGTGGACGCCCTTGGCCTGGGCCACCTGCTGGAGCACCGCTGGAGCCAGACGGTGAGTTACTTCGGCGCAGGGGATCCTGATCCCGCCGCGGCGGCCAATCGCCCCACAGCCCATGGCCGTGATTACGGCCTGTTCAACCGCGAGGCCCTGCAGCAGCACTGGCTGGAGGCCTGCGGGCGCGGCGGGGTGGAGCTCCTTCAGGGGCTGGCCACAAGCTGGGAGGCCGTTGGCGCCCTGAGTGTGGTGGTGGGCGCGGATGGAAGCCAGTGGCAGGCGCGGCTGGTGGTGGACGCCACCGGCCATCAGCCGCTGCTGGTGCGGCGGCCCGATCGGGGCCCGGTGGCGGGGCAGTCGGCCTACGGCGTTGTTGGCCGCTTCTCGGCGCCGCCGGTGCCGCCCGATCAGTTCGTGCTGATGGACTACCGCAGCGACCACCTCAGCGAGGCCGAGCGGGCCGAGCCCCCCACGTTCCTGTACGCGATGGACCTGGGCGGGGGGCGATTTTTCGTCGAGGAGACCTCCCTGGCCCTGGCGCCGCCTGTGCCCTTCGAGCGGCTCCAGCACCGCCTGCACCGGCGCCTGGCCCAGCGCGGCGTGCGGGTGCTGGCGGTGGAGCACGAGGAGTTCTGCCTGTTTCCGATGAACCTGCCCCTGCCGGATCTGCAGCAGCCGGTGCTGGGCTTCGGCGGGGCCGCCTCGATGGTGCATCCGGCCTCCGGCTACATGGTGGGCGCCCTGCTGCGCCGGGCTCCGGCGGTGGCGGCGGCGGTGGCCGCGGCGATGGCGGCGCCTGCGGCTCCCTCGCTGCTCCTGGCCCAGGCGGGCTGGCGGGCCCTCTGGCCCCCGGAGCTGCGCCGCAAGCACGCCCTCTACCAGTTCGGCCTGGGCAAGCTGATGGGATTCTCCGAAGCCCAGCTGCGCCAGTTCTTCGCCAGCTTCTTCCGCCTGAGCGGCCCGCAGTGGTCGGGCTTTCTGGCCAACACCCTGGGCGTGCCGGAGCTGCTGGCGGCCATGCTGCGCCTGTTCAGCCTGTCTCCCTGGGGCGTGCGGGCGGGCTTGCTGTTGCCGCCGCGCCAGCCTTAGCCGGGTGCCGGCAGCCCCAGCACCTCGGCGCTCTGGCTGCGGATCCGCTGGCAGAGATCGGCATCGTGGCGGATCGAGGCGCCGTAGGAGGGCAGGATCTGCTTCAGCGTCCGCTCCCAGCCATCGGGCAGCTTTTCGCGGAAGCAGGAGCGCAGGATCTCCAGGCTGATCGCCACGGCGGCGGAGGCGCCAGGTGAGGCCCCCAGCACGGCCACCAGGGACGTATCCGCCGCATGCACCACCTCGGTGCCGAATTGGAGCACCCCGCCCCTGCTGGGGTCGCCCTTGATGATCTGCACCCGTTGGCCGGCCACCGCCAGTGACCAGTCACAGGGCCGGGCGTTCGGGTAGAAGTCGCGCAGGGCCGCGAAGCGCTGCTCGTCGCTGGCGAACACCTGACTGATCAGATAGTCGGTCAGGGGCAGGTTGTCGCGGGCCACCGCCAGCAGGGGCAGCAGGTTGCCGGGCCGCAGGGACCTGGGCCAGTCGCAGAGGGAGCCACTCTTGAGGAACTTGCTGGAAAACCCGGCGTAGGGCCCGAACAGGACCCAGTGCCGGCCGTCGACAAGGCGGGTGTCGAGGTGGGGCACCGACATCGGCGGCGAGCCGGCGGCGGCCATCCCGTAGACCTTGGCGTGGTGGCGGCTGGCCACGGCTGGATCGCCGCAGCGCAGCCACAGGCCGCTGACGGGAAAGCCGCCATAGCCGCGTCCTTCGGGGATCCCTGATTTCTGGAGCAGGGTGAGGGCGCCGCCACCGGCGCCGAGAAACACGGTGCCGGAATCGATCAGGCGGGTTTCACCACTGGCTTGATCGCTCGTCTCCAGGCGCCAGCTGCCGTCCTGCCGGCGCTGCAGGCCCGTCACGGCCGTGGAGAAGCGCGCCTCGAAGGGCGGACTGGTGCGCAGGTGATCCAGCAGCTGGCTGGTGAGGGCCCCGAAGTTCACATCGGTGCCGGAGGCGATGTAGGTGGCGCCGATCGCCTGGGCCGGATCCCGCCCTTCCATCAGCAGGGGGGCCCAGTCCGCCACCTGGGCCGGCTCCTCGCTGTAGGTCAGGCCCCGGTAGCAGTGGTGGGCGCCCATCAGCCGGTGGCGTTCGTGCAGGTAGGCCCGCCGCTCTTCCCCCAGCACGAAGCTCATGTGGGGGACGCCCTGGATGAAGGCCTCTGGAAAGCCCAGGGCGCCGCCCTTCACCAGGTGGGTCCAGAACTGGCGCGAGAGATCGAAGGCTTCGTTGATGTCGAGCGCCTTGGTGAGGCTGATCGAACCGTCCGCTGCCATCGGCGTGTAATTCAGCTCGCAGTTGCCCGCATGGCCCGTGCCGGCGTTGTTCCAGGCGCTGGAACTTTCCTGGGCTTCCCGGGGCAGGCCCTCAAGCAGCAGGAGGCGCAGCTCCGGCCGCAGCTGTTTGAGCAGGGTGCCCAGGGTGGCACTCATGATCCCCGCCCCCACCAGGGTCACATCAACGGTGGTCAGCGTCACGGGGTCTGCCGGTGGATCGGATCGGCGATCAGGCCGGGCGACACGGTATCCGATGGCCACCTGTCCCTGACAGCATGGATCCTGATGCGCCCCCGTGCTGCGGGTGAACGCCGGTGTCGGATCCTTCCCTTGCGATCGACGATGGCCCGACGGGTGCGGACGGTGAAGCGCAAGCCTGCCGGGAGGAACTGCTGGGCTGGCTGCGGGCCGGATCTGCCCGTTCCGCAGTCCAGGCCGCCGAGAGGATTCCGGCCCTGATCGAGCGGCTGGAGCGCCTGCAGCCCGCCGATCTGGCCGCCCAGGCGTCCCAGCTGGCGGGGGTCTGGGAACTGCGCTGGAGCAGCAGCTCCCTGCCCTATCTGGCGGTCCAGCCCTGGCTGGAGAATCTGCAACTGCTCGATCCCGCCAATGGCCGTGCCATGAACCTGCTGCGGCTGGCCGGCCCCCTCGGGCCCCTGGCGGGGATCGGGGTGCAGGCCCGGATCGCCGTCGCCCCCGAGCCGCCCCACCAGCGGGTGTCGGTGCAGTTCGAGCGGGGCGGCTGGCTGGGACCCCGGATCGGAGAACGGCGCCTGCAGCTGTTTCGGCAGGTGAATCAGAGCTTTCCAGCCTGGCTCGATGTCACCGTGCTCGATGATGCGCTGCGGGTGAGCCGCGGCAATTCCGGCACGCTGTTCGCCCTGGTGCGGAGAGCGGACCTCGATCTGGCGGCGCTGCTGGCGTGAGTTCCCCGGCGGTCCGTCACCACCGGTGGTCGTCGCCGTCGGCCGCTTCCTGTGGCGGCCAGGCCAGGTGCACCACCACCGGCGCATGGTCGCTGGGCTGCGCGTTGCCGCGCTGATCCTTGTGGATGACGCAGCCCGTGGCGCAGGCCAGCAACTCGTCTGAAAGATAGATGTGGTCGATGCGCCAGCCCCGGTCCATGTCCCAGGCGCCGGTGCGGTAGTCCCACCAGCTCCAGTGGCCGGGCTCCGTCTCAAAGACGCGGAACACGTCGCTGAGGCGATCGCCCAGGGCGGCGCTCAGGGCCTGCCGCTCCGGATCACTGGCCATGATGCCGCCGCTGAGGCGCTCCGGGTCGTGGATGTCGCGGGAGTCCAGGGCGATGTTGAAGTCCCCCACCATGGCCAGGGGTTCCCCTTCGGCCTCCTGGGCCTCCAGGTAGCGCCGCAGGCAGGCCAGCCACTCCAGCTTGTAGGGGTACTTCTCCGAGGTCAGGGCCGATCCGTTGGGGACGTAGAGATTCAGCACCCGCACCCCTTCGATCGAGGCACTGATCACCCGTTTCTGCTCGCCCAGCGCCTCGGCCGTCGGATCGTCCGGCAGCAGGGCGGCGAAGCCCACCCGCACGTCCTCGATCGGCAGTCGGCTGAGGATCGCCACGCCGTTGTAGGCCTTCTGGCCGCTGATCACGGACCGGTAGCCCAGGGCCTCGAAGGCGGCGTGGGGGAACAGGTCATCGGCCACCTTGGTTTCCTGCAGGCAGAGCACCTCGGGCCCTTCGCTCCTGAGCCAGGCACCAACCTGATCGAGCCGGGTGCGCACCGAATTGACGTTCCAGGTGGCGATCCGCAGGGCCATGGCGACGGGCCGGTGGACCGGCTGGGGGCCCTTATCATGAAGGTCCTGGTGATTCTTCCCCTCGCCGGCAGGAGCCATGAACCCTTTGCTTCCTTTGCGCGCCGGCACTCTCCTCGCTGGCACTGTCCGCGCCGGCATCGTCCGTGTCGGCACCCTGGCCGCCGCTGCGCTGGCCCTGCTGCCGGCCGGTGAGGCCTTGGCCCAGCAGGCCGGCTACGGCCAGACACTCGGCACTGGCACGTTGGAGCGCCAGCTCTACGACTACGGGCCCGGCAAATCCGGTTCCGGCAGCGGCTCGATCCTCGACAGCACCAATCCCCTCGACCTGCTGAACAAGCTGAAGCGCAGCACCTCCCTCGACGACGCCACCCCACCCAGTTCCGCGGTCGATCAGGCCCTCAGGGACTTTGACGCGAAGGCACCGAAGCCGGCGCCGGCAGGGTCTGCGGGGCAACTGAAGGGGATCTGAGCGGTTCGAGTCCCCAGCTCGCCGCCAGTTCGTCGAGTCTCGGGTCCGGCTTTTCGGGGTTGGGGTTTCTCAGCCGTGCCTGGGCCAGGGCCTCCTGGGACCCTCTGGCGTCCCCTTGGTCGTGCCGCAGCATGGCCAGGCCCAGCAGCGGGCGTTGGTCCTGGGGAAAGAAGTTGGCCAGCTGCAGGTAGGTGGCCGCTGCTCTGGCCACCTGATCGCGTTTGAGCTGGAGCTCGGCCAGCAGCAGGCCGATGCCCAGGGCCTCCGGCTGCACCTCGGGTTTGATGGCCATGGCGTAGGCCGCCTTGACCCGGGCCTCGGCGGCGGCGCCGCGACCCTGCTCCAGGTTCAGCAGGCTGAGCAGTTGCAGGGCTTCCACCTGGGTGGGCCGCAGGTTGAGGATCTGGCGCAGTTCGCGCTCGGCGCCGCTGCGGTCGCCCTGGTCGCGCCGCAGTTCGGCCAGCATCAGCCGCAGCGACCAGCGCTCGGGTTCCCGGTCCGCCATCGGCTCCAGCAGGCTGATCGCCTCCGCCTTGCGGTCGAGGGCCACCAACAGCTCCAGCAGCCGCTGGCGGTCGGCCGGGGCCGCTTCGTCGCCGTCGAGCCGTAGCCGCAAGCGGGTGGCCTCCTTGGTGAGCAGCGTCCGCTTCGGGTCGGCACTGGCCTGGGTGGCCGACTGGCGCTGGCCCAGCCACCAGCCGCCCCCGAGGGCCAGCAGCCCGACCAGGCCTGCCGCCAGCAGCGACGGGAGGCCAGGTAGGCGGCGGTTCGGCGAGGGCATCCGCTGACGGAGAGGGCTCAGGATCGCGTCCGAGTCTGACCTGGGCATCGCGCTTCCGCTGCTGCTTACATTGACCCGGGCCAGTCCAGGCACCGCCACGGGGTTTTTCACATCCACCATGCGCCAGCATCCCATCTCCCCGGTCACCGAGCCGATGCAGTACCGGGCCATCGGAGTGGTGCGCGGTTGCTACGTACCGGCCGATCCCGACCAGCCCACCCGGGGTCTGATCCGCACGACCGATGGCACCGAGATCGAGGCCGTGGTGCTCGGCCGCCTGCTCACGCTGATGCGGCGCCATCTCGACCTGGCGATGCCCCATCTCTGGGTCGTCTACCCCCGCTCCCGGGAGGAGAACCAGCTGCACCTGCAGATGGTGGGCGTGTGGGAACCGAGCACCCTCGCCCCTGCCCCCGAAGCTGAAGCCAATGAAGCCGAGGCCACTGAAGCCGAGGCCACCGACGCCGACCAGCTTCCCGAGGGTGACGACTATTTCTCGATCCGTGGCGAACTGATCTTCACCCGCCCCGAGACCGGCGATCTGGTCATCAAGGTGCGGCAGCAGCCCCGCCCCGACGGCAACCGTCCGGTGCCGTTCAAGCTGCAGCTGCGCGGCGACATTTCCCTGGAGCATCTGCGCCACTTCGTCTCCCTCGATCTGCGGCGCCAGGGGCAGCAGCTCGCCGTCGAGCGCTTTGAGGTCATCGGTCCGGTGGCGGAACGGGGTAACCGCGGCGGCCGGGCCCGCAAGCCCGGCGGCGACAAAGGTGGTCCGGCCAAGCCCAAGGGCCATGGCCGCGCCGTGACCCGCCAGGGTCGCTGAGATGACCAGCGGTGCCCTCACGGCTGGCGTCGTGGTGCTGCTGGTCAGCCTTGCCGCCGTGCTGGGCCCGCTGGTCGGGCTTTCCCCCTGGTGGATCACCGTGCTCGTGGCCCTGGGCCTGGGATCCCTCACCATCGATGCGGCCCGCTTCGGCGGCCGGGGCGGCCACCTGCTGGCCGAAACCCTGCCCGGCGGCCACGGGCGCCTGCGCCGCATCGCCATCCATGAAGCCGGCCACGCCCTGGCGGCGCTCAGTGATGGTCTGGCGGTGCAGCGGGTGCTGGTGGGCAGCCTGGCCTGCCTGCGGGCCGGTGTTGACAGCGGCGGTTGCACCGAGTTCGCTCTGCCCGAGAGCGTCAAGCTCTCCGCCGAGGACCTGCGGCGCTGGAGCCGGGTGCTGCAGGCCGGCATGGTGGCCGAGTCGCTGGTGTACGGCGACAGTGTTGGCGGCGATGACGACCGGGCCTTGCTGGGCCGCCTCTGGGGCCTCTCGGGCTTCGATGTTGAAACGGCCCGCCTGGAACAGCGCCGGGCGCGCCGGGAGGTGGAGCAGGCCCTGCGGGCCCGCCGCTCTGAAATGGAGGCCGAGGCCGAACGGCTGCTGGCGGCGGCCCCACGCTTCGGACGGCGGCCCCCCCCATGACCCTGGCCCTGCTGGATTGCCCCACCGGCCTGGCCGGCAACATGCTGCTGGCCGCCCTGCTGGACCTCGGCCTCCCCGAAGCGACCATCCATGCGCCCCTCGCCGCCCTGGGCCTGGAGGGGCGCTACCGGCTGCGGATCGAGGAGCGACGCAGCGGCGGCCTGCGGGGCCTGCATCTGGATGTCGAGGCCCTGGAGGAGCAACCGCCCCATCGCCCCTGGGGGGCGTTGCGCCAGCAGATCCAGGCGGCTCCCCTGGCGCCGGAGCTGCGGCGGAAGGTGCTGGCGGTGTTCGCCCTGCTGGCGCAGGCGGAGGCCTCGGTCCACGGCCATCCCGCCGAGGCTGTGGCGTTTCATGAGGTGGGGGCGATCGATGCCCTGGTGGACATCGTGGGGGTCTGCGCCGGCCTGCTGCACCTGGGGGTGGATCGCTTGGTCTGCGGCGTGCCGCCTGGGGGCCACGGCAGCGTGATCACCGCCCATGGCGCCCTGCCCCTGCCGGCCCCGGCGGTGCTGGAGATCGCCCGCTCGCGGGGCCTGCCGCTGGCCTCCAGCGAAGGGTTTCCCCCCGGCGAGCTCACCACCCCCACGGGCCTGGCCCTGATGGCCTGCTGGGCCGACCGTTTCGGCCCTTCCCCCGGGGCCGTGCCGTTGCAGGTGGGCGTGGGGCTGGGGACGCGCCAGCTGGATCGGGCCAACCTGCTGCGCCTCACCCTGGCCCGTCCCCTGGGGGACGATGGCGCCAGTGGAGCCAACGAAGTGAGCGAAGTCCTGTTGCAGCAGCAGGCCCAGATCGACGACGCCAGCGCCGAGGACCTGGCCTACCTGGCGGAGGCCCTGCGCAGCGGCGGGGCCCTGGACGTGTTCAGTCAGCCGGTGGCGATGAAGAAGGGCCGCAGCGGCACCCTGCTGACGGCCCTGATGCCCCCGGAGCTGGGGCCGGTGCTGCGCCAGGTGTGGTGGCGCCATGGCACGACGCTGGGGGTGCGGGAGCAGCTGCAGAACCGCTGGATCCTGCCCAGGCAAAGTGCCACCCTGGCCACCGCCCTGGGCCCGGTGCGGATCAAGTGGGCCAGCCTGCCCGACGGTCGCCGGCGTGCCAAGGCCGAACATGCCGACCTGGTCGAGCTGGCCGGGCGTCTGGGTCGCTCCATCGAGGAGGTGCGTGACGAGGTCCGCCGCGCCCTGGCGGCTGAGGGAGGAGCGCCATGAGTCGCTGGTCGCGCCCCAGCCTCGAAAGCCTGCGGCGCCGGCTGCCGACGACCATCAAGTGGCCCGCCCTGCCTGCCTTGCCAGCCCTGCCGGGCGGCCTGCGTCCCTGGATCACCCTCGGCAGCCTCGGGTTTGTGATGGCGGCCCTGCTCAGCCATGGCCGTCAGCTGCTGCAGTTGCGGCTCGATGGCCAGGGTTGGCTGTGGCTGGTGCTGGGCGTCGGCGTGAGCCTGCTCAGCCTGCTGATCAATGGCGTGGCCTGGGGCGTGATCCTGCGCTGGCTGGGCCTGCGCCCCAACTGGGCCGCGGTGGTGGAACTGCACCTGGCCACCAACCTGCGCAAGTTCCTGCCCGGGGGGATCTGGCACCTGGCCTCCCGGGTGCAGCGGCTGCGCAGCGAGGGCGCCCCCCTGGCGGCGCCGCTCAGCACGAGCATGGCTCTGGTGGCGGTGCTGCTCGACCCCTTGGTGGCGGCGGTGGCGGCCCTGGCCCTGGTGCCCCTGGGCGGCTGGCAGGGCGGCCTTGGACTGGTGTGCCTGCTGCCCCTGGCCCTGCTGCTGCCCCGCTGGCTGGATCCCCTGCTGGCGCGGCTGGAGCGGCGCCGGGCCCGGGAGCTGGGCCTGGAGGAGGAGCTCCAGCAGGAGCTGGCCCAGGCGTCGCCCGTGGCGCGCTCCAGCTGGCTGCGGGGCTACCCCTGGGCGCCGCTGCTGGCGGAGCTGGCCTTCGTGCTGTTGCGCTTCGCCGGCTTCTGCTGCTGCATCCGGGCCTTCGATCTGCCCCTGGGGAGCGAGGTTCCCGTCTGGCTGGCGGGATTCGCCCTGGCCTGGACCGCTGGTCTGGTGGTGCCGGGGGCACCTGGCGGTCTGGGGGTGTTCGAGGCGGTGCTGCTGCTGCGGATGGGGGTGGCCCTGCCGGAAGCGCCGCTGCTGGCGGTGGCCTTGAGCTACCGCCTGATCGTCACGCTCACCGATCTGCTGGCGGCGACCCTGGTGGCCCTGGACCGGCGGCTGGTGCGGCAGCCGTCGGCGGCGACACCGCCATCGACACCGCCATCAGGCAGCCCTTCTCAATAGGCTCTAGTTTTGCGAAGGTCTGGGATCGCGTGGTGAACACTCCCCCCACGGGTCTGGCCCAGCCCAGCAGCCTGCGCACCACCCTCCACGATCGGGGCCAGCGGCTCACACCGCAGCGCCAGCGCGTGCTGGATCTGTTCGAGCGGATCGGCGAGGGCAGTCACCTGAGTGCGGAGGAGGTGCACCTGCGCCTGGTGCGCAGCCAGGAGCGGGTGTCGCTGGCCACCGTCTACCGCACCCTGCGGTTGCTGAGTTCGATGGGGTTGCTGCAGGAACTGGAACTGCCGGAGGGGGGGCGGCGCTTCGAGCTGGCCGGCGACGCCCACCGCGACCATCACCACCTGCTCTGTGTCCGCTGCGGCCGCACCGAGGAGTTCGAGAGCGGTTCCGTCCTCGCCGCTGGCGAGGCGGCGGCTGGGGCCTTCGGCTTCCGTTTGCTGGAGTGCGTGCTCAACGTGCGGGCCCTCTGTCCGGCCTGCGCGGCTGAGGAGCAGGGTTGAGGGGGGTGCCGGGGCTGAGTGCTGGCAGTTGCAGCTGCTGATCGGCCCAGTGGGCTGCCAGCGCGGCCAGCAGGCTGGACCGATCGCCACGGATGCGGAGCATGGGGGGCTGAAGCGGAGGAATCACACCAGGCTGGAGGCGATCGGCGCGGGACCCGCTGCCGTGGGCACAACGGCAGGCCTCCAAGGCGACCGTCGCGGGTGACCGGCCCTGGGGACCCTTGCGCTGCCGCCTCCCCGCCGCCTCCCCGTCGCAATCTCCAGCTGCTATTGAGAATCGCTTGCAAAAGGGGTGGTTAAGCGTCTAGGTTGCGAGCAGTTCGCAATAAGGGCGCCCCTCTCCGATGCGCTACCGCTTCCTTCCCGATGACCCCGTCAGTGCCGTGCGCATGCCGGCCGGCCAGACGGTGCTGCTCGATCCCACCTCCAGGCCCGCTGGTTCCTGCCTTGAAGTCCTCGATGGCATCGCCCGCGTTTACTGCCCCTGTGAGGAGACCGAGGGCATGACCCTGGCCTTCCTCCAGTCCGGCGACCAGCTGCGCACCGACCGCCTCTGCAGCGAAGGCGTCTGCATCGAAGCCCTCACCCCCCTGTGTTTCCGCAGCGATGCCGAGCCCACGGGCGGCCATGGCTTTGATCCGGTCAACGAGTGGACGCTGCAGTTGCTGCGCATCCGTCACCTCGGCCGCGCCGAGCTGCGGCTGCATGCCCTGCTCTCGCTGCTGGTGCGGCGGCTGGGGCGCCGTTGCGGGCCTTGGTGCGACCTGCCCTTCCGCCTCACCCACGAGCGCATCGGCGAACTGATCGGCACCACCCGGGTGACCACCACCCGGTTGATCTCCCGCATCCGGGCCGCCGAGCTGCTGCAGGTCCCCAGCGGTGCAACCAGCCTGCGGCTGGCGCCGGCCCTGGTGGATGGTGCTCCCCTGGCCTTCTGA
>Ga0247842_10000134_pt1 | contig 165791 bp, 149 predicted proteins | sample LaCruzMarch2015__3_FD_192411 | JGI IMG/M metagenome (GOLD analysis project Ga0247842, IMG submission 192411) | Freshwater microbial communities from meromictic Lake La Cruz, Castile-La Mancha, Spain - LaCruzMarch2015_19m | ecosystem: Environmental > Aquatic > Freshwater > Lake | place: Spain... | reverse complement strand
AAAGTAAGCAAAAAACCCCTCGTCGCCATTAGGGGAATATCACATTATTCTTTTAAACATATTCAGCTAGTGGCCTAGCCGTCGTTAGGCCCTACTACTCGACCTCCTTTTCACACTGATTTAATAATGGCGACATTTAAATATTCATGCTTTAAAAATTTTCAATTAAGCTTTTCTTGATTATACTGTTCTGATAATTACTTATATGTTATATATAGTCTTGATACCTGCCTGCCGCAGGCAGGCTTGCTACTTTATACTTGATACTAAAAAATGTTGTGATTTTTGAGGGCATTATTTGGCTCACGCGTTACTCCTATGAACGTTATCTGGTTACGCAAAAGAGTATTTTTGCAAAATCTAGAATATCTTCAGTCGCTCCAGCCCCAATCTGCACTTTTTCCTGTGCTCAAGTCCAATGCCTATGGCCATGGGCTCAAGCAAATTACCAAAATACTTTCAAGGACTGATGTACCATATATTGCTGTAGATAGTTATCCAGAATATGTTATCGTCAAAAAATATTCTAAGATTCCAATTTTGATTCTTGGAGAAACTTTACTCGAAAACTATAGAAAATTTGATCATAAGAAAACCACGTTTTGTGTATATAATGCTTGAACCATTAGGCACTTATGAAGACTTGGGAAGGAAACTAAAATTCACTTATTTTTTAATACAGGCATGAATAGAGAAGGTATTCAAGAAGACGAATTGCCAGGACTTATCAAGGAACTTCAAAGTCATCCCAATCTGATTGTTGAAGGTGTCTTGTCTCATTTCTTTGATGCGGATAATTTGTCAGATTATACAATAACTGATCAGATTCAGCGCTTCAAACGTATGTACTATAAAGTCATAGACGCATGATTTACACCAACTCGAAGACATATCGGCAACAGTGCTGGAATGTTTAAAATCAACGATGAATTCTTCAATGCGTATAGACCATGATTAGCACTGTATGGCTACAATCCTTTGAGTCCTCAAGATCCATTGTATAGAAAATGAAATAATGTTTTGCCTGTGATTTCTATTACTTCTAGAGTAGTGAGTTTACAAACAATTCGACCAGGGGAGTGAGTAAGCTACCATCATGATTACAGACCAAGCGATAAAGAAACTATAGCAACGGTACCATTTGGCTATACGGAATGACTCTTTAGAAGTGCTTCTGGTAAGATATTTATCAAACATCGCAAAACTTTTTTTCGCCAAGTGGGAACTATCTGTATGAACCTTTCTACTTATGTAGTCGATACTTCTGTGCATATTGGTGATGAAGTAGAAATCATCTCCGACAATCCTCGTGGGAAAAATTCTCTAGCGAATTTAGCTGAGCAGAGCGGTACTATAGTATATGAAACGTTGGTGAAGTTGGATAGAGGAATGAGAAGGGAAGTCGTGTAATTTTCTAATTTTAAAATATTAAGGTTTATTTTATGGGACAATATCAAGAGTCAGCAGAAACCGTAGTTAATAATACATTTAAGCAGAATGAACTTGTTGAGAAGCTACTTTCAGCTATAAATGAATGATGATATGCTTGAGTAGTTATTTTTTGTTGAAATTTTTTGTTATGAATAAATAGTAAAAATGAATGTATCCCATGTGTCCCTGAAGAATTTCTTATTGATTGAAAAATAGAAGATCAGGATAGTTTTGTTGTTTGTGAAAAGATGAATAATGAGAGGTTTGATACTAATTTTTCTTTGTTTTCTTTGAAGATCTGATTAGAATTATTTTCGAAAATATCTGTTGAAAAGCAACTATTGCTCTCTGCTGATGATAAATATATAGATGGGAATAGCTCAAAGGACTACTTAAGAACATGATATAAAGCCATACCTCATACATATAGAAGACCGCTAGAAGAATGTTTATGATGAGCAAAATGAGTAAAGATACATTTAAAAAATATAATATCTGCTCTTTATGAAAAGTGACTCACTAAAAAAAATGAATTTGTGTTGAGCGAAAGATCTTTAGTTACTTGATTTGATAAAAAAAGAGAGCACAAGGTCTATTGATATGATGAATATTTTGAAGATTTGTGAGAAAATCGCACGTCTTGTTCTTTGGAGATATTCCATTTACTGACCTTATTAAAAGAGCAAAAAACACAGATTCTCAATTGTAAATCTCAAGATAAGATATGTGTATTGATGCTTATTCCTGATGCTTGTGTTTCAAGTGCGATGCAGTGATGAATAGCTGTTTCAAAAACAGATGAAACATTCGAAATTATCAATATAACACAGACCACTACCCTGGAAAATTGAGTTGTTATGATAACTAAGATAACAAAAAATTGAGCAGTTAGGTTATAGTTTTATGTCTTAAATTGATTTCTATGTTTTTTTGGTATGCGTTGATTAGCGTTTTCATCGTAAGTGCGATATCGTTTATAGGTATTGTGACCTTGTGAGTTCGTTTATCTTTGCTCAAAAAAATAGTATTGTTGCTCGTTAGCTTCTCTGCTGGGGCATTACTTGGTGATGTATTTTTTCACTTATTACCCGGCATCATTCACGGTTCAGGACGGACGACTACGGTGTCTCTTTGGATTCTTGGATGAATTCTTTTTGGTCTTATCACAGAAAAAGTTATCCGTCGAAATCACTGTCATATGCCGGTAACCAAGCAACACACTCATCCGTTTGCAATCATGAATTTGGTCTGAGATATGGTCCATAATTTAATCGATGGATTGATTATCGGTGCGAGTTATTTGGTTAGTATTCCTGTCGGAATCGCGACAACGCTTGCCGTAGTTTTGCACGAAATCCCTCAAGAAATCTGAGATTTCTGAGTGCTTATCCACTGATGATACACGAGAAGAAGAGCATTGCTGCTTAATTTCTTGACGGCGCTGACTGCGGTCGTTGGAGTTGTGATTGCTTTCTTATTGTATCGTTACGCTACAAATATGGTGGCTGTGCTAATTCCTTTCGCCGCTGGTACCTTCATCTATATTGCTGGTTCTGACCTTATTCCTGAGTTACATAAAGAAAATACCTTGTCACAAAGTGTTCCTCAGATATTATTTTTTCTCCTTGGTATTTGAATTATGTCAGTGTTATTGTTTATAGAATAATATATTTTTGAAAGATATATAATTTCGACGTTATGAAAATTATTTTTTAAGAATTTTTATTTCGTCTCAATTAAAAAAGCCTTACTGCCCGGATTCCGGTAGTAAAGCATTATTGTGTCTTAAGATGACGGTGCTTATACTTCTTATGGATTTTTCTTGCCCATCTCTTCACTGTCCTTATGATGTCCTTCACAAAGAAGCCCAGTACAAGGACTGCAACGATATTGATCCAGAAGTTTCTCATAAATATAATCTGATCTATTTTGCCCATTCGTAACAGGGCAAAAAGTTTTCCTATATAAGGTCCTAACATTAGTACACCTATTGATATAGTATCAGCTATATATCTAATCAAAAAGCTCCTTTTACTGCCAAAAACTTTTTTCAATTTTTTCCTTGATGATACTTGAAGTCTAGCGAATAACTTAGATCCAAGTATAACTATCTCCCATGCAATTGTGGTGCTCCTCAATAAAGCTACTGAACTGAAATCCATCTTACCTATAAAAATCTCTGCTAGGAAAGCGATTACGTTCAAGAGTAAAAATAACCCTATAAACGATAAAACCACAACGTTGGAATAAAGGAATCTTTCTGCTTTTTCCTTCATATTTTTATTTTAGTCCATTTTTTTTGAATACTATTTATATACTTTTTTTGTCATAAAGCAAGACCCCTTATATCTTTTTTAGTACATAAATCATTCTTTCAATATCTTCCTCAAAGAGCTTGTACTTATGCTTTTTCTGTATAACGAAACGATATCTTTTGCCAAAATGAATGATATCCTGACTTTCTTCGACGGTATATTGTTTATATAAGATGAGACGACCTCCCTTTTTGACGAGATGATGGACTTGAGGGAGTAGTTTATCTATATAAGCGACCGCCCTCGCCGTTACATAATCATATCCTATAACTCCATAGGGAATGGATTCTTTCCCATGTTTTTCGGCTCTGATTCGTAGTGTCTTCGCGTTTTTTATTTTCAATTTTTCAATCATCTCATTGACGGCATCTACTTTTTTTCTTGTAGCATCTATACCCGTACATTGTAGTTCAGGATTGCTTATTGCTATCGGCAAAAGAGGAAATCATCCTCCTGTTCCCACATCGCAGAGCGTATTTCCTGGCTTGAGAATTAGTACTTTATTGATTTCTAGAGAGTCTTGGATGTGTTTGATCCAAATGCCCTCAGGGTCTCTGATGGCCGAGAGATTGGTACGTGAATTTATCAATATAAACTCATCTACTAGGTCCTGTCGTTTTTTATCCATAGGTGGGAAGCTTGATTACTAAAGTTTCTGTGTATTCTGATATACTTGCTTTCTTCCTTAAAATCATTATAGTAGGTCACTGTATTTGTTTTTTTTACATAATATATGTCGTTATGGTTATAAGAAATCTGAGACAAAAAAAAATAGTAAATAGAAAAGTTATCTTTTGGTTTATTCTCCTTTGTATAGGAGTGTATTTTTTGATTAAAATCGTGAGCTGAATCACAGAAAGAGTTACCCAAAGTTCTCCAGAGACTATGTATACTTTGTGAGCAACACTTACCTTTCCTGGTAAGATCATCGCAGACAATAACTTCCCCAACTACACTCACTCACTTACTACTAAAGAATGAAAATTGATTGGGCTTAAGAGCGCCAGTATCAATCTCAATGCTTATGTAGGACAAAAAATAGAGCTTGTAGGTAGAGTCAAAAAATATTTTAAAGTGACGCCTGTTTTGGAGGTAGACACCCTCAAAATTCCTAGTCAAGGGCTTATTATCACTGCAAATAGATATTTCTTCGTCAAAGATCTTATGTATCTAGATTTTTCTTCACAGCCACAACTAAGCGCCGCAAAATCTTGAAATGATGTTCAAATATGGTTTAACGAGGATGCTGTTGTAAATATTGAACGTTTCGTATGTAGCAAAATTCTCAAGACTCATGATTGTACGTATCTGATCACTGATTATATCAAAAATAATAAAGATAACTTTGAATCTTATCGAGCATATACGTTTTATAAGCACGGAACTGGATTTTGGGCTACTTTTGATGATAACCTATTTGGTTTCTTATTCAAAAATGTTTCTGATGATATGATTCTAGATATTTCCAATATGTTTAGGATCGTCGACAAAGACTTCATAGTAGAAAATAAATTGAATCTTATCCAATCTAGTTGTCAAAATGACTTTTCACAGCTTCGTAGTATAGACTCAGAATGAACACTTACCTATCATGATCCTTATTCTATAACGCTTGGGCTTCAGGGATTTGATAAAAAAAATAATCCTGCTACGTGCAGAATTACTTTTGATGTATGGAATAATCGAAATGTTACCGATGTACAATATAACTAAATAACTAACAACTAATAGCGAACAACTAACAATTATTGATTTTTTTATTGTTAGTTGTTATATGTTAGTTTATTTTATGTCTAATATCTTAAATTCTTTTCTTTCATTGTTGAGCCTCATCTTTGCTATGTCTCAAGATTTTTTTCATTTTATTGCTAATCCCATAGGTGACTCCAATGATATCTTGATGGAATCTTTTAGTGTTTTGAAATTCTTATCAAAATCCATGCTTGTTTCTCACGTACCAACCACGGTTACTGTATAGATATCACCATCATCCATTTTTACGGTCACAGTAGATCCATAATCTATAATCTTATCTGATTTGGTTTTTTTCTCTTCTTTGATAATCTCTACATCTTCGATCAATGTTTCGATCTCAGAAATTCTCGAATTGATAAAATCCTTATCTTCCAATGCAGATTTATATTCGAAGTTTTCAGAAAGATCTCCCATGGCCTTTGCCTCCCCAAGTCTCTCTAGAACAGCGGGTAATTTAACTTTTTTAAGCTCATTGAGCTCTTGAACTAACTGCTCATATCACTCTTTGGTGAGATAGTTTTTTTTCATCTAAATTTTTAACACAATGTAAAAGATACTATTAGTCGTTGAGAATTTCTTCTTTTGATGAAAGGAATTCTTTGAAATGTTTGAATGCATGATTAACGATGTCTTCTATGTATTTGAATGCTACCTTATTAGTATATAGAAATGTTTTTCCATCAAAAGAGAAGTTAAACGTTCATTCATATTTTTTTTGTTTGGTTTCGGTTATCTTATATTCTATTCTAATCTCTGCTGTGTTCTTCTTGGTGTAGATTTTTTTGAGATAGGAATCCATTTTTACATCGAGGTTCTTTTGTACGATGCCTTTTACGAGTTCTTGTTTTTCTACGGGGACGTCTACAAATTGGTATGAAATTATAGGCTTGTTCTCCATTCTCTCTATGAATATGTGATAAAAGCTTACTTACTGAGGGTTTCTATTCGGAATATATGTAATCAGTCAAAAAATTCAATCGTATTTTCTCTGGGTTTCCGTTGTCTTTCAACTATCCGAGTTTATTGATAAAATCCTTCTTGATATCCATATTTTTTTGTCCTTCTTTGATCATCGCGTAACTTTTTCTAATCAGTTCTCTAATATCTTGGTAATAAATAAGCGTCAATACTTCGTTTAGCGTACACCGTTTGTGGATGCCGATATATCCTTCGGCACGTTCTATTTTGACGAAATCAGGATTTCCTGCATATTCGACCAAAAAATAGGTTACATCTTTGTCCATCTGACCTTTATGGTTTTCTGTATTCCTCAATTGAGTTGTTCCCAGCTGCTGTTTTATTCTCATCTGATTAATAGGTATCCCTGTTTCCTCACTCACTTCCCTGAGTGCCGCCTTGGTTACTTCTTCGCTACCCTGGACTTTCCCTTTGGGAGCTACTCGTTCTATTTTACCACTGAGAGCGTGTCTTTTGATGAGAAGATATCTTGGTTGTCCATCTGAAGCAATATAATAAACAATTCATCAAGCGCTTTGAATAATCGACATACTAAACTACTGAAAAAAACTAAAAATTAATAATTAATTAAGAAAAGTATATATTTACGAATTAATAATCTTGTCTGCAATTGTTCAAAATACCCTTGCAATAGGATTTCCGTCGTATGGACTATTTTTGATATCATTGTCTGTGGTTGTGTATGCTATTTCTATCTCTTTTTTTACTTCTTCTGGACGTTTGAGCTTCTGAATCACGTTATGGATATTTGCTCGAGCTTCTTTTTTTTCTTCTTGTGTTTTTTCTTTTTTGGGTCACGAAGGTCAATTATTTACAAATTTATCTATTTCTTGATCTGCTCATTTCTTTTCTTCACTACTCATTATCCCTGTCTTGAGCTCTAATAACTCGCGTTCAAACTTTGATAACTTAGGCTTTTCAGATGAATTCTTTTTCTCCGACGAATTCAGCTTTTTTTTGGGATCTCCTTCTATATCTTTTTTTTCTATGGTTGCCATGGATGTGGATTATGTATCTAAAGATTGTAATATTTTCTGAAAGATTGCTAGATTTTTCTTATAATTTACTCTGGTTGGGCCTATGATGCAGAGCATACAATCGTAACCTTCAACTGCTATTTTGGTGTATAAGCATGAAATAAGTGTATTTTGATCCTCTATAAATGTATAATAAATCTGATTTTTTTTCAAGATTTTGCTGTCGATAAACTTCACGATTCTCTTTTCTTCGATGAAACGGATGATGCTTCTTGTGGTATGGTATTCGTCCACCATATCGTCTCTGAGAAGATTATTTATTCAGAGATAATAATATTCATCATTTCTCAAGAATCCCACAACGACTCCATCGGCCAAAGCTCCTATGCTTTCTACTAGCTGTTTCAAGCCACTTCTGACCTTGATTACTTCATCTTGTTTTTCTTCTTCTTGTGTGACAAGATAATTTTCTATATAGGTTGTCAATCATTGAACCGTAGGAATTCTCCCCGAACTGTTGTAGGGCTGATAGACCATACCAGCTTTTTCGAGTATATTCAAATACTTTCTCAATGTAGAGGGAGCATATTCTGAGTCTCCGAGCGAATGCAAAAATTTTGACCCGACGGGCTCTCATTTATTGATATAATTATCGATAACTACATCGAGTAGGGCTAAGAGTTTTTGATCGAAATCTATCATTGCTGAAAGTACACTGTCTACGCTATAAAAGCCTATATTTTTGTTACAAATGACTATATAGTTCTGTTATGGATTTTCAAGGAATTTTATTAAAGAAGCGAATCTATTGTGGTATGGCTTAATGCTTCGCTTTTATTTATTTTTTATAAACAAAAAACCTCGTTTTGAGGTTTATACAATATTTTTTGTTTTGATGCTTAAGCTATATTCGCAATCTCTTTTAATTGTCTTATATCATCCTCAATTATCGTTTCCATTTTTTCTTCTTCTGTTTTTCCTTTATTTTCTCTGTTCTTCAATACTCTAATTATTCTGTTGCGTGTTTTTAACTGAACTAAGATTGGGTAAATATTAACCAATAATTGCGCTATTATAAAGTCACCACTTGTAAGATCTTTTGCTACTAATGCCGTCAATATCGCTGATATGCAATGAATGCCTCCTGCCATATATGCTGTTCGAAGTCTGTCTTTTAATGAACTTGTTTTATTATTGACTGAACAGGTAATTCCAAAAGATTTCGTCATATTTCTCCATAAAAGGTTCTTACTGCTAGGATTTGTTGGTAAGATATATTTTTCAAAAAGATCTACACCAGAATATTTAGAAAGTTTTCCCATTTTTTTCTTTTAAAAATGAATATTTAGTCCATAGTGGAGTTGTCTTCTGTTTCCATATTTCCTGTGTTTTGAAGCTGTTTTTGTCGGAGCATTCTGTTGATGGACATCCTAGTAGGGGAGGCATTACAGAACTCATCTGCAGTCAATACGAGGAATCCTTTGATCCCTTGCATGATATAGCTCAGATTAAAATCATTTTCCCATATTTTTTGGTGAATCTTGTGGTCTCCTACCTTTTTTAAACCTTTGGTAGAAATATAATAGAGAATGTCATGGTCTCCTATTTCCATATCTGGATTTTTTTCATATTCCAATTCGTGAATTTGATTGGTATTTTGATGGTCGAGACAAATGAGATATTCTTTCAGTGCATCTATATTTTGAAGAATATTTTTTATTTTGTAATAATGTAAATATTTCAAAAAGTCTTTCACTTCTTGTTTGAGATATCCTGCGATATCTAACGTTTCTATTTCGTCGACAATATTATTGCAAATAATGTCCTTTTTGTTTTCTGTCATATGGAAAGTATCGTCAGGAGAAATAAAACAAAACTATTTGATAATATGGATTTTGACAGTATGTTTGGCTTTTAGATAATTTAATAGATGAATATCGTGAGTGATTAAAAATACCGTATTGCCTGCCTTGTTTGCTTCAATCAGAATGTCTGCTACAACTTGCGTATTTTCTCGGTCAAGGTTTCCTGTCGGTTCATCAGCGATAATAAATTCTGGATCGTGAATGAGTGCTCTTGCTAATGACACCCTCTGTTTTTCTCCTGCACTTAGCAATTTTACTGGAGTCTCCAAAAGATGTTTTAGATTTATTTTTTGTAATATTTGTTTGAGTTTAGATTCAATAACTGTTTCACCGAGCTCATATAAGCGAAGTGGGAAAACTATATTTTCTCTAACACTAAGATCCTCCAAGAGTTGATAATCTTGAAAAATGATTCCCATTCTTTTCCTTAAAATCTGAATATCGTCTGGAGTAAAGGTTGATATATCTTGTCTATTGTAAAACATAGTCTTTTCTGGTGGAGTGATCTTCCCTGTAATAAATTTTACTAATGTTGTCTTCCCTGTTCCAGATTTTCCTGTAAGCACGAAAAACTCATTAGTCTCCAACGAAAAACTCAGCTTGTCAAAAAGTGGTGCTGGATTATCTCGATATCATCGACTCAAATTCTTTACCTCTATTAGTGGGATATTTTTGTCCATGGGTTTTGTTGATATAAAAGTTTTTGTTTTACATAATTAATTATATCCTCAAAAAGTTTAATTTGCAAAAGAAATCCTTCCCCTTTGGCTATTTGGATTGACAAAACTACTAAAAAGTTCTTCGTTGGGCAGAAATCCTGAGTTTTCGATAAAAATCGTTGAAAATGCTAGGAAAATACCTACATTGAGGTCAGAATTTTATTTTTTGTTATATGAAATGCTCGATCTCAAACATGCTTTGTGAGAATTAGAAAAGGTTTCCGATATGGTACAATTAGATAATTTTTTCCAGATATATCTTGGTAAAAAATGACTCCTCAATGAAGAGTTTAAAGTGATGGTTAACTTGGCTCCGGAAGAGAAAAAAGAGAAGGGAGCTAAACTATCTGAAATTAAGACTAAACTAACTGAAGCATATGAAGCCAAAGAGCAAAGCTTTAAAATGGGGCAAATCAATGAACAACTTGAAAAAGATCTTGTGGATATTAGTTTGGATATTTCTGGTGAGCGCGGTTCGTATTCGCTCCTTGCTGAGGTTAGAAGGGACGTAGAAGAAATTTTCAAATCTTTGGGATTTGTCATCGAATATGGGACAGAGATGGTAACAAAATTTGAAAACTTTGAGGCAGTAAACATACCACTTACACATCCTGCAACCGAAATGCATGATACCATCTATCTCAATGAAAAAGACCCTAACGGTGAAAATCTTGTTTTGAGAACTCACACTTCTTCTATGCAAAACTTTTTGATTAAAAAATATGGTGTGCCACTCAAGGTATTAGTTCCTGGAAGAGCATATAGATTTGAAAATATGGACGCTACTCATGATGTAATGTTTTATCAGGTCGAGGGTATGTATATCGCCAAAGATATTAGTATTGCTCATTTTAAAAATATCATCGATAAACTTCTTGAGGCGGTTCTGAAAAAGAAGGTGGAAACAAGAATGAGGCCTGGGTATTTTCCTTTTGTGGAGCCTGGATTTGAGATAGATGCAAGATATGAATATACCGATCAAAAGACGGGAAAGAAAGAAATGTCTAAATGGTTAGAAATTTTACCTGGTGGAATGATTCATCCTGAGGTTCTCAGATTAGCTGGAGTAAATCCTGATGAATGACGGTCCGGATTCGCTTTTGGGTTGTGAATGAGCAGACTCGCTGCTATAAAATATGGTATCAAAGACATTAGATATTTCACCAATGGAGATTTGAGATTTGCGAAAAGTTTTGCGTAATGGAAACTGTTTATAAAAGATATAAAAAATTCCTCATGAGAGGAATTTTTATTTATGAGTATATTTACTTACTTATTTGTTGACTAGCCAATACACTTCTGATTTTCTCTATCAACTTTTGATGTGTATAGGTTAACTTTCTTACTCATGATTCGAGATGATCTAGAATTTCAATTGTTTCTTTGGTATATTTCTCTTTGAATTCTTCTGATCCTTCGTTGAGGTCTCTTACATTATCAAGACGATCCGATAATTTTATTACTAATGCATACGAAGTCATTTTTGTCATTTTATTCTTCAGATATTCTGTCTTGCCAACTTTTGCGATTTCCTCTTCGTCGGAAGTCAATTCATTGACTATGAAAGCTACATTTTCTCAAAATAATTCTGTAATCTCCTGGATAGTCACATTTGTACAATCTTCAACCGTATCATGCAAAAGTGCAACCGTCATTAATAGTTCTAGATTTGTCGATTTTTTGAATTCTTCGACATTTTTTGCCACACTTATAGGATGTCGATAGTAGGGCATATTCGAAACTTTTCTCTTTTGCCCTTTGTGCTTCTCCATAGAGAATTCAAGTGCCTTCTCAAACATACCGGTGAACTTTATCATGGGTTTGATACATTAACTAAATGTTTTAAATATCTATAACCATTTTTTATGAAAAGTCAATCCTTTGTCTTTATATAAAAAATCCCTATTGCTAGGAATTTCTTTATCTGATACTGTATTACTTATTTTTTCTGACTCGCCAATACACTTCTTATTTTATCGATTAGTCTATGATGTGTTGGCGTGAGTTTTCTAACTCCTGATTCGATATGATCTAAAATCGCAAGCGTCTCTTTTTTATATCTCTTTTGGAATTCTTTCGTCATATTACTCATATCTTCTACGTTGTGGAGGCGGTCGGCAAGTTTTATGACTAGACCATATGATGTTAGTCCCCCTGTTTTCTTTTTTAGATATTCTATCTTGCCAACTTTGGCAATTTCATCTTTATCTGATGTTAGCTCATCTACTAAAGAAGCTACTTGATAACCAAACATGTTCGCTATTTTCTTCATGCTGATTCCTGGACAATCTTCTACCGTGTCATGCAACAATGCTGCCGTCATCAAAAGTTCCAGATTTTTTGATTTTTTAAATTCTTCTATGTTTTCTGCCACACTTATAGGATGTCGATAGTAGGGCATATCTGTGCCTTTTCTCTTCTGACCTTTGTGCTTCTTGATAGCAAATTCTAATGCTTTCTCGAACATACCAGTAAATTTAGCCATGATATATCTATGTGACATATGATAAAGATTTTATTATTTTGCTTCTACATTTCCTGCACTTGGATTGGGATCATAAGGGCTCGGACAATCGCCATCGAGATTTGCTTGTGCATTACACAATGTTCCATCCACTCTTTTACACATAGGCGTATCTGTTCCAAGACCTTGTACTTCTCCTCCGGAAATTGCACAATATGCTTCTGCCTCATTTTCATATCCCGTCACTTTCATTCCCCCTACAGGGCAGTCGCCACGTAAGAGCGCTCGTTCTTCGCACTGACGATTGTCCTCAAAAAAACAAACTCCATATTCTCATTTTTTATTGTTTTTGATCTCTAAGGTACCGCCTTTTTCTATACAGTTCACTGAAGCTGGATTGGCTATAGTAGTCTGATTTTCGTTTTTGTGTAATCGATTTGTTTTTTCATTAATCAATCGTAGAACCCCCAATATGATTATCAAGGCTCCGATTATTCGAAGAGTTTTTTTCATGAATAGTATAATAAAATGATAAAGATACTTTACCTGTTCTTTCGTTTTTCTCTGATTCTTTTTGAAATCATTTTTCTATCTCGTTGAGTACTCACAAATTTTTTGAATCCTTCTATGAGCGTGTTGTGCTTTTTGTCTTTGACTAATATGCCACAGTCTTCATCTACGAGTTCAGCTGTAGCTCATTCGCCATAACCGAACACGGGTACACCGAGCAATAATGCTTCCACAGTGCTTATTCCGTAGCTCTCTTTGGTTAGATTGATTAATCATTTTGCTTGGCTGATGATTTTGATCTTTTCATCTATATCGGTAATTCGTCCAATAAAAATGATTGTCGGTCCAGCGATAGACTTGAGATATATTTCGTCGGGACCGTTTCCCATGACGATAAGTGGAATCTTCAATTCATTACACAACCTAATAATTTTATCTGATTCTCTCACAAAGTTTACCAGCCTTCCTACGTAAAGATAATATTCCTGTGGCGTTTCTTGAACTGCTGGAACGAAAAATTTCTCAGGAATGTGTGGGTATTTGATTTGAATATTGTGTATCCCATATAGTTCTTCAGCCACTTTTGCGGTGTATTTGCTATTGGCGTATGCCTTATCAAATTTGGTATGTTTGAGATCTCGTCTTCTTTGTTTTGGAACTATTCGATTGAATAATCTGCCTTTGATACCTACAAGTTTTTCTTTGTATTCATCATAATGTGTCCAGATGTATTGCATAGGAGAATGGAGATAGAGCGTCATCGGAACGCCAGATATTGGAGTTATATTTTTTGCGATGGCGAAGGAAGAAATGAGAATATGGTCAGGCTTTGTTCTTTTAATTTTCCTAGAAAGAATTTTCATTAATGTCGGATAAAAAAACATCAAGTTGCGGTAATCAAAAAGTCGTGAAAGAAGGGGAATTTTGCGTTCTCCACACCAGAGAAACAGTCTATTTATTCGTTTTGGTAGGGCAGTGACTACCTTGAGTGTGTGATATTTGGTTTTGAGTTGTTTGATATCAGAAAAAATAGTGAATACTGTTCAGTGTTCCATGCTTTTTTGTTCGTCGATGAGGTCTCTGAGTACTGCAAGCGCTCATCCTGGCATAATTCGACAATGCACGAATGCAAACTTCATAATGATACTTCGTGATAAAAACTCCCTATGGTCGCGATAAATGCTCGCTACGCTCACGATAAAAGCTATGCGATAAAGATGTATTGTTTTATCGTTCGTCAGGATATTTATCGCCCAAAGGGCTTTTATCAATTTATCGTTTTATTGTTTCGAAGCAAGGAAAATATTTTATTACGATAACTGCTTGAAAAGTACCCGGAAAACTGTATTACTCAATCACTTAAAATCATTTTAAAGAGCTTTTTATCCCACGGGATAAAATCATTCTAAAGAGCTGTTTTATGTTTTGTTTATATATTATGGATAGAGAAGAAAGGGTCTTCATTAAAAAAAATCTTGTTAAACTTATTATTGGACTTATATTGTTAGGGTTTTCGTTTTCGTATATCCAAAATCATCCTGCAGAAAAGTCGTCCATTTTTTCTGGTTTCCAAATACTTTGGCAGAGAGTAGTGGTGTATGTCCACAAAGTAACTAATACCAACTCTGAGGCCTTCCAAAAAAAATATGATTATGAGAAGACATATGATGAACTTATCAATATGGCAGAAACTAAAAAATGTTCAGATCCAGCTATACTTACTGAAATCAATGAAACCTATCTTCAACTCAAAAAAGAGTGAATCAAGACTTTAGATGAGAATCTGCCTGGATATATCCGCAAAGCAAGTGAATATAAGAACATGATAGACAACTGTACTAAATAATTCAGAATGTAGAATTCAAAATTCAGAATGAAATTATACTAAAAAACTCTGTCTCGTCACAGGGTTTTTTTATATTTTTAATTTTTTTAGCAAACCCATCCTAACCTTCCCTTAACAGGGAAGGACAATGGAAAAATATTTTCCATAAAATCCCCCTGTTAAGGGGGATATAGGGGGTTTGTTTATAATTACTATTATCCTAAGAACGGTATTTTGAAGTTTCGGAAATGAACGAGGTCTTTGAGTAATATATAGATTCATAGTGCCATGAGTGCTACAAAGAAAACGAGATTGATATATCATTCTATATTGAAATATTTTTCTGGTTTCAATTTACCTATTCATTGGATAAGTACTCAAAGCAATCTTCCTCCATCCAAGGCTGGAATAGGTAGAACATTGAATATCGCAAGTGCCAATGAGATCATTCCTGCAAATCCAAGATAGAGCTTTCGTCCTCCCGCATTAAATAATGTTTCTCCAAATTTTATTGCTCCTGCTGGTCCGGTCAACCTGCCTAATGATGTCTTTATTCTGCTTTTATTAAATGATATGAGATCACTTCATAAGGTTCCTAGGGCTCAAAATGTAAGTACTGTCTGTGCTTTTACCTCTTTTGCTCCTATCCACATCGCTTTGAAAAATGGGAATTTGATAGGCTTGAGATCGAGTGCTCCTTCATCAAACGTCAGTCAAAGGATACAATTGTCAGCTGGACAATGTGCCTTGGTATTTATTTTTTTGTGGTTTCTTGTGAGTCCTACTGTTATATCCTTACCAATGTTTTCTTTGAGGACAGTGCCGATATTTCGGATGTCTACCGTTTCATTGTTGATAGAAAGTATAGTATCTCATGATATTATTCCCATCTGCTGTGCAAGAAGGCCTGCCGATACTCTTGCCACTTTTGCTGGAGTAGAAACAAGTTCTCCACTAATAAATCCCTGATCTTTTAGAAAGTTTACTGTTGGCATAAGATAACTATTTTGATGAGAAGTTAGTGCATTTTCTGGAAGTACGGAAATAGGTTGAGTTCCCATAGTGAAAATAGCTGTGAAAAGTACTCGTGCAAAAATAAGATTCATACCCACTCCTGCAAGTAATATAAGTATCTTTCTTCATAATTTAGCTTTGATGAAACTGTCCTTTGCATTAAAATCTCCCTCGTCTTTTGGATCTTCCCCTTTCATTCTGATAAATCCTCCTAGAGGAATGAGATTGAGTGTATATTCTGTCCCCGATTTATCTGTTCGAATCCTGCAAACTTTAGGTGGTATACCAATACCAAACTCTAACACTTTGACACCGCCTCTCTTTGCTGTGATAAAATGTCCTATTTCGTGAACGAGTACTAGACCCATAAACATCAAAATTCCCAAAACTACCATCATTTGCGTATATTACTAATTTAAAATTATCCCTATTTGGGGATAGGTGTATAGTATTTATTGTTGATTAGTATTTACGAAATTATATAACCAAAGCAATACTAAATTAGCCTAAAGCTCAAAGCCTAAAGCTCGAAGCCTAAAACCCAAAGCATTATAAAATCCATAATTCATTAATTTATGGTCCTTTATTCTGTGTTTTAGTCATCGCGAGCGAAGCGCGGCGATCTTATATTAAGATTGTTTCATCTCTTCGTTCCTCACAATGACACAAAATTCGTTAATTCATAATTCTTTAATCCGTTAATTTATTGTTATGAAGTTGATTGATGCACACACTCATCTTAATTGAGAAGAACTTTATCCTCAGCGACAAGAGTATCTTTCAAAATTTATCCAAGCTTGATGAGTGTGATTATTAAACTCTTGAGCGAGCGATGCTTATAATAGTAAAGGAATTGAAATTGCAAGAGCTGTTGAAATGTTGAAATGTTGAAATGTTGAAATGTTGAAATGATTAGATACTCAATCAATTGAGCAATTCAACAATGAATCATTGAAACATCTTGTTGTCAAAGCAAGTATTGGATATCATCCGTGATGTTGTGATGATGGCGAGATAACTGAAGAAAATATTCAGCAAAAAATTATCGATTTGAAAAAATTGTATGAAGAAAATAAAGAATATATCGTTGCTATCGGAGAATGTGGTATAGATACCTACTATCCTGGAAGTGAAAACTTCTTATCGCTTCAAAAAAAATTGTTTACTCTCCAATGTGATTTCGCGAAAGAACTTAATTTACCGTTGATGGTGCATATCAGAAAGAATTTTGAGACAGCTTTTGAAATCCTGAAGAATTATCGTGATATGACTATCTATATTCATTGTCGAGGGTTTGGACCTGAGGAAGTTGAAAGGTTGAAACGTTGAAGTGTCGAAATGTGATGGAAACTCTTTATTGGGTTTTGTGGAAATGTGACCTATAAAAATGCGCAGAATCTTAGAGATTCGCTAGTCAAAGTTCCATTAGATCAGCTACTTTTGGAAACAGACGCGCCGCGATTAAGTCCTCAGGTAGTCCGTGGAACGACCAATCATCCTGCAAATGTATGATATATTTATGAGTTTGTCGCTGAGCTTCTTTGAAAGGAGAGAAGTGCTTTAGCAGAGCAGCTAGAAAATAATTTCAGAAAAATCTACAGTCTTTCTAATTAACTCTTATTCTCTATTATATATTGACTTAATATCGTATTTCTTTATAGATATCTTTAGTTTTTATTAAGAAATCTATTCTGCGATGAGACATTCTCGTGGTTTCGACCCCCAAGAGTTTAGAGACGCTGGTCATAAGGAAAAGCGTCATCTGGCGAATGTTCAAAAGATATTAGAAACAGAGCCAAAAATTCTCAAGAACGTTTTGGGAAATCTTTATATATCCAAAAAATTACTAGTTGTTCTATCTACCAAGCCCCAACAAGAGAGGATAGATATATTGGATAAATTTGCCTTGAACGCCACTGTACATACTTCTCCCTATATGAAGAGACATACAGAAAGATATGCTCTCGACCCTGAAATTGATTTAAAAAATTTTTTAAAAGAACTCTCCCTTCTCAAAAAAATCATTGTTGCTAATAGTAATTTCACGACCTCTAAAGCACTATTGGGTAAATACACTCGCGCTCAATTACTAGAAAAATGATTTTGGTTTTTCCCCAAAGCGCCCATGTGATACCATAAAGAAGGACAAACTCTTATTTTGGACCAAGAAATCGTTCCTTCTATCAAGGAATGACTTGAAAAATTCGCTGAATGAAAGATACTTACTCCACGTTGGTTTGGAATGTTTCTAGCTCAGAAACTCAATTGAGGCTTGGGAAATGAACGTGAAAATAATAAATACGTAAAGATGGCACGGAAGATATTCAACGATCCTAGTAGGCTTTGGGTATATGCTGGATACGTATATTTTGATCAATACTGAATTGATTTTCCTATGATAGGAAAACATCCAGCAATCATAGATTTAGCCACGCTTGTTCAGATATTTGAAAGAATAGAAGCTCAGAGAAAAGAAGAGCAAGAAAAGAAAAATTGGGGAAAGAAAGATCAACGAGTAGATGATCAGAAAATAGAGAATCAGCCGACATACGAGAAAAATCTTGCGATGGCAAGGAAGCTTTTGGAAGAAAATCCATCGCAACTACTTGAAGAAATACAACCAGAAGTAATTGAAGCTCCTGTTCAAGAAGAAATAATTGAAGCTCCTAAATATCCCCAAACAAATCAATGATACATAGCGGTGATGAAAGATGCAGCTAGACTTTTTTCCGAGAAAAATTATTCGGAAGCTAAGCTACTTTATCAAGAAGCGCTTGATTTGTTTATAAAATTATTTCCTAGCAAGGGTATAGAAAAGATTAAAGTAACGCTCCATCCATATACTCAGATTAAAATCATAGATGATATGGCAAAAAATAACTTAGTCAAGGAAGATAAAAAAGCTCAGAAGGCTTTGGAAGCTGCGATAAAGAAATCGATGAAAGAAATAAAACAAGAAGAAAAAGAGGGCAAGCCTCTGTCGTGATGAGATGACGATGCTAATCTCAAGCGTTTTATTTAGACGCCAACTCTGAAATAAATTTCTTTATCGACCAATTCTCTCTTGGTTCACCACTTGAGTGCAGAGATCTGTTTCATGATTTCTATCTTTTCTGGTATATTCAAAGCAGGGTCGCCATATGGCACTCTTGTTTGAAAACTAAATGGTCTAGTTGGTTGATTGTTGACCACTATTTTAGAGACTGCCCTAAAAGTATCTCCGTTTACCATATCTATTGCTGAAAATTCTGGTCCAAATTCTTTCTCCAAAAATTCTGCATCAGGAGCACCAACTTTGTGGATAAAGAAGTTTCCTACGTTACCGAAGATGGTTTTGGAAAGATCTAAACTTCCTCCTAATCATTCTTGCTTCAGCTGATCGATATATTGATGGGCTATAATAAGTCCAAGTTTATATTTTCTGGCTTCAGACAAAATACTTTCGATAGATTTAGATACATAGTTTTGAAATTCATCGATATAGAGGAAATATGGTGTTCTTTCTTTGGGATCCAGTCTTGCTCTTTTGAGCGCCGACAGTTTGAGTTGCATGGTAACCATTCTTCCGACTATCTTACTAGGCTCTTCTCATGTAAGACCCTTTGCTAAATTAACTAATATAACTTTCTTTTGATTCATCGCATCGAAGAAGTTGAATGACGATTTCGGTTGTCCTATAATATTTCTAATAAATGTTCCTGTGGTGAAAGGTCAGAATTTTGCTTGAATAAATGGAATGATTTCAGCCTTTTCTCTATCCCCCATTTTTTTATAGGTCTTGTTCCATCGAGCTGCGATGACAGGGTTAGTTACGTTTCTTATTTTACTTTCTGCATATGCATCATCAGTAAAGAGTCTCATGATATCTATAAGTGTTCCTCCTTCTGGTTGTTCCATCAGTAAGAAACATGCATTTCTAAAGTAATCCTGGATACGTGGTCAAAATATTTCTTCTCCATACATAGAGACAAACATCTCCACCAGATCATTGGTTACTACGTCTCTTTCGTCTTCGTTTTCCGTTCCGTCTAAAGGATTGAATGCAATTGGATAATCAGTATTGGAGAGATCAAAATAAATCAGATCATCTATCTTTTCTTTTGGAAAATGTTTCATAACGAACTCTACCAAATCTCCATGTGGATCTATAACACAAAAGCCATTTCCGAGTCTTATATCTTCCAATAATGTTGTAAGCATTAATGTTGATTTACCTGAACCCGTCTGTCCGATGATATAGGTGTGTCTCATTCTATCATCGTTGTTTGTCAGGATTCTAATTTCTTTTTTAATGCCCGCATACGTGTTATATCCTAACATAATTCCTTCTGTCGGTATGTTATCTGGTGCAGGAACAATTTTAAATTTTTGTCGACTGATACGTGGATTTCTATTAAACTTCGCATTGGGGATATGGATAATAGAGGAGAGTTCTTTGATGCTTATAATCGTTTTTCTCTTCCATTCTCTGAGATTGCTAAGCATTCCATGGTCACTTCGAAACAGTCTATTGATGAAATCTTTTGCAAATTCTTGAATATTTTTTGACTTCTTAAACTTAAATGCGTTGAGCCCTATATAACTATACTGGCTAAATCATCTCGCAAGATCTTCGATAATTCTTTCTGGTCTCTTGGGATCTGGCGAAGTAACTAATGCTCTGATTTTGACAGAGAAGATTTCGTCTTCGGTTTTTTTATCTAAGTCGCCTGTTTGTTGTTGAGTAAGATCACTTTTTTTCTCGTCGTCCTTTGGAGCGTCTTTATTTTCACTGTTTGCACTCATAATCCCTTTTCGAATGTCTTTGAGAAGTAGACTTATGAAACCTTTATTTTTTCCGTCTTTGATTTTTTTGGATTCTTTCCTGAGTTCTTTAAGCGCCTTTTCGTCTAGTGGAGAAATTAGTATCTGTAAGCACATTTTTTCATCCGTAAGTACTTTGGAATATGCGGAAAGTAGACTATCCATCGGATCAGCCTCAAAGGTCTCATATGTTTTAATCGGATATGCATTGTCTTTGGTGAGAACAAATTCTCCTCCCGCCATATATTTTCCTGCTTCAAGTAGTTTCGGCTGATCAATAGGATCTACAACCGCACCTATATAAAATGATGAAATAAGTTTTTCCATATTTTCTACATGTTCTTCCGGTATTCCCATGATAAACTTGATTACTTCTTTCTCGATAAACATTTCCATACTGATATAATTGTGTCCGAATTTTTTATGTTTTCGTTTATCTTCTATTACTGCATAGAAATTTTTATATATCTGATTCATGATTTGGATATTCTGTTTCATATCTCTAATGCTATCTCCACCATCTTCTGCTCACTTTGTCGTCACGCTTTTTGGGATTTTGATCTGGAGAAATCTTATCTTTTTGGTCTGAGCTTGTCTGTGTTGTTTTGCTATCGACGAAAATACTGATCTGATCGTAAATGATCCTATCAGTGCCAATCCTCACGCTATAATGATGATAATGAGTAGGTCAGACATGCGTTTTTCTATTGTTAAAACCCCTTCCAGGATTCATAGATAATTATAGCTAATATGCTTGAAAATGCAATTTTGTTGTTTTATTTTGCGCTTAAAATGGCTATTTATTCACCAAAATTATAAAAATGTTATGTGGTATGGTTTGCACCCGGGTGGAAAAATATTTCTAGTTGAGAACAATTTCAAATTACGTATGCTATTAAACAGTTTTTTATGGTTTGAAAATTATTCTATGATACTTTCGTGAAAAGAACTTTCAATTTCGCTTCAACAAGAGCTTATTCAAAAGAGAGCTAAGTTTTTTGGTGATAAAAAAGTTTATGTGGCTATTATTTTCCTTGGTGAAGATTATTCATCTGCTACCTATGTCAAACATAAAAAAACCTACGGAGAGTCTATAGGATTACCAGTAATAATTTTTGGACAAAATCATCAAGCTGAATATGATAGGAATCAGGCTGGAAAATTTGATGATGTCGGTATCTATATCAATCAGAAATATGATAGTGTTTGAAAGGTTATGGAACTTATAAGATATCTCAATCAAGATACTGATTGTGTTGGCATCATGATTCAACTTCCTTTACCCGAATCATTTGTAGAATATAAAACACAGATGTTGGCTGCCATTACTCCCACTAAAGATATCGATGGATTGGGTGGTGTTTTGACTGGATTGTCATCTATAGATCTTATAGATTTTATTCCTGCTACGCCAAAAGCTGTTTTATACGTTCTCGATAATTACCAACTGGGAGACATGAAATGAAAATCTGTCGCTATTTTGTGACAAAGTAATATCGTTTGAAAGCCTCTTATCTTTGAGTGTATCAAAAGATGAGCGACTGTTCATACCTGCAATTCTAAAACTCCTATCCAGCAGACCAAAATGATTACAAAAAACTCAGATTATATTATTTCTTCTACGGGTAAGGTCCATTTGGTCGACGAAACTTTTGTACGTGACGATAAATCCCAGATTATTGTAGATGTTGGGTATGGGCATATTGATGGTAAACCTGTCGGTGATGTAAATATCGAAACTATAAAAGATAAAGTCGCTGCATATACGCCAGTTCCTGGTGGTGTTTGACCGCTTACCATTGCATGTTTGTTTGATAACGTATTCACACTTCAATCATATCAGGATATTTTGAAACCTTACAAACTTTAAAACGAATTCAGAATACAGAGTTCAGAATTCATAAAATAAAATTAATTTATTTTTTTATTTTAGCAAACCCACCCCGACCCTCCCTTGACAGGGCGGGAGCTAAGGAAAAATCAAAAATATTTTCAATATAGCCCCCTGTTAAGGGGGAATGGGGGTTTGAAAAATTAAATAAAATAAAAATAGGTTTTAAAATTGTAAATTTAAAATTTAAAATTCAAAATTATGTTTATTTATGATGTAATTATCATTTGATGAGGAGCGTCGTGATTATTCTGCTCTCTATTTTTGCCGAAAGAAATGAAAAAATGTATCATAGAAAAGACCGATAAACTTGGCTCCAAGGTGCTACTTTCTGGTGGCGAGAGGTGTAATCTTACTAATATTAATTTAGATCCTGAACTTCATTATGTCGGCCAATCTTTAAAATCTCTACCTTCATTATTTCATCAATTCGGACCCGAAGACATGATTCAATATCTAGATACCCACGAAATCGAAACTAAAGTAGAAGATAATGGAAGGGTACTACTTAAGAGCTGAAAAGCTAAACAGCTTGTAGACTTTCTTATTGATGAATCCAAAAGAAATGAAACTGAGATTTTTTTGAACCAAAAAATCAGTGACGTGTGACTAGTGACGAGTGACGAGCATACATTTAAAATAACTACTGATAATAATATATTTTATACTAAAAAGTTAATTATCGCTACCTGAGGGATGACCTACCCGCAATTGGGCGCTAGTCCGTTTGCTTATGAGATTGCTGAGCAACTGTGACTTCCCCTTGCTTCGCCACATGCTGCTTTGTGTGGTATTGAGACCAAAGAAGATTTTTCTTCATTAGCGTGAAATACTGTGCAAGCTAAACTTACTTTATTCGCTGACAACAAGGTTGTATATACGGCTAAATGATCTTTATTGTTTACTCATCAAGGACTCAGTGGGCCCATGATCTTCGATGCGACACTGTACATGAATCAAGATATTTCGAAATATAGTATTCAGTGTGATTTTGATCTCGATGGTACGAGCAAAAAAGTTAGTGAAAAATTTAAACTTAGTCTTTGAGATACTCTTCGTGATATATTTATTACTTGATTGAGACCGCCTACTGAGGCTAAAATTTCTGCATGATGAATCTTGCTCAAAGAACTTGACTCGTCTTTCCAATCAAAAAAAATTCCCTGACTGTATTTCGTCGGAGAATCAATTGATATTACGGGAAAGACATGAGGATATAATTTACAGCGAGCACGAACCAGTGCCTATATCTGCGCTCAATCAATTATGAATTAACAATTACGAATAGTTCGACTATTTTTTCAAAAAATATTTTCTTAGAATCAAGAAGGTAATATATGCTATACCCATACACAAAATAATGAAGATCGGATATGCGATTTTCCAGTTTTCTGGTCCTGTCATCATACTTCGTTCTGACATTCCTCCAATTCCTGCTATGACGGTTAGTGGCATAAAGATAGAATTGATAAAGGTCAATCTTGTCACACTTTTATTACTTTTTATCCCTAGAAACGTGTTGTATGCACTCATAAGTGAGTCATTTTTTTCTGTAAGTACGTTTATGGTTCTGATGATTTTTGCGAGTTTTGTTTTGAGGTCGTTGAAATAAGTCGTAAGATGTTTTTTGTGAAATTGATTTACGTGGTCTATGAGGTCGTCTATGATTTCTTCCTGTGAAAGAAAGTTGTGTTTGATAAAAATTTTATTTAAATCTTCATTTATTAGATCATCAATTACATCTTCGCCTTTGTCGGCTATATTTGTCTGAATGTCGAGTAATTTCTGTGAAGAAACAGCGAGTGATTTCATCGTTTTATCATAGAAGCTATCAATAATCCTGTAGAGGATATAGTAGGGAGATGACTTGTACACGACTGTTTTCGAATTCTGAAATCACTTCATTTCATTTGTGCTTTCAGTTTCTCAAATCGCCGGTATAATTCTCTCATCCACCCCGACTTTTTTGGGCTGGTGGTCGAACTTATATGATCCATCAATTTTTTCCGCTTCTTTGGATAAGTCTTCAAATACTTTATTAAAACTTTCTGATTCAACTCCTATGGTAGTCACGATAAGGTTTTCTCCTATGATAACATCTAGCTCGTTGAAAAGATATTTTGAACCTTCTGCTACATATTTGGTAAAGGTAAGTGCCAAGAAAAAATGATTACTGCTCGTATCAATTTTTGATTGCGCGTTGACTCCCAAGACATCGTTCACGATCATTTCGTGAAAATCGTACTCTTTAGCGAGCTTGTCGATAGTTTTTTTGTCAGGGCTTTGTATAAATATCCATTGTGTTTTCCCTATTTGTAATGCTTTTTGCATATGAACTGTTGAAATGACTAAATGTTGAAATGTTGAAATATGTCTTAATTATACTTAGAATGTGTGTTTTGTGCAAAAAATAATAGCTTTTGGGGATTATTATAGACCATTTTTTCCAAAAAGTTACATAGATATATGTATGTCTAAGTTCTAAAATCTAATTTCTAAGATCTATTCGATAACTCATGGTTTGCATAGATATATAAAAAATAAAAACTGTAAATACCAAAATAGGTATTTTTGTTTTTTACTTATAAAAATAACTTTCTCTGACCTTATATTTTGATTTGTCTTGCTTCTCGGGGTATACTTATAACGACGAAACGACAAATGCTTCGCGATAAAAAGATAAAAGCTCCTTTCACTCGCGATAAAAAACCCATTAATACAATTTATCATTTCATCATTTTATCAATTTATCATTAGTTATGGAAAACTTCAATGCCAAGCTCTCAAGCGAATCAGTTCGTAATGTAAACAACCTCATCCAAAAGATCGAAGGGGTATGTAAAGATATCGAAGAGGGTATTGCCAAATGTTTTGAACTTACTGGAGATTCCGTTGCTCAATATAGTGTAACTACTGCCAACAAAGTGGAATCAGAATTTGTAAATGTTGTTATTGATAATATAACCAAGATTAAACTTCATCTCGCAGATCTTAAAAAAGCGTTAAGCCAAAAGGTAATTGCTGATATGGGATGAATCGATAGTATTGTTAAATCTCTTCAGACAACATCTCAAACCCTACAGACATTCTTGCTTTCAAACAACTTTTTCAATAATACATTTCAAATGCCAGTAATGGAAATTCAATCAGCTATCGATCAAATCTTCGAAGAAGTATCTATGGTTGAATATGCACATTAAAACGTTGAAAGATTGAAAAATTGAAATATTGAAAAATTAATTCTTCCATTTCTCAGCATTTCCATCTTTCCATATTAAATTGTAAGCGGTCTTTATAAAATATATGTGTACAGAAAAATCCCGCGGTATATCCGTGAGGATTTTTTGTATTATTTTTAATGGGTGAGATCATAATTTGTATATCCTTCTTTTCTAAGCTGAATGTACGCTGGCCATATCTTTTTATAAATATTCTCTCTTTTTTCTGATTCTTTTTCTCGTTCTACTTCTTCATCATACATTTTTAGAAGATCATCTTTGCCTAATCAACAGACATCAACTGCTTTATTTATTTCATTTCGAAACGTTTCTATTGTTTGTTTTAGATATTTTTCAGAGCATTTAGTCCTATTCTCTCCTGATATATGCTCTCCGTATATGAACGTAGTGGGATCCATTTTTGAAAGAAGTGATAATAATAATTTCCTTTTTATCGCCTGTTCTATGGTAAAATCAAAGTTGTTAAGACAATTTATGAAATTTATATCATTTTCACGACCCTTAAATAGTTCTTCCACTAGATTGATTGATATGTGATTCAAATTCTCAAAGTCTATTCAGCCCTTTTCTACGATTTCTAGTAAATCATTTTTGTGTGCGTCTAGTTTTTTGTCTAATACGTCGATGTTTTCCTTTCCCAGGTCTTCATCTGTATTTTTTATAATCTTAGAATCTTTCATTTATAAAATTATCAATAAAAATATTTCTTACTTTTGACTCCAAACGACCTTTTGCTCACCATTTATCTCTTTGAACTCTTTAGCTTTGACTTTGATCTTGTCGCCGATGTTGTAATATTTTTTTCGTTCTACTCCTGCTGGAGCGACGATAAAGTTTTTATGTAGGAGTCATTCTACACCTTTTACGGTGACAAACATTCCATAATTGTACGTGAGTTTGATATATCCATCATATTCTTGGCCAAGTTTGATGTCTTTGATAGTAAATGTTCAATCACTAGCTCCTACTTGAGGACGTACGGGTGGGATACTTGTCTTCCCTGCGCTTACTGCTCATGTACTTGCTACAGAAGCTTTGGCTATTTCTGCTGCCTTTTCTACTGCTGCTCAGTTTTCTTTTTCTAATTTACCAATATTTGGACAAAATTTGAGATGATTTTGTACTTCTTTTTTGATACCTGCTTGTTCATAAATATCATTGAGCTGTTTATATGCATTTTCTTTGGATCCTACCCATATCATAAGTGGACCGTTATTTTCTATCTGGATAGTTTGATGTTGATAAATATCTACATGTATAAGTATTTCTTTTTGTCCGTCCAAAGTTATTTTACCACCTGTTTGATACTTGATAGTCGCTTGGTCTTCTAGGCCTTTTGGTTTGGTATACCAAATTGCTTTGTGTGCATAATATTCTGTATCGAATATGATCGCATCAGGTTCTATGCCATCTACAGCAAATTCTGTAAAGTATGGAATATGTTGTTCTACAAAAAGATCATGTAAATTTTCTGTCTCCGCTTCACTGATACCAAGTGCTTCAAGTTTTGCCTTTTCCATTACCTTTTCTTGTGCAGAAAATGTTTTGTTGGATCGAGCAGTCATGAGTTTTTCGAGCTGATGTTTTTCCATGGCATATCTTTGTCTTGATTGTTTTCTAATCTTATCGATTAACTCAAGCGATCATTCTGGTGTCGTGATTGGTACCGTCTTCATACTGAATGGATCAGATGAAATACCGTCAATCATGAGTCTTGTATAGGCCGTGAATTTCGGTAGCGAAATAAGATCGTTGACGCTTGCCATGTTTTTAAACTGTCCGGTGATGATGTCAGCATCATCTTTTCCAAGCGTAAATGCTATCGTAGTACCCACATTTCCAAAGATAGCGTCGATAGTATCTTTGTCCAATTGCGACGTATATTGATTTGCTACAATAAGTGACAATTTATATTTTCTTGCTTCCGAGAGTATGGTTGCAAAAGATTTTGAGGCGAAGTTTTGAAACTCATCGATATAGAGATAGAAATCCCTTCTCTGATGCATAGGAATATCAGCTCTAGACATTGCATCAATCTGGAATTTCGTTACCAGAAGCGATCCAATCATATTGGCGTTATCTTCTCCGATTCTTCCTTTGCTGAGATTTATCAAAATTATTTTTCCTTCATCCATAGCTTTTCTAAGGTTGAGTTTTGTCCTTGGTTGTCCAAAAATATTTCTTACGAGTTTAGATGAAAGAAATTGTCCGACTTTGTTTGTGATAGGAGAAATGGCTTCATCTCTCTGCTTATCATTCCATTTATTAAACTCTGTTGTCCAGAATTTTGACACTACAGGATCTTTTACGCATGAAATTACTTCTTCACGAAAATTTTTGTCTGTAAGTACTCTAAGAATATGCATAAGTGTTGCATTGGGATAATCTACGAGTGATATAACTACATTTCTGAGGATGTATTCCAATCTTGGTCATCGACTTTCTCCGTAGATTTTGTAGAACGTAGAAACAACTCCTGATGCTACAAGATTTTTCTCTTCTTCGGTATTGGCTTGCAATAGATTAAATCCGATAGGAAAATCTGAATCTGCTACGTCAAACAAAATAATATCATTGATTCTATTGGTCGGAATATGCTCGAGAACGGTATCTACCAATTCACCGTGCGGATCGAGCAATGCTAATCCATTTCCAGCAGTCATATCACTTTTGATAAGATTTGCCATAAAGGTAGACTTACCTGTACCGGTCTTACCTACGATATACATATGTCTAAATTTATCTTCTTTTCTGATTCCAAACAATATTTTTTCTCCTCTGTAATCTGTATTTCCCAAAATTGTAAGATCTTTCTGGCTACTGTTTTTCTGTGTCGGTAAATTTGTCGGATAAGGAAGTTTTCTATAGAGGGTATAATCCAGTCCTTTATTGAAGTTTTCCATAGTCGGAATGTGGAAGAAATTCTGTGCTTGGGAGTGAGCCATACCGTGATATTTTTCAGATGTCTTGATTTTGATCTTTCCATTGGAAACAAAGGGTGCAAACGCTGCGACGATATTTTTTTTGAGCGATTCTCTTGTATACGAGTCTTTTGTTATGATTTTATAACTAAATGAACCAAATATTTCTGGCTTAATCTCCTCTTTCTTTTCTATTGGCGTTCCATCCTCATTTTTCTTTTTTGGTTCTCGTATTCGTTTGAAAACACTATTCATATATTGAAGAAAATTCTTTTTGAGTTTGAAGGTATAGCTGAAATAGATATCGAGTCTAGAGTTCGCGTCTACAAGATTATAAAGTGAGAATATTCCACTCATGGGATCCATATAGGTCCCTCATCTCGTAAATTCATCCTTACTCAACAAAGATCCCTCTTTGGAAAAAAGAAGCCAATCTCTGCTTTGCGGTATGGTTATAGGATTTTTGAGTTCAATAAGATCTGATGTAGGATAACTTGCATAGAAAGTATTTTCAAAATAGCTTTTGAAATCTTTGGGTACGCCTACATATAATTTAATATCAGAAGCATTTCCGCTAATCAGGAAAATTATTTTCTTCTTTTTGAGGCTTATAATATTTTTGCTCACGGTGTCTCGATGATTGACGCCACGATCGTTATCTTTGAAAGGCTTGATATGAAAAAAAACATAATTTGCCGAATGACTTATAGGTGTTGTACCTATGGGTTGTGTCACTACTTCGCTATTTGTTTTTCTCTCTCCTACTCAAGCAAGCATTTTGCCAAGTTTTTCTGCGTGTTTTAACATTTTGTTTGGAAATAAGCTAAAGTCTCAAAGGAAATACAGTTGAAACTAATCACCGACTGTTTTCGAAATCCATAATCACTTCATTTCATTCGTGCTTCTGGCTTCTCAAATCGCCGGTATAATTCTCGCATCCAATCCGCTTTTGGCGGAATTGGCGGTCGAAATAATGTTACCTTAATATTATATATATTTTAGGTTAAAAAGCAAGGATTTATGGCCTCATTTTTGCCGTTGTATTATTTTTGAGTTTCTCTATATCTTGGATAGTTTTATTCTTTGTTGTTTTGCCGTGTATTTGTATAGTTTCGACCGTTTTTTTGGCTTTGATAAAGTGTGTATTTTGGCCGAAAATTCCAGCAAAAAGAAAGCAAAAGCAGGAGATTTGCTCATATTTGGCAATCAATACTTTTTGGCATTGGGAGAAACTTTGGCATTTGCTGAACAATATCAACATTTAACCACAACACAGGCTGAACTTGTCTATAAAGAATTTTTATCTCCTCCAGCATTGAAACTCTTTCATTGGATGGTAGAAACTTATTATACGACCTACAAATCCGTAGTAAGACTTTTTTTCGCTGATGATATTGAAAAATTACTAGAACGTGAAGGAAAACTTAAACATTGAAAAACTGAATCTAAATTTGAAATTTGAAATTTGAAATTTAAAATTTGAAAGGAGTGACAGACGTTAATAGTTTTCCCAGATCTACGAACTATGTTTAATACTACTGATGAGGCTTTTCGTGAAGATTTGCATATCGCATTCTTGTCGGCGACACAGACACAAAATCAGAAGGATGTGCATCGACGAGAGATCAAAAAGTGAATAAAATCAGTAATTATTTGTACTTATGCTGAGATATTCCAAGATTTTCATGATTTGAAAAAAATAATCTTCATTGATCCTCATAAGCGGTATTATGCTAATCAACAGGATCCGAGGTATAAAGTAGGGGATGTAATAGAGGAAATGAAGAAGCTGCACTGATCCGCTTTAGAAATCATAAACATTTAAACTTCGTTTAAATTTTATGTTTCTGCAGACGGCCAGCATAATCTCGACATCATAAAAAACCTTATTTCATTCCAGTTTTTTTATTGTGTCTCGCTATATATGGGGCTGAAGTGGAAATTGTGGGAGTATAAAAAACCTCTGACTAGCAGAGGATAGGTTTTCCGGAAATGTTCCAAGATTATTATCTTATTATAAGTAGAATACCTACTACTACGACAATCATTCCGATAACCTTTGTGAGGGTAATCGTTGGCTGTCCCATGATTAAAAATCCTAGTACTAATGCTAATATCGGCATACTGGCCGCTATAATACTTACATACAATCCGGTTTGGTTTGTGGTAAGAAGTTTGCTATAAAAATACATACCCAATCCATTTACTAATCCTATCAAAATAGCTATTCCTACATGTTTTATTGGGAGATATAATTTTTGTTGTCCCAAAACGCTAAAGAATAATGGCAGAACCGTGCATATCATGACCCAGATTGTAGAGGAGGCAGTATTTGGACTTCCTGATTTACTTACCAATATTGGCCATACAGCAAAGCATATAGCAGCAACAATACAATAGATAAAATTTTCCATAATCTTTTATTTTATACCTTATATGTACTTAATTTCTATAAAATGTCAACTATATTTATCTGTTTCTAACTTTTCGTAAGAGGAGAAGTGATTACTAAGCCTCTTGATTTGAAAAAAATACTATTACTGAGTATAATAAGACTGTAATACTTCAAGGGCGTAAAGGTGCAAAGGCAACAATGGTGCAAAGGAAAAAAACAATCCCTTGCCCCTTTCAATCCTTTCTTGCCTTTCATTCCTTTGTTTGTATGTAGTTAAATCGTAGTTATGTAGTAGTCTTTTAGTTTTTTAGTCAATCCGTCATGTCAGTCAGTAGATTTCATTCTAGACGAAAAGTATATTTCCAAGTATTACTGGTGGTATTAGGCTTATCGTTAGTTGCTTTCGGCTATCTCAAAGTCGATATGTTTCTGATGAATCAGAAAATAGCTGACAAACGTGTAGTTCTTGAGGATCAGACTAAGCAATTGGAATCGTACAAATTACTTACGGGGTACAATAAGCTACAAGCCGTAAAGATTCTTGAAGAAAAACAAATAACTATTCCATGGTCAGACCACATCACCAAAGTAATTAAGATGTTGGAAGATCTCAAACAAGTAGATACGAGTACGACAGATACTATCATCCTTTCTGACTTCAATGTTAGTATGGATAAAATTACCCTCAAGGGGCAGGTTTCCAACCTATTGCTCTTGTATTATTCTAGTGCATCCAAGTGAGTCGATTCACTTATCGATAGATTCTCTAGTTTAGATTTTGTCAAAAATATCCGTATCCAAACCTATGATAGAGTAGGTGATAATAACTATTATGAATTCGTTTTAGAAGCTAACGTTATCAACGATGCAGGAACAGGCAGCACAACAAAATAGTCAGATTATCGATAGATTGCTCGGTGAGCAACAGCAAAAAAAATCTGCTGAAATCGATACATTTGCAGAAGATAGCCAAGTATTGATTACGACATCTAGAGTCGTGAGTATCAGATATAGAATTTATTTTATAATTCTTTTATTGGTTCTCATAATTTTTGGCAACAATGTTCTTTTGCCTGCTTGGGACAATTATCAGTCGACCAAAATAGATGTGAGTGATGTTAATCTTCAGATTTCTAGCTTCCAAACCAAGAAATTGCAGTCTGATGCCGATCAGAAGTTGATTCAAAAAATTGAAACTCAACAATCAAATATCATCTCATGTCTCAATACGAGACAAAATTGTAACGCAATAGACCCTGCTTTGAGAACTAACTTTTCATTTGCGAGATCCTATATTCAGCTCAACAACTTAACCGATCCCAAAATGTTCGTCAATGAGAAAATCTTACTCGCAAACATCAATGAATATCTTCTTAGAGATCCAGCTACCAAAGCCAAAAATGGATTGATCAATAAAATAGCAATTGGAGAACCAAAACAATTTTTCTGAAACTTGTTCTACGTTCCGCTCCAACTCAACATCACTTTTGATACCAAGGACGCCTTACTTTCTTTCATCGACAATGTAGAGAAGAGAGTGCTTGCCGACCAAGATTATCGTGTCTTATATAAAATCGACAAAGTAAACTATGATATAGCAAATTATGCAACTCAACAGAAAGTTGATATAGACTTAAATGCTTATTATTATACTGATTAACAGTTCTTGTCATTGCGAGGAATGCAATGACGAAGCAATCTAAAATAAATAAACTGAGATTGCTTTACTGCGTTCGCAATGACCAAATAAAAAAATCCGCAATGTACAATTCGCAATCAAATAATCAATGAATTTAGTTTATATTACTTTATATGACTGAAAAACAACAAAACAACGAAAGTGAGTATAAAGCTGGTCCGATCGATAGTATGATCGTATCTACTTTACAATCCATGGACAGAGGAAGCTTCTGAGCCAAGGATAAAATTTTGTTTTTCAAAGAATTAGCATATTTGCTCAAGTGAGGAGTTTCGCTTTTTGCTGCAATACAACTTATCTGAGATAGCTCTGAAAATTATGCAGTCAAAGAGATTGCGAGAAATATTTCCGCATTTCTTCATAGAGGTAAAAGTCTTTCGTATGCGCTTAATAGACTCCCAGATTATTTTGATGTCGGAGATTATTCACTCATCAAAACATGAGAGATGTCGTGAGAACTTCCTATGATTCTCCAATCGCTTGCTACAGAATACGTCTACGTCAAAGATATGAAAAATAAATATGTTGGCGCATTAATCTATCCCGCTATTCTTATCGTAGTAGCTATTGTCGCCGTGTTCGCTTTGTTCCTATTGGTTCTACCAAATATCTTTTCCATCGCAGAGAGCTTTCAAAATCTTCAGTTGCCATGGATTACTAGAGCATTACAGGCGATTTCTGTATTCTTCCAAACACAATGGAAAACCATTCTTGGAACGGTTGCTGGACTGAGTTTGATAGGATGAATATTCTTCTCTACGGACTTCGGTAAGAAAAGTTGGTTCAATATTTTGCTCAATATCCCTATGGTCGGTAAGATGACCAAATATTTCTATATTGTGAAATTTTGCAGATATATGAAGCTCATGATGAATGCTGGTTTGAGTTATATTCAAACCTTTCAACTTCTGAGAGATATTCTCCATATACCGGCATACAATGATATGATTGAACGTATTTTGTTATCACTAAATAAATGAGAGAGTATTTATAGCGCTTTGCAATATGAAACAGAGTTCATCCCTTCCGATGTTGCCGTAATGATCAAGGTCGGTGAAGAATCTGCGAATCTCTCCAATTCTTTGGATAATGTTCTCCAAATGTATGAAGAAGATCTTAACACTATTATCATGCGTTCGTCTAAGGTTATTGAGCCGATCATGCTTATCTTCGTTGGATGAATCGTTGTGGTTATCGCCCTTGGAATCTTTGGATTGATTCTCCAGATTATGGAAGGAGCGGGGATGTAAATTCAATTACGAATTACCAATTACGAATTACAAATAAAAAAACTGTCTTTTAGTGAGACAGTTTTTAGTTTATCTGAATTGTTCTTTAGTGACAAATTGCTCAGGTGGTACTAGATACTTGTGTTGTTGAAGTTGTAGTTGTAGTTGTATGAATGGTATTTCATAATGTAATACCTCCCATCCGAAAGAGCATAATCACTGCCATCGCTCCCATGGCGATATTTTCTATAAGATTTATAATGCTCATGGGTAGGGGGAATTTCGTTCCCATACACACGCAATCCACATCTTTTTTCGCTTTGAGTGCATAAAAAATTCAAATTCCTGTAATTCCTACGATCAATACCGTTACAATATTTATCGTCAATCGATAATGCATTTGTGTATCTCGAAGATAAGCGATCCCTAATCCTATTTCCAAAAAAGGAAAGAGATACCCATAAGGCGTCCACTTCTTGGCTACGATATCGTATTGCATAAATGTTTTGACGAATCCTTCCAGATCTAGAAGCTTAAGTACACCAAAGAGAATGAACCATATCCCCATAACGTCATTCATAGCAATCATACCTATTCGTTGTCATAAAATCACCTGATGTATGGCAGTATAGATGAAAACCGCCAGCATCGCTAGATAAAATGGGATAAACATTTTATGTTTTCCTTTTTTTTCGTTCATAGTACTACATAAAGATAAAATTTATTTCCTCGTAGAGACATCTCGTACTCTTACAAGCTCTTTTACAAAACTATCGATTTCTTTCTTGTTCTTTGACAAAAGTTTCTTTGCTCAGCAACATTTGATATGGCTCTCGAGAAGTTTGTTGTTTGCGCTTTTGAGCAAGCCTATCGATGCATTGATTTGTTGAGCAATATCGGCACAATAAATGCCTTCTTCGAGCATTTTTTCAACCTTTTTCATCGTTCCTGTCGCTTTTTTTATAGAAAGAAGAATCTCATCTTTGTTCTCTAATTGCATGGATATAGTTTAATGATTAAAACTTGAATTATACCTATGATTGCCTATACTGATAGTAGTACCGATTGTTTTAGAAATCTTAAACTTCCACACTTCGTTTGAACTTTAAGCATCTAAAATCATCGGTATAGATTCGACATTATGAAAACCTAAAACGATTTTCATTGTGTCTCATCTAAAAGTTAATAATTTATATCCCTCAGGGTATTGGTTGTTAACTTTTTATTTATTTTATTTTTTTGCGAGTGTATTATTTCTCGCATTTACAACAACATGTACACTTTCATTCACAAGTACATTTTTCTCATTTGCAACATTTGCATTCGCAGTCGCATGAACCGCATTTGCAGGTTTTCTTTGTTCCGCAAGAACAGTTACTTTTTGCCTTCTTTTCCATTGTTTTCGAGATAATTTGATAAAAGATTTGTTGAAACGGTAACCATAGGTATAGGTATAGTATACTCAAAAAAATTTAGAATGCAAATGATTTTTAATTCAGAATTCAGAATGCAGAATGTAGAATTTCATTGGAGAATTTGACAAAATCACGGCATTGGAATATACTTAATTGTTTACTCTTTCTTGGAATATGAAGTTAACCGAAGCTAAAGAAAAGATGAGTAAGAAATTAAATATTGTCATTATGTGATTTGGAGAACTATGACAATGATTTTATGATATTTTAAAAGAGACAAATTCTAATGTTTACGTTGTCTCTGTTTCTGGGAAAAATAGTCAGCAATACAAAAATGCCTGAATAACTCCTTATAATCGATATGAGTGATTTCCTATATCGTATGATGATATCGATGCCGTACTTTTGTGTTGCCGTTCCGATCAGTTGGAATTGATAAAGACACTTATTCCTGAAGAAGTCCTTCCAAAGGTTGTGGATAAATTTATTTCGTTCCAAAATTGATTTGGACTGAAAGATGAATTGGTAAAAATATTCGGCAAAAGCGTTCCTAGGTGTATTCCTTATCTTTCTTTCAAAAACTATAATGGAAAAAAAATACAACTTACTTTTGCTAGAACCTCGCCATTAAAATGAACCGAGCGTCAGAATATTTATGACGTTATGAGTACTATGAACGATTATACTAGTAAAAAATTTGGCAAATACCTTTTTGAGGGTGTTGATAGTATTGTTTTACAAAGAGAGTGAGAATTTAAAGCAATCATCAATACGGTATTAAATTCTTTGTGTGTCATTTATAAGTCTGATGTTAAAACTGCTCTAAAGTCTTTTAAAAATGAGTTTGGCCAAGATGCAATAAGCACGTGGTCCAAAGAAATCAGTGATATAGAAAATGTAAGATATAAAAATAGTCCGTTTGAAATTAATGCATGAGAAGCAGAGTATCGCATACTTCACACGGCGGAGAAATTCGCAAAGGAGAAACCTAGTACGTATCAGCAATATTACGTCAATTCTCAGGTAAGATGAACTGTTTTATCTGAAGATCATTATCTTTTATGATATTTAGTCGAAAAGGCTGAAGAAAAGCATATTAATGCACCCATAAGCAATGAAATTTGGCATAGAATGAAAAATATCGAAAGAACAATAAATCAAAATATTCAGAAGAATTAAATATATAGTATCGATTGGGGCTGTTGTACTTTGGCGACGGTTTTTTTGCCACATAGGAATTTGAATAATTCCTATTCAGCTACGCTGGATATAGTTTTCCAATCGAATCATTCATTCGTTTTGGGAACTATATATCATTCAATCAAAAATAGAAGATATTTTTGAAGGATGATATGAAAACATCGGAAAAATCTTCTGGGGTTTTTCTCGATTTATTTTATTGAAAGCTTGGAAGTAATCCATACATATAGATTAATATTTATTTTTTCGTTCCCATGAAGAAGGGTTTTACACTTATAGAGATGGTTATCGTGCTTCTAGTAGTTGGAATCTTGATGGCGGCAACTATGAGATTCGGATCCAATCGTATTGTAGATCTCAGAGCACAATCTCTCAAAGAACAATTCATCGGTTACTACAATGAGCTCTATAGTCAAAATATGACTTCAAGTTTTCGTGATGGGAAAAAATATCAGCAATTGACTATGACCTTTGAGACTGATATGTGATATCAAGTAGATTGAGGTGAAAAAAAACTTTCTCCATTTACTTTCAGCGGACTTATGCTTGATAGCGGAGAGGTGTGATCTGTCCAAATTGTATTTACTCCGTATGTGCTTTGATGCCCATTGGTTTCTGACGGAAATACTGGTAATGTATTTACCTTTCAGATGTATGTAGCTGAGAATGCCAAACAATATTGTTTTGAAATTAAGTCCGAAACGTGTAAACTCATTGAACAACGTTGCGATATTTAGACGATTATAAATACTATATGTACAAGAAATCCTGATTTACCTTTATAGAAGTGATAATTGCTATTACTGTTTTTGCTATTGGGGTGCTTGCTGTCTTGCGTTTGATTACTCAGAATCTTGTAACTTTAGATATTACTCAGATGCGTACTAGCGCTACTTTTCTTGCTAAAGAAGGAATCGAACTCGTCTATAATATGAGAGATTCAAATATTGCTAAGTGATTACCGTGGGATTGTGTCTTATACACCGATCTAAAAGATGTCGTTATAGATGATACTAATAAAGAAGATGTTTCTGTAAGCGCTTGTGTCTGGAATTTTGCTTCATGAGACGATAAAGTCTTGCAGATTTCATTTGATTCTGGCGTTTACACCTATTCTCTCCCTGTGGATATGGGAAAAGACTTTTCTGAATTGTGGAATTCGAACAGATTGTATTATACTACATGAGTTATTTGAGAACATGAAATATTTCGATATTCATCGCTTCCTGTAGAAGGAAAAGATCCGACGTTTTTTTCTAGATATATTTTGTTTACTGGTGTGCGTGAATGAGATAAAATATTGCCACGTGATAGTATTCTAAAGGTAGAATCACATGTTCTCTATAATAAAGGCTCAAAGACAGGTGAAGTTGTCCTTGAAAGTTTTATTGGTAACCATTAAATTACGAATTACGAATTAACGAATTACGGGTTACAAATTTAAAATTCAAAATTTAAAATTTAAAATCATCTGACGTATGAAACGCAAAAAGGGGTTTACATTATTGGAGCTCATAATCGTGATGGCTATTCTCGGTATCCTTTTTGTATTGCTTCTCAGAACCTATAATCGAATTGCAACTATGGTGTTTCGTACACAACAAGAAAAGGAAGTTGCTCAAGAAATTCTTCAAATTTCACAAATTATCCAAAATTATTCTGATACATACACCATTGATTATCCAAAATATTTGACAATGAATTTGGCAAACAACAAGTGAATTACTGATGTTTTGTATCTTAGCTGACAAGATGGACAAATAAGCTTCTTTACTAGTGGTACTTGTGTGGAGCCTGTCAATGAATTTGTCCTTACTGGTGCATGATCTGGATGTTCACTATATATGGGGTCTGGCGATAAAATCATAGAACTTATCAATTCCAAAAAAATAGCAATCAGTAAAGTGATATTCAAAATCATTCCTTTTGCTTCTCAGGAACAATATCTAGATTCAAATTTTACCTGACTATGCGCTGAGGGGGATTATCTTCATTGTTTCAACACTCCTGGATTTCGAATGATATTTAAAGCGTACAGTGCCAACTATGGGAAACAGTGGTCAACTCATGTTACTATTCCGTTCCAGCAGTTCTTCTAGCTCCCGGTGGTCGCGATAAAAGCTCGCTGACGCTCGCGATAAAAGCTTCGCGACGAACACTACGTGATAAAATATTTATCAATTTATCGACCGAAGGTCTTTTATCATTTTATCTATTGTTTATCAACCTTTATATGAAAAAGAAGTCAGGCAATATCAGTATATTAGTTATCTTCGTCTTGTTAGCATCATCGCTACTTGGAATTTTGTCGATGAATTTTGTTCAACAAATGATACAGCAGTCTGCAGTCGTAAACTCCTACTATAAAACATATTATCTTTCCAAGGCATGATTAGAGCTCGGACTTGCTCAGATTAAGCATCGTGGGATTGGATTTAACTATACCGTAAATACAGGGGATCAAATTGTTCTCGATAACTTCTTATGCGGACCAAATTGTAGTTTGTCCGCGAGTATCTCTGGTACTGCCTCCTTACTTTCCAAAAAGTTTTGGCAGGGTAGTGGTTGCTCTTCTCCTTATATACTTAGTGGTGGCGAATCATTGATTGTGCCCCTCTTTAGAGATAATTATATCTGAGATGTAGTTGGAACGTTCACTCGTCCTATCTCCGGTGAAAATCTTGCTGCGATACTTAAATATGGTACAATAGATTTCATTCCTACATGAATTCCATGAAAATTGATATTCGGACTGCTTATCCTTTCCGGCCAAGAACTCCATGAAAACTGAACATATTTTCAACCAGGGACAATGAACGGGGATGGTCTAACCTCCTTTATAAAAACATTTGAAAAATATTATTTACCATTGGATCCTACTATCGCTAATTACTATACCAACTCTGATTTCCCTCATTTCATATATCTTCTTATTTCCAATAATGATAGCTATGAACAATTGTTTTGTTTGGATTTAGGGAAAGATATTCTTCCTACAGATACCTTCTTTATCCAAAGTCAGGCATCATATGGTAATCAAAAGGTTGCTCTAGATGCCTCATATGCACAACCTATTCCTGGCTTCTTATTTAATACCTATAGTTCTTACACAGATAAATAATCTATTAAATAAAATAAAAAACTCCGCATTGGCAGAGTTTTTTCCCCGTTTATATAAGTCCTAATTATTTGCTTGGTAATTATAACTTTCCCATCAAGTCTTCCATCTTTCCTGCTTGTTCCTTCTTTGTTTTCTGTGATAATTCATCCTTATCGATAGTTTGTCTTACAGCATCCCATCTTTTGAGTCTCATCTCTCTTTCTTGATCGATAGTATTTTTTTCGTTTTCGTCTTCAGCTTTGAGGGCATGGAGATTCATCTGTTCTTCGATGTAGATTTCGTACAGTCTAAGGATTTGGAATGATCGCAACTCAGATACTGTCTTGACTACGCTTTGATCTCAGCTTTTGACTGCTATGTAGAGTTCTTTTTCTTTTTTGTTCTCTTCTTTTTTGAGTTCGTAATCACTACTAAATGACCCAATAACTAACTGTTCCAACATATCTCGGTCGAAGTCGTTTTTGAGCTCTTCAGGAGTTTCGTAGGGAAGTGGTTCAAACTTTGAAAGATATTCAGTATACCAAATCTGATCCTTGACGTCTCCTTGGACAGGACCAAACAATGTCTCGTATTTTTCTACGATCTGTTTTTTTTCGGGTTTCTCTCTAAGCTCTTCAATAAATGCTTGAAAGTCGAATAGCATTTTCTTTGAATAAATAGTAAAAAAAGTCTTAACTTGTTGGTAGTTTACACATATAAATTGATAATTCAATATGAAATTTATCGGATTCTTAGCTAGATGGAATCGAAATAATACATTAATATATCAAGAGATAGTTTTAAGATTTAAGGACGTCGTTATTCAATGCCCAGATTAGATTGCTCACTTGATTGTATTCCATGTGTTCAAAGCTGGTCTTCATACCGTTAAGACTCTTTCCTTGATCCTCATTTATTAGCTCAGCTACTTTATTGATGTCTTTTACTTCTTCGATTAGTCTTTGATGCGTTCTAGCATTTTTTGCTCAACCAATCCGTTTAGCTAATTTTGATGTATCTGTTATGTCGATTAATTTCACAAAATTTACTAATCCTCAAGTGTGTTTTTCTAATCCCTCAATCAAGTCTCTCAGATTTTCAATAGCCTCCCTTCCCTCATAAATTTTTTCCATCACGCCTATTTTTTGGACTATTTGTATAAACTTTTCCATTGTTCAAGGAACCATCTCTGTCTCAATAATTAATTCTTCTACTCCATGTCCTCATCTCAATTCTCTTCTTATTTTGCTTTTATTTTCTTCCAGTGTTTTTTTGTTTTCCTTCTCTTCTTCTTCTGCGGCCTTTACCTTGATTACATTTTCTCCTACTTCTCGGAAGGTTTTTTTACAATGCCCCAATTCTAATTTCTCAAATTTCATAACATCTGGTAACTCATTACCTTTGTACCAAAAAAATCATTTAAATGTATCATATTCTGTACAAAAGAAATGTAGCGTTTTGTGTAGTTCTTCTTTGCTGATTTCAAGAAATGTTTTTTCAAGAATTGCTTTTATTTCTTTCGATACCTTAATTTTATTTTTTTTGTCCTCAACACCATTTTTGATTTGTTCAAACATGTCTGCAGGTGATACAAGAGGATGTGATAATTCTAATTTGTCCATTTTTTTAATAAAAAAAATAAAATTACTAGTAATGTAGTAATTTTACTTATAATGTCAACACTAACTTACTTCATATATCCATTTAGGAACTCTTTCCAATCCATCGCTTTTTTGCCTTCAGGTTTGAGTTGGATATCTATTATAGCCGGGTTTAACTCTTTGTCCTGAAACAACGGAACTTCATCATTACTATTATAAAGAGGCTCACTAAGCTTCAAATGCTCTATGATAACTCTTTTGCCATCAAGCATAAAATAGATTTTGGGTCGAAGAGCGTAGGCGCGGTATTTATTATATACCGTCTCGAGAGTATCGGATCGTGGATTAATCAGTCAGGATTCTTTTTCTATCTTTCCGCAGTAGCTTGCTTTGCTTTCTTGCTGAGGTACTTCTCCGAGGAGTTTCTTTCCGTATTTTCGTAGAGTGTTGTTCAAAAACTTCGGCCCGATTTTCATCATTTCATGAATTAATTCTTTTGTTGTCCGTTGAAATGGTATGGTGAATCTGAGAATATCTATCATGTCTCCTGTATCCAATGTCGCATCCATTTTCATAATAGTAATTCATGTTTCCTTATCATTATTCAATAGCGTAGATTGGATGGGCGAAGCGCCGCGATATTTAGGGAGTAATGAGCCATGAACGTTGATTGCTGCAATCTTTGGGATATCCAAAATCGCTTGTGGGATAATTTTTCCGTAAGCAATAACAACTAATAAATCTGGATTTTTTTCTTTCAATCGCTCTGCAAATTCACGTCCTTCTTCTGACTTTTCGGGATTTAATTTTTCCGGTGTGGCGATAAATACTGATGATTCATTTTGACAACTTCAGATGATTGCATGTATATCATTAAATATCTCTTGAAACTCTGTCATCCCTGCAGCCTCGTTGAAATGTCCATGTTGAGTAAATTCTTTGATTTGGGCATATGGTATATGTTCGGAAAAATATTTCTTACTCATTTCAAGATTGATATATGGATCATCATCTGAAAGATAAATAATGTGTTTATCGTGGTAGTGTTTGAGTGCTACAAAGTCTAGTTCTTGCTTGATAAATTCTTTTAGTTCTGGAGCTATCTCCAAAGCTTTTTGATGTCATGGTGAATCGTTTCCCATTGACGCAGGAGCAACATTGATGATGGCTTTTATTTTTTTCTTGTATTGTGTTACTACGTGATTTGCCAATAGACATCATAAACTATGTCCTACAATAATTGAGTTTTCATCTAACTGATCCACATATTGTTTGACTGCGGCTAGTTGTTCCTGTAAATTAGGATGTTTGGCATTTGGCAAATCTGGACTGAAAACGATATGTCCTTGTTTTTCCAAAGTATCTTTGAGCCATCCAAATCGATTTTCTCTTCCATGTCATCGTCGTCAGTGTAGTATGAGGATTTTTGTTTTTTTTATGATAAATCCTCCATCCGCATCGGCGGATACCTCCTCCTTTATCAAGGAGGCCTTTAGTATTTTTTTTGCTTCTTGTTTGATGACACATTCACACATTTCCATTCATCTGCCAGCAGGTTTATCGCACTGAGTAACTACTCCCGCTATTTCAAATCTTTTATCATTGGCCAAATGTTTGAGAAAGGGAACTCCTATCGGGGCAGAAGAAAAGAAAACTACACGATAGTGTTCAGGATCGTAATTTTTGGTTCTACTCGCCGTACAATGGAGCACTCTATCAGTAGCATAAAAGATTCCAGGCCAGAATCCGTATCTTTTGAGTGCAGAAATACTGTATTTGCTACAATGTGGTTCGTGTGCGCATATTCTGCCTTTTAACCAAAATGACGGCAATCACTTATCTGGTGAGAGCGTATATTGATATATCTTTATGATTCGAATAGCTGGTTTAGCTAGGACCCTATTGAGTTTTTTGAAGAATTCCATCGTTTTTTTGCATAATTGGCTAATTACTTATTGGTAAATGTAATATGTATATTCTTGGTTGAAAATTCAAGCTGAAATGATACTATTGTTTGGCTAAAATCCAAAATTTAATTAGATTCTTTAGTATGCTTCAAAATGTATTTTTATTTACTGGACAGGAGACCTATCTCCTAGATAAAGAGCTCCAAAGACGAAAGGAGAATTTTCTCCAGAAATTTTGACCAGATAGTATATTCCATTTTACTTTAGATAATTTAGATATTGGTCTCATCAAACAGGCCATTTATAGCAGTGGACTTTTTACCACAAAAAAACTCATTATCATCAACTGATTGCCATTGGATGCTACCACCAATATCGGAGAAGAAGATGCGGGACAATTACAAGTATTTGTTGATGCTTTGATAAAGGCAGAAGGCAAGATCCCTGATGATTCATTGTTGGTTTTTGTCAGCTCTACGCCAGACAAAAGATTAAGGCTCTTTAAATTTCTTGAAAAGAATGCGGGCATCAAAGAATTTAGTCAACTCAAAAACAATGATATAGAAGAATTCGTGAAAAAAGAGCTAAGTGAATGTATCATAGACCATGCGACGATTCAGTATCTTATCACCAAAGTTGGATCAGATTTATATCGTATTTGGTTTGAGTGTGACAAACTCAAAACACGAAGTGCAATCAAACAACAAAAGAAAATAGATGAGGCGATGATTGATATGATTGTTTATGGCCATGTAGAGACAGACTCATTTCTTTTGCTTAAAACCATCTTTACTGACAAGAAAAAAGCCATCCAAGTTTTGGAAAAAATACAAAATAATGGAAAGGAACGAAATCAATTTGCCGGAATGCTTTACCGAGCCATGAAATTCTATCTCTTTATGATGGACCTGGACGCAAGTGGTATCACAAATAGTAAGGATATTGCCTCGTTTCTCAAAATGAATCCTCGGCAAGTCAAAAATGAGCATGCAAGAATCTGAGTATTGAAAGCCAATAAAGACAATATAGAAAAATTTTATAGTGGATTGATACGTCTTGATACTGATATTAAATCATGAAAAGTCCCAGATACGTATTTTTGGCTGGGAATTAAAAAATTAATTAACGAATTAACTTAAAGAGGATGATAAATGATAGATGATAGATGATAAATTTTACTTGTGGATAGATTGATGAAGAAAGTAATAGTGATAGCAGTTTTTATGTTGTTGGGTATCTGAACGGTCAGTGCAGATTTATCGGATTGATTATTTTGTTCGATAAGAAAAGATGAGGTGACTATTTCACTCAAACAAACTACTGGATACTATAAGTGCAAGGATACAATAGTATCTTTGGAACATCTCATGGTTGAAACCGCAAAGGATCTGATGAAAGTTCAGACGTATCTCAATAGGGGTCGTGATGTGGAATATCGAAAAACTATTAAGACTCAAAAACAAGATTTAATCAAAAAATTGCAAACATCCAAAGCAACTATTGTCACCAATATGAAAACGTTTGAATCAAGTCTTCTTCAAAAATCCGTACAGTATTTCATCATCAGGGTAACTCCATATAAAATCAATCTTCAAAAATCTCTTGTGAAAATACAGATACTTACCTTGAGTGGTTTCGCTACACCATCACTTAGTTCTTATGCTATACTTCTCAAAGCCCAGGTAGCTGTTCTAGATTCATTCAGCAAGATTACTACCACACAGGAGCTTGCTGATTTACTTGCAAAATATGTTTATCTCAAAAAAGAAATAGAATGAAAATCTGAATAATCACCTCAGGGAATGAAACACTAACCCTATTCAAATTCCTCTCTACGTATGATCATGATTATGTCGTGTATTATGATTTTTTTCATTGGCCGTATGGTGATAAAACTTTTGATCAAGCCTTGGCTTGTGTAGAAAAGGGGATTGACTATCTAACTAAACAAAATGTTGATTATATTATTGTCCCGCCGACATATGAACTTTTCTTAATTCAGAATTCAGAATCAAAAATTCAGAATTGAAAGATACTTCCTTTGTTTAAAAATTATTTGCTTGAATACGGTTTCAAATATTCGTTGATTGGTAAGCTTGGTCTTTTGTGAGACTTTGCTGATGTAGAGGTAGCCCAAACATTGATAAAGAAAATGGAAAAATGATATACACTTGCTAGCAATCAAAAAACCATAAAGAAATTTCATTTTCCTTTTGTTTATCGAGTTAAAGAAACCCCACTTTGGAAGTACTATTTGACTAGTCTTTCATATTCTAGTATCCTTATCAACAAAATTATAAAATTTGATTTGAGATATTTTAAAGATGCGATGGTTGATACTGTTATTCCTTTAAATTACGGATATTTTCATTATCAAACTACGATTTCTAAATTTTTAAATTTCAAAAAGATCCGTTTTCATAATCTTGAAAAATTGAAAGCTGTGTTTACTTCATTACAACTTAAAGAATCAAAAAAATACTCTGTAAAAATAGCTTATACATGAAATAACGAGCTTTTACGCAGAGAAAAGAGATTGATGTGGTTATTACAAAGAGGCAAGAATATCGAAATAGACTGGGAAAAAATTTAATTCTTATTTTTTAGATGGATACTTTACAGCAACTAAGAAAAAAGATTGATCAAATAGACAGCCAGATCATTGATCTCCTCGCACAAAGATGCAGTGTTGTAGAGGATATGAAATCATACAAGAAGGATCTCCAACTTTCTTATTTGGATGAAGCGAGATGGAATGAGGTTCTTCAATCCAATATTGTCCAGGGCAAGAAGAAATGATTATCTGAAAAATTTGTCACTGATATACGAGAAAGAATACATCAAGAGTCCTTAAAAATTCAACAATCAAAAAACTCTGCCTAGGCAGAGTTTTTATCTTGAGTGAGAAATTTATTTCTTGATCTTTACTGCTGCTCGTCCAACTAATTTCTTAGCTTTCTTAACAACCTTCTTAGCTTTTTTAGCCTTCTTAACCTTCTTTTTTGCTACCTTCTTAACTTTCTTAACTTTTTTAACCTTCTTCTTAGCTACTTTTTTAGCTTTTTTAGGAGCCTTTTTTTTAGCAACTTTCTTAACTGCTTTTTTAGCTACTTTCTTTTTAGCTACTTTTTTAACAGCTTTTTTAACTACCTTCTTGACTGCCTTTTTAACAGCCTTTTTTTTAGCAACTTTTTTTGCCATTTGTGAGTAATAATAAGAGAATAAAAAGAGATATTGCATTAGATATATGCTATTTGTTTATAAATGCAAGAGAAAATGCATAATGAATTAGGAATTAGAAATTAGAAATTAGTAATGAAATGTTAGGTTAGAAGCCAGATTTCTTTTGTCTCATTTTTCTCATAAAAATTTTTTACACAAAAAACAAAAAAATATTTATCTTTCTATGTATATGTGTTACAAAAAGTATTTGCATATAAATAAATTTGTTTTTTTCCATTGTTTTAAGAAGCAAATTTTGTATCATCGGTATACTATCCGCGATGGTGGGTAACTATTTTAACAATTCTCAAAAAAACATGTTTGGTAAAATTATTAGCTTGATAGCTGGAGATTACAATCAAAAACAACTCAATAAACTTCGACCTTTGGTCAAACAGATAAATGACTATTCGACTCAGTTTGATGCACTTTCTGACGATCAGATAAAAGCAAAAACTCAAGAATTCAAAGATAGACTTGTCAAATGAGAAACTTTGGACGCTATCTTACCTGAGGCATTTGCTGCTGTCAAGCAAGCATGCAAAAGAATGGTTGGCTCTGAAGTTGAGGTAAAGGGTGAAATGTTGACGTGGAACATGGTTCCTTATGATGTTCAATTACTTGGAGGAATTATTCTTCACAAATGAATTATCGCAGAGATGAAAACTGGAGAAGGAAAGACTTTAGTCGCCGTTATGCCCGTGTATCTAAATGCATTAACAGGTAAGTGAGTACATGTAGTCACCGTCAATGATTATCTTGCATCTCGTGATGCCCAATGGATGTGACATGTATATTCTCGATTATGACTGACTTGTGGATGCGTGACAAAAACTATTCCTCTTCACAAAAGAAGAGAAGAATATGGTAAGGATATTACCTATATAGAAAATTCAGAACTTGGATTTGACTTTCTGAGAGATAACTTAGTAAAATCTATGAAAGAAAGATCACTTGTCTGGAGGCCGCTCAATTATGCTATCGTAGATGAAATAGACAGTATCTTGATAGATGAGGCGAGAACTCCGCTCATTATCTCTGAACCAAATGCTGAAGCTACAGAAAAATATTTATACTATGCACAAATTGCCAAAAGCTTAACACCATGTACTGCTAAGAAAAAAGTATCCAAATGATTACTTCAGGAATTGCTTACTGACGCTAAATGAGGAAAAGACCAAGAAGAAGATGGAGATTATTATATCGATGAAAAGACTAAATCAGCTTCATTGAGCTGAAGAGGTATTGCAAGATTGGAAGAGGTTCTCAAAGTGGAAAATCTTTATAAAGATCTTGGATACGAAGAAATTCATCATATTGAAAATGCAGTTCGTGCGCAAGCGGTGTATGAAAAAGATAAAGAATATATCGTCAAAGATAACGAAGTCCTTATCGTTGATGAGCATACTGGTCGTACTATGCCAGGAAGAAGATTTTCTGAATGATTACATCAAGCGATAGAAGCCAAAGAAGGCGTAAAAATCCAAAAAGAATCAAAAACTCTCGCCACCATCACCTATCAAAATTTCTTCAAACAATATAAAAAGCTTGGAGGTATGACAGGTACGGCTTTGACTGAAGGGGAGGAATTTGAAAAGATTTATGAACTTTCTGTCCTTGAGATTCCTACAAATAAACCAACTATTAGAGTGGATAGGAATGATAAAGTCTACTACAATGAATCTATTAAATGGAAGTTCGTCAAACAACATATTCAATTTGCTCATGATATCGGACAACCTATTCTTATCGGTACTGCAAATATTGCCACATCTGAATATGTATCTAGAATATTAGAAAAAGATGCCATCACTCATTATGTTTTGAATGCGAAGTTCCATGAACAAGAGGCACATATTGTTTCTCAAGCAGGAAAATATAAGAGCGTAGTAGTTGCTACTAATATGGCTGGTAGAGGAACGGATATCAAACTTGAACAAGGCCTCAATGATAAACTCGCTGATAATTATGCTAAGCGGATAAAGAAACAAACACTTACTGAAAAAAAGTGATTGTCTATCGATATTTATTCATGAATCGAATTTGAGCTTACTGCAGATGGTATGAAACGTGAACTTGGTATAAGCGATGAGCTTATTAGACAGGCAGAAAAAGATTGGATTACTCATGATGGCATCATGATAAGAACCAAATTCAATCGTGGTAGAAAGTTAAATACTGAAATATTCGTTGAGCTCCTTTGTAAGCCAGCTGATACATCTCCCGTGGAAACTCTTCATCAAGATTTCCATTACGGACTATTTATTCTCGGTACGGAAAAGCATGAGTCAAGAAGAATCGATAATCAGTTAAGAGGACGTGCTGGTAGGCAAGGTGATCCTGGAGTTTCTGTTTTCTTTGTGGCACTTGATGACTTGATTATGCGTAAAATGTGATGAGAAAGGATTCAGTGAGTTGCTTCAATGCTTCTTTGAAAAAAAGATCTTGAGAATCTTGAACTTAATCAAAAACAATTCACTAGCTCTATTGTAAGATCGCAAAAACAAATGGAAGGTCGACATTTCGGTATCAGAAAGCATCTCTTTGACTATGATAGTGTCATCAATAAACAAAGACAAGCGATTTATAAAAAGAGAGATGATATCCTCAATAGTGAAACTGATGTAGAACTGAGAAAATATCTTGTAGAACAAATCAAACTTGAAATTGAAGAAAATATGAGTGATATCATTCGTCAACAAATAGCCAATGCCAATGTGTTGGGTCAATCTCCCGCCCAATTTCTCCGTGTAATAGATAAAGAATTCTCTCTCAAACTTGAGCACAAACAATCTAAAGCTTTTGAAGAGATGTCCTTTGAAAAACTTCAATCTGAACTTTCGCTCTTTATGCTCGATCAACTCAAAGCAAAATTTGCTATGATGGATGTTGATAGACTCTATCAAATATTCAAAGACGTCTATTTGTATCACTTAGATACCTTACGAGTTAGACATCTTGATGATATGGAATACCTCAGGGACAAAGTTGGTCTTATGTGATATGCACAACTCGATCCTTTGATTGTGTATAAGTCAGAAGCTTTCGAAAAATTTCAAATATTATTATATAGGCTTAAATTTGATGTAACAGCATATATTGCTGGTATAGATTTCGCTATGGTACAACAACAGGATCAAGCACAACAGGTGATTATGGCTGGTTCACAGAGCGAAGCTGAATATCTTAAGATGTTAGAGAAAGTAAGTGCTGAAGTAAAAGATATTAAGTTCGAAAATCCTAAAACCCCAGAAAAAATGGTCTATGAAAATAGTGAAGGCTTCGAAGTCTTTGAAGTCGATGATAAAAATCAACCGAAGTGAACACCAGATGTTTTCGATGAACCCGTAATTCCACAGCCAGGAGCTAAAGCAAGGCCGAACGATCCATGTCCTTGTGGTTCCGGCAAGAAATATAAAAAATGTTGCTGAGCTAAATAAATATTTCAATTATAAAAATGGCTATGGGACTTTCATAGTCATTTTTATTATATATTTTTTTAAATTTATTCTTTATTTTTTTCTACTGAATAGTCTTTGAAATAGATAGTCATAGGATTTCCATTTTTTTCGTCTTCCTTAGCTTTTTCTATATCTGCTATTTCTTTTTCTAAGTTCTCATTTGGTTCTTCTTCGCTATTTTTCTTAAGTACCTTGATACCATAATCATAATTATCTCTATAAAGTCAGAATTTAAAATATACATCGTCTGTCCATTTATTTTCTCCGCCTATGAGATCTGATGCTAGTTTTCAATGATATTTTTTAGTATTTTTTCAATTTATATTCATTACTACGTTTTTTCCATTTATTTTTATTTTGAGATATCCATCGTCTGTATCAGAAAATTTAAATTGATATTCCATATTTATTCGTTTACCTATAAACTTTTTTATGGGAACTTTAGCTATCGTTGTATTTCATGTATTTCCTTTTATATCTCAACCTGTATTAATCATGAATTGCAATTTATTTCTGTTAAGCTTTTGTGCTAAGAAAGGGTTCTGTGATGCTCATTTAACATCTGTCATTTGTTTCCGTTGCCCTATTACCAATCTATTTGCCAACAAAGGAAATCCTTCTGGAATCATAAATGAAAACTTGCAAATGTATTCTTGTCATAATTTTAATGTGTTTTTGTTTTGGATTTCTGTTCTTTCTACAGCTTTTTTGTTTCCCAAATCTGTTAATTCTTTATTTTTATCTTCATCAGTATATATTTGTTTATTATTTACCTGTAAAAAATCTCAAGTTTGTATTGTTATTTTGAAAATATTGTTTTTATCTATTTCTGTTTTCCCAGGCTCCATTTTATCGAATTGTCGTGTTTCATTTCCTACTAGCATTTCTGGTTTTGGTCCTCATTTTTCTCATCTTATATTTTTTTCTTTATATTCGATGATATCTGCTTGTAATTTCTGGTTTCTATCTTGTATTAGGTTTTTCATTTCCTCTTTTTTTACATTTTCTAAAATCTCTCCCGTTTTATCGGAAGACGCTCATCCTAATCATGAGGTTGGAATTAATGTTCCCATATTTTAAATAATTATATAAAACTTTCAGCTATCAAACTTTTTTCTGTATTTTTTTTGTTTTAGGTTTCTCTTTTTCTTTTCCTACGGTCTCTTTTATCTCTATCATATCTTTTTCTCTGTGTCCTATTCTAAAGACACCAAAATCTGCCATCAAGGTATTATATAATTCATATTCTTTATAAAAAATTAGCCCTTCTAAACGTTCGCACAAGTCCTCAGCGTTTCGTTTATTTTCATCCAATATCTTTTGGGTTTCGGGCGAAATATCTTTTAGATTAAGATAAAGGTTGTGAGCGGCTGCTATTATTTCATTTGCTTGTTCTGCCTCTTTAAATTTTTCTATTTCTTTGGCAAAGTCTCCTGCGTTCATATAGCTTTCCGTTTCAAAATCTTCTGGTTTTACATCTCGTCAAAAGAACTCACTATCAGGATCTAATCCCATTTCTCTAAACATATCTGCTTCGCTTTTAATTTCTTCTTCCTCTTTTTTCACTCCATTTTCAGAGTCTTCAATATCTTTTATATTGTCCTTGTACATTTTTCGTAAATTTCCTACATCTAGGCCTCCGTTTGTCATAACTTTTTAATTATATTTTTCTAAAAAATTTTTAACTTGCTGGAGTGGCTTCTGTCGGTGTTGTTTCTGTTGGTGTTGGTTCTACTGGTACATCTGGAAGCTTAGTTTCATCGGTGCTCATACCAAGTCTTGCCTCCATTTCTGCGTCTACGAATTCTCTTTTCCTTCCATATTTCTTACCTGAATATTCTTTGAGGATGGCTACTATTTTTTTATTCTGATAATCTTTGGTGTAGATAGTGTTCATACTAAATGCACGAGTAGTAGCATTATCAATATTCAATTTCACATATGCTTTATAGTTTGCTATACCCACAATATCTTCTGTCGAAAGTACTGGAGCATATTCTTTTTCGAGAAACTCTGCATCGGGTGCACCGACTTTAAATGATTGCATTGTACCCACGTTACCAAATACTGCTGCTTTTACATCATTTTTTCCACCACCGACATCACCAAGTCCCTTTGGAGGATCAAGCTGTGCGATATATTGGTGGGCCATGATAAGTGATAGTCTATACTTTCTAGCTTCTGATAAGATATCTGCGAATGTTCCTGATACGAAGTTTTGAAACTCATCCACATAGAGGAAGAAATCCTTTCTGTCTTCTTCTTTCTGTCTTGCTCTCGCCATCGCTGCCGTGTATATCTTAGACACAATGATCATACCTAGAAGATTAGCATTAGACTCTCCTATCTTACCTTTGCTGAGATTGATGATAAGAATCTTCTTATTGTCCATAATATCTTCAAACTTAAACGCTGATTTTGTTTGTCCGATAATATTTCTGATCAATCTATTGGTATTGAATGATACGAACTTTGCTGAGAAGTATGGGATGATTTCCTGCTTTTCTTTGTCTCCCATCGCATTAAATGTTTTTTCCCATCGATTTTTTACGGTAGGATTGGTTACCTTCTTTACCTTATATTCTCTATATCCTTCGTCGGTGAAGAGTCTTACAATATCAAGAAGGGTAGGCCTATCTTCGAAGTCTTCGAGTAGAGTTAGTGATCAGTATTTAAAATATTCTTGAAGTCTTGGACCAAAAATTTCTGGACCAAACATCTTGATAAATATTTCTGTAGCATCGTTTACAACTCTATCTGCCTCATCCAAAATATTAATTTCATACAGATTCAGCCCCATCGGTCTTTCTTCATCTCATGCATCGAAATACACAATATCCTTTGCTCTTTCTTTTGGTATGTAAGCAAGCATATCTTCTGCAAGATCTCCATGCGGATCTATTAGGCAGAGTCCATCTCCATTCCATACGTCTTGTCTCGCTATCGTTTGCAAGAAGACTGATTTTCAGGTACCTGATTTTCCGATACAATAATGATGCCTCATCCTATCATCTCTTTTCATATAGACTGGTGAAAGGGTATTTCTGTAAATATTTGTTCATAGTAAGATGGCATCTTTAAATAATTTGTATCCGTATCATTTTTTATTTATCGTTGTTTTGACTAGTTTTTTTCCATCTTTTTCTATAACGTTTTTCCCCTGTAATTGTTCTTGAGTGAACTTTTCTACTGGCTCGAACACGTCTTCATTATACGTTGTTGCGGCTACTGCTCGATGCTTTTGATAATCAGCTAGTATGACACCAAGTTGTCCTCATTTGTAACTTTCTGCCAAAACTCCTCACATAATATATCCGTTAAACTCTTTTGGTATAGGAAGATTTTCTGGTGCAGGAAGTACCTTGTATTGCATCCATGAAATAATCGGTGAACGGTTATACGTAGCATCAGGGAAATGGAAGAGTGATGTAAGTTCGTTTACTCAGAGCACGTTTTTTGCAAAGAAAAATCTAGTAATATAATTGTTTGCGGCGATTTTTCGAAGTGGTTTAAATAATCGCCCAAATGCATCTGTTTTGCCTTGTGGTTCTATAAGTTCGTTTCCATATTCATCTCCATAGATTGTGAGAGAACTGACTATCTGATCTAGATTTGATTCTAAATTTGCTTTGTCGTCAGAACTTGTTATGACCAAAAGTCCTGTATTGAAAAATGGTAGTGCTGACTCTTCTCCCATCGCATTGAGATAATCTTCTTTGGCTTTGACCATACGTACCATAGTGACATTTTCTTCTTCTTTCTTTGAACTCAAAAGCTTCTGGCTCGGTCCACTAATAAGAAACCCAATGAGTTTCCGTGGCATGATAAAGTATGTTCGCCATGCATTATTCGATCAGCGAATTGGTAGATTTTTATAAAGTCTATCTACTGCTTTTTGCGATTTTGCATTGAATCGATCGCCCATTGGCTTAATAGGCATTACTATACTTAAGGTGTCGTATCTAGATATTTTTCCTATAGCATCGATGATGTTGTTCATCGGATCATCAGGTTGTTGTTTAAATGTTTTGATATTGAAGAGTGGGTTTTTCTTGGGTTCTATGGGTATGATATCACTATATTTTCTTTTGAAGAACACTGGTCTTAGGGTCCTTTCTATTGAACAGTTAGGAAATTGCGCAGAAATTGCTCCTTCCAAAATTTGTTGATATTCTGGATATGTTCATATAATGAAGTTGAGCACTCCATCTTCATAATGATAAATCATTGTTGTTTTCGGCTTATCAAAGAGTTTCATCATAATATTTTCTCTCATACTTAATCCACCAATTTTGTGGAAGTTGTGGAACACCTGTCCCATACGTCAGATCTTTTCCTTCATATCTTTTGCAAGTTCCTTTTCTTGTTCACGATCAAGTTTGCTTTGTCCTCTTGGAAGTAAGACCTTAAGATAAATAATTCTTCTAGAATTGAATACATCATAAAAAAACCTCAACATATTTCTCACGATAATAAGAAACAACATTCCTACGATAAAAATTATGAGTCCATTGAGCGCATATTGTCCGTACTCTGTGGCTGTAGTTTTTCGTGCTGGTGCTGTTGCAGTTGTCGTTGTTGTTGTAGTTGTAGTTTTAACTTGTTGATCCTTTTGGCTAGGCGTTGCAGTGAAGCCTGGTCACTGTGTCTGCTTAGGGGGTGCGTATTTATTATTTCCTAACAAAAAATTTTTTATCTGAGTGATTCCTCACATCATCTCCATACATGTTGTTTTGTCTTTCCCCCATGCCTGGCTTGTTAATTGCGAAATATTCTCCAGCGCTGCTGGATTTTTTATATATACATTTTGAATAAGTTGTTCACATAGACCTAGCTCCATAATTGGGATATTGAAGTGTTAAAATGTTGAAATGCTGAAATGCCCGATACTTCAATTTAACATTTTATCAATTAAGCATTTAAACATTTTAATTATAGCCGAAAACGGTCTTTTTGTATAAAAAAAGCCCCCATTTGGGAACTGTTTTAGGCCATTTTTAGTAAAATGATATATAATAGTAGTTATTTTTGGTCTTTTTTGTAGATTTCTCGCCATAAATAGGCGCAAAATGCCCTAACCATCGAACTGGCGTAAGAGCCGAAGATGATACCGAGGAAGAGTAGCCCATACACTGACCATTTGACTCCGCCGTATTGAATCACATTAAATATAATAGCGAGATAAATAAGCGCGATAGGTACCAAAAGAATAATGAAGATATTAATCGAAAAATTAATAATCAGATTGGTTTGTGTTCATAAATATTTTAAATTTTCTCTGAAATGAGTGAGGGAAAGATTACAGCTTTTAATTACTGCTTCATAAAGTGGTTTTCCTTCTATAACCATAATATATCTTGTATAGATTTTGAGCACATTGATGACTGTCATGACAGCAAATCGGAGAATCATCATAAAAATAGTCAAACTACCGTGTAATCCTCAAGAAACTGCTATTTTCAATAAGACTATCCAATATGCTAATGGTGCTAAAATAAGAGAAACGATGCCATATTCAAACATAGGAAAGAAGTTTTCTCGTCATTTTCTGAGTGCTTTTCTAATACTTTTTTCTTTGCTATTAAGATAATAGATAATCGCCGCTTGTCCTACGGGATAGATAAATGAATAGGCTAAAAATAGCACTATCGATATCCCTATCACTCGATTAATTACATGGTTTTTGCCAATTTCTTGGACGAAAAATTCTGCGATCTTCCCAACATATAGTCCATTCTCATAATTTCTTGCAAAGAGGATGTTTACATTCAAAATAATCAATAAACTCGCAATCAAAGAATGAAAAAAAGACGTTGCCAACGTCAATCTAATGATTTTATGGTCACTTTTCATATAATCAATGGAGTTTTTCACTATCGATTTGAGCATACGCTATATTTACATAAATTTTTTATGTACGCAATAGAATGTTAATCTTGTAAGTTTTGGGCAAATGTATATAGTATATCTACTGCTTTAGAAATCTTTAATTTCTTCATTACATTCGAACTAAAAGTTTCTAAAGTCGTCGATATATAACTTCGACATCATAAAAACTCTCATTTTTTTCGAGTTTTTATTGTACCTCCGATATATTTTCGTTATTTATTTTATTAATATATCTATGAGATTTATCAAAAGACTCATTTTTGTCATTATCCTTCTGGTGGTAGCATTTTTCATCTATCGTTTGATTAACCCTACCGCTGCCAAAGAACTTCTCTATGATCTTAAAACGTTTTCTAATGATAAGATAGGGACTAATTTTTCTCTTACTACCAAGGCCCTTATCGTTTCATGAACGACCTCAACAGATACTATCATAGAGCTTACTTGAAATTTGTCAGGAATAAGCGACGAAGAACTTCTGCTTAATGATATGGACTTTATTGCAACAGGCAATTGAAAAGTCTCTTTATCATGAGCGACTTCAACATGAACGACAACCAAGACCCCATCTTCTAAAGTTGTTGTTACAACTTCTGCAACTCCACCTTTGCCCGAAGCTCCAGTTGTTGTCCCAAAAACCACAGTAGTTCCCAAAAAAATAACTCCATGTCCAGCAATGCCAACCGTCAATTCATGTCCTACCGGCCAAGAAAAATATATTAGCTATAGTTCGTCTGCTTGCGGAACCTATTATGCATGTAGAACAAAAACGGTTACGACATCATCTCCAAAGGGTCTTTCTTCTCAGGACGTCCGTGATTTCAAAGCATTGTTCTGAAACTAATTAACTTAATGATTTTGGATGTTGGATGCTGGATTTTGAATAGTAAATTCCTTCACATTTAAAATCTAAAATTTAAAATCTAAAATTCAAAATCTAAAATTCAAAATTTAAAATTCAAAATTATTTGAAATGGATCTTACACTTAAGGAGTATATACATAGCGACATGAAAGCTCAAGATGTCGTAAAAAATTACATAGAAACAGCAAAAAAACTCAATGCTGACTATTTTTCTTTTGTAAGATTTCATGAGGATTATGTTGTTTCTCATCTCGATGAGTTTGCTTCGAGACCGCTTAAAGCTTCACCTATTGGCATCAAAGATATTATTTTGACAGAAGGATATATTAGTTCTTGTGGATCTAAAATACTTGAAGATTACGTAAGTCCATACAGTGCGACTTGTATTCTGAACTTGGAAAAAAATGGATGACTTATGATAGGGAAAACCAATATGGATGAATTTGCTATGTGATCAACTACGGAAACATCATATTTTGGTAAAACTAAAAGTATCTTCGGAACTGATAGAACTCCATGATGAAGTTCAGGATGATCTGCAAATGCAGTCGCTTCAGGCGCTTGTATGGCTGCATTGTGAACTGATACTTGAGGAAGTATTCGTCAGCCTGCTGCGTGGTGTTGAATCGTTTGAATGAAACCAACGTACGGTATGGTTTCTCGTTATGGTGTGCAATCTATGGCGTCAAGTTTAGATCAAGTTGGGGTTTTGACTAAAACGGTAGATGATGCAGAAATATTACTCAAAGCTATTGCTTGATTCGATCCTAAAGACTCGCAGAGTGATCCCAGAGCCGACAAATTTATCGGCAGTGAACAGTGAATAGTGAATAGTGAACAGTGTAAGAAATTTAAAATAGGAGTTCCCAAGGAAGTTTTATGAGAAGGACTAGATCCTCAGATAAAAAAATTATTCTTGGCTGCTGTAGAAAAACTTCGTGCCAGTTGAGTCGTTGTCGAGGATATTAGTTTGCCTATGCTTGCATATTCTGTACCTATGTATTATACACTTATGCCAGCAGAAGTAAGTACTAATCTCGCGAGATTTGATTGAATAAAATTTGGTCTTCAATCAGATAGCATGAATGTAGATTCTCTCCAAAAATATTATGAAGCCATTAGATCTGAATGATTTGGTGAAGAAGCAAAGAGAAGAATCCTACTTGGTACCTTTGTTTTAAGCTCAGCAAACTATGAATGATATTATCTTAAAGCGCAGAAAGCAAGAGAAGAATTACAGGTAGAGTTTGATGTTATATTCGCAAAATATGATATTATTCTAACCCCAACGGTTCCAGAAGCTGCTTGGAAAATCGGTTCAAGAACCAACGATCCACTTAAGGTATATTTGGCAGACATGTATACCATACCAGCAAATATGTGATGATTGCCAGCGATGTCGATACCGATGGGCATGGTGGAAGATCACCCCGACGGATCGGGGCAACCGGAGATGTTACCAGCGGGTATTCAACTAATGGCCGATAAACGAGCTGAACCTAAGTTGTTTGGTTTTGGTAGATATTTGGAAAAACTTTTAGATAATGATAAATGATAGATGAGAAATGATGAATTTATAATTTAGCATTTATCATTTATAATTTTGTTTTGATCCGGTCGTTCAGTGGATAGGACACAATCCTGCGAAGATTGTAACCCAGGTTCAACTCCTGGTCGGGTCAATTAAAATCTTGATAGCTGAATCCAGGTTCCCCTCAGACTTCGCTGAGGACTATAGAACTCCTGGTCGGGTCAATTAAACACTATGGGTGATTAGCTCAGTTGGCTAGAGCGTTTGCTTGACGTGCAAGAGGCCACAGGTTCGAGTCCTGTATCACCCACCATAAGATCTGGTTTCAGACCAGGTTTTTTTGTTACTTTCATAGGCATTGACAAATATCTTTCGATAAGTATAATCCTACTTCCTTTATATGGTTTTCATCTATGATGACTGAGATAATGGAGACGCAAGAACACTTTGATAAAATAAAGCTTTCTAAATTGAATAGAAACCTTGTTCGTTTATTTCTGATTTCAGATATCAAAAATCCTAAACTTTGGCCAGAATTGAGACAGATTAAAAAAGATATAGTGAGAAACTTTAATTGATCTACTATCAAATCTGAATATATAAATAGACTTTTTCGAGCATATAATGAAATTGGGAAAGATATATACATTCCCTTTTATTTGAAAAAATATATTCCCAAATTTAATGTCCAAATGGAATATGATAACAAGGTTAAAAATATCAATTTGAAGGAATATCTGGCCATCCTCAAAGACATAAGATTTTCTCTGATGTACTTAAAAAAACTTCAATCTGAGATACAAAGCTCTACTGGTTTTGATCCAAAACAACAGATTCGAACAGAATGAGAGAGATCAATAGCTGCTGAACAACAGGGCAAATATATATGACTCTACCAAGAAAAAATTAATTCTGAAATTGTCGAAATCCAAGAAAAAATTTCTGGATGATCATTTAGTCTTACGGATATTGTTCAATTATATGTGTTTAGTCTAAGTCTAGATAAAAAAGCATGATTCTCTTTCAAGAAATATTTAACTGAAGAGCATATGAGGAAAGAATTTGTGCTTGGTGACCTAAAAATTACTCTCAAAGATTTTATTAGAATCCTTAAAGATCTTAAAATAGAAAATCATAAATTAAACTAATATGCCCAGAAATAGAAAAATCACTCAACTTTTGTGGCGAGTGATTTTTGCTGAAATTATTTTTTCTCTTATTTCCCTTTTTTCTGTCGGAAGATCAAATAGAGGATAGGAAGGATTCCTACAGTGTTAAAGATAAACATGCAGATAAACCGAGCTAATTGTTTCTTAGTTCAAGCCTTCCAAAGTGCAATTCCTTTCCAAACCATTTCTCGAACGGCTAATAAAAGAATAAGGAAAACTGCTCCTTGAGCGATAACTGGTGCTGCTTGTGTAGCAACTGATGTTACTTCTGGCGTCATTATATATATTAAAAATTAAAAGATTACGAAACTAAAATTCTTCCCATTCCACTTTTTTCTATTTTGCCAAGCTTCAGAAGTAGTGGTTCAACATCTTCTTCAACTGCTTTTTCGTTGATTCCTAGTTGGACAGCGATAGCTTTGACACCCAGGGGTCTATCTGCTTTTTCTAGTATTTCTAAATATTTGGCGTGAAGGGGAGTCATACCGCCTTCGTCGATCTGGCTGTGCTTGAGGAAATCTTCTCGAAGAGAATCAGTTAAAATTTTATCTTGTGATTTGGTAATTACATAATCTCTTATCTTGATGCAAAGATTGTGAATTTCTCTCGGCACTGCATCTACCTTTTCACTAATTTTTCCAATGATTTCATTGCTGGTTTTGATTTCGTATTTATCGAGATATTTTTTTATGATTATTTCTTTTTCACTCGGTGTGTATTCCATAAAATGAAAATGATAGACGAATCTATTCTTTATCGGCTGGCTCAAAGACTCGGATTTCGTAGTTGCTCCGATGAGGGTAAACGGATTGATTGGTATCCTAACATTACCACCTTCTGGCATGACCATATCAATAACAAAATCTTCCATGGCAATATAAAGCACTTCTTCGATGTTTGGTTTTAGTCTATGGATTTCGTCGATGAAGAGAATATCTCAGGTTTCGAGTGTATTTAAAATGCTTATGATTTCTGATGGTTTAGTAATCGCATATCCGGTGACTGCTTTGATGTTTACCTGTCCTTGTTTGGAAATGATGTGTGCCATAGTTGTTTTTCCAAATCCGCTGGGACCAGAAAATAAGATATGACCCATGTGTCACTTCCTGATTTTTCAGCTATCAATGGCTGTTTTTACTACTCCTTTGATATGTTCTTGTCCGATAAATTCATCGAAGGTATCCGGTCTTCATGTGTGATTAATATTCAAAAGTTTATCCGTATTGATCTTTTTTACTTCCATAATGTTCCACTAAAATATAAATTATTCACCCTTCTTATTCTGTTTCATAAATCTTGGATAATGAGTCATTAGTAGTACAAAGAATAGTATTGTTCGTATCGCACCACTGAGCATATCTGTCTTGAATAATGCCTTTCTTGCTGCGATTAGTTGTACTTTCTTATCCTCTTTGCATTTTGTGATTTCTTCTTCCGTCGGTTTGGTTGTTTGCTTTTCCATAACGATAGTATTTGAACATTGATCTAGTTCATAGTATCTTTCTCCGACAATATATTCATCGTTGGTGATAATGAGTTTTTTTCCTACGGCATAAAGTAAAAATCCTCATGCAATTAATGTCCCTATCACTCCTACAAGAGTCATAAGAAGAAAATATAATCTAAACATACTTCGTCCATGAGACTTTGTAGCCGATGTTTTTGCTGCCATAATTTTTTTGTAAAGAATATAAAAAGGCTATTTTATTTTACTGATTTTGTAATATGCATTAGTATTGCTAATTGGGTTGATGACAAACGCAGTGCCTGTTCCTATTCTTATTGTTCCTTCTATGAGTGAGAGATTACTTACGATAAAGCTTGTCGTTCCTATCTTTTCTTCTTTATCAAGTGAGAAAACGTCTCCGTACCATACGAAATTGTTGGTAAAATATTTTTCTGTATTGGATTTTACTACCTTATATCTTTGTCCAAAAATCTCCAAGTATCCCACATCAAAGTTTCCATTTTGTAGGAGATTCATATCTACGTATACATTTGCTTCTGGCATATTATTGGTTCCTGTTCTTGTTGATCATGGTACGGTACTGACAATCTGATTTTGGATGGTATTGTTGTTCATATTTTGGAGAATCTGATATTTTACTTTGAATCTATATAAGAATAATGCTACTTCATATCTCGTAATAGGGCTCTCAAATGTCACTGCATCAGCAGGACCTATCATCCCCATTTCTTGGGCTTTTTTGAAATAATTTATCCATCGAGGAGAGGTTGTTTCATCAAGCCTTCCTCCTTCAAATAATCTTATGATTGCTGCGATAAATTGTGATTTATCAATAACTCCTTTTGGATTGAAATATCCGTTGGATCAGTTCATGACCCCAAGATTACATATTTGTTCTATGTATGTCGTGAGTGACGCATCTGCACTAGCGATATCTTTAAAAACACATTCTTCAGTGGATGCAGCGTGTTGTGTCTGCATAAATTTGAATATCTCCCAGAAATTATATAATATCTTTGCTGCTTGTTCTCTATTGAGTACCTCAAATGGTTTGTATTCTTGGATGGTATTGAAACTCGTCAATGCATTGTCGTTCATCCATTTGATTGCCTCAAGGAGTTCGGGATCATTATTCACGCTTAGTGAATCTGCTAATGATCAGAAGTTGTCTAACATTCCACTATTGGAAACTTGTCCTGTGGTAGTCACAATCTCTGCCAGTCTGCTGAGCATCATAAGCTTTGTAGTTTCATTACTGAGGACACTTTTGAGTCTCCAAATGTAGAGGGCGATTTCTTTTCTTGTGATATCTGAATCAAAAGCTGTTTGATTATTTAGTGTGGTAAGTCCGAGTGCTTTACTTTTGATATAATAATCTCCCCATCGAGGTATCCTACTTTCGTTGGAAACCTTGCCTTCAAATATTCTCACCAATAATGCCATAGCCTGTGGTCTCGTGAGTTTTTGTGTGGGAAGAAATTTATTATCGGTAGTTCCTTTAAATATTCCTCGTTTACAAGAATTCGTTACAAAACTGGAAAGCGTTGGATTTACTTCTCCTATATCTAGGAACGAACAGCTATTATTTTTTGTGTCTTGACTATAGCCGAGCTTAACAAAAGCTTGTCCTATAATCTTTGCCGCTTCTTCTCTTGTGAGTCCATCATTTGCTCTATAATCTACTTCACTATTATACATCGTCAATCCATTGTCATACATCCATTTAAGTGCTTGCTGAAATTCTGTTCCGGTATATGTTGGAGTCGTTACTCCTGTATTTACTATTGTTCCTGTAGTTGTTGTTCCTGTAATTGTTATGCCTGTACAAACGATGGAAAATCCTGTCCCGCTGATGACGGGGTGGCAATCTCCTGTTATATTCGATCCTGTATTTGTTACTCCTGTTCAGTCTGCTTTAGCGGTAGATATAAGGAAAAGAGCACCAACCACCAAGAATATTCATAATAATTTTTTGTTCATGAGAAAACGTAAATATAAGATAAAATGCTCAGAAAATATATAACTAATATATACATCTTTTCAATATAAAATACTAGTCAATTGAACTTGAAAATTACCGGCAAAACCATAATGTTCAGGACGACTTTTATTTTTTGTTATTATTCTAAAAATGACTTACGTACAAAGAACTTTAGTAGTTTTGAAACCCGATAGTGTAGGTCGCAGTATCGTTTGAGAAATAATTTCTCGTTTTGAAAGAGCAGGACTCCATATTGTTGCTATGAAAATGCTTAGACCAGATAAAGACTTTTTATATCATCATTATGAAACTCTTGGAAAAATGATTTCTAGGCGTTGAGAGAGGGCGTTCAATGACACCCTTAAAATGATGACCTTTTTGCCTGTTGTAGCTATAATACTTGAATGAGTAGAGGTGGTCGAACATGTTCGTAAATTGGTGGGAGCGACAGAACCAAAAGTTGCTGCTCCAGGAACGATAAGATGAGATTATGCTCATATGTCATTTGAATATGGAGACTACAAAAAAATATGAATACCAAATCTAGTTCATGCGTCATGAAATTTGGAAGAAGCCGAAGAAGAAATCAAACATTGGTTTAAACCAGAAGAAATATTTGAATATGAACCCCTACATAAATTATTCACCTATTGATTATCATAAAACAACAGCAAGAAATAATGAGTAAAATATATAAAAATTATTACTTTTTAGTTTATTAAGTCTATACCAATGAAAAAATGAATACATGGAAATTATTTTAAAGACGTGGAAGTTACTTGTATCTGTGATGCGAAATTTACTGTTAACGCAACTGTTCCTGGTCCTCTAAAAGTGGAAACTTGTTATCAATGTCATCCAGCGTTCAACAAAGATAAAGTAGTTAAGAAGGTTGTTAAGGGAAGAATGGAAAAATTCTTGGAAAAACAGAAAAAAATGGATTCTATCAAGCCAACAAGCAAGAAGAAATAATTTTTTGTCGCGCTTTATACTTATGTTTTTTCTATGTTGAGAAAACAGATCATGAAAAAGTATGTACACGTAGAAGATATTTTTCATGTTATCTGACACAATGCTAGCGTTTTCATTATGCTGACCGTAAGGACGCTTATTTTTCTGCTTGTTTTGTATGTGCTCTTCATCGTTTTAGATAAATATATCATTTGGTCATATTTGCCTTGGTTCTTTGGTATCCTTGGTATAGGATTTTTTGTAAAATATATTATTAATTTCCTCAATATATATTTAGACTGACTGATTCTTTCTGGGGATGGTATTACCATGTTTATGCGAGAATGACTTTTTGAATATAAGACTGATTTTTTTGAACGAAGTAAAATAGAAACCGTTTCTCATAACCAGAATAGCTTTCGAGATAAGTTATTTTCCAAGGGCGATTTGGTTATCAAACTAGAACATGATGTAGAATATCCTTTTGAAAATATAAATTCTCCACAAAAACAAGTGAATAAAATTTTGAAACTCAAAACTCAATTTTCCCTCAAAAATCCAGTCGATAAATCTACTACCATCAATGACGAAAAAATGTCTATCATCGCTGAGGCTCTAAGCGAAGTAGTAAAAGAATATATGGATAAAAAAACCTCTTCCGAAGAGGATGAGGACGAAGAATATTAAAATTCCTAAATAATCGTAATGGACGGTCGCGACCGTCCCCTACAAAAAAATAAAAAATTTACTTTCTACAATAACTTTAGTTTTTTTATAGTTTCTATGAAAATAGTTAGTGCATGTCTAGCTGGTATTCCTTGTAGATTTAATTGAACGGCTAAACCCTGCCCGTATGTTATTCAATTAGTTCAGCAAGGAGAGGCGCTTCCTTTGTGTCCCGAAGAATTATGAGGGTTATCTACGCCTAGAGACGAAGCAGAAATACAAAAAGACGGTTGTGTCAAAACAATTACAGGTTTGGACGTAACAAAACAATATCGCCTAGGTGCACAAAAGGTATTGGATGTGGCAAAAAATATGTGATGTACGGAAGTTATTTTTAGACAAAAATCTCCTTCATGTGGATGTGGGGAAATATTTGATGGAACGTTTACAGAAAAATTAGTTCATGGTGACGGTATTTGCACACAACTTCTTAAAGAAAACGGTGTCAAAGTTATTACAGAGAAAGATTTATAATAATTTCAGCTCTTTCAAAACCTTTTCGTATTTGGGATAGTCGTTCCCAAATTTTTTTTGTACGTAGGTTTGTAGGATATTCTTCCAATCAGCGAAGCCGTTGAGATCGTCTGAGGATACTTTGAACGTGTTTAGTAAATTATCCAAGTTTTCTATATCTTTTTTGAGTCTAATATCCTTACATGACGTACGAAGATCATCGTCGATAAGTTCATTCATTTTGTCATAATCGATATGCTCGACGTTGAGGGTCAGTGAAATATTTGTTAAGTTTGGTTTCAGATCTTCTTTGAACGTGATATCTCGCGACGGTGAATTGAAATATCATTTATTCGTCTCATTGATCTTTTGGAGTTCTGCGAGCAACATTGCTTCAGTGACTGTTTCTTTGCTCCTCATCGTGATTTGTGGATTAATCATAAGCGGTATGGCTGTAATTCTTTTGTTCGTAGTATTATACTGAAATACATATTTATTTTGATTGGCTTCTAGTGAACTCGTTGATCGTACACTTCATAGACAGAGATAATTCGTATGAGTAAACGGCTGATGGAGATGACCTGAAATTAGCTTACTATCTGGTATTTCTAAGAACTGTTCACTAAGTGCGATATCTTTGTAGTTAAATCTAGATTTCTGTCATGGAAACGGTGTCCCATTGATGTAGTAGTGATGGAATACTGTGAGACTAGGATTTTTATCTATCTGCTCAGCGAGAAATTTGTTGATATATCATGAAAATACTTCATGCTTATTCGCTGACTTTTCAAGTAATGTTGCGAAGTCACTAATGGCTTTTAACCTCTCATTTTTCGGAGTGTAGGTATTCGCTTCAATTTCATTCGGCAAAAAGAACGGCAACAATAATATTTCTTCGTCTTCTATCGTAACTAATTGTGGTTTGGTGACGAAGTGTATTTTACCACTTCCTTTAATAAGCTCTTTGCTACTGATGATGTCGAATGCTTTTTGAGCTTCCTCGAAGACAAAAGAATTTCCTAGCCGATCATGATTTCCAGCAAGTACGTAGACGTCTTTCCCTTGGTCAAAAAGTTCAAGAAAAAGTTTATAGAGCTGAAGTAAGGCGCTCCTATCATAAGCGAAATGGTAGACATAGTCTCCAAAAAATACAATGGTCTTTTCGTCAGGATATGTAGAAAAAATAGCTCTAAGTTCAGTTAGAATTTTGTCTTGATAGCGCGTGTTGATATGAATATCCCCAATTAGTAGCATCTTATTCCATGAATTAAAGTATGTCTGTGTATAACAATTTGATTTGTAAAGAAAAGTCAGAAATATATATTTATGGCATGAGAAAAAAGCTCCGGTTAGTATTGATTATCGCTTGTGTTCTTGTTCTCGCAGGATTAAGATTTCTTTCTCCTGAAGATACACGAATTTGTGATGGAAATACTTTGGTGAAACATGGGAATCCTAGCTCTGATGGGTCTGGATTTTTCTGTTTGTCGTGAGAACGTTTTACTCAACCACTTTTATCTGCTAAACATATCCCCATGAAAATAACTACTGACTTTATCGATAACGGACTTATTCCTTCGCTCTATACTTGTGATGAGGAAGGCCGTTTCCCTATCTTGAAAATAGAAGATCTCCCTACCAGTACTCAAAGCTTAGCACTTATTGTCGAAGATCCTGATGCACCCTCAGGTGTACGAGATCATCTGCTTCTTGCCAATATTCCTTTGACTCAAGATCCTTATGTGATTATTTCTCAAGAGAGTTTCGATGACGGAGTTCTTGGACAGAATGGTTGGTGAGAACAAGCGTGGTGAGCTCCTTGTCCTCCAAGTGGTACCCATAGGTATGTATTTAAAATTTATGCGCTTTCCGAGACATTAGAAATTTCTTGAGGATTCTCCAAAGAAAGATTGATAGAGATGATGTGATGAAAGCTAATAGAACAAGCTCAACTTACAGGACTATACAAAAGACAATAATCTTTTAGAGTGGCATATCTGATATGATAATTTCACATAATAAAGTTTTGCGTATATTGGCGCTTGGTAGTCCTTGGGCTAGGGCCATTGCCCTCTATCCATTTGTATTTATAAAAAAAGAATGTGTAGGTAATAAAATAATTATAAACCATGAAAAAATACATTTGCGTCAGCAACTAGAACTATTGATACTTCCATTTTATGCTCTATATGGACTGAGTTATTTAAGAAACAGACTATTTGGCATGAGTCATATCGTCGCGTATAGAAATATACTATTTGAAAAAGAAGCACGTAATAAAGAAAATGACCTAAGCTATCTTTCCTCGAGGAAATGCTTTTCTTTTTTGAAATATATCTAATTATTTTCCTAAAAACTTTCTAAGTTTATAATCTATGTTTCCGGCGCTGTAAATAACTATGACGCTGTCTTTTTGTGTTTGCTGAATAGCTTTCGTAACGTTTTCAAATTTCTCTATATATTTTCATCAGCAGGCTTCAGCAAAATTATCTCATAATTGTTTTATGTTTTTAATTCCCTTAAGCACAGGAATTTTTTTAATGAGTTCTTGAAGATTTTCTCTCGCTGCGAAAATATCGTAAATCAGAATATTGTCGTATTTTTTTATGGTTTTAATAAAATCTTTTCGTCCAGTGACTATCCTATTGATCTGATGCGGTTGGAAAATGATGAATAGTTTTTTGCCAGGAAATTTTTGTCTAAGTGCCATATAGCCAAATTCGATAGAGGAGGCCATATGCCCATAATCGGTGAATATTTTCGCGCCATTTTTGTTTGTGGCGAGATATTCCATCCTCCTTCGAAGTCATCAGAATGTTTTCATTGTGCTCAATATTTTCGTCTTTGGTTCTTTACATAGTTTAGTCATGAGTTCTAGGATTAGCGACCCATTTACATCGTTATGTTTGCCTCGAATATGATTGAAAGGAATCGCTTTGATAGGGATTTCTGTTGCATTTCAACTTTTTGGCAATTTCACTCATTTTGGTAAGAGTACTTTATGTCTGACTTTTGATACAAATGTCTCATATGCAGAAAGATAATCTTTTATGTCTTTGTAATAGTCCGTGTGATCTAACTCCAAACTTGTTATCATGGCATAATCGAGATCTAAGTAGAGGAAGTGTCTTTTGTATTCACAAGCTTCGACGAAGAAACTTCGCTTCTTGATATTTTTATAATCAAGCGCTTTCCCGGTAAATATGTAGTCGAAAATGTTTCTAATATCTTTTTTTGCTTTGGTGTTGATTGTATAGCTTTGTGTATTGAATCCTGGTACGAGTGCTCATAAGATTCCCAATCCAAAATTCGGCAATAATCTTCTTGCCGTATGAATTGCTAATGCGGCCGATGAGCTTTTCCCGTTGGTTCCTGCAAATCCTGTAGTCGTAAAATATTTGGATATTTCTCCCAAAAATTGAAAATAATTCAGGATAACCATCACCTTTTTATTTGCTTTCATAACTTTCCTCGCTTCGAGAACTTCCTCGCATTCAGCGGTGGCTTCAGAATAGATAACTACATCACCTAATTGCACCTTATATTTTCCATGACCGATAATAACCTGGAGACCTTTCGTTTTTAGTTTGTCTGTAAGCTCGCTTTGATTGGCATCGATACAGACGATATTGGTATATCATAAATCACAGAGCATTCATGCTACTCCTGACATTCCTGTTCATCATGCTCAAACGAGAACTATCTTCATATTACTATTTTAGCTTTAAAATACTGAAGTATGGTAGTGAAGATGACCAAGAAAACAAGAAAAAATAAAAAAACCCGATTTCTTTCAGATTTCTTTATCGTAATCATACCCAGAGAGGGACTCGAACCCTCACGTCCTTACGAACACCAGATTTTGAGTCTAGCATGTCTACCATTCCATCATCTGGGCATATTGCTACAATGATTTCAAAAAGTCTTTTCATTGTCAACTCTTGAAATATTTTTCTCTTATTCTTGCCTCCGGTCTTGTCGCAAGCTTTTCTGTATATATGAGTGTAAACGGAGCGTAAGGTTTTGTTGTTTTTGATTTTCATATATTGTGTTGATGGAGCCTTCTTTCTAAATTGTCAGTCATTCATACGTAAATATACTTCTTTGAAATGCTTTTTATTGCATAAACCGTATAGGTCATCCAAATATTATAACATTTAAAAGCTTGAGTCTAGCATGCCTGCCTGCCGCAGGCAGGTCTACCATTCCATCATCTGGGCTTGCTGTTTTGCTGTGAGTATTTACGAAAATCCAGGCAAAAATCAATTGATTTTAGTCGCTGATTGCTTACATATTATGTGATGATTGTTCTTCATCATATTTTTATCCGAATAAACTGGATAAACTCGACGTTATCCCGCGATGCGGAATTGGCGTCTCCTTTTATACGATAATTCAACTGAATCATGGATTTGAATAAGGTAATGATTATCTGAAGAGCTACCAACAATTTGCAGGTAAAAACCATCGAAAGTAGTTGAACTTCTGTAGTAAATTTCACTGTTGCAACCAACAGGAAGTTTAAAAACAAAGAAGGTAATGTACTTGAAGATGCAGAGTACCACAGATGTGTGGCCTATGGTAAGTGAGCTGAAGTTTTGACGAAGTATTTGAACAAAGGGAAGAGAATCTACATCGAAGGAAGACTTAGAACAAGAAAACGACAAGACAGTGAAGGAAAAGACAAATTCTCTACTGAAATTATCGTTGACAACTTTATCTTCTTAGATCCAAAAGGACAGGGAGATGATGATCATGTATTGGATGTAGCTGATCCTGTTGTTGTTCCAGACGACGAAGAGGTACCATTCTAAATGATGATAAACCTTTAAATGCCCAAAAACGACTACAATATGTGTCGATACTTATGTATGCATATAAAAAATATCAACTATTTTACACATTAGAACTTGTATATTATGACTTTTAAAATGAAAATGAAATATTTCCTCTTGGATCTTTTTGATATGGTATCATTTTTGATATTTGTAGGAGGAATAGTCTTATTTATAAGATTTTTTGTTGCCAATCCTTATACGGTCGTATGAGAAAGTATGGCACCTACCTTTGAAGAAAGCGACTTTATTATAGTGGACAAAATAACTCCAAGATTTAATCAACTAGAAAGAGGAAATGTGATAGTATTTGTTCCTCCTGGAAAAACTATTCCATACATCAAGAGAATTATCGGACTCCCTGGAGAAACGGTAAAAATCAAACATGATGGTGTAGAAATTTGTAAAACAGAAAACGATATAGAACAATGTAATACCTTGCCAGAACCATATTTGTCATGATCAGTAAAAACTGAGGCGAGATGTGGTGTCGATGAATTTAAAATAAGTACGGGAGGGCTTTTTGTGATGGGAGACAATAGATGATTTTCTACTGATTCTCGCTGTTGTTTTGGACTAAATTGCTATGAAGGCTCTAGTTATGAAGTTACACCTGATCATATTATCGGTAAAGTATATCTTAGATTTTTCCCTAATTTTTCTACATTCTAAATATTTTTCTCTATAAAATATATAGAGATAAAAGCGACGTGAAAGTTCAGAAAAAGAACTTCCTGCGTCTTATTTAACTCTTAGTGTATCCGTATGAGAATCTTTTCAAACTTCGACACTAGGCTAAGAAAAAAAACCTTCAATGAATATCAAGAAAGCTATGGTATCGAAAATGTTCTCTGTTTTTGAAGAAGTAGATTGTATTGGGCCTGGAAAGTTATTCTTCCTCTTACTTTTATAATACTGCCTGCAGTTCTCGGACTTATATTCTTCTATCAACGATTGAACGGTAATTATTTTTCATATATCGTAGTTGCCTTCGTTATTATATGTATAATTTTTTTCTTTCCTATTGTTGGAAAATATATCGATTATAAGATGGATTTTGTTATTGTAATACCAGACTCCATTATAATGTATGAACAATGAGGTATCTTCAAAAAAAATGTGATTACTATCAGTTCACAAAGTATCAAAACTATCTCTATCCAAAAAGCTGGATTGCTTTATAGCATCTTTGACAATGGTGATATTATTATCCTTACCGAATGAGACGCAGAACATAATGGTGAATCAATTCTTCGTCGAGTTCCAAAACCAGAGAAGAGAAGAAATCAGATAGTCAAAATCATTGGTATAGACCTTGAGGCCGATCAAGACCCTAAAATATAATTCAGAATTTATAATTTATAATTCAGAATGATGGAATTATATCTTTACCACCTATCGTAATATACAATAGTTTATAAAATAACAAATACCAACACCATTAACTATTCACTCTTCACTATTCACTAAAATTTTACAACGTAAAATTTTCTATCATGAAACAAGAGCAGGAAACTCCACGTATTCCGTATGATATCTATGAGTCCCCTCAAGAGATTGTAATTTTGTTGCCATTGGGATGAGTAAAAAAAGAAACGCTTAAGCTTAGTATCAAAGATTATAGGCTCGTAATTTCTTGAGAAAGAATTAAGCCCAAAGTAAAAGATAATCTGATCTCTCTCAAAGAAGAATGCTACCGATGACCGATAGACCAGATCATCGATCTTCCTCCTCAAGTGTATTTTGATAAAATTCATAGTAAATTAACTCCAGATAACACCTTGCAAATCATCGTACCAAAAGCCATAGTACCAGAAAAAATTTCTCTCGAAGTAGAATACGATAAATAGACTACAATTGATAAATGGTCCGGTGAACCGGACCGACAAAAATTGATAAACGCTTCGCGACAAAAAATTGCTGTGTTAAAACAGTTTTTTGTTTTTTCGGCGATTATTCGTCTATCGTTCGTCTATTTTTCGGCAATTAAAGTTGATAAGTAGCCGGTAAGGATTCCTCGTGAAATGAAGAAGAGGTAATTGATCATACTATCTTCGAAGACATGGAGGAAAAGTCACATGATAAGTAAACATACTCGTCAAATATTTAGTCATCTTCGAATAAGATATATTGTTTGATTACTTGCATTGGCATGAAGTGTTTTGAAACTTTGTTGTATTTTTTTGGCTAGTCGAGTCATCTGTATAATAATGACTGCTCGTAAAAGAAATCCTAAGGTACCGATATCGAGCATAAGCTGGATGTAATAATTTTCTGGTAAGATAGTCCCATTATGATTGACAGCCGGTCCAGATGTTCATAGACCATATCAGCTTGGCTGCTGAATAACATATTTGATGCTTCCAAATTTGGCTTTGATATGTCCTAGAGTCGATGCTCATTTGAGTACACTAAGTCCTATTAGTCACGCTAAAAGCGCTATTCCTATTCACAAAGAAATCTTCTTATGCTTTCTAATTCGCTGGACATTCATTATGGCTAGACCAATCATTCAACCGATAAATGCAGTTCTCGAGAGAGTTAGTATTATCGCCAATAACCAGAGTAATGTTATAGAAACATTTATAATGGTTTTTTTGTTGGTGACTACCAATTTTTTGATGACATCAAACTTTTCTTTAAACAAAAATATCACCGCTGGCAAAAATGCAATCAAAAAATATCCATAATTGTTTGGTCATGAAAAGATCCCTTGTCGTCTAGGAGTACCTTGATATCAGGTCAGATAGTAAATGGGTGGCTTAATTCAAAACTTAAAGTCATTAAATGGTCCATATCCGATATGAAGAAAAATATCTGGTCGGATAAATTTTAATCCTTGTCGAAGAAATCAACCTATGAGTGTTGTAATCAGTAAATATTTTAGAAAGTTTATATATTTATTAGTGTTCTTTTCTGTAAATATCCGTCCGATAAATGTAGCAGAAAGGAAGATAAATAAGTAGAGGAGTCCGTACTTGATCCCTACAAAAATATCATATACTCATTTCCCTTTGAGGAGTGATATCCCTACACCAAAAAGTATGATAATGAAAAATGTTATTCGTGACCGTTTTCGTGTTCTGAAATATGATTTAATCACCTTGAAATTGAGTATGAGTATGATAGCAAAAAAAAGTAACCAGATGGCATCTCTTCCAAGCGCTGGTAATTGTGGATATACTCATCATAATACCCCATATCCAACTACGGTAACGAAGATGTGATAGAGCACTACGAATATTAAAAATGGCTTGAGAAACTTCATCATCAATGATAGATGAGAAATGATAAATGATGGATTTTTTATAGTGGTTCCTAAAATAAAAACAATGGAAAATCACAGCGTCGCGTCTCAATTATAAAAAACAGTCCCTTTGAGGGGGGACTGGTTATTCGGTATGGTACCTTGTTAGAAATATTCTAATGGGCGCCTAATTCTCTACAAACATCCTGATGCCAGGCATCATCAATTACCTTAAGCTGATACAATGCTTCCACAATCGTTTCTTCATAGATGCTGTATTCTCCTTGATTTGCAGCCACTATAACGATTCCTTCGGGGTATTTTATGGCCCCTACTATGCTATCAAAAGGGACTTCTTTATTGATAGCTCTACTTGTCTTTATCCTCCCCTTTATCTTAAGCATTTGAGAGAGATAGGTTTCGCATAATTGCTTTTGATTTTTTTCTACTATGGGATCGGATCCTCCGATATTTATATACACAGCTTCCCTTTTTCCCTCGTATGTATAGCATATCTGTGCGATGGCTTGGAAATCTCCTGTATTTACATAAAGCTTTCTTAGGATTTCTCCGATTTTCTTTGCGATTTGAAATGGTGTAGTAATCATAATTTCTTTTTTTTCTGTTTATCTTAGATTCATATTTATTTATCCCCTAATGTCAAGTCTAGCTGCCGATATAAATTATTGCAAATATCTCGAGTATCTATACACTCCTAGACGATAGTCTTTAGTCATTAGTCTTTGACTATGAAACTTAGTGTAGTTATCCCGACGAGGTGAGATCAGAATATGAAAAATATTATTGCATGTCTTCAAAAACAGACTTTCAAAGATTTTGAAGTTATTTGTATCGTAGATAAAACAGTGACGAGTGACGAGTGACTAGTTACGAGTGATCATAGAATAAGATTTATCACCAATCTCAATTCGTCTTTTCGCACTCAGCGCAATGATAAAGAACCTATGATTGGTGGGAATGCGAGTACACTTAGAAATTATTGAATCAAATCAGCTAAGGGAGAATTTATTCTACTTATGGATGATGACGAATGGTTTGAAAATGATTATTTAAAACAAAACATTCAACTTCGAGAAAAATATAAACCAATTATTGGCAAAGACTTTGTCTTGTCTCCGACACTAATGTATAGAAAGAGTGGTCATGTCCAAAACTATGGCTTCTCACATTTTAATTATCGGATGAGTAGACCAGAGGCCGCCAAAATGTGAAAGAAAGAATGGATTAGTGTCCAGATGTATTCTTGAAATTCTCTACTTGCTCCTGCGCACATATTTAAACACCATTTATTTGATGAAAGACTGGATTTCGTCGCTGAAGATCTAGACTTCACGCGTGGACTTACTGATGCTGGATATCCGCTCATTGTTTTGCGTGATTTCAAAATTTATCATATGGAAAGAGAAAAAACAAAATTGGAAGAAGCTTGGGTTGGTAATGAATACGCGGCGTATAGAAAGGCAAAACATAGAAGAATTTTTGTCCAAAAATATGGCTCTATAGTTGATAAGATTAAATTTTATCTTCTTGGATTTCTATGACAAGCTGGTCGATTGATATTGAAAGTCTTATTGTATGGAAAATGAGCTAAGAGATGGGAGATTATCAAAGCCATTGTAAGAGGTACATTTTGTCCATTATATAAAAAAAGATAGGTGGTTAACCTATCTCGTAGAATATCTTAATCCCAATTGTTCTGGGTATTAAGTATTTTTTTCTTTATCTGATCCTCCAAGCGATCCTTTGATTTGATCCAAAAGTATATCTCCCTCTTCCAGTTCATTGATTCTATTTTCAATGAAATCTTCAATATCATCATCCTCATTTAGATTTATGATCCCTTCTTTATCTACTGGCGAAAATATTATCTTGTATCTTTTGAGTTCTTCTGAAGACAATTCGCATAAACTCTTTTTAACGAGTCTTTTTAATTCTTCCTTGTCTGCAAGAAGCTCATTATCAGACGAGTTATTCTCTAACGAATCATTTACATCTGCCAATTCTTCTATCAGTTCGCTTAAATCCATTCTAGGATATAATTGCTTTCTATAATCTTCTGGATCGTATTGTTCTATATCCACCATGATTGGTCCAATTATTCCTTTGCTTTTTAGCTCCTCTTTTTCTTTGGGGGTCATTTTTCTATTAGAGAAATGGCTTATAGTGGTAATATCTATTTCGAAGTCATCTTCTCCTGGGCCAATTCTCTTAATCCACAGACGGTGTGTTCCATCTTTTGTCGGTGAAACACCCATAATGGTATCTATAAATATTTCATTGTCGTCTGCCAACACTATGGCCTCCCAATCCAAATATCCCTTTTCTCCTTCTTTCATATCACGCATGGGGTGGCTTTTCCCCACTAAAATTGTTCCTTTTACTTTCATAAAGTTGTGTTTTAAAGGGTTAGTTTTTTGTTTTTGAAGAAAACTTATACTCATATATTAGTATTTGTCAATTCCTTCTAGGACTATATTATTTTTTGGCTATATTCGCTAAAGTTTCTTGCATTTTCAGGATTTTCTTTTGATAAGGATATACTTTTGTGGGTATTCCTATAAAGTTTGCTATCAAAAATAGATGCAATCTACTACTTATGACCATATGTGCTTGAGATACCATCTTTACAAAATATTTGAAATCATCTTCTCGATCCAATATCGTAAATCGCTGATCTTTTATCTCCGTTCCTTTTTGTATCTTCCTTGCATATTCTATATCGCTATAATGACTGTTCTTTCCTTTGGCAACAGGTACGTACATAACTTCATATCATTGATTGTAAAGCTTTTTCACGTCTTGGATAATCTCTGGAAGAAATTTCTCTGCGTTTTTGTTGAGGTTGATGATGACATAGTTACGAGTGACGAGTGACAAGTGACGAGTTTTTTTCCAATCATAAGCAAAATATGATGTATCCATAAAAAATTCTACATCCTGAAATCCATATTTTTTCAAATCATTGACCGTCTCCTGATCTCTTGCGAAGATGTGTTTTGTTCTTTTGAGAATAGCTTTGAAGAGGAGTCTGTTAAATAATTTTTTTGGTAATTGAATGCCCCCCATAAGATAACGGGGTTTTTTCAAACAAGGAAGAATCGATACTAGCCGATATCGATAAGAATTTTTATTTTCTTCGGTTATGATTTCTCCTCATCCTATGATTACTGCATCGGTTTTTTTATAGAGCTTTCGTTCTCTCAATTTTCCTTGACTAATATATCTGATCCAAGAGCGAATTCCTTTGGGTATCTCAGTAACGAACGTGATGTTTGAAATGTCTATTAATTGACTGAAAAACTTTTTGAGCCGTTCTGGGTCATAGGCGGATATGGTTATCTTTTTTCATTCTTGTTGAAGTAGCTTAACTGTTCATAGTAAAATCAGCTCGTCTCCTAGGTTTCTGTAGGATCGATTACCGACGATAAGAATATGTTTTTCTGGGATATTTAGAGTATTGTTAACTTTCATATGTTTTTGTTACATAAAAAAGACTACTCTTTATATAGTAGTCCTTTAAATTTATGCAAGTGAAATTTTTGTTATACTGTTGTTTTGGGTTTCCAAAATTTTGGTGTACTAGCATTGAGATAATCGCAGTAAGATTGTTTATCTTTTTCTAGAGTTGGAGATACTTTTTTGAGCGATCCTCATCGTCCTGCGGTCATAATCTCTGTGTCAAACTTTGTAGAAAATAGCTCTTCATCATCAAAGGTTATGTCTCTTCCTGGTGTTGAGAGATAGAATGGTTTTTCTGATTTCGCTTGTTTATCTTTACATAAGAACTTGATACGATTGGTAAGATTAGCCGCCTTAAATACTTCGAAATAACTAGTAAATTGTTTTGGAGTAAATCCTACGAGTTCTTTGTTTTCGAGATTGATAGTAGAGGATTGTTCGTATGTTCCAAATGTGATTGTCGGTCGTGTTCCGGTGAGCTCTATTTTTTTATTTGTGCTTGGCATCTTATTGTAGAAAGTATTAACTGCAAGAAGTAGGTCTTCTTCTCTTTGTTTATTGCCATTTGCCAATTCCTTTATTTTGTCTGTTAGCCCAGTTTGATCTATAGTATTCAACTCTTCATAGAATACATCACCTCTTTCAGCAAGATCCTCTAGCGTAGGTTTTCCTTCTCTGATGTACTCATCTACCAGATGTTGTGTTTCTGAATTAACCTTATTATATTTTTTATCGTCCATAAATATTGTAACGGAACGAAGTCTTACGATCGCTTCACTAGCTGTTTTATCAAACTTCTTATCTTTGTTGCTATCATCTTCTATTTGATCTCGTGTGATTCCCATTCCCGTTAATCCCAGATCTAGAACATGTCTTTCGTCTTTTCTTCCCATAGACTCAAGGAATGCTGCTGCTGCTTCATTCTTTTTTGATCCACTCTTGAACATATCTAGAAGTGTATCATATTTGTCTGGATCAACTTTCATTTGGTCTCCATCTTTAATCAAAAATTGTTTCATTTCCCCGTAGGTCAATCCGTTGAAGAGAGCAGTCGCTCCTGGAAATCATTCTGCATATTTATCATGGGTTTCTTTGTCTTGTGGAGTTTTATCTCCCGTCTCTTTATTTTTTCCTCAACCGAAGAGATTTACTAATTTTTCTGAGAGTGGCCCTCATTTAAACAATCCCAATGGACCTTCTCCTGCTCGAGCCTGTGTTCAAAAAATCAATGCTGCAGGACCAAGTAATCGGGCCCGATCTGCATTTTTTTTCTTTGGATCATCTTTATTTTTTCCTGTAATGAGATTCCATGCACTTTTGATCATCTTCCATCCCACAAAAATCATTCAACCCGTGATAGCAAGATTACCAACTCATCACCAGAATTGTTTTTGTTCTGGTTTCATACTACTTTTATCAAGCCGATAATTTATAGTTCAATTAATTCCTCATTTTTCAAATGCTTCTTTGGTATTGCCATAATTGGTAGGTACGCGTTCTGATCATGTTTTATTTTGTTGATTTCATTGATTGTTTTCCACATTATTATTTGCCCCATTTCCATTGTTATTTTCTGTTGATGTATTGCCGGCTTGATTATTGAGTTGTTTGTATTGTTCAGGTGTTGGTTCTATTCCCAATAATGCGCAGAAATCCTTTATATGTGTCGGCACAAATGGATGTTCTGATGGCTTGAATGTATCAGGATGATTGATGACGTTGTTGAGGTATTTTTCTAGGTCTTGAAGATCTTGACTGAGTTCTTGTCTTTTTGCTCATGTAAGCTTCAATTCATCTAAGATAGCATATTCATTATTTACTTTTCTGAGTGATTTACTTATTTTTCCTGCATCTTTTGTGGTATATCCCATAATTTCAAAATATGGTACAGTATCTGTTTGTTCTAGAATAATTTCATTTCTTGCAAGGATAAAGTTAGGAGCCTCTTTCCCGAGATCTTCTATTCTGTCACTAAATTGTTTAAGTGTCATCTTCATATCCATTCCATTTACATCATCCATTTTTACATCCTTAAATTCCTGGTTATCTCGATTGATGGTGTATTTCTTCCCTTTGTTACTTGCCAATCGTTCTACTTGTTTTTTTATTTTATATAATTCTGTAAGACGTCTCTTGATTTCTACTTTGTTTATTCTTCGCATTCATGTATCTTTTCTATCATATTTTCTTCATAAGAACCATCATATACTCTCATTGGTTAGATCTTTTTCCTGTTCGAAAAATGCAATCAACCTTTCGACCTTGAATTTTACGTTTTCTATATCAGTAGCTTTTTCTTGAAGCTTTTCATTTTTTCTAATCTGTTCTTCTAACTCTTTCAAATCTTTTTCTGTCTCTGTGTAAATAATCTCGACCTTGGTTCTTTTCTCTAACTCTGATACTTCGATTACTACTCTTTTTTCTGCACCTCGCTTTTCTGTTTCTGCAAGATCTTTGTAGAGATCATTGATAAATGTTGTAAAGTCTACCTTCCCGTTTACAGCGAATTTATTCACTCCATTGATGGCAAAGATATATTTTTCTTTATCTTGCTTTATTGTTAGTTGATTATCAAAAAGATCCCTTACACCGTATTTGTGTAATTCCTTTTTAAAATCCTGACTGTTCCAGACAACTTTGTCTCCATATACTTCTCATTCTTTTGCCTGTTGTATAGGAAGTTCTTTGGTTTGCATCCTTATGGTGTAGATAAAACTTTATACATCTAAGTATATCCACAAATAGGCGGATTACCAAAAAACTTGCTGTAAATAAAAAAATAGGGTTGACAAAAACCCTAAAAGTTGTTGAATCTGTTATTATGCCAACTATTCGTTGAAAGAAAGCTCTTTTTTGATGGTATTTTCAAATTCACTGGCCTTTTCGCTAGAAAGTTTCTCTGTAAGATGATAATATTCTGTAGTTCGTGCCAATAATCTTACGAATTCTTGTTTATCTATAGCAACATTGTCATGGTGCTTTGGTAGTAAATGCTTGATGTATTTGATATATTTGGTTAGATGCACATCTCCGTTGAAAGCAAATATGTCCTGATACATAGACTCTAGCTCTAATTCTTTTATTTCATCTTGGTAAAAGGGCACAAATATCCCAACGATAAGCGCGGTATCTGCGTTCTTCTTCAAATGTGTAAGATCTGCTTCTTCGCTTTTTGTTTTGAAAAATACCGTGTATAGTTGTTTTATCAGATTGTCGTTTTTGATGTCTTTGAGGAGAAATGTAAGAAATTTAGCAAACTTATTGTTAGTTGCTTTATCATTTTTTATGTCTTGACCTACCTGTTGAGCTTTTTTTTGATCATCTTGTACTCTTCTAACTGCTTCTTCGGTGACTTTGTTGGTATCTTCTCTAACCTGACCTCACATATTGACATCATCCAACCCATAACCTCACACTTCATCTGCCATTATCTTTTTCTAATGAGTAAAAATTGCTTATATACGCTTGAAAAGGTATACTTTTGTTCTTGAAATTCAATACTAATTCTGTATACAATCACCACACGATTTTTTCGTTATATCAAAAACTATTGAGGTGAGGTGGATGAGTGGTCGAAGTCAGCTCACTGCTAACGAGTCAGACGAGAAATCGTCTCGCGGGTTCGAATCCCGCCCTCACCGAACCTAATGAATTAGAAATTAGGAATTAGAAATGAGGAATTAATAAAAAATACCTTCAAATTCCTAATTCATGATCATAAATTCCTAATTGGTTTAATGTGGCTCTGTAGCTCAGCTGGCTACCCCGACGATTCGGGGTCATAAGGACGAGAGATGTTTAGATCGAACATAATAACATGGAACGATTTGTATATGTTCTAAAGTTGAAAAATGGGCAATATTATGTAGGTAGCACAAATAATATTACGAGAAGATTTACAGATCATAAGAGATGAAATACTCCTACAACCAAAAGAATTCCTGTAGAAGAAATATTATTCCAGAGATGATATGTAACAAAAGAAGAAGCAAGAAGGGTTGAAATGTTCTTGAAAAAACAAAAAAGTAGAATAGTAATAGAAAAATTTATGACAGAAGAACGAAAAGATTTATAATTCAATTGGTAATGTAGCTCAGCTGGTTACCCCGACGATTCGGGGTCATAAGGACGAGAGATATTATATATGGCTCTGTAGCTCAGCTGGTTAGAGCGCGTCTCTCATAAGGACGAGGTCGGGAGTTCGAGTCTCCTTGGAGCCAAATCAATCAATACCGTCGTTCAAAAATAGCTTTATTTATTATCATCCCAATCTCATGGCCAAAAAAAAGTGATGAAGAATTGTTGTAGCAATGCAATGTAAGGAATGTGGAAAAACCAACTATCACACGAGTATAAATAAGACAAATACTCAGAAATTGGAATTGCCAAAATATTGCAAGCAAGACAAGAAAAAAACAACTCACGTATCGAGAGAAAAATTAAAATAATTTTTCAACTTTATACTTATTTTTTTAACCACCGCCTTGCGGGGTAAAGTGCCTCACAAGAAAAAACTTTATTTTTTTACACCCTCAACATGTTAGTTATTAGACTTTCCAGACATGGAAGAAAAAATTTAGCTGTCTATAGAGTTGTTCTTTCTGAGCATACTAAGCCAGTAAAATATTGATACAAAGAAGTTCTATGATCATATGATCCTGTAAATCATACGCTAAAGGTTGACACAGATACTATCGTCTCATGGATCAAAAAGTGAGCTAAGCCGTCAGAAAGATTAGCAAAACTTTTACTCAAAGAAACAAAAAACGAGCTTTTCAATAAATTTATCGAACATAGAGAAAGGAAAGGAGTGACTAAAAAAGAAGAGAAGAAATAATTAATCTCTTTTAGATTTTTTTCTGCTCATTATGAACGCTATCTATGCTAATGCTGATTTTCAAAATGTTATCTTGACCGTTTTGGCCTTGGTAGTACTTTTGGTAATCGTCTGATGTATCTACACATTTATTCGTGCTATTATCATGTTTGTTTTCTCTCATAGCAAGGAAGAAAATAAAAAAAAGTGACGAAATAGTATCAGATTTATGATTATTGGTGTTATCTTAACTATTGTGCTTTTGTTTTTGGTGCCTGTCGTACTCAAACGAATGAAAGTTCCAAAATATGATACCTATACACCAACAAATATTTTTGGTAGAGCAGGTGAGCTAGTAAATTGACTATTTAGCCTCGGCAACTTCATCAAACAGAGCCAATCGAACAGCCAGTATCGTGGTGAATATTATGATGGTACAGTAAATACTCCTACCAATTCCCAATCTCCTGAGCCCATCACCAATAACCAATATAGCCTATAAGATTTATATAATGTAAATATATTTGAAAATACCCTATAAATCATTATTGTTCCCCATATCTATACTATACTTATACCTTTTAATTTTTCTGTTTTGAGATGCATAAAAAATTTAATCTCTCTGAAAAAATTTCAAGATTTGTTCAAAAATTCTGAAGGTTTACTAAACATCAAAAGGTTTTTGTCCTTTATCTTTGGATTCTTGCTCTCTTTCTTGTGGTATTGCCATTGATAAAAATATCTCCCGTAAATGATATATCACGTTCAGTACGATTAATTAACTGACATCTATTCAAGAGCTTATTGATTATCCTTGTGAGTATGGTTGTCCTTCTTAGTCGAAATGTAAGTTTCAAGTTTAAAAATTTCGTCATCGGATATTTCGGATTCAAAGAAAATGATTCACTTTTCAACTTTGGATTTCTACGGATTATTGCAACTGCTTTCTTGGGTATCGGTGATGCTATTAGTGTTGTATGAACAAGCACACAAACTATCAAACTTACTTGATCATATTATTTCATTCAACTCTTCTTGCTTTTGTGACTGGTTTTGACTTTGGTATCTGTACTTAAGCATGCAAAGGAGAACGCAAACAAGACCAAGATTGTCAATGTAGTAGATGAAGATGCCATGAAAGAAATCCAACATAAAAAATCATTCAAAGGACTTTTCGATGAAGAAGAGGCAGAAGAAACTCATGAACATCATTTCGAATAATCTTTATTTTAATTACCCACACTATCAATGGCAGGTATAAACGATAAATGCATCGCTTGTGGCACATGTGCTGTAATCGCTTCTGAACTTTTCGTTGTTGATGGCATTCCGCCAAAAGCTAGAGTTACCAAAGAGTTAACTCCAGAAGATGAAACAAATTATAAAAATGCGCAATCTGCTTGTCCAGCAGAAGCTATTGAAAACTTCTAATTTATATTTTCTATTGCAAATCAACAATCCATGGTAAAGAAAATTTGTACTGGATTGTTTTTTTATTATCTCGCAAAATTGCTCTTACTTGATCATTATTGGTGAGGTCGCTTGCGAAATCGGAAAACTGGCAAGGACATTGGTTACATTCCGCTGGTTTAACAACGAGTGTATCATTGGTTATTCAGAGGAGAGGAGCTATATTTTGTTGATTACATGCCATTTCTTGACCTACTTCCGGACATCCATCTTCATCATCTATTCCGTTTCGTGTTTCCTGAATGGTTGAACAAAGATCCTGAGTATCAAATATACCGTCTCCGTCAGTGTCTATAATTCCATCGATAGTATTGCCAGTATCCAATAGTGATGTAATGTCTTGAGCATCTCCGATTCCATCCTGATTGAGATCAAGTTGATCAGGATTTACATTAAACGGTGCGTTGTCTATAGAACATACTCATTGATAGTGTTTTGTTAATACTCCTTGATTGAGATTGTCACTTCCATAAGAGCAATTTCTCTTTTCAAAATTTATTACTCCGAGTAAATTCTGTATGCCATCACCATCAATATCAGTATCGCAAATATCTGGTATGCCATCACCATCTAAATCGCATTTGTATGCTGTATTGAGTGTTCCTTGTATTTTAGCATCTAAACAGCTATCGGTTCCATTGATTGCGATAGTTGCTTGGTTTTTTAAATATGTACATTGGTTGATATATATGTTATCTTGTGGGGTTAATGAACCATTTTTCTCATAGCTGTGAGTAAAGAGACTTGGCATCTTTTCTGTTCATGCTCTTTTTTGTGTTATTCCATCTGCGAAGTCTGCTATTTGAACGATAGGCGTCTTAAGGAATGTTCCTATAATACGAGTAGAAAAATCTATTTTCTGCCCTATATTCGCAATCAATTTGGATGGTACCATAAGTAATGCATATGATGCCAATAATGTTTTATCTAGAATGTTGATGGTAATCATATTAGTGAGTTTTTTCCCGTCGGTAAATGTTATTGTTTGGGTGATCACTCTTTTCCCTGGTTTGGCATATGCATATTCCATAGTTAATGCTGTGTTACTTTTTTTATTTTCATCTCCAAAATCCCAATCTACACGTACAATGTCTTCTTGGGTAATATTGTATGTTTTAGTATCAAGTAAAATTTTCTGATTGATTTCGGGGTTTGCTATATTACTTCTCAATATCGTTCATTTTCATGTGCCTATTCCTACAGTAAAATAACTTATGCCGGCCAATTTTCCATTACTGTATCCTTTTACTGCTATACTATTTTCTCCTGGCTGTTTAAATATTTTTTTGATACTTTCATTGGCAGGCTTTTTGGAAATATTATTTTCTTTCTGAAATATCCATTCTATTTCGTCAAATTTTCCAAGCAACGTCGCAGAGAGAGTGCTTTCCATACCCGTTTCTCCTCCTATTACACTTGCTCTCGTTTGTAGGGCATTACCATCTCCTGCTTGTCCTCCTATGATTACGATAACTTGTGCTTTTGCATCACCACCATTTCCCTTTGCTATTGCTTGTACGTTATACATACCTGGTGAGAGAAAGGTATGAGTAATCGGCGTTCCTTTTCCTTGTATTCCATCTCCAAAATCCCAAATAACTTCGTTTACTGCTCCTTCGCTTATTGCCGTAAATGTCGTTGTTAATGGTGCACTTCCTTGTAGTTTATCGATGCCTATATACAGTCCTATCTGACCTGCTATATGCTCACAAGTATCTCCAATGCTATTATGATTGATATCTTCTTGTCAGGTGTTTACTACAAACAAACAGTTATCCATATTTTTTGTCCATTTGGCTATATTTACTTTTCCTTCTTCATCTATGATACCTATAGGATTTTTGATAGTATCGTTGTCGACATCATCATCACAAACATCTCCTATTCCGTCTTTATCAAAGTCTTTTTGTGTAGGATTATATGCGTTTGGACAGCTATCTTTTGCGTTGTCTATCCCATCACAATCGTAATCGTTGTTAAATGCACAACTAACTTTTCCATTGAGTTTGAATAGAGTGTCCAATACTGTTTTCCCATCAATACTTTTGTCGATATTTACTCGTTGATTTTGTCCGATATCGATGATATCTTGACTGTAGAGTAGATTGAGCTCAGCAACTGGCCGATATCATTGTTTTATTTTTCCAACCTCCTTCATATTACATTTTGCGAGATTGAGCATACAGTATTTTAAATAAAGATTTACTTCATTTACATTTTGGAGTGCACAAGTAGTATTGCAAGTTTTGATTTTTTCTGCAATCATACTCTTATCGGTACTATTGAAGTTTTTGGCTTCATAACTATCTGTTTTAAGCTTACTTACTCGCGTATTCACTTCTTTCCAGTTGAGTGCGATGTCTTTGTAAATATATTTTGCTAGAATGTTTATCACTACCTGGATAAATTCTGCCGTCGTAGTCTTTTGAACTCCGCAGAATTTTCCTCCACAAACCGGACTTGTCGCTATAGGATATCATCTCATATAGGTATTGTCTCCTACATAGGCTACACAATAATAATATGAGAGCCCATTATATTGTCCTCACAAAAAACTGATATCGTTAAAATCTTTTCCTGGCGTTTTGGCAAAAGTAGACCAAAAATTTTCTACATATTTACTTATCATGTCTTGGTTGGGATATACACAATCCTTACATTCTACGATATTAAGTAGTCTTGCTAGGTCGTAACGCGAAATACTACTTTGAGCTTCGAAGGTTTTGACGTCCAATCCCATCGTTTCCAATTGACTAGAAAAATCTTCATACGTAGCAAATGCCGATGTTCAAATGAGTCAAATTAATGTTATAAGTATTCAGAAATATTTCTTCATAATTTTGTTTTTATTTAAAAGAGCATTTCTGATATATATAGTATATGTAAAAAAGTTTTTTTTACAAATAAATTGTTGTATAGCTCTTGTTTATTTCTGTTTTTTTTGTACATTAGAGGATATGTTTATCTGTTCGTTTATTCAATGTTCGCTAAATATAAAAACCTCAAGGATTTTATGCAAGGAAATGACTTTACTGGTACTAAGCCAGCTTTTTTGGAGCATTTACTCAAAAAATTAGATGATCATATCGCTAAAAAGGGCAAGGTTCTTCTCCTTACCCTAACTAAGAAATCTTCTGAAGAGGTTACGAATTTTCTCATATCCAAATGATATAAAGCATTCTACCTGCATAGTGAGATAGCAACCATCGATCGTCGAGAGATTATCAAGAAACTAAGAACGGGAGTGATCGATATTATCGTAGGAGTAAACTTATTGAGAGAGGGGATTGACCTTCCTGAAGTTACTTTATTAGCCATCTTAGATGCTGATAAAGAAGGATTTCTTCGTTCTACGACATCACTTATTCAGATCATTTGACGTGCATCGAGAAATCCAAATAGCGAAGTCATTCTTTACTCAGACAATTTTACGGAATCTATGATCAAGGCTTTACGAGAGACTTATCGTCGTCGTGGTATCCAAGATAGATATAATAAAAAAAATAACATTACTCCGGAAAAAGCCGAATCTAACATTAAATGATTAGACGTTGTGAAGACAGATGAAGTGCTTTCTCAATCCTTCGATAAGCTTACAAGGGGCAAAACAAAGAAGTTAAAAAGAATGACTAAAGTCGAAAAAGAAATTATCCTCAAAGATTTAAAGAAACAATTAGATGAATCTATAGCTGCTTGGAAATTTGAAGATGCTGCTGTTATTCGTGATCAGATAAAAGAGATTTCAGGAGAATAAAATGAAAAAAGATGCTCTCGCATTTGAGACCATCTTATGTATGAAAACGTTTTGTTACTCAGCTTTGACTATGTTCATATATGAATTGAATCTAGCCCAGTGTTTCATGGATTGAAAGGTAAGCAGACAAACTATGAAGAAGAACCAAAACGTTAATATCCCCTCTATACTATAAACAAGTGTTTCGTGTGTTGTGTAATTGATACAAAACACAACCATGAATATCAGTCCTAAAAAGGCGAATAAAGCCCATTTCCATATTTGTTTATGATGGTATATGGCTTTATTTTTTTCAATGCTGTTTTCTTTTTTAGCATTCATTTTATTTTTTTCGATGCTGTTCTCTTTTTTAGCATTCATTTTATTTTTTTTAATTTTTATTTTATATTTATATTTTATAAAAAGTCAACGTATTCTATTTTATACATTTTTTGTTACATTTCTACGGCAGAATAATTGTTACCTATCCCTCTACAGTAAGTGTTATATGATTATTTGGTATTTTTATACCATATTTTTTAAATTCTTCCAATGTTTTAGTCATAAACTCTCTTTGTACAGTTATCTTACTTCTTTTGGATTGTGGATTTACAAAGAAGAATCCCTGTACTGCTATACCTCCTGCATCAAATCCCGAAACCACTATATTGGTATATTCTGTATGTAAAACTCCTTGTATGTTATTGATGATTTGTATTAACAACGATTTTATCTGATCGATGTCTACGTGACGCGGAAGTCTAAGTTTTATATCGCCTCTGATAAGTGGTTCTGTTTTGAGTGTTTTGATAGGGGTAGAAGCAACAATACTGTTTGGTATAATAGTCCTTCTTTTGTCAAAAGTTCTTACGACGGTATATCTGACGTTGATTTCTTCTATCGTACCCATCATATTAAGACTACCCATAAATTGAACAAAGTCCCCCAATTTTACTTTATCGTTGGTCATGAGCATTACTCCAGCAATCATATTTCCTATCGTAGTTTCCATAGCAAAACCGATACTGATAGAGATACCTCACATGATCAGTGCGGTGTCAAATCCAATTACCTGAAATACCGCGAGTATATTGAAAATCATTAGGAGAATAAAAAGCATACTTCCTGCAAGACCCGCTATTTTCTGACTATAAATATCTTCTTGAAGAGAATTTTCTTGAATTCTTTTTTTGACTTTTCCCACAATCATTTTTATCACAATGAGAAAAGCAACAAATACTCCTACCGCCAATGCCGTTGATCCCAAAAGATCAAGACCGTTGGTTTTGATTCGTGTAACAATATAGCTTATAATCGTTGTTGTTGTCATGAATAAAATGACTAGGAGAGAGGATAAATGGATTAGGTAATATTTTGTACTAATTTTTGTTTATCGGTTTCTTTGTCAAAATTGATAGTCACTGTATTAAATGGCACATTAATATTGTTATCGTTGAATGCTTTTCCTACCTTTTCATTGATATATCCTATCGCAAAATCTGAAAGCAATCCACAGTTTGGATCAAATGAAAAGAGTGATTTAATCTCTATGTAGCTATCTGCAAAGCTTGATACAAATGCCTTTGTGGTGGTTTTTTCTTTTACAAAATCGAAACTATTTACCGCTTCATGAACAAGTTCTATCACTTTGGTTGTGTCAGAATCATAACTTACTCCAAATACTGCCGTAAGTTTGATGATTGGCTCTGCACTGAAAGTCTTTATCGGAACTGTAATTAACGTCATATTCGGTAATACTACCTGTCTCAAATCTAAGGTTCTGATGATAGTATATCTGATAGTGATTTCTTCGATTCTTCCGAGATATATTTGATCGGCTTGTACTTCTACGATATCTCCCAATTTAAATTCTTTGGTGTAGAGAATCATAATACCTGCGATCATGTTTCCTAATATTTCTTTGAATGCTAATCATACTCCAAATGAGATACCTCATACAATAAGACCGACATTGAATCCTACCATTTCAAATCCTATGAAGAAAGAAAAAATAACGAGGATATAAAAGGTTATATCGTGGATAAGTTTTCAGATTTTATCTATATGTTTATTTGTTGGATCCCCATTTTTTACAATGTTTCTTCTGACCATACCTGCGATAAACTTGGAAATCAACAAAAGAAGCAGGATAACTGCTATAGCTCCTATAATCTTGAGTCCGTAAGAGACGATGGTGCTATTCATGAAGTTCTGAATAACGCTTGGCTCTGGTGTTTGGGTATTCATTAGTGTTATATGAACGTATAAAACATAGCTAAATTATACTCCTGGGCTGTTATTTTTTCAAATCAATGAGCTAAAATCATCCAAAATCCTTGCCTAATTACCTAAAAAGTTATACAATATAGGTTATGGTATTGAAAAGCTTCTTTAATTTCGTACCATTTGACCCGCATAGTTCTTTTTTACTCTTTTATGCACACCAATGAATTTCAAAAAAAATGTCGTTTCTCCTACCAAAAAACCATTATTTACTGGATATGGAAACGATTATATGATGCAACAACCTAAGAGATCTATCTCTTTGCTTACCTTGTTTATTGTGATTGTATGTACTTTCCTTGTGGCATTTGCACTATTCAAAAATTTTGATCGTATGAGCAGTTGGTTTTCTTCTTCCATAGAATCTACTACAGGGTTTGAAATCGGACAAGCAGTATCTTTGTCTGGTATGCTTCAGGCAAACGGCGATATCATTTCTTATACTCATACACTAACGTTGCCGGATGCTACCATCTTAGGCCTCAAAAGTAGAACATTAGATCTTAATGTATATAGCGGTATTGTAGATATCCAATGAACCATCGAAAAAGAACTTAATGATATCTTTATCGTAGAAGTAAGTTTTGTTTCTTGAGCTTTGGCAGGTACCTGATTGACGGGTACATCGTTATGATCAGGAAGCGGTATCTATATTCCTCAGGCAGGCATCTATCTTCCTGCAGAATTTGGACAAAAATATACCATGCTCAATCAGTGAGAAAATGGTGTTTTGAAGGTGCAAAACATTGTTACCAATCAAATTATTTTGATCTCTTATTTTGCTTGTAAAAAAACAGATCCCAATAAGGACTGTTCTACACTTCAGCAAAACATTTGAGCTAGTGCTGAAAAAACCGTCTCTACTTCTCGTGGAGATAAATTATATAAGTTAGAATGAGTGACTTCATGGTTTCTTACCAATGGTAATTTTTATGGATATTTTATCAACGATGTCCCTGAACAAGAAGTGATAGATGTTGCAAATGCGTTTATTTTGCCCAATAGTTATTATGTCCAAAATACCTTATTATCAAAAATACAAACACTTTGTACTGACGGTTCTACTTCACTTATGCAAGTAACTACGCATGCACTGGGTATGGACTTAAATGGATTGATCATCAATCTTCAAGGACCAACTACTGATGGCTCTGCTACCTGTAAAGTATTTATCGACCCTTCGCAAGCTGCAGGAGGTACAAAAATTAGCTATATCTCGAATACTTCTGGTCCAGCCGTAACGGGTGCTGATGCTACAATACTTCCAAATGTAACGCCAACTATCGATACTTCCGTCAAACAGTTTCCTATCAACTTAGAAAAAACTATGACCTTCACGTCAAATAGAGGATATTCTATTATATTTCCATCTATGAATATAGCTTATGAAGCAATCAACGTTGATGAAGATCTTGATCTGCCTGGAGTTCGTTGTTCAACTCAGATGAATGTCACTAAATTTGCAGATAAAGCTACCATGACCGACAGTCCCAAAATAAGAATATTTACCTGTAGTATCAAAGGCACATTAAACAATGTATGAAATAGCATTATCCAAAAGACGTCAGCCAATGGCATGAAATTCCTTATTCAGATCATGGATTCCGCTCGAGCTGAATTTGCTACAAATACTATGATTAACTAATTGATATACTATATTTATGGAAAAATCTGAGTGGTTAGCTCAGATTTTTGCTATGATATTTGTCCCTACATATTATTTCTGATTAAACCAACTCTTTACCACTTCTTCTGCAGGTTTATTGCGAAATGTAGAAGCAACGGATAGTTTTGGCTTAACTTGTGGATCTAACATATCGTCCCAGGCAAAGCTTGCTACGTTGATGCGCTCGATATTATTAGCATTAGCTAATGCTTTGAAAAAAGTATCAAAAACTAGAGTTTGATAATCAAAATCAGCAACTGCATTTTTTACTTGTTCACTCTTATAATCCAAAACCTCCAATGCACCATGTTTCATAGAATCACTATAGCTTGATGGTGCCACGAAAATACTTAATTTCATGCCTTTGTTGCTAGCTATTCTATTTAATTCATCTATATATTGTTTAATCGCAACTTCTGTCTCTAGATTACGGAATCTTTCTGGCAAATCATAAATACGCATTTCTATGATATCGGCGTTTTTATAAAAATCATATTTTGTCCAATTTTCTTTGCCGTCGATACCCTCAAGGAATCCATAGCGAGAAATTTCAACATGAATTTTACCTTGGAATGTTTTACGCAATTCGGCGATTAGTTGTTTTTGCAATTTGTTTGCCAATGCCTCATGTCCAGCGAATTTTGGATCCATCCATGTTGGTGAAATACTCATAATATCTACACCAGCTTTTTGATACATAGTGCCTTTTTCTATCATTCTTGTCTGCCACTTTGCAAAATAATCAGTAATCCATTCTTCAGAATGTTCCGCATTGAAAGCTTCATAATCTTTGGCAACACTATCTTGAATATTACCAGCGATGCCTTTGATGATGTATTTACCGATATTCACAAATGCCATGTTGTGTTTAACGCCTAGTTCAAGCCCGCGACTATGTGCTGCCTCTACTAATTTCTTTATTTCGGTATAGGTGATTGATTGGTCGCGCATGTCATTCCAAAACGTCTCATTGGCTATATGATAATTTGTACTCGTATAGTCAAAGCCCTTGTCGAAAATGGCACGATGAAAATCATGGACATATATCTCTTGAGCACCTAGCTCTTTGACACGATCAAATGATTCGGATATATTTTTTCTTGTGTCTTCGAACATCGACATATTATAATTACGCCCCCAAGTGTCGACCATATTTATTGCTTTGATCTGAGCTATCTTGGTTGGTACAACACTAACAGCGAATGTATTCCTACCGGATATTTTGCACCAAGGAGGTGTAGGCCATGGACCTTGTGGTGGACAGATATTAAAGAGAAACATTACTATCATAATAGCAATAATTAGCCCAATTATTACCAAAATCTTTTTTACTCGTTTTCTCCTCATACCAAAGATTAGTGAATAAAATAATATCCTCACACAAACTGTATATAAAATTCACTAATAAAAAAAAGAGGGATTTCTTCCTCTTCTTTCTATGTTTCTTTATGCAGCCATTTTCATCGGTGTTTCTTTTGCTGGCGCTGAATGCTCAGCGATTTTTTCTTGATAGACGGTAGGAGGATTTGCTCCAACTATTCTATCTACCACCTGTCCGTCTCTGATAAAGTAAACTACAGGTATAGAAGAAATCTGAAACGTTCCAGCTAGCTCTGGCTGTTCATCTACATTCACTTTGGCTATTTTTACCCCTTTATGCTCTACTGCCAATTGTTCGATAACAGGTCCAAGCATTCTACATGGTCCACATCGTTCTGCTCGAAAATCTATAATGGACAATCCTTTGTGCTCTAAAATTTCTTTTTTAAATTCTTCTACGGAAGAAATGTGAATTACGCTCATTGTACTTTATTACTAAATAAAAAGTTTTTTCGTAGGGGCGGATAGTATCCGCCTAGGCGATTATTAATCGCCCCTACCAGGATAATTATTTACTTTCTTGTAAATATTTTTGTGCTTCAAGTGCGGCCATACATCCGCTTCCTGCAGAAGTAATTGCTTGTCTATATTTTTTATCAGCTACATCACCGGCCGCAAATACTCATGCTCTATTTGTCTGTGTATTTGTTGTTAGTATATATCCGTCATCGTCTAGTTTAATTTGTCATCCAAGGAAATCCGTATTTGGAGTATGTCCGATTGCATAAAATAATCCAGAGCATTCTATTGTTTTTTCTTCTTTTGTTTGGTTGTTTATTACTTTGACTCCAGTAAGTGCATCTCCATTTCCTAACGCCTCGAGTGCTTCTGTATATCGTAGGATTTCTATCTTTTCATTTGCTTTTGCTCTAGCTTGCATCACCTCTGATGCTCTAAGCTCATTTCTTCTTACCAATAATATCACCTTGGATGCAAAATGCGTCATATGTTGAGCTTCTTCCATAGCAACATCACCTCAGCCGATAACAATAACAACTTTATTTCTAAATATCGGTAATCCGCCATCGCAGATAGCACAGGCGGAGATTCATTTTTGTCGATATTCTTTTTCTCCTGGGATGCCAAGACGTTTTGCTATTGCTCCCGTTGCTATGATAACTGATTTGGCCTCAATCGTTTCGTTTCCACTAAATAACTTCAATGGCTGTGAGCTGAAATCTACTTTATCTATGGTTTTGGTTTCTATCCTTGTTCACATATTGAGACTTTGTTGTCTCATATTCATCATAAGCTCTGTTCCATCGATTCCTTCTGGAAATCCAGGGAAATTTTCTACCTTGCTTGTCGTAGTAAGTTGTCCACCTGCCGCTACACCTCACGCCATAAATCCTTCAAACATGAGCGGATTGAGACTTGCTCTTGCTGCGTAAATCGCTGCGGTATGCCCTGCAGGACCTGATCCTATAATGACTAAATCTTCCATTCAACACATTAACGAATTAAAGCATTAACGAACTAACGAATATTTTTTTAATGCGTTAATCCGTTAACTCGCAATACGTGATGTACTTATTTGTTTGCTTTTTTCAACCATATAACATATAAATTAGCTGTTCATATTCTGAAAATACCTCAAAATCAATAGTATGTCATATAATCGCACTTTGTAAATGATTTGAATTTCCGTCCATGGTTTGTGGATTTTTTTTTGACAATGGAGTATATTTTCTTATACTATCAACACTTTTATTTTTATACGCGATGTATGAAAGTTGTATATCCAAAAAATATCAAAAGAGGATTACTCGCTGGTATGACATTTAGTATCGGACCCTTAAATATTTCTATCGTCCAAATGCTTGTTATGGCTTTGTGAATCGCCCTTGCCTTAGCAGCTTTCAATGGATTTTCCAAGTCGTGATCTAAAATCCTTGGGGCATTTGTAGCGATCGTTGTCATCATCATTACCATCATTATAGCATTCTTCAAAGTTTCAGAACTATGACTCTTGGCCTATGTTGCCAAGCTTATCAGAAATAATTTTTTTGATGCAAAGAAAAAATTTCAAGTCAATTATGAGAAAAAAAGTCCTCTCGATGTTATGATCCAAGAAGCTAAAACCAAAGAAGAAAAGCAGATTATCGAGCAAAAAGAAAATACATTTGATAAACAACACCTGACAGATATAGAAAAGAAATGATTGATTTAGTTCCTCTACGGTTTTCTCTATGTCATTTTCTCCAGACGGAATACGAATAAGTTTAGGGTTAATCGCGCTTTGTGGCGTGCTTTTCTTTTTTAACCAAAGACCGAAATTTCTAGTTCCCACGCATCATTTGAAGCAGAGGAGTCGATTAATCTACAATATTTTACTTGGATTACTTTTGCTCTGTGTTGTGCTTCTTCCTCTTCGTATTTCCTTGGTAACTGATAAACAGGTAGTCGTAGAAAAAAATATTCCTATCCAAATTATTCTCGATGTGTCGTTGTCGATGGCAGCTAATGACCTTGACCCAAGTAGGTTTGTCGCGGCAAAAACATCACTAATTTCCCTTATTCAACAACTGGATGGATATTCTATTTCGCTTATTACTTTTTCGTGAAAACCCTTTATATATGTACCATTTTCTTCTTCGTCTTCGGCTATTATCGCGAAATTGCAATCTATGAATCTTGGCGATTTTCCTCCTGTCAAAGATTTTTTGTGAACTGCTATCGGTGACGCACTTTTGCTTGGAACCCAAAATCTTCAACAATTTGCTCATCAAGAAACATACAAGCCATGAATTGTGATTTTGATCACGGATGGCGATTCGAATATAGGATTTGATCCGATACAAGTAATTTCTTATTATCAAAAAACCCAAGTCCCGCTCTTTGTTTTGTGAGTAGGACAGGAAAATTTCCTTATTGGTCGCGATGCTCGAAATGATGATGTTACCACAAATATTAATCTTACTTTACTTCAACAACTTGCTGACAAAACCTCAGGAAAATTTTATAGAGTGTTAGGTGAAAAATCTTTCGATGATTTTTTCACTGAACTTTCAAAAGATATTTTTGCTCAGCAGCAACAAAAGATCCAAAATATACTCTGGGAACTCAATGATTATCTGATATATCTTCTCGTTCTCCTTCTCTTTGGACTTTTTGTTTCCAGACTTCTGTTGATTCTTTCTTCGAAGAAAAGAAAATAAAATTCTTTTGAATTCAGATCTGTTCTTTTGTCTCCCTTTGTAAAGGGAGAAACCCGAAGGGGAGAGGGATTTGTGGAGTTATATTTGTCCTTAAATCCTCCATCCGTGAAATACGGATACCTCCTCCTTTCCAAAAGGAGGACAAAATTAAATACTATTTCCTTGAATTTTAGAATTTGTATATTAAAATTTGAAAAATGCACTTATTTATATATACTTAGACAAACAATTGATAAATGCTTCGCGATAAATTGATAAATGCTTCGCGATAAAATATATTTTATTTTTAAGCTCAACAAGTAGATGAAAAAAATTATGTTAACTATTATAGCTCTTTGTTATATGCTTCCACTTTTTAGTTTTGCCCAAGATAGCCGAGGAAAATACTGAGGAGATCCTATTCAGATTTTGGATACTGTTGTCGGTGAAGCCAATGAAGATTATAAAATACAACAGACAGCATTGGATAATGCAACCGACAAGCAATGAGCATATGCGAGCCAATACAAAATAGCAAATACTCTAGATCGATTTAGAAACAATATCAATCCATACCTTCAGTGGGCTGTCTACATATGACTTTCTGCAGCAGTTATTCTCCTTATCTACAACGGATTTCTTATGGTTACCAATGCTGCACACAAAGAGGGCGAGGCTGCTAAAATCAAAAAAAATGTTATCAATATCCTAATAGGAGTTATCGTTTTGACAGGGTTCTACTTTATTATTAAACTCGCTGTCTCTATCATCAACTCTATCTTTTGAGGATATGGAGGAGATACATGATTTTAATTCAATTACGAATTACGAATTTCGAATTATAAATAATCAATTTACAATTTAAAATTAAAGAAATGGGGAATATCAAAAAATCATTATTAATTCTTACATTGCTTATAATAGGTAGCGGGCTAGTCTATGCTGCTGCACCATCATTCAATGATAATTTTGCCAATTATCTTACGGATTCCACTCCTGATAAATATGGAAGAGTAGAAACGGTATTTAACATTTGTGTCGACAGAAATATTTCGTTGATGGCCAATGTGAAAAATCTTTTTTACCCAAATCAAATTGCTCCTACCTCATCATGTAGTGCTGGCTCTCAATGAGGGCAGCTTTGGATACTTATCAGAGCTTTGTGATTTATTGTAATGTTTATTTTCTTGGTGTGGGCTTGAGTTGATTTTATTATAAAAGCTAAAGAGCCTGATGGAACTAAAAAGGCACTTACTAGTCTTATTTATATTGGTTATGGAGCATTTTTGATTTTTTGAGTGACGTGGATATTGGGAACGGTCTTGAATATCGGTAATGTCCAGTGAAGTGGACAGCTCGTAGATAGGGTTCAGAATTGATTATTTCTTCAAATATTATCATTCTTCAAGGTCCTCGCATTCTTCGCTGCCATTATTATGTTGGTAGTGGCTGGATTCAAAATGATGTCAGCAATGGACAAATCAGACAAAGTTACTATAGCCAGAAAATGAGCTATCAATGTAGTTATCGCCTTGGTACTTATCAAAGTAATTGACTATATTTTCTATATCGCTCAAACTCCAGCCTTTGGAGCCAAAGCTGCCGATATGATTGTCAACGTTGCCATCGTACTTGGATGGGTTCTTGGATCGCTTTTTGTACTTGCACTTTTCTATGCCGGATATCTCATGATTACCTCTTGAGGAAAGGAGGATGCTTTCAAAAAAGCAAAATCGATTGTCATAAATATTTTCATCATAGCAGCTGTTGTCTTCTTATTTCTCCTGATCGTTTATCAGGTATTTAATGAATTCTGATAATCCATCAGATTTCCTTGATTTTCTCGTCTAAAATATTATAAAATCTAGCTAAGCCCAAATAGGGACTATTTTTCCTACTTTGGTAGTGGATAAATCTACCTATAAGTAGATTATTCGCTCCCGTAGTTCAGGTGGATAGAACAACTCTCTCCTAAGGAGTAAACACAGGTTCGACTCCTGTCGGGGGTAATCTCATGCGAAGCATGAGAATGTTAAATGCTAAGTGTTAAGTGCTAAATATAAAAAAATCCTTCACTTAAAACTTAGAACTTAGCATTTAAAACTTCTGCTAATATTTCCATTAGCAGATACGTAAGGCATTGCTAAATACGGTTTATCACTGTTAGCTTTGGTTTACACCAACACCTTTTATTTTTTAATTCTATTTTTATTATGCCAAAAAAAACAACAAAAGAAGTTACTAAACCAGGATCATTTAAGCTTCATGACAATGACACTGGATCTGTAGAAGTTCAAATCTGACTTTTGACAGATGAAATCGCTGAATTGCAAGGACATCTTGCTTTACACAAAAAAGATTTTGATGCCAAAAGATCGCTGCTCAAAAAAGTCGCTAGAAGAAGAGCATTCCTCAAGTATCTTAAATCAAAAAAGTTGTCTACATACAACACCATATCAAAACAAGTAAGTGTAAAAGTTTAAACTTGTATGCTAAATCGCCTTTAAAGCGGTATTAAGTATATATTTTTTTTATCCAGCATAGCTGGATAGAAACGACGGGAAACTTCTCTTCGCGAAATACTTGAGAAATTCCCACGTCTTATTTTATTCCTTAACGTTTTATATTCTAATGACTACTGCAACTATAGCAGAGCAACTGCGCTCTGGTCAAATAGTTATTCCTATGATCAAGGAATGACATAAAGTAAAAGGAATTGTCCTCAAATCAATCGAAAACGGAATTTTAGTAGACTGCGATAACAATGCTTTTACTGGAGTTATCTTATCCAAAGAGGTTAAAGAACTTGAAAGATCTGGATATGATTTAGAGCCAGGAAGAGAAATCGAACTTGAAATCGTAAATACCAATATCAGACATGAAGACTGACATTATATCGTATCTATTACTAAGTTACTCCAATACGATATCCGAAAATCTATTATGAAGAAGTTTGAAGCTGATGATATCATTACCGTTATTCCTACAGAAGCAAATCTTGGAGGTCTACTCGTAGATATGCATGGAATCAAAGGATTTGTCCCATTGTCTCAATTGGCGCCTATCCATTATCCAAGAGTAGAGGATGGTGATCAGGAAATTATATTTGAAAAATTATTAGATCTTCTCGGAAAAGAACTCAAAGTAAGAATCATCAATATCGATGAGGATGAAAAGAGAATCGTCTTATCAGAAAGAGAAGCACTCAAAGAAGAAAGAGAAAATATCCTCAAGGATCTTGAGGTCGGGAAAGTATATGATGGAGTGGTCAGTGGACTTTCTTCATATGGACTATTCGTGACTATCGGATGAACTGTTGAAGGATTGGTACATATTTCTGAGATTACTTATGGACACGTTAACAATGTCGAGAAACTTGGTAAAATCGGTGATAAGATTAGTGTAAAAGTTATCGGATTGGAAAATAATAAGATATCACTTTCTAGTAAAAAATTGAAAGATGATCCATGGACAGCACTTCCTAAGCAATATAAAGTTGGTGATATGATCGAAGGAGAAGTTATTAGATTCGTTCCTTATGGAGTATTCGTGAGAGTGTTCCAAGATATCAACGGATTGGTTCACTTGAGTGAGCTTTCTCAAAAGTCTATCCAGAATCCAAATGAAGTAGTAAAACTTGGACAAATCATCAAGACAAAAATTATCTTGCTTGATCCAAAAAATAGAAAGATTTGATTGAGTATGAAGAGTATGAATGATGACAAACCTACTCCTACAGAAAAGACTCCTGCTACGGCGGACAAACCTACAAAAGCTGCAACTACAACTACATCTCCGTCTAAGCCAGTAGAACAGGCTCCTGTAGAGACAAAAGAAGCTCCAGCAAAACCTGAAAAGAAATTTGAAGGTAAGGGATTGGCAGGAGTCGTTAAGAAACTCTCAGAAGAAAAGCTTGAAGATAAAGCAAAGAGAATCACTGAAAAACTTGAAAAAAATCCTGATAAAAAAGACAAGGTAGTAGAAAAAGAAAAGAGACCAGTTGCAAAAAAAACAGCCGCTAAAGAAGATAAACCAGCTGCTAAGACAACAGCTACTAAAAAAACTACTAAAAAATAAATCTACTTTCTGATTGAAAATGCCGTATATCTCTATGATTGCGGTATTTTTCTATTTCAAAGAATTCATTGATTTTCCATATTATATCTGTAAAATGTCAACTCTAAAACAGAAAAAGAAATAACAAAAATAAAATTATTAACCTATGAAATCACAGGATTATTTAGAATTGGTAAGTATGATCATAGAAGGTCAACTTACCCTAGAAGGTTTTATTGAACTTAGAGGGGTTGATCAGGCTGCCGCTGAGAAGGAATTGGAAAAATTATCGCCCGTTGCGTTTACGTATAATACAACGGAACCGAAACCGATTTACTTATTTAGGGCTTCTGATTATCCAAATTTAGGCCAATTATTCCATTGTTCTAAATTGTTCTCTTTCGCCAAGGGAGGTTCTCCATACAAAGAAGATGAAATCTCTGAGTATGATACTAGAAAGGATCATCCTTATATACAAGGAGGAGTCTATGACCCCAACAGAAAAGTTTTTGCAGCTGGGTTAAGATTTCTGTCTTTGCGCAACTCAATGCCCTTCCATATGAGCACAATGTATTCTTTATTCTTCCCTACGGAGGAATTCATAAAGGATTTCTTGCCCCATTCATTGGAAATTGGACAGACTTTTACCCTTCCTGATGGTGGTGCTTTGGGTGGAAATTACTTGTTTAGTACAATGGCTGCAGTGATTGTGTTGAATCCAAATGCACGTTTTTTCTGTGGCAAACCAACTATCGAGGGACGAATCCCAGATGTAAGCAAGGAAATCATTTCAGCTTTTGCTTACGATGCATTCAACCCAGAAAGGAATAATGAGCTTAATCCCTATCGTAAAGACCTCTTTTTGGTAGCTGACGGTATTGTTGCACCTACGTTGCGATCGTTCGAAGAAATTATTTCTCAGTACAATCTTGATGTGCAAGGCAAGCATCCTGTGCTTCAATATGATCAGACATTATCCGTTTCGGAAAAGCGCATGATTACCACCAAACTATTATTATACTATGGAGGATCACTTCCCCCCATGTTCAAATTCTACTCCTTTCTTATAAAAGAAGACGGAATGATTTGTCTTGGTCCTGTAGTAAAAAACCCAGTTTATACTACGGAAGCCTGGGAATTCCCTGTCCTCATGGACAGAACGAAAATTGCTTCTATTCATAAGGCTTTTTTAGATTATTACATCGGCATTCTTAAAGATGTTGGTGATCAATATTAGAAAAAGTTTTTGAATATATTCCATACACCCAGGCTAACCCCTGGGCTTTTTTATATTTCCGAAGTTACTAATTTATTTTCTGGATCTCTAAAAATCAGTTTATATGCCGTTAGTTGCATCGGTTCTGTTTCTTTGGAATCGCCATAGAGATAATCGCCCACGATAGGCAGTCCGTGACGAGCGAGATGATATCTAATTTGGTGAGTTCTTCCTGTGAGAATTTCGAGATTGAACGTAATAGTTGCGTCAGTCTTTTTTATTATTTCTAAAATTTTTGTGATTCATATTTTGGGCATGGTGTGTGGTAATTTTGCGATAACAGGCTCTTGAATGGTGTGGGGGAATTTGATGCTCTCTACAAAAGTTTTTCCTTCGTCTGTGAGATATGATGTTGCTCTATAAAATTTTTTGAGCTCGGTTTGTTCCTTCTCGTCTATACTTTCACTTTCTGATTTGGATTGAAATAATTTTTTAAAATGTTCTAATCATTTTTCTGTCTTTGCAATAATCATGAGTCCGTCGGTATTTTTATCGAGCCTATGAAGAAGTCCTGCTCTGATGAAATTTCAGATAGTTGGTAGGTTTTTGTAGGTATGATAGAGAAACCCAACGACTGATGGTTCATGAACTTCTCGAACGGTTTTGGGGTGAGAAAGCACGCCTTTGGGCTTATTGATGATGAGATAATCTTCCTTTTCGAGAACTATGGGAATCTTTATATCTGGGGCCTCTTCAAGGATAACAGTGGAAAGATATCTGCTCACATCATCGATATCAACTTGATCATTGTTTTTTAGTTGATAAGATTTTTTTACAACCTTACCATTTACTTTAACTCCTCATCTTTCGATGATATGGTGAAAAAAACTCCTAGAATAGGAAAATTGCTTGCTCAATCGCGTATCTATTCTCTCACCTAATCCTTCATAAATGCTCATGTTTGGGCTATTTCTCTAGTAAATACGGTTACTGTATAAGTTTTTTTTGAAAAAACAAGAGTTTTTGCTGTTTTTCATCCCAAAAACATGGGCTAAAATTTGCAAAATCAGCAAAAAAGGATACAATTGACTATGGTTTTATATCGTAAGTTGTTTTAATGGAACCCAATCAAGTAGCAAATCCATCCCCAGAGACTTCAGGAATTCCTCAAGGTATACCTACAGGAGTGTTTGTCCCAAATAATCAAATTCCAGCACAGACGCCCGTAGCAGAAGTACCTGTTGTTCAATCACAAGCCCCTGTTGCACCTGTTTCTGCTCCTGTACCTCCAGTACCAGTACCTACGGCACAGGCTACAGAAGGTGCCTTAGATAAAGTCTTTAAATGACTAGCAAGATTTTTTGCTAAAGTTATGTGACAACCTGATCCTATTACTGGTCTTCCAACTGTCACTTCACCAACTTTACAAAAATGACAAAATATCGTAGGAAAGATGCGAGGCGCAGCGAATCAAGCAGTAGAAAAGGCTACTGATGTCGCTAATCAAGCTGCTCAACAAGTACAGCAAATAATTCCTCCACCATCAGCTGCTCCAACAACACCCGTTGCTACACCAGCACCTGTGCAAGAAGCCCCTGTGGCTCCTGTTGCGCCAGCACCAGTTGCTCCAACTCAGCCGACACCTACAACACCTACAGTATAGAAAATTTCTTAATTATAAAAAAACTGTTCGTTTAAGCGTACAGTTTTTGTTTATATTAATCTTTTTCTTCTATTAGTGCTTCAATCAATACATCAATTTGTTCCATAAATTCTTTATCTTTATCAAGTCCGTTTTCGTGGATTGTGTCCAATACTCGTTGAATTCTTTTTTGTTTTTCTTGAAACTTTTTAACTTCTTTGTCGTCTAGTACGACAAGGTCTATTGGATCATCATTTGGCATTCATATTCTTTACTATCTAAAATATTTTACAGAGTAAATCCTACTTTTTTGTATACTTCTTCTATTTTCTTCTCCGCTAATTTATTTACTTTTTCGGCATTTTTTTTCAATAAATCTATGATTTCTTGGTCAGATATTTTTGCATATTTTTCTTGAATAGGTTTTACAAATGCTAATATCTTTTCATATAAATACTCCTTAGCATCTTTATAACTTAGTCCTCATGCTTGATATTTCTTTCTTAAAATTTCATCTTCTTCTGGAGTCAAAAATAATTTACAGATTTTGTAGACATTGCATTCATCAGGATTTTTGGATTCCTCGACGGTCTGAGCATTCGTTGAAATCTGTTTTACCCTTTTGAGAATAGTTTTTTCATCATCGAGAAGTCAGATATAATTGTTATATGATTTACTCATTTTGCGTCCATCTACTCATAAGATTGTTCCTACTTCTGGTTTGATATATACATCAGGTATCTTAAATGTCTCCCCATAACTAGCATTGAATTTCATCGCTATATCTCTTGCATATTCCACGTGTTGTTTCTGATCTTTTCCCACAGGAACAATGTCTGCATCATAAAGTAAGATATCAGCCGCCATGAGAATGGGATAGCAAAATGATCATACTCACATATCTTTTGCTGTTCATTTATCCAAGGCTTCTTTGTAAGTATGCATTCTTTCCATAAATCACATATGAGTAAGGCAGGTCAGCACCCATCATAATTGAACATGTCCTGGGATATCGGCAGGATTATAAATCATAAATCTATTGAGATCAGCTCCACATGCAGCGTAGAGTTTCAATACGTTTATACTATTTTGTCTTAGTTGATTTCCATCGTGTAACATAGTAAATGAATGCATAATAGCCAAGAATAAAAATATCTCTGCATCTTTAAATTTTTCAGCCAATTCGATCATTGGTTTCATGGCTCAAAAATAATTGCCAATATGTAATTGGTCACTTGTTGCTTGAAGTCAGGTTAAAATCCTCATTATATATTGTGTATATAGTAAAAATCAGGTCATTTTTATATGTACCGTTTTCGTGAGTTAATTCAATGCATAATTGTAAATTTTCGCTTGAAATGTATCAGTAAATATATATATACATCACACTCCTGTTTGCGCAGGATATTTTGTCTTTATACTGTTATATTCTCCTTCAAAAATTTTTTTTATTTTTGATTGAAGAATATATAGTTGCCAACGCATCAATTCCTCATTACATTTCGGAATTATTTGGTTGGCACACTATAAATATAGATGGGGAATCGTCTAACGGTAGGACAGCGGACTTTGACTCCGTCAGTCTAGGTTCGAATCCTAGTTCCCCAAGTTAAAATTTGGACAATAGCTCACATTAATACTTGAAAAATAATATGGTAGTGCGGGATAGAGAAACGGTATCTCGTTGGGCTCATAACCCGAAGACAGGTGGTTCGACTCCATCTCCCGCAACCAAAAAATTAAGATTCGATATGATAGTACTGATCGGGAGTAGCTTAGCTGGTAGAGCGTCTGACTCTGAATCAGGAGGTCCTAGGTTCGAATCCTAGCTCCCGAGAATCCACCCATGCCGGGGTGATGGAATGGTAGACATGTCCCGATAGATCGGGATACCAAACGGTGTTGATTATATTATAATTTACAATCATGTATTGATATGTATATATACTTGAAATGAATAATGGTAGGTATTATATATGAAGTACAAAAAATGTTCAAAATAGACTAGTTGAACATCAAGAATGAGAAAGTAAGAGTACCAGAAAACATTTGCCCGTTAAACTTCTATATTATAAACAATATACCAATATTATAGAAGCTATACATATGGAAACAAAACTCAAAAAATGAAAAAGTAGAAAAATGATTGAAGAATTTATGAAAATTTAGAGTCGCCCATGCCGGGGTGATGGAATGGTAGACATGTCCCGATAGATCGGGATGCCTTACAGCGTTAATTACATCATAGTTTACAATCAATAATCGAAGAATTTATAAGAAATTAGCAATCTACCCATGCCGGGGTGATGGAATGGTAGACATGCTTGGCTTAGAACCAAGTGTCGCAAGATGTGCAGGTTCGAGTCCTGTCCCCGGTAATTGAAAATAATAAGCACAACTGTAGACATGTCCCGATAAATCGGGATGCCAAACGGTGTGTCCCGATACGATCGGGATCCCCGGTAAATTATTTCTTACCTACTACTTTATATTGCAAACAATACCTTAATTCTTATAGGTTATTTCATTTCAAAACAGACATTCCGAGGTAGCTCAGTTGGTAGAGCAAATGGCTGTTAACCATTGGGTCGTGGGTTCGAGTCCCTCCCTCGGAGATTATATATTATGCTTTATACCTTTATGTATCATTAGAATGCCAATTACAAAATCAGCAAAAAAAGCAGCCAATAGATCTCTTGTATTCCAGAAAAGGAATAACGAATTTAAGCTTAGAATGAAAATGGCTATCAAAAAGTTTTTGAAAAGCATAAATAAAGCTGAAAGCGTCTGACAAGAAGAACTTAACAAAGTGTACAAATTTATCGACAAATGTACAAAGGTTGGTGTTATCAAAAAAAATACTGCCGCTAGAAAAAAATCAAGAGTTGCAAAAGCATTTGCTAAACAAACAAAATAGTAAATGCTGCTATGCCGACTTAGCTCAACTGGCAGAGCAATCGCCTTGTAAGCGATAGGTTATCGGTTCGATTCCGATAGTCGGCTCCATTAAAAAAATTAGTAACTACGACGTGGAGTGGTAGTTCAGCTGGTTAGAACGCCCGCCTGTCACGCGGGAGGTCGAGGGTTCGAGTCCCTTCCATTCCGCCATTATTATCAACCATTGGGAAATATCTGGTCTCATCGTCTAACGGTTAGGACAGAGGACTTTCAATCCTCCAATCGGGGTTCGATTCCCCGTGGGACCGATTAAAACTACTACTAAATTCTACTTGGATATGGGTGATTAGCTCAGTTGGCTAGAGCATCTGCCTTACAAGCAGGGGGTCATAGGTTCGAGTCCTATATCACCCACCAAGTAGGAATTATGTCAAGTTAGTATACTAGTATCCTTATAGAGAGCTGGCTTTTCAAGTGTTTGTATGCCAGTTTTTCTATTATAATAAATATTATCTCATAGTAATGCTTTCATAAACAAACGTTTAGTCTTAAGATTTCATTTCTCCCGTGCTTGTCTAGGATTTTGTAAATAGTTTTTTCATCTTTCAAGTGTTTGTACGGGATTGATCCCTTCTATTTCATTATCAAATGCCATTATACTTAAAGTTGCCCTGTCTTGTTCTTCCGATAATTCTTTAAGTTTCTTTTCATAAACTGAAATTAGTTTCTCGTCTTCTGTTTTAAATAGTCTTTCTTGAATTCTTTCCAACTCAAGACCTATCTCTTGGGAACGTTTCTTTTTTCAAAGTAATTTATCTTCTGCTAATGATTTCCTATTGTCCCAAATCTTTTGAAAGGCTAAATGACATAGGTCGTACCGTTGGTCATCGAAAGATAGACTCGATAAATATGTTTCAAGTGATTTATGTACTTCTTTATTCTGAAATGATTTAGCATACATTGAGCATCCAGACTTTCTACAAGTATAATAATAGTAGATATTTCATGTTCTATTTTTTGACGGAGCTCAAGTAATAGGATGTCCACACACTTCGCATTTTAAAATAGAACGTAATGGTAGTTGTTCAGATATCTCTCATGGAGATGAATCTTTATAAGATTTTTTAGGATTTATTCTATCTAGTATTTTTTCTACTACAGATTCCGTCAACATTTTAGGATGTTTACCTACCATCCTTTTGATATCTCGTGGCTCATAGCTTATATATCAGAGATAGTGATCTAAAACTTTTGGAGTAATTAATCTCATAGCCAAGGATAAATATATCTTACATTTTTCCACGGATTGGATTCATCTATTATTGAGAAACTCCTGCAACGCTTTTGCATTTACAAGTACTCCATCTGAAAATAAGGTCAAAGCTTCTCTGATAATATCAAAGTCAGGTTGTTTGGGCACAAGTATTTTCCCTCATCTATCAGGATCTTTTATATACATATAGCCAGGGAATTGTTTAAACGTCCAGTATCAATCTTTCAATCTAGCAATTTGTCTATCACGTACACGTCTACCATTATTTTCACGTTCATACTGCTTAGTTGCCATAGTGATGGACTGCAACATTTTGCCTTCTGGAGTATCATTAAGATCTTGTTTGAGAGAAAATATTTTGGCTCAGGCTCATTCTACTTTTAGTTTAATCTCCCATCGTCATTGAACATCACGGATGATACGATCAAAGTCATCTACGAGTACGAGATCTATAGTAGTAAACTTCTTATTTTTTTCTTCGAGATATTGAATCATTCTATCAAGATCTGGTCTTGATTTTAGTTTCCCTGAAACTCCTCAATCAGAGAAGACTCTATCTACTTCCATATTATTTCTCGTTGCCCATTCACGACAAGTGCTTTCTTGTCAGGAAAGTCCTGATCCTTCAAGTTGTGATATGTCGCTGACTCTAGTGTATATACATACTTTCTTAGACATGAGTTATAATATAAAGAATAAAATCTAGTTATAGTCCTCTTGAACTGAACTCTTCCTCAATAATAGGATACCATATTTTCTCTAAAAAGGATACAATTGCAAGTGCTTTTTCATCTGTAATATCTTTAAATTCTATAGGTAGTAACTGTCTTATCTCTGATAAAGAGGTGGTTAATTGGTTGGTCATGGCAAGTGGTTGTTGCCTTGCCTTCGTTTTGGGAAACGAAGATCGAGTTGTTTCATTAAAAGCATGGTGGGTACTTTAATATCAACCTTAACTTGGATGATATTTTGCATTTCCCCACCACGTCTATAAGTCGTGATATCTATGTTATAATTTGTTTGGTTTAAAGATATTAAGTTCTTGATTTTAGATTGGAAAGAAATTGTGACTAAAGTAAAATCTCCCATTGGTTTAAAACTCATTTTGGGTTGATTCGTGCCTGGAAGCTGTCGTAAAATAATCTCAGACATTATATGATATTGAAATAAATACCTATACTTCAATGGTTGAAGGGTCTATTAACTTATCTTCTTCTTGGGCAAAAGATTCATCTCATAAAAGAACTTGATGATTATCCATGTATATTTTTTTGTGTGTATCATACAGTAATCCGAAAGCTGATTTTGGTAGTCATATCCTACTTTTAGCAACAATAATTTTAGTTCAACAATATCTCTTATCCAATTCTTCAGATGGTAATTCAATACCTATAGAATGTATATCAGCAGCACGCATTTTATTTAACAATAATACTGTCGTTGCTTCCTTTCCTATATTACTACTACCATATAAATCATCGACACTAGGATCTCTTTCTTTCATCTTGTTATCTTTTTTTCTGAGATGAGAAATAAGAATTATTGGCTTCTTAATGATATCGGTAATGGTTTTTAAAGTTCTCATGATCTCCCCAATTTGACGTAGTTCTTCATCTCTTTCCAAATAAATATAATGTAGATGATCGATAATAATCATATCCACGTTATCTTTTGCTTTCTCGATAATTTGCTTAAGAAACGACAATGTAGGAATCTTGAGTTTGTTGAAGACTAAGAGATTATTTTTTATGTTTGGATTTATATCTTCAAGCACTTTGTCCTCTAGTGGATAGATGCTTTTATTGATATTAAATCTATACTGCACTGTCTTAACTGGAGTTTGGAGTTTATTGTTTACCTGTCCTTGTAGATCTCTTAATGCTATTTCAGATATATCTCATTCTAGTTCGAAAAGCATAACCTTTTTCCCTCTCCTAGCATTTTCACGCCCCATGATGTAGGCAAGTTCACTCTTGCCAATTCATGTTTCAGCTCAAATCACAACTAATTCTGAAGGCAATATTCCACCAAGATATTCATCAAGAATCTTTATTCCGTACTTACATGCAGTAGTGACATCTAGTTCCCTCCTTTCTCTTTTAGCATTTTCAAGTACATCACTATAGGTAAGAAAATGATCTAATGGGTTTCAAATCTCCACGCAATCACTCACATCATCTACTAAGTCATGATATAGTTCCTTTGCTTTTTTAAATGCTTGAGCTGTACTTCAACCTCACAGGACGTCCCTGATAAAGGTAAATGTAGTATGTGCCTGCAAATTTCTTGGGTTTGGAATATGTGTGGTTCAATCCATAACAAGAACATTTGGGAATGTTTCGTGCATGAAACATCATTTGTAATTATTATTATTTCCTCCAACAAAATTTTTGTTATCAGGCACTAATGTCCATCAAGTATAATCCAAAACCAAATCAATTAACGGTTTCTGATTAATTTGATCCATTAATGATCCAGGGATGATTTTCGTATGTCATGCACTATCTATACAAGTTTTTATTGTTTGTTCCATTATTTCAGAAGAGTTATTCTTCTCTTGCTCCTTTGCATACAATGGAATATTATTGAATAGTTCGCTCTCCATGTCTTGTTCATATAGAACCCTGCACTGCATTCGTTCTATTCCGAAGATTTCATAATCCTTTTTATGGTTTATGGAACCTGGTAAACGTGCAAGATGTCAAATATTACAACAGCTAGAATCTACTATTTGTAGTGCAAAATGATCATATCAGAAACGTTCGTGAAACTTATTATAGATATATTTTACTCCTGTCTTGTATTCATCTTTTTCAAACTTTTTATGTTTGCCAATATAAAATATATGCATTCAATTTCATGAGCAATTAATAAAACTTCGTTGACTAAACAACGGATCTGAGGCCAGTATATTTTTAATTTCATCAATATGTCCCAGTAGCTCCTTTTGCTTAACCATGTAATTAAGTCATTCACAAAATGTTTTTCTGATATCTATATCGATGAAGAAATAATTCTTCTCGACAATATCAGCGTCACTGGTTCTACCAATTTTCTTTTTGTTTGTAAAATTCTTACTTACTCATCCTACAAAGAAAAGGTCTTTGTCTTGATGTTTTACTAATACATTGTCCAACTCCTCAGCTACTCCTATATGAGAGCTTAGAGTGGAAATTACCACCTCTGAATTAGGTGATGTAATCTTCTTAAGAAGATTGTTTGGGTTAATTTTCATGATTATTTTTTAGAAGAAGATAAAAATAAATTTGCCAATTGCTGTAAATGTTCATAGAGATTTTTAAACGATGATATTTTTCACTTCCAGTATTCATCATTTTTATTAGTCATGGCGTGCTTATATATCTTTGCTATCCATTCCCACATAGGGTATTGCTGCTTAGATTTTGTTTCTAATGGAGCAATAATATCATCATAAGTCTGATCAGATAATAATTTATGAGCATATCAATCTTGATCCCCTGTGGTAAATGCGATACCTATACCATCATTAGTTTTCCTTATACTCGTAATTAACTTTTCAACATCTTCGGGAGAAATTCCCTCTCTTTTATTTTTCTTTTTTATATTCTCTTTATTCGTGTCCATTTGGTTTCCCGTTTTTTTTGGTCAGTTTCCTGTTGTGTTTCCCATCATCCATGGAGGCACTATCAATGTGTTAGGTAGGAACTTATATACTGTAGCATTGTTGTTTCCTCTTTTGTTGTCCACCTTTCTAATAAAACCTAGTTTTTGTAGTGCATTTAGTTTCCTGCTTATTTGATTGGATTGAGACTCCTTTAATCAGAATTTTACATACTCTTGTTTTGATAAATAAAATTCTCACTGGGATAGTTTTGTATCTTTGTTTTCTTCTTCTCCTCGCCATGCTCTATCAACGCACTCTAAAAGAATTGACCAAAAAATTGGCGATTTATTAAATAGATCGTGAAGGTCTCTATATCAATTTGTGAAGAGCTGACTGAATATAACAACATCCATTACGGCCGGCATCAAGGATAAAAGGTTGTAAATGTTATTGCTTTACATTATCTGATAGAGCTTGCTCTCAAGGCGTGTTCAACAAATCTTGGTATTCTTTCAATTTTTCTTGGACTTTCTTTTTATTAGATTTAATCCAATTTTTGATAAGTGAGTTGATAAATGCAGTCCTGGATACTTGATCTAGTCTTAAAATGACATCAACAATAGATATGAGTCTCTGGTCAATTGCCAGTAGAATCTTCTTCTTGCTGGCTGTAGTAGCTGTGCTATCGCTTCTCATGGGAAGGAAATGAGTAGATAAAAGAGAGATGACAAGTACTTCTTAAAAAACCGGGTTTTTACTACAACAGCACCCTTAAAGGAACTATTCTTTATAAAAAAGTATGCTTCTAGACTATTATTACAAAAAATCTCCACCTTTGGCGGTGAAGATAATTATATTGTCTGATGAAATAATTATTTTTTACTCGTGAGTATACCTAGTTTTCATCTTAATATGTGTGGAATATCTAATTTAGATTTACAAAATTCTAACAAATGTCTGGCTGTCGTTAAATAGCTTGGGCTATATTTTTCTATATTTTTAGTTCCGAACATATGAAACAAGATTCAGAGATCGTTATATTTTTCCTTAAATTTTTTTGATTTAATATCAAATATTATCTCTTTTTTATCGTTATTTTCTTCTCACACAATGATAATTGTTAATAATGTTCTTAATGCAATAAAAAACTTGGATTCATTGGTCTCCCTATATTTCTCGTCCATTTTTTCAAATGCATCTTTCTGTTCTCTCATATAGTTTTCATCATTCATATCAAACTCTTTCTTTCAAATTTTGAATATGCCATCCCTAAATCTAAGCGGTTCTTTAAATATTGTTATTTCTTTATGTAATTCGTTTTTTCAATCATTATTTGTATCTGGGAAAAGTAATTCTTTTACTTCGAATAATTCTTCAGTAGAAAATTGTGGTTCTGAGTATAAAAGTTGTGGTCATGAAGGAGTTCGCATAGTAATTCTATTTGCCAAAAAAGTCATGAAAGCTGATCTTCTCTCTTCTTGGTTCTTGATAGTAAGTACGTCTCCTGGAATCTTATCTAATACTGACATGGGAAATGGGTTACGCATTAAAACCTCTATATTCTCATATAAATATATATAGGGATTTATATATATATTTCAAAGGTTTATATGGTACTCAGCCCTGTATTAGATAAGAAATTTTTCTTAGTATCATATCAATGGTCTCGCACCTTCGGTGCTCGTTTCTATTAAGCTCGCTGTGCTCGCCTAACCTTTTCTTTAGTCATATTCTCAAAATTTCTCTTATTGAAAAATATAGCTACTTACGTAAGCTCCAACTATTTTATCTCGTTTTATTCTTCAATGGCTTCATCTAAAATATCATATAAGAAACTACCTCACAAAGAACCAGCTATCCGAAATGGATATGAACTTGTTAATGACGAAAAGTTTGATGAGGCAATGGCTCTTGCCAATAGTTGCTTATATTTTGATAAAAAGTTTACACAATCAGGTCGGGATACAAAAGCATATTGTCTTTTGAAGATGGGAAAACATAAAGAAGCTCTTGCTATCTTAGATAGGAGATTGTTATTCGCTCCTGATGACCGATGGGCTTTAAATACAAAAGCTCGCCGATTATCAACATATATGGGATTATACGATGAGGCCATAAGATCCTCTAATAGATATATAAGGATTGCTAAAAATAGTCCAAAGCCACGAAGAATTTACGAAGCATACTGAATAAAAGCATATGTTTTATATGAGGCAGGTAAGTATAAGCAAGCTATGCAGTGGTGGAAGAAGTCATTGCAATGCAGACCTTTACGCAGATATCTAAAAGAAAATGCCGAGAAAGGGATTAAGAAATGTATGGTTGCATTATGACCTAAACAATAGATATAAAAACAGTAGGTTAAGTTTTATTCTTAACCCAATATATCATGAAAAAGTTACAAAGTAAACCTTATGATCCTAAAGTTGCTGGTATGTTATTGTGGCAACTTTTTTGTATGTTAGAAAAGGTTAATAAGGACAATGTGGAAACTGAAAGAAGAAGAGAAATAGTTAGACAATGGGAATTGGAAAGGAAGAAGACTAACCCCCATTAAATTATATTCCTTTCATTAACTCTCCGACAGAGACTCAAAGAGCCTTGGCTAATTTTTCTATATTTTCCAAAGTTAGATTTCTTTGTCCTCTTTCAACTATACCTATCCAAGTTCTATGAATACCTGATTTGAAGGCTAATTTGTCTTGTGATAGTCAAAGGGATTCTCTTAAATCACGAATTCTATCACCAAATTTTTTCTTTATATCCATGATAGCAGTTATAACCAATATAAATATTGGTTATAATTTATCGATGGATACTTATATATCCACAGTCTATCCGTAGGCTATGTATACATATCATTTACCATTGAATAGTCCTATTCTTTTTCTATTATCAAGTAAATTAATATCTATTTTATGTTTTAATATTATAGACCATGAAAAAATGTCCTTATTGCTGAGAAAAGATCCAGGATCAAGCAAAAAAATGTAAACATTGCTGAGAATTTTTAAAAGAAAAGCCAAAGCAAGAATCAAGACAAATGACAATTTTAAAGGGATTTATTTTTTGAATAGTAATCTTTGCATGAATAATTCAATTGCTTTTATGAAATGCAATGAGTGGTACATTTACATTAATAGTATGAGTAATAGGAATAATTGTTGCCCTAAAATAATGAGATAGGAATAATATTCTTTTCAAAAATCAGTCATAAATATAAAGGAATTTTATCTATATTAATACATGTCCTATGAAAAAATGTCCTTATTGTAACGAAGAAATACAAGATACTGCTAAAAAGTGCAGGTATTGCTGAGAATGGATAGAAGCGACTCATAAAGAGGACGGCATGAAAGTACAGAAAAAAGAGGAAAAAATAGAAAAAAAGAAAAGTCTAATTCCTCGTTATGACTCATTAAGCGAAAATAAAAAAAAGATTCTCAAAAGGCAACGACGAAAAAATCGGCGATGATTCATCTTCCCAGCAATATTTTTATTACGAGCGAGAGAATATTCACTTTTCTGGGGACTTATATTTTCGCCACTTATCATATTATTAGTGATTGTACTTCTTCATGATGCCCCTGCAATACTAGTAGCTATAGTATATATTCTTTTGATACTATGGTATACAATATGAATAAATATATTCGTATTAATAAAATGAAGAGAACTGGCATTCAACACCTCCAAGAAAAGCTTTGAAAAATTTTCATGAGAACAAAAGAAAGGAAAATGAATATATAAACGGATTTCCATATTTTTAGTAATTTTATATGCAGTGTTCTTTATTCTATTGTCTGTTTCGTGACTTAATAACTTCGCGATACCAAAATGAAATGATGTTTGACTCAGTACAAATCTTATGGACACAGTGACATCTGGTGAATGAGAGGAAATTGATTTCGTTGGATTATTGCAACAAAGTATAGAAAATGATAAAACAAGCCAAAAGGCTAAGACGAAAATCCCTACCACACCAAAAGCTACTACAAATACTAATACCACCAACAACACAAGCGTTAACAATACAAATCAAAACACTGATAGTACTAGTGTAAAATGGTGGCCTGGTCTTTCTCAAGAAGGTTCAATCATTTACAGACAAGTAATTGATAACGCAGAAAGACTAAGACTATGTCTAGTCAACAATCCTGGCAACGAAGATGATTGTTATAACTGGGATACAATAAAAGACTCAGGATTTACCTCAATAGAAGAATGTTATCAAAGCAACCTTGGACGCAATGCTTGTGATATTAAATATGGTTATCTTGTTAAAACAAATTACACAAAGATAATTTACTAAATTTGAACTTCTCAAAACGCCATAATAGGTTTTCCAAGAAAATATTTATGAAGGTATTTTTTTATTGTTATATATACTTTTTTGTGGGGTGTGGCGGATCGTTATTTTTCCTTCCTATGCATGTAATATATTATTATTCATTTTGTTGTTTTACTATAAGACCTATTATCCCCAATGATTTAATCAACAGAATGTTTATGCTGTCACCCATAAACTTCTATATTTATATGGAGAGAATATCTTTTAAAACCAGTTAAGTATTGTTTTGTAACATGAAATATATTCATATCTAAGATATGAAAAAAAATGTATACACGACCTGTCGGGGTAGTTTTGTATCTAAGCTGTTCATTGAGCATATTTTTTTAACCACCTATAGAGGGTTGTCGTACTTATCCCGCAGGCTCTACATGTAGCCCTAAGCCCGCCATAACTACCTATATGATAGTAGAAAACAACATCAGATCTGAATACATCCGTATAAACTCGCTTCTTTTTCCCTCCAAAAGAAAAGGTTTTGTGGCATTTACCACACTTATATCTCCATGTTTTAGCAGAATTAAAACCAAAATTCCATATGCGTCCTCACCCACAATAAGGACACCATGAGGTATCTTGTGGTTTCTTAAATCTAAGACTAGGCTTTGGTCATTTTATTCTAATGTCTCGTACTAATCAGGTCATAAAAATATGGTAAATATAAAAGGTTATGCAGGTTAGGTAGGTTAGGTAACCTAGAACTGAGGAAGCTTTATATCAAATATATCCATGTAATCCAAAAACGCCTTGATTCTTTCTAGGAAATCCATAAATTCCTTCATACGTTGGTTTGTAAAAAGCTTTTCAACGTCCACCATTATATTCCTAATTAGCTTTGCGGGTCTATAGCTCAGTTGGTTAGAGCAATCGGCTCATAACCGATTGGTCGCTGGTTCGAGCCCAGCTAGGCCCAAATAAAAATTTAAAAAAAATACGCAAATTAGTTTTGCGGGTGTAACTCAATTGGCTAGAGTGCCTGCCTTCCAAGCAGACTGTTGCGGGTTCGAGTCCCGTCACCCGCTCCACACGACATTTCGCCACTATCAATGTGGCTCAAAATAGCGTAGATAGCCGAAATTTGAGGAGTTTTAAAACCCTCATTTTTTTTAAAGAAAATTTTTCATCAAAATAAAACTCCCACTAATAACATCTTTAATGATGTGCTTCCTAACTCCCAAATCGACAAAGGATCCTGTATTATGTTTTTGACTCTTTCATAGAGTACTATAAAATCTCTCTCATTGAGATTTTTTTCTTTTATCTCTTCATCTAGGATATCTTTTTCCATTTCTAATACTGATCGTTTTTCTTCTATCTTTTGAATCATCTCTATTCTACTAAGTTTTGAAATGATTCCAGGAAATTCTGCTATTTCTTTTTCTATATCCTTGATCCTTCTTCTCTTGGCTTCATTGAGAGAAATTTGTAATTTATTTTTCTCTGCTATGGTTTCTTTCAATGTTCAATCTAATATCGCTATAACTCATTTCTTAGGCGAAAGACTGCTCAATAACTCCTTGAATTTTGTATGCATAAGATCTACATTGATACATTCCTTGTCCTTACAATCCTTTCTATTACATCAATAGTAATGATAGATAGTACCCATCTTTCCTGTGGATGGTCGTGCTGTCATAGGAAAGTTACAACATGGGCAAGTAATGAGTCATCTCAAAGGATAAAGATCTGAAGTATCTTTTCTCGGTCAAAATTTTAGTCATCACTTTATATTTAATCTTTTGAGTATTTTGTGTACTGTGGAAAGACTAATCAAAGGAGTATGTATTGCTTCTACGGGATCTGTTACTCCATAATTTGGATACAAAATCCACCCAGCATAAAAGTACAATCTTTCTATCTCAAACATTCTTTTGACGAAAGTTAGATTGAGTTTTCAAGGATTGGGAGAATGATAATTGGATTGAAGCTTTTTGTCATTGAAAAAATGCATGAGCTCTTTGTTGCTCATAAAAATACCATTTGCAAATAATTCTAATCATTCCTTGACTATTGAAGCCTGTGGCTCTACCATCTGTATGATTTTTTCTGTCTTTGTTCAAACTTTTACATGGATTCTTTCATACCCTACAGGTGGATGGAAAATCCATTGTCCTGCATAGAGTTTTGATTTTGATCCATTCATACTTCTTTCTCCTATTTGCAAGCTTTCAAACTTTGCACGAATCATTTCAAAGTCACTCATAAAGGAATCACTAAGAGTTTCGTTTGTTATATTTCTTCAACTACTGGTTGTAATTATATTCACTCCTGTAGATTCTATTCTTTTCTTCATCTCGATAGTGCCTCTAATATCTTCACTTCTTGAAATTCTGGATATTTCTGTACAAAGAAAATATTTTATTTTGATGCTTTTGGAATTTTGTTGTTTTAAATATTCTATGGCTTCATTTAGTCATTTCCTATCTAAATTCTTTCCACTGATCGCACTATCTGTAAAAACCTTCAACACAGAAACATCCTTTCAGCGGTCTTTCCATCTTCTCGATGTACTCTCTTGGCTTTTTAGTCAATCTCATTCATCGACTTGTTTCTGATCTGATACGCGAACATAGATGATTGCTGTTGGAGCTTCTGTCGATTCCATGTATTTTTCTTTGGTAACATAAGATCCTGTCTCTAGGTCGAAATTATATTTTTTACTAGGATCAAATTTTTTCTTTTTCATACCCATTATATTATAGTAAGAAAATAAATTGTATTACACTACAAATTGCCCCTCTCCGTTATTCCACATATCAATAGCCATCTCAAATTCGCTTTCTGAATAGTCGCAAAGCTGTAGAAGTCTCTTGAAATCATTGAGAGAGATCTGTTTTGATTCTATAAATTTCCCCCTAAGATCCATAAGTTCTTCAATACTAATTTCTTTATCACTAAAACTCTTTTCTATTGTCTTAATTGAGCTCTTCATAATACTTAATTAAAATAATAAAGGTGTTTGATATGTATATAATTATATCAAATAAATAATCAACCTCAAATTAGACTTTTTAACAAAAAAGATAGGTTTATACCTATCTTCCCTGATATTTAAAATTAGTTTTGAAAATATCTGTCACGTCTGTCACTACTGTCACAAATTACCTATTTTTTGATAAATATTTTTATTCAAATTGTTTATCAAATGATTGTTTAACTAGTCATAGTATATATTCCAACTCCGTTTCATCCTTGAGATGTACTGATACATTACCATTTCCCCACACTCCTATTCAAGTAACATCTCTACATATTCAATTAGGATCTTTTATCTCTTCAAAATCCATATTAAGGACTAGTCTTAATTTACTCTTTTGAGGTTCAACATCAACAAAGTTAGTTTGATATTTGAATGCTATATATAGTTTCTGAATTTCTTCTTTTACGTCAGGATGTAACGCCACAACCTTTTCCTTAAATTTTTGATAGAGATCCATTATCGTACCTGTAAGATATTTGTGAGTTGCATAAGTCCATTGATGTTTATCGGTTGAGACTTCTTTATTTATATATTTAGCAAGAACCTCATCGCTTAATTTTTCGTAAGGCCATACATGTTTTGCGAATACTGCTAACTGTTTTGCTCTGTTAATAATAGCTTCTTCATTTCGTATTTCAGTGCTTTTGATCATACCATTTAATCAAACAGGACTCGCATTAAATCATTTGCCTTCCATTGTTTTCTTTTCTTTAAAAGGCCTATCTGAATATTCAGAATTATATCCAGTTAAAGTTATATTGCCTATAGTATGTAAGTATTTATCATAAACATCTTTCCAACTTACTCAAAGTTCTTCCTTCCGCTCAGGACTTTTAGGTGTGTTTTGTGGCATTATATGTTCAATAGTATAATTATCTGCGGAAACTCTCTCTTTTTTATCATGATTTTCTATCTTCTCAAGTAGATATTTGCAACTACGAAAATTATACACATCCTTTGCTAAGAATTCTGCCTCAAAGGCTTCATCTGTTGGAAAGGCCTTATAACTGTCCAATGACATTAAATAAGCAACAAAACTTTCATAATAAGTCTGACTATTGTCTTTCTTTAAATATTTTTTAAATGTTGAAAATGTTTTATTCATAGAGTTTGTTGGTATTCAACAAATAGCTCTCCTAAATACATAACTTTCAATAAGTCTAAGTATTTGGAGTAAGTGTTCTTTATCTAACTTATTTTCCTCGTAATCCCAAAATAATTCAAGCATAAGTGGATAAGCAACAGTGGCCTGTAAAGTATCTATATCCATCAAGACTTCTTTTATGTCCCCATCCATCTCTGGTTTAAGAAGCGTGAATCTTGAATAATGATTGAATGCTTTAGAAATATCTTTCAAAACATCAACAGTTTCTCTAGGTTCAGATTTAAGAAATACTTTAAATTCATCATATAAAGCTCTCATTGTTGGAATTGCTCATGAAGAATCTTTAAAAGTTAAATAATCACGAATAAACATATCATAAAGATCTGAATTACTTTCAAGTATTTTATCCATAGGGAATCGGTATTGTTCATATAACAATGTTTGTTCTTGGTTTTTAAGTCACATAAGAAGATAATTCTTTATAAGCTCAGCTTTTGATAAAGCTAATCCTGTAGAGTTCATAGATTCAAATATAAGTTGGGGATTATCTTGTACTCTATCTAAAGCTATATCTACAATAAATAGTTTAGCAATTCATTTATAAATAGTTTCTATACTTTTAGCGTTTTGAGATATTTTTTCTTTGAAAAATTTATAATTAGTCGCCATATTTGAATCATCATTTTCATCTATTTTTGTTCATTCGATAATTGCGATATATTTTTCTTTATCCAATTTAGTGGGTAATAGTTTATATCTCTGATCTCCATTCTTTGTTGAATTGATAATACAACCCTGCATTATATCAATATGTGATTGTTCATTTCATTGTTGCTTTGAAACTTCTGCTAAAGCATATAATAGTAATGAACAAGTAGTAATTCTTTGTTGTCCATCAATTACTGAGGCTTGTAATACTCAACCAAAAGTAGTTCATTCTTCAATAACATAAAGAATACCACCAATAAAGTGATTACTGTATTGATCACTACTTCATACTCTCAGAATATCATCCCAAAGCTGTTGGCACTGTTTAAGTGTCCAACTATATGTTCTTTGATATGTTGGTATGAGAAATTGTTTAGTTCAATCAAGTAAACGTAATAATGGGGTTTCTGTTGCTTTCATTTTAAAGATAATGATTAAATAAAACTTTCTATATGTTTAATAATTTTTCAAATATCCTAACCATAGCCAAGCTATCTTGTCCACAATATAACAATAAATTTTTTATGGCTTCCATTCTTATTGTAGGATCTGATATTTCTCCATTGATAAGTTTCTCTAGTTTCTGCATAGCTACTGATCCATTTCAAACCTTCATCCCTTCGTATGTCATACTTGGAACCATAACAGGAAGGACTTTCTTTATAGAATTTGATCCATGAAATTCTAGATCAAAATAAAAGTTCTGAGAAAATATCTCCATAAGATCGTAGGTACTTTCGTTAATCTTCAAAAAACTATCCTGTATATCTGTAAATATCTTACCTACTTCCTTATTTCTTGTATTTTCAAACGGCTTATACCATACGATAAATGTCGAGTTATCTATATGCTCTCCTATATCATTCAATAATTCTTGTAATAAATCTTTATATGATCCTGAGATAACCTTTTCTGATTCGGATTCTACCTGGTTTGGATTGTTTTCTATGGTTATAAGTTCAATCTTCTTTTCTCCTTGTCATACTAATACTCAGCCAAAGTGTTCCATTCTCCCATCTTCATAGTATTTATGTAATGAATATTGAACTGGTACTTGTTGATAAGCATAAGAATTATCAAACAAAGGAATTGGCACACTAATAGTTTCATAATCATAGAAACAAATAGGATATTTAAAGTCTCTTATAATTTTTCTGATATTGTCTTTGTCTATGATAACTTCGCCTGTTTTGGTGCAGTGGATATATCTTTCAATAAATTCTCTTACAGATCCTAGACTATCAGAAGAATTAAATCAATCCTTTTCTTCTTCTGTAAGGTCCAAAAGATTCAATCTATCCTTAAAGTAAAGGTTTTGTACTACAGGAGCTTTACTATAATGCATTTTTGGTATAGCACAAATAGTACCAAAATCAGGTTTTTTACCAAAATAATTTAAATATTTATTTCCAGGAAATATATGTATTTTATTGAAGTCTTCCTCAGACAGTCGTAGCTCTTTTTTCATAGTTTCTACGAGCTTTCCGATGGTTTGTGGAGCAATGAATTGATCGAGTCTTTTGATCTCCTTGTCCTTCTTTTCTCATACAATGAGAACTGATTTTTGTATTCATATCTGATCTTTTGCCACAAGTTGTTTCGGATCTATCTCTCAATTCTTGATATATTCCTTGTTTAGATAATAGAGATATACATCTCACAATAAAGGCAGTCCTTCTTTTTCTAATGTTTTATTGATTACCCATTTCTGGAAACTAGTATCATTTTTGAATTTATCATCTATTTCTCCTATCTTTGATTTATTACCTTCATGGGACACTTCTTTTCTAATACCTGATTTAGCTTTAACCTCTATCAAGTCATACTGCCCATTATCTTGTAATACCATAAAATCTGCTCTTACGAAACATCCATCTATCATAAATCCTGGTTGGTAGAGAATCTTTTCCTTATTACGGATAGCTTCTAGTGTTGCTCTTATATTATGAGTAATAACTGTCCATGGATCTACTCATCATTTAGGAAAATACACAAAATCTTCTTGTTCCTCATCCTCTTCATCAACAATCTCTTTATCACTTTTTACCTCAGGCATAAGGTTTACAGGAACCGATTGATATTTGACTGTAAGATATTTTTTTACTAGTTCTTCTACTGCTTGTCCGATAGACATAATATGCTCCTCTTGTTCTTCACTTTCTATCTTACGAATTTTTTTATATACCTCAGAATTATTCACTTTCCATCGAGCAAGTTTTTCAAAGTCGCAATAGTCCACGAATAGGGATTTAGTTATTGGTTTCATTACTATTGCCTATATATTTATAAAAAAATCTCATTCATTCTCTCAATTCAATATGGGTCTCAATTTCTTCTATATTTCTCTTCTTATCAAAAACTATTATATAGAAAAACGTATCTTCTCTTGATTGTGTTTTATTTCTTATTTCTGACAATTTATCAATATCATTCTGAATTTTTTTAATAAAGTTCTTGTTGCTTTCTCAATTAGCTCTTCTAAGTTTTAATTCTAAAATACCTTTATATGTGGAAAATCAGAATCATTTTGAGGGTAAGACAACATTTCATCAAGGGAAGTGTATAAGCTCATTTTTATTTATATATACTAGATCTGATCTGTATTTTAATTTTGCACTTCATGGTTCTCTTCTATCTCAGTATCGTCTAATTTCAGAATGTAATTCATATTCATCAAATGCCGAGCCTAGATTTCTGTTGTTACTTTCTAAAAATTGAAATAATTTACAACGTAAATCATCTTCAGTTAATATATTATTCGATCTTTTTGTTTTTTGAATAAATTCTTGAATAAATCTTTCCATACTGAAAATTATTTATTAAATATCTTCCAATAATAAATTTTCTAGTTCACATCTAAATTTATCTTGTCATTCAAACAAAATTTCATTTTCTAAATATTCAAAAAATTCCACGTATCCGTTTGGACTCAAAAAATGAAATATATATCTTTCTTGAATTTTTTCTGTTTCTAATTTTTTATTAAGTCTTTCAAAATGTTCTAAAGCATATTTATACTTTGCTTTATTTTCATCAGAATCATCTTTATCTGCCTTTATTTCAACAACTAGAAAATATATAATATTATTTCTTTTTGTTTTTATAAAAAAATCAGGATTAAATGATAAATTTTTTTGTTGATGACTATTCTTTTTCCAAGTATATTCAATACTATAAAAACCTCTATCTCTTGATTTTATCCAAGATTCAATTTTTTCTACAATTTCTTTTTTACATAAATGTTCTATAAAATTTCTTTCTGGTTGTCACTTTGTAATTGCTAAATTTACAGGAGTTTTAAATAAAAATTCATTTTGTTCTTTCATTGCACTGCGAGGCAAGCTTTCGTCTTGAATAAGTTCTTTTATTATTATCTTCTGTTCATCGTTTACTTCATTTTCAAAGTTATTTGTATAAAAAAGAGAAGAATCTCTTCTAAAATTCCCTATTCCAATATTTTCTCTTTCTAATTTTAATGTTTGTATAGTATATAAATTCTTTTCTTTGCTCTCATTTATTACTGTTTTTGATGCTTTTCTTAATAAGGTACCAAAAGATTGTAAAATCTTAATTTTATTTTTCTCGACAAGTCAGTCTTGTTCTTTAATCCCTCTTTTTTGCATTGATTTAACGATTAGATCTTTAATTAAATCTCTAGAAGGCAAATTATTCTTGGAATATTGTTTCACATCTATTTGCATTATCTTTCATTCAAAAAATCTTATTTCTAATTCATCAAAAATCTTATCAACTATTTCATCAACTGAGTATGTTTTATTGGTAACCAAATAATTTTTATCAGTAAGATTACCAGTTAGTGATTCATAAGTAACTGATTTTTTACTTTCAACAACCTGTGATTCTAAAGTAATACCTGCTTTATACATATCACTAAAATTCATTTCATTTTTTGGGCTATGGGTTATTTCTTTTGGAATTTTTTCATAATCTAAATTATGTACCTCAAAATTATATTTTGATCTTACTCCTTGTTTCAAAATCTCACTATAAACTTTTGTTTCTATTTCAAGAATTTCATCAACCAATCCTCTTATATTTTTACTCCAAGAATCATGATTAAAAACAGTTACTCTTGGTTGAGGAGAGATGTATTCTTGAGGTATTCTCAAACCTCTTCACAACACTTGAGCTATTAACAATTTCGAATTAAAGGCTCTATCTTCCCATGGAACGATTTGAAAAACATTTTTTACGTCCCACCCTTCTGTAAGCATGGAAACAGAAACTATCCATTCAGTAGGATCATCTTTATTATCAACAGTTTTAAGTTTTATAACATTTGCTTTATGATCTTTATGAGAAGTAACAATTAGAACCTTTTCTTCAATCTTTTCTTTTGATAATGCTTCTTTAATTACGAGAAAATCAATTAAATCTTCTCTTAAATTCTTCGCTTTCGTAATATCTTGTGTTATCAAAATTGATAATGGTTTCAATTTGGGATATTTATCAATATTTTCTTTATGATTTTGATAAATTTTTTGAAATTTTTCACTAATTCCAGAACTATCGTCTTTTTGTACATATTCAATGTTTTTTACTACTCTATCTTCAATTGCTTTTCTAAGTGAATATCTATAAAGAACATCATTAAAATAATCATTATCAATATATGCTGTTCCTGTAAAACCAAGAATATATTTAAAATTATAATCTGCATTTAGAAGGAAACCTTTCCATTTTTTAACATCCTGATCATTAGTTTTATTAAAAATATGATGAGATTCATCATTTAATACAAGTGTTGTTTGTCCATTTCATTTTAAGCTATCTTGAATAGATGATCCTGTCCTTTCGTATACTGCATGAATGTTTTCTACACAAATATCTCCTTTTTTAATTGTTACATTTGCATCAATAATCCTTGGATTTTTTATTATCGCACTTGGTGGAATAGCTTCTTTAAGTCTACTATCTCAACTTAAACTTTCAAACTTTTCTTTTAGTCACGATTCAATGGTTAGAGAGGGACAAAGGACTAATACCTTATCTACAAAACCGAGTCCAAGCATTATTTGTGCAATACCATAGATAACATAAGATTTTCCTGTACCAGTGGCTAAATCAATATTTGCAAAAATTTTGTTTGTAAGCTGAATTTTTGACTTATACTCCTCAAGTGATGAATATTTCGCCTGAAGTTCAGGATTTTTTTGGTAATTTTCTACAATTAAATCTTCTGTTTTCTCATATCTACCGCCAACAAGAAAAACAATAGCAGTTCTTATGGCTTCTTTTTGATATTCTCTATCTAGGCAAAGTTTATCTAGAAAATTTTCCCAATCATCAAGTTTTAATGTTGTAGGATCATAAATCTGATTTACTTTAAGAACTAGATCTTGATTTTTGAAAATGTGAATATCTTGCATAAGTATTTCTTATTAAGCGGTTAAAATTTCGGTAAAATCATTTCAATAAATATCGGTATATATGATCATTATTTTTTTACCGACTTCTTTCTTTTTTAAAGAAATTACTAATCCTTTATTTTTAATTTCTTTTAAATCTTTTCTAATATCTTCATCATCAGCGTTATTTTCATCGTCCTCATTTTTCTTTGTTTTTTTCTTTGGTAAAAGATCATCAGCAAAAAACGAATCAGTCATGATAAACTGATTCCCATCAAAATTTTTATCAATAAAAACAGCAGACAAACTTTCAAAATTATCTAGGATACTTCCTTCTTCATCTTTATAATATTGGCTCCTAAATTCTTTTATAGTTATCTTAATATCATCTCCTGATTTTTTTATTTCTGATTTTACTTCAGGTGCTTTTATAAAATGAAAACCAATTGTCTCATCAAGATCGTTTACATTTTTCTTACTCTGTGGTTGTTTAAGTTTTTGAAAAGGAATTTTATGTAATTCTCTAATTACTTGATAAGGTATTTTCAAAAAATAATATCTCAATCCATCTATCTCATGATAGTCTGTAAGAAAATCGATATTATTGGCTGGTGCTATAATATATATTCTTCATGATACTTTACCTCCAATTGTTTGATGAATATTGTTCAAATATGCCTCATCTACATTAGCATCTTTATATTTATTATAATCCCATATCTTTACAGAATAATTATTCTTTTTTCCTTCAAATTCGAAACCAGAAATTTTATGTTTTTTAAGTTCTATTTCAAAAAGTCCTGATACAAATTCGAGATATTTACTCCATTCTAGATCTAGTGCCTTTTTAAGATCATAAAGGCCTAAAGAGCATGTCATAAAACTTTTTGCTTTCTTATTATGTGTCTTCTTTGGATTTTTTAAATTTTTACTATCTTGAATTTTTAAAATTCTTTTTTGCATTGTGAAATATGAAAGCTTTCCAAGATCGCAAGAAACCCATTTACGATCAAGCTTTTCGGCAACTGTCATAGTAGTTCCTGATCAACCAAAAAAATCAAGAACAATATCATCTTTATTTGTGGTTGATTTAATTATTTTATTTAGCAAATCTTCAGGTTTTTGTGTCGGATAACCAATTATTTCATTTTTACTTCTTGGTACAGGGATATCCCAAACATCATCAGGATATTTTCATTCTTTAGCATATACAATCTCTTGCTCTCCATTTCTAAGTGCACTAACTTTATATTTTCTTCCATCTTCATCAACATGATTGTACCTCTTTAATGTTAAATCTGAATACGATTCTAACACTGTATCGAAATTGAATTTTAAATTTTCTGTTTTAGAATATAGGTAAATAATATCATGTTTCCTTGGAAAGCATTTAACAGGAACTGAGTTACCTGTATAATGCCGAATTATTTCATTCCTAAAATTTTGTTTACCAAAAATTTCATCCATTAAAATTTTTATATAATGACTCATCTTTTGGTCAAGATGAACAAAAATACAACCATTATCATGTAAGATTTCTCTTGCAACGATGAGCCTTTTTCTAAGAAATTCTACAAATTCAGCACCTTTTTTTTTATCATTATATGCTTTTGCACCTTCTTTATTCTTAAATTCATCAGTTGTTGCGAAAGGAGGATCAATATAAATTAGTTTTATCTTGCCTTTCAATTTATCTTTAATGAGAGGATCTTTATTCTCATAAATAGTTTTAAGAAATTGTAAATTATCTCAGAATACAATCATATTTTTTCGATCATCAGCAAAAGCTTTATGCTCATTTCCATTAAATATTTTTTCTACTTGTAAAGGCACAGGGAAAATACCGTCTTCATTTGCCAGGATATCTTCTTTCCTCATCTTTCAAGCATAAATAAGCTCGTATTCTTTTTGAGTTGTTGGGAAAAGTTGATATTTAAAATCTTGAGGAAGTTCTTTTCCTTCTTGAAGAAGTTTTATAATATAGTCTTTTTGATCTTTTGTAATCATTGGGTATTTTCTTAAGACTAAAACGCTCGCTAATCCTCCTTATACTAGTTATCATGCTGGATCTCTTCATAAACCCATTGATATTGTATACATAATCCATACTATATATCAGTATATCAATTAAAAGTCTTTTTAAAAGCTAAAGCTTGACAAAAACAATGAAAAATCCAAAACCAATAGAAAAAAGAGAGAAAGAGGCTTATCAAAGTCTGTTTCTTATGCTATTTGAAATGTGCTTATTCTTTGAAAATACATATAAAGTTGCCTTCCATAAAGATGCTAAACATAACAGATCTTTAATATTGTCTTCATGGTTCCTATACAAATTATTAGATATAGGAAAGAAAAAAAACGATAGGAATAAACCATTCTCTCTTGAAGTCATAGCGAACGATATATTATTTGAAGTAGAGCGTACTATAGAAAAAATCTTCCTAGAAAACGCTATCAAAAAATGAATGCTACAATCTTATTGAAAAGATCATATGCAAAAAGGATATAAGAAGAAAGATTCTATCAAAAAAATTATTATTGATACAATAGAGATATTAAAACATTTTTATACATTTTCAGATATAGAAACATTAACTTACGGAAATCAAATAGCAAAGAAGATTACAGCACTAAAACAAAAAAACATCCAATCCTATACTAATTGACAAATAATAGACTATCCATGAAATGATATTATAGTAGATTCTTTTTTCCAAAACTTTAGTTATATAATAACAAATTTTTTTAACAAACAAGATATGTTTAAATATTCAACGTCTAGCTCCAAATCTCTTTTTTTATCTCTAACTTTGAATATAGCAAAAGAACTATGAGAGAAAAATATTCTGGAGTTAAATATGCAAAAATGATCGGATACTATTTTAGAAAAATTTCTCAGTTTGCCAATTGATGAGCAGTTAAAAATAAAGGAAAGTATGAAAAAAGTAATAAGTAGTTATCTTCTATCTTAGAAATCCTAGTTCTCGTCTATGGGTACGCATGAAAGTTTGAAATACATATATAATACTATATACAGGGGCTGTTTTCGAAAACAGTTTTTATTTTTTAATGTAATAATTATGAAGCCATTCCTGCTGAGGTATAGTGAATCGGGTATGAAAATTATTGATGGGTATTGTCTGTCTCAATCTCATTATCTTAGTCGTACACAATTTTTCTCCAACCTATTAACAAATTGGATTTTACTTAATAGGGATTCTCTATCTAAGATCCAAAATACCATTAAATATGATATTCAGAAGTTAGAAAAGGATTATAAATCTAATTCCAAAAAAACTTTTACTTTCTTAAAAAATCAAAAAAATGGAAACTACTTATAACTTACCTGATAAAATAGATCACAAGCTTCGAATTATGAAAGAAAAATATGAGGGAGACTGTATGACAGTTATTATTTATGAACATGCATGTTCAGAATTTGCTAAATTCCCAATTTATCTTGTTTATTTTAAATTTTGTGGAATCCCAGCTAGTGCTATCATTACAGATAAGAACATCGATGACATAAATATAATAAATGATCGAAATCCTAAAGATCCAAATTGGAAACAATATTGAGAACTTGCGATTAAAATTACTTGAGATTGGGAATTGAGTCAACTTGTATCTGCTTTCAAATATAGTGGACTCAGTGCTTGGCCTTCCGAAGAAGAAATGAAAATTGAATCATTAAGAGAACCATCATAGAAATGGATACGTTACAACAAATCAATCAAATCTCTATGAAGGAAGTACTAGATAAGCTTGGTATCAAATATACTATTATAGGCTCTTCCTTTAGCCTATGGGAGGATAAACGTACGGATGGTCGAAGATCTAATTCACGCTATGCCAATGATTTTTCTTGAAAAGGTAGAGCTAGTTGAGAACCATTTGCATTTGTTAAGGCATATCTAAAGTTGAGTTCCAAAGAAACATTCAATCGATTTAGCAAAAATTACTGAATCACTGGTACATTTACTTCAAATACGAAAACAAAAGTAAAATCAAAAAAAATTAAACTCCGCTATCATAGAAATTGGTAGTTACAAATTATATTTTATATTTTAATGGCACTATCATGGATAGCCTACATAATTTTCCTAGTAACTTAAAATCTTATTTGGAAAAAAGAAAAATCTCACTAGATTCTTTCTCTCATTTCAAGGAGCTTTGACTGATTCAAGAGAAGAATCATAGTTTTTTGCTTGCTATGAGAAATCTCGACTGAGAAATTATAGGCCGAGACGAGCGTTTTTTCGAACCTATTATATATGAAGGGAAGACACTTAAAACGAAATGTACATCATGATCTAAGTGCTGAGCGTTCTTCTCTGAAATACAGTTAAATAAAACACTTGTTATAACAGAAGGTAATATAGATGCCCTCTGCGTACCAAAGGAAATAAATCATATTGGTATCCAGTGAGTACAATGATTATATAAGCTTGTTTCTGAACTATTGGCTCGTTGAGTTCCTGAAATTCTCCTTATTATAGATAATGATGAGCCAGCAGATCTTTCGATTAGCAAACTCCTTGAATTAGATTCGCCACAATTGGCAGGAATATTTGACTGTAGAGAAGTACTATGATACCATAAGGATCTAAATGACTTTATCGTAGCAGGAGGAGAGATAACTATTGAAAAAATCGAGGAACATAAAAAATCATTGGAGGATTTTAAAACAATAATTAGCAAACTAATTACTGCTAATTGGAAAGTAAATCACAGTCAATTCGCTAAATACCTTGTAGAAAAACTTAACCTAGCTAGTGTTGATTGAACCATTTTTATGTACAAAGAGGGCGTATGGAAGATAGTATCGAAACACCTTTTTGAGAATATTATTATGAATCAACTCGATATGCTTTTGTGATGAACAATACAAGTTTTTACAAACACAGACAAAAATAATATTCACGATTTTGTAACTGTATATGCAGAAAACCAAGAACTTAGGAAAAGGTTATTGTATCAGTGAGATACCTCAATCAATCTCAAAGATTGTGTTCTTAATCCAGCGACATTAGAAACTACAATGTACTCCAAATCAGATTTCAAATTCCAAAAATTTACATTCTCGCATGATTTTTTTGATTCTTACCAGGAGCCGGAATTGTTCTTAATTTTTCTCAATCAAATTCTTGATTGATATACTGAGAAACATAAGGTAATAAGCTTCATTCAAGAGTTCATGGGTTCATTAATGATATGAGATAGTAGACGACAAAGGGCCCTATTATGCTATTGATCGGGTAGCAACGGGAAATGAGTGCTCCTTAATATATGCAGAGCATTACTCGGATGAGCAGAAAATGTCTCTAGTGTAGGTTTGCATGAAATAAATAACTCGCAGAATCTATATAATTTATTTTGAAAATTAGCCAATATAGATTCAGATATGCAACAAGATGTGCAGTTGGATAGCGGTTTGATAAAAAAAATTGTATCATGAGAGCCTATAGTAGGAAAGATTCTCTATAAACAACCTCTAGAATATATTCCATTTTGTCGTTTACTCATTGCCTGTAATGAACAGCCCTATCTCAAAACAATAGATAATTCTATAAGACGTAGATTTGTTTATCTTCACTTAAAAAATACTTTCTACACTAAACAAGATCCCGATCTTACAAAAAAGATATGTGCAGATATAGGAAATGTGTTCGTATGGGCGGTAAAATGAGCCTTCCGTCTAGTTTCTCGTTGAGATTTTGACGTACCACAGGAACTCACTGATAATTTGGATAATTTCATAAAAGAAAATGATACTACAGAACTATTTCTTGATGAATGAGTGGTCGAGAAAGATATAGAAGCAAAAATATACAACAAAGAATTATATCTTCTATATAAATTTTTTTGTTATGACTGCTGATATAAAGCACTAAGTCAAAAGAATTTCAATAAGAGATTGAGGGATAAATGATACGAAGACTTTAGAGACTGACACTGAAGAGGTTTTCTCTGATTAAAGGAAAATAAACCATTTTAATGTCGATATGACAAAATGACGAAGATTTTATAAACTTTTTTATTTCCAAGAGCTTAGATATATGCAAATAGCGGATGCCCGTATTTTACTGTGAGAAGAAGGAATAGATATGACTGATCAACAGATTCAGGATATTATTTCTCTAGTAAAAAGCATTTGCTGAATAGTGGTAGAAGACTATATAAAAGAAAATAAGGCTACTAAAAATGATTCTGTTATGCCACAACAAACAAACCTCTGTCTTCAATAATTCCCATCAAAAATATAAGATTCTACTATATAATATACACCTAATCATAGTATATTACAAAGGAAGTCAGCCACTTCGTGGCTTCCAATATACATGCTCGCTGTGCTCGCCCTACGCTTCACGTATAGCCTCTTTATCACGTTCAGGCTACATACCACGAGAGACTGCTTCGTCTACGAATGGTATCAGCTTTCCATAGCACGTATACTCATTCATACAATCCTAATTATATCAGAAAGTTGTTTTTGCTAGTTATTATCTATATTTTTAATAGGAAGTAAGATTTCCATAGAAAGTTATGGCTTCTCAATTGATCCAAAAATCAAGACAATCATACGCTCATTCCTTATGATCGCTTCCGCTCTTATGTCTTAAGGAATGGCATCGATTGTCTTTCCTTTCAGTGATTTTTGTCTCACTTTCTGATGTCATTACTCCGTTATTTTTATCTTCTTACTATATAATATGTAGAAAACTCAATTGCTCCAACAGAGGTGTACTGGATTTACATCAATACCCGATGATCTTCAAAGATCATTTTTTTTATATTTTTACAAAAACACATGGTTAACCACATGAAAGCGACTAGAGACATTATCCAATATCTCGAAGATCGTGAAGACGAAGTAGAAAATGAAACACAAAAAAAGGCCTGATACAAACAGGCCCTTAGTTTTCTACAAGATTATTTGACAGACGTTCAGGATGAGCTAGATCACGAATATGCTGACAAATATAATACAGTTGAATCTTATTACTACTTTTAACTTTTTACCAAACTTTACAGATGAATAATGAAATTATAATACAAGAGATGTGATTTGCAAATAAAAATGCAATTTCAAAAAGATTCTATCTAGGAATCGTCAATCAAAGAAAATTAACAGAAGCATGATTTACCACACCAGAGTGGCTTACCTTTAACCAAGCAAGAAACAATTGACTCAAGATCAAAGCAGGATCAAAGTGAATTGTTGTCAAATATGAGGACAAGGTAGAAGTAGAAGAACGTAAAGGCGACAAGATAGAGAAGAAAACCGTCCCCTATGTTAGATTCCACACAGTTTTTAATATAGAGCAAACAGAGCCAGTCAAAGTATAGAGCTCACACCTCCCGGACATGAGGTTAAACTGTCCACTTTTTTTTGTATTTCATCCCAAAAACAGTAGGAGTGCTGTATATAGGTATGTGGCATAATGTTGACTAAAAATATTGAAGCATTTTAAGAAATATATATAGTCACAATAGTTTTACATACAAAATCCAATATGGTTATTACCGTAGAGCAAGTAAGAGAAAAATACCCAAAAGAATACTGAGATCTTTCTGATTGAGAGGTACAGCAAGTTTTGGATTATATGTATCTTATTTGTGAATTTTCTATAAATTGGCATAAAACCCATCCAGGAGAAAGTTTATTAAAATGAATAAAGAAAGAGTCTGAATCATCATTCAACGAAGAATGGCATAAATCAAATAGTATGCCTATGAGAGGCACGTTGGATCAAAAGATTAAATGGCATATAGAACATGTAGCTCATTGTAAATGTAGTCCAATACCTGATAAGATCAAACAAGAAATACAAAAAAGGTTAAATGCTTAATATATAAGTTTTATATGGGTATTTTAATTTCTAACTATATATATATGAATAGTTTTGATAGGATACCTAAACTTATGTACAAAAAGAACTTTGAGGAACATTCACAAAGAGAGAAGGAAGATAAACTTACTAAAGAAGACATCGATGACTGGTTTGAAGCTTTTACATGGATTATTGAAACAATGACTTCTAAAGAATTTCAAGAATTCAAAGTAAAAGGGAAAATAAAATAAGCTAATTCACAATATACAAACCTCTATCTTCTATAATTTTTCTAGATCTTAGAAAATTTTCCATATATTTTTGTTCTTCTTTACTGTAGATATTACTCTTTCTTTGCGGTAAATGATGGATTCTAATCATATCATCTAGTTTTTTATGTAAATCGAATATATTCACAAAACCTTGTGCATGAGCATAGCTTCAAATATTCCATACAGGTACGTAAATTTTTTTAGTCACTAGTTTGCCCATTTTCTCATAAATATAACTTGAATTCAGATTTATCTCTCCATGAGCATATCTGCTTTTGATGATCTCTTTGATTTTCCTTTCTACATATATCCTTTTTCATTTTTTATCTATCATTTCTTCTTGTATTATTTGCCACCTATTTTTGAATGAACTCATAGCGTTTCAATAAATGATAAAACCTAATATACTACTTTTGGCTGTTTTTACTATAAACTACTTAGGTCATTTACAGTTGTCGCCTTAATGCGATTTTTTGTTCTGCTTTTTTTGAGGGATACGGTCCGAGGTCTATATGAACTTGGGGTTGGCAGGTATTCTGCCTATTATTTACTAATATTGATATATACTGTCGCTATTTACTAACGAATTTTCATTAGGAAAAAATCTTGCTCTGAGCTTTTCATCGAATTTTGCAGTGTATTTGAGCTGTGCAACAAAGGAATTGATTATATCTTCCCTTTCCTTAAGTTCTGTGTATAAATTATCGAAGAGTTTTAGGAATATACCCTCCGGAGCTCCATTAATTAAAAAATCTGAAACGAATCAGATTTTTTGTTTTGTGAGAAATTAATAGAGATTATTTATATCTTGCCATGTTTTTACCCTAGATAGACATTCATCTATGGAAAGTCCCTTTTCCTGTAACTTTTTTGTAAATTCTAGCTTTGTAAGATCTTGTGGACAATATTTATTTACTTCTGTAACATCAATACCTGTCATCAATCAAGCAATATAATTAACTAATCATTCTTCTTCCCATAGTTCGTACAATGTCTTTATGCGCTGCTCGATATCTTCTGATGCATGGAATCAGGTTAAGAGTTTTTTACTAAAAGATTGTTTATCTTGATTATATAAGATTTCTGTGGCTATGGATTTTGCCTTTGAATATTCTTTGAATGAAAAATCGAGATTGAAAGGAAGTGCATATCATATTCATGCCGTTTTCGGCTCGATTATCATATTTTTTTGCAGTGCTCAAAAATATTTTTCCATAAAAGTTTCTATATTCGGACTGTTTTCTCCTGCAAGTAGGAAGTGAGATTTTTTTTCAATAAAATCTTTGTCGTAGGACACCTCGTTTTCTTCTCTGATTGCTTCTTGTAAGATGTGATTGTGGAATGTATCTAAAAGATCTTTATGATTTTTATAAAGATATTGAAAGCCTATGGAGAATATTATGTGTAAACTTTCATGTACAAGAAGAAAATTAATAATTTTCTGAAAAATCTGATTTCATTGTAAATTATCTAATAGTCCTTCTGAAGCTTTCATCTCCTGTAAAATTCTTGGAGATATACTCACTATTCCACGACCAAGTCATTGTGCACTGTGGCTTAAGTGTTCTTTGAGTGGCAATACAGATATATAAGAGGCATATGGTTGTATTTCTTTGTATGTGTATAATCTATCTTTTATATTTTTTACAGAATCTTTCTGCTCTGGTGTCAGAAATAGGGAATAATTTTCGTATCAACTGCCTAGATTATTTCTCATAATACATCGTATCTATGAATAAATATATTTTATTATACATATTTTACCATAAAAGTCAATCATTTGTGATGTTTATTAAAAGCCGTTCTTTTTAGGAAACGGCTTCGATTGTGATGAAATTTATTATATTTTTTTACTGACTAAGGGTTTCGCCAAATGTTATTGTTTCTGGGTTTGGATTATCGATATTTGGATTTGGTCAGGTTCTGAATGGGAAATCTTCTGGGATATAATATCCTTTGATCTGGCTCAAACACTTCAACACATTTGTCTGTCGATTGATAGGGCTTGATGCATAAATTTTTCCTTCTTTGTTTCCATATCTTGAGAGTTGGTTGATAGTATGATAATTTCATAAATAGAAATTATTTAACGTTACCGGAATCGCTCTTGCTCATGCATATGCTGAGGTAAATGGAACTCTATCTCATCTATCGTTGTTTCCTACATTACCAATGTTTGCACTTGTACTAAGATATCTACCAAGTGTAGATTCTGCAAATGCAATACAGATTACCATATCTTTATCGATATTGGTGTCTTTGACCGCATCTTCTCGGAATGCTACCTGTCTGTATATTCCTACTCCATATCTTGCAAGGAATTGGCTTTCTCTTACTGCCAGTGTGCTTCCTGTCATAAGTTGAAGATCAGTAATATCGATAGGTCTTGCGTATTTATCTCTAAGATATTTGATTTGATATCCCTCAGGCAATGCTTCTTTGCTCCTTACAATACTTGCGTCTAATATTTCAAATGGATCCATAGCAATACCGTCTTTGAAAATCTCGAAGGTAAGATTTGCTCCTTTAGAGATAAATCCTGCGCCTCTTGTTCCAGGTTCTCCTCAGCTATATCCTATAAGCTGACCTCTTCTTACGACATCACCTGGTTTGACGATAGTCTCGTTAAGATATTGATATACAGTTACATATCCGTCGGTATGAACTATCATTGCTCGATTGATTCCTATTTCATCATTGTCTGCGACAAAATATACGATACCATTGCGAGCTGCGTATACAGGAGTTTTTTGTACTGCCTTTATTTGTATACCTATATGTGGCACTCCATATTCTTTTTGGAAAGCTTCATCAGCAAAATATGTTTGGATTTCTTCGATAGGGTAGAGTGGCCATGCCAATGGATATGCTTGATTATCCTCTTCCAATGCGTTAAGTAATGGCAACTTTTTTTCCATGTCAAAGTCTACACTATACACTCATTTTTTGATGCCCTTTACCAGTTCTATCGTTTTGTCATATACTCCTTTTGTGCTTTCAAAGAAGTTATTGATGGTCAATTGTCTTTGGTTAGCGTCATTTTGATATAACTTCATAAATTGAAGAAGATAGTTTTTCTTTTGCTGTAATTTTTCTATCTCTGTCTGGTATTGTTCTATAGTCGCTTTTGTCTTTGTTTTGAGGTCATTAAGTTTTTTGATCGTTTCGAGTTGTGCCTGCTCATTTGTTTTAAAATTGGTCATAAGGTCGTTGAGTTGAAGCACCATCGATTGAACCATATAGTCGTTAGCAAGGGTTACGGGAATATTGTCAGAATTGATTATTAATTTTATATCATCGATAGTATTGGTATGTTCATTATAGAGCTTATTGTCTAATTTATAAATAAAATTGGAAAAGTCTTCTATGTACTGCCTAGTATCTACCATGCCAGATCTTGAGGCTTGGATATCTTTGTAGGTAAGAAGCATCAATTTTTTATACGTATTGATTTTCTGAAGCTGTTCTCCGATAGTATCTGTCGTCTGATTGATTGTCTGGATTACGTTTACGATTTCTTTTCTCGTTGATCTATATTTATCAGAAATAGCATTGCCCGTTCCTCTTTCTTTGGCATCGAGCGCATATAATTGTTGAATAACCTGGTCGAGATTAGTTTTAAGACTTTGCATATTGCTCATAGCGCTTGTTACATCAAAATCAGTCACTTCTGCAGCGGTAGTGTTGAGCTCCTGTCCATTACAGAGACTAATCCCTCCCATAAGGAGAACTGCCAATGCAAGTCAAATTTTCTTTTTCATGTGTGATATCAAAGAATGTAAACTATGGGTAATTACATACTACACCGATTGTTTTTGAAACCATAAATTACTTCACTTCATTTGTACCTTATGTATCAAAAATCACCGGTATAAGTTCGATGTCATGAAAGCTTTCATACTTCAAGCTTTCATTGCATCTCTCTATATTATACTCTGAAATCACGAAATAACCAAAAAAACGCGCTTTAGACGCGTTATTATCCTTGACAAATTTGCTTAAATATATGCTTTAGGGACTGACTTTTGCCTTTTTATCTTAATTTTTTTCTAGAGACGTCGGGAGCATCGAATTTTTTGATGAAAAATGGCATCAATAAGAGCACCAAACCAAAGAAAAAGAAGCTTATTTTCATCCCCACTTTTCTACTGAGGAAATCTGATGCAATCATAACAAGGAAAATGATAATGCTTGTTGCGATACCATAGGCAGCTGATCCATATTCTTTTTTTTGATCATCTCAGATATGAAAAAAATACCTTCCTTCTAGCAGATTGACTGCAATTCCAAAAAATACTCCTGTGAAAAACGAAAAAACATTTAGCGTCATATAATATTCGTATTTATCTATAATATGTGGGAAATAAATAGTAGAGAGTCAGAAAATAATCGTGAATATCATTGCTATATTTTTTCTTTTTCTCAAAAAGAATGCCGATATGGTGTGGCCTAAAATAGCCCCTGCAAATCATATTACGATAATCATGATAGAGCTTTTTGGTGCTCTCTGGAAAAAATCTATTCCTATTTCTAACATTTTTTGTCCAATGGCCGTAGAAATGGCTCGCAATACTCCGATAGGCAAGAGCAATCGAACATATTTTTTTATAATTCCTATAATGTTGGGGACTGTTTGTCTTAGTGTTTGTCAAAATGGTTTCATCTCAAACTGTTTGTCATAATCCATAAGCATATTTAACAGACTTGATACAACCAAAAGTAATATAATAAACCGAAATCAATTGATACCTCGTTTTGCAAAAATAGTAAATCCTAGATAGCTTCATAAAAGTATCCCTGCTAGAATCGCCACATTGATTAACCCATTGAGTCTGTCTTCTCCACGATTTGATTTCTGAATTTCTATACTTAAAATAACTGATTTTATAACCAATCGCAAACTATATGCGAAGCCGATACTACTTATCAATATGATAAATATCCGAAAAGGGTAGTATCCAAGCACGTTTCCTATTGCTAAACAGAGTATCACAATAAGTCATGCAAAAAGTGTAATATTTTTTTTGGGAAACATATAAGCAAGTGAGGATCAGACTAGATAGGCGAGCATTCCTCATAAGCTTAGATATCCTGCAATTTCTTCTAGTGATATATGTATATCTTTGAGATACGATCGAAGAAAAAATTTAAGCATAGAAATAAATACGCTTCGGATAAATGTTATCATAACAAAAAGAATCAGATTTTTATGCTTCATACTATATTGTTCAAACGACTAAACGACGAAACGATTAAATGATGAATTGTGTGCCCATATTAAAAAACTATCCTCTGAATGCAAACTGAGATGGCTTTCTATTTTCCCAGTTCTATTGACTTTTTATTATAAAAATATATAAAAAAATATAAAAAAAAGAAAAATGAAAGCACTAAAAGTATTAAAATTCATTGCTGCGGCCTTGTATTTGTTGGCTTTGGCCTTTTGTCTTTGGAACTGGCTTTTCCAAACACTTATTGTGTTGTTTGCCATAATAAAAATAAAAGAACATTGGGAAACTGCCCTTGCATTTTTTATAACTACTGCGGCTTCCTCTGTAGGCGGGTTTGTATTGATTTGGTTACTCCATTTCGCATTTACCGGAGAGCCTTTGATTAACAATCGTAGTCTATGGGGTGTTGGTTGGCTGTTTACAAGCATTTATGTACTTGGCCTGATTATTGAAGAAGACAATAGAGCGCCATATATTTGGTTGTGGCGACAATGCAAAAAAATAGTCAAGGTAAGCAAATTAGCCACTGGCTAAAAACAATATACGATACATCTATCGTTGTTCGAGAGAAATCTCGAACATTTTTTAAATAAAAATTTGAAATGGTATATATTTTTTTTGTAGGGGAGGGTTTGAAACCCTCCCTTACGAACATACAAAATATTTATTTTTTTTGTAGGGGACGGTCGCGACCGTCCCTTACGCCACATTATCTATAATCTATCGATTTCAATGGTCTTGTCCCAGATATCCATTTGCTGGATTTGCTGGCTATGAGTTATGGTATAGAGCTTGATGTCTTTTTGTTTTACAAAATCTTCCAACATATCGGCGACTTTACCTACGGTGTCTGCATCGAGATTGTTTATGGTCTCATCGAGGAAGAGAATAGGGGAGTTGATATAGGATGAAATAGCGAGCATTCGTACGAGTTTCAAAATAATTCTTTGTCCTCAACTCAAGCTCTTGGTATCTCTCATTCACTTTTCATCAATGATCTTAGCCTCTAATTCGACCTTATCATCATCATTTCTTAATTGCAAATTAATCTGGTAGTCTACTATTTGCGAGAGATAGTTATTCACGATATCATTCAAAATCGGTAGATGATCTTGGAGTACTATCAATAAGAGTTCTTTGGAGAAGATTGTATACAGATTTCATAAAATCGTTTCTTGTTCTTCTAATTTTTGTCTTTCAAGCTGGTGTTCTTTAAATTCATTGATGAGCATATCGATATCGTGGTAGTATTGTTGCATTGCTAGGTAATTTTTTTCTATACGGGCTGTTGTACTTGTATCTATTTTTTCTTTTTCATCTACTAATTTCTTCCATTCTGATTCTTTTTCTGCTATTGTGGTGGTGAGATCATGTAATTGTTTCTCTATGGATTCTTTCTGAGTAATGGCTTTTTGCAACTGTAATTTCCATTCTTCTATCTGTTTGATTTCTTGCTCTCATTTGCCGATTTCTTTCTCTAATTCTTTTGCTTGTTTGTCTAGGCTAGTGTATTCATTGTATAATGATTCGATTTCTTTGTACTTGATCTCGTTCAAAAATGCTTTGATGTCTTCAATGGCTTTTTCAGCTTCTTTCTGCTGTTTTTCTAATATCTCTACTTTCTTATTTTCTTTCTTCACCTCCGTCTTATCTAACGCCTTCAGCTCGGTCTGTAATTTTTTTATCATTGTTTCAATTCATTGTTGCTGGTCTACAAATGCTTTCTTTTGTTGGTCTAATTGATCAAAAGTTTTCTTATTGATAACCTTGATAAAGGGGCATGGTTCCTTGATTTTCTCACAGGCAAACGTCGCCTGCGTATCGATATTTTTTTCTAATTCCTTCAATGTCTTCAAAATATTTTTCAACTGACTTTCTTGATCGTTTATTTTCTCTTGAAGATGTTTTTTTTGTGTCTCAACTTTTTCTGCTTCGTTTTTTGTCATCAACTCTTCATTCTTTATCTGTAACTGAATATTTTTGATCTCTTCAGCTCATCTTTTGCCGTGATTGATACATTGTTGGATAAAGAGATAGCTTGCAAGTACTGTTATATCTGACTGTTTCTTGATCTCAGTTTCACTTCACTGCTTGGTGATGTACCGATCTGCTTTCGAAATCTGTAATTGCTTCATTTCATTCGCACTAACAGTTTCTCAAGTCGTCGGCATAACTCAATCATCCAAAAAAACTGCGTTTCACTGGTTTTTTTGGCGATTGAAAATAAACTTTCGTATTTTTTCTCTCGGGATTTGCTCTTCGTTACTATTTTGCTTGGTAAATATTTCCATCTTCTGCTTTTTCAACATTTCTATCTTCTTTTCGTCGACACTTTCTATCTTTTTCTGAAGTGCTGAAATATCACTTGCAAGCTCCTTTTCGCTGGCTTGTTGATCTTTGAACTTCTTTTGTTCTTGGGCTATATCTTTTTGAATAGTTTCAAGTTGATGATGTAATTTCTGTTCCTGAGATTTTTTCTGATCAATATAGTCGTGGAGTTTTTGTTCTCGATCTGTAGGAAAATCCTTGAGTGAAAAATCAGTGATTTGTATTTTTTCTTCTATCATCTTCCAATCATCGAAAAACTGTTGATAGCTTTCTGTATTGATAGCATTACCCAATAATTCTTTTGTAGCTGTGAAGGTAGAAAGGTAGTTCTGGATATTATTCTTTAGTTTCTCGTCGTATTTGGAAATATCTGTCGTCGCTTTGATTTTATATCGAATTTCTCTCTTTTTATCCGCCAAAACTTCTTTGGCCTCATCAATTCCCATGAGATTGAAAACATTTTTCAAAATCGTCAATCTATCTACGGGAGTGAGTTCAAAAATATTATCAGAATCCTGCATAAGGAAGATAGTATTCATAATTACTTCTCTCGGTGGTAGAAATGTTTGTAAGTTTTGCTGAAGGTCGGTTTCATTTTTGAAGCTTATTTCGTCTCGTTTGAGTCCAGGATGTTTTTTCAATAAATTTTCTATATCAACGTTGTCTTCTAATGGCGCGTGCTCATTGAAGTCCGGTAAATTGCCTTCTAGGGTATACACTTTAGATTCGCAGGAGTCTTTGGACTTTCCTTTCTTAATATTCCTCGTGATAAGATAAACAACTTTATCGACTTCACAAATAATCTTGATAAACCCGTCTTTGGACTTGGTGTTTAAAATGTTTCTCGAGCTGTACTTATATAATCCGTAAATGGGTCCATCGAAGAAGAGAAAACTCTTCCCTGATCAAATAGGTGCTTTGATAAGCATCTTCCCGATATTGAAAAAAACGCTCAAGAGTTTGTCCTGAAATGGTCAGATGTTTTTGTAGGAAATGGCTATTAGATCTATCACTTTCGTCGGTTGTTGAACTAAATTTGTGTTTTAAGCATATAGGAATCGCCATACTTTTCAAGATTAAACGCTCCGCTGGGGTTACTTTTTGGCATTGCCCTTCGTACCTCAGGATTAAAACCCCAAAAACTAACGAAAAAACTCTAGGCAAAATGACCTCGCCCCGGCCGGCCGGGGTCCAGACCATTTCATTTTGCCGCACTAGACAATCAGAGCGGACTTTCCAGCTTTAGAAACTCAATACGCATATTTTGCTATGAGTAAATTATAGTATCTGATATATTTTATTTTATCTGTCAAGGTATATAGCCAAGGAATGTTGGGATATTTTGGCTTTTGGAATGATTGTGAATATAATATACTAGATTACCGAATTAACGGATTACGAATTTCGAATTTATCATCTACAATCTATCATTTATCATTGTTTATTAGTTGGTATGTATTGAGTGCATGAACACTATATCGATTATCAAAAGAAGCCTTCTCTTCGACAAGAGATGAGAACTTTTGCTGTTTTTTTTGGTGCAGTTTTTGTAATTATTCTGGTATTTACCAATCTCAATTTATTTGCATATAACTTTCGCGCTTTATTCGAAAATGAGATTCATCCCTCTGCGCCCATTAGCGCATCTATCGTCTCTGAAGACAACAATATCTCTTCTATAGTAGATACCGCAGAAAAGGATAGTATAGAAGTTCAATGATTGCTTAAGAACTATCAACAGACCGCTGACGTCAATACCCTTACTCCTTCTACGGAAGAAACTCTTCAATCTCATTTGATGGATTATAACTTCTCATTCAACACTACACCACCAGTAAATAGAATTATCGTCCCTTCATTGTGACTTGATGTGCCTATTGTGGTCAATGAAAGTATGGAACCGGTGGATTTTGCAAAAGCAAATTTTGATAAAGAACTCGAAGAATGAATCGTAAAATATCCTACTACTCCAGCCCCTGGTGAAGAGGGTAATACCTTATTATTTGGTCACACAAGTTATGTGGTATGGAAAACTAATCCTTACGGAACCATTTTCAAAGATCTTGCTAAGCTCAGAGACAGTACGTTAATCCAAATCTTGCGAGAAGGAAAACTTTACGAATATAAAGTTATCGATCTCTTTGTAATATCTCCAAAACAAGTTAATGCCCAATATATGACCTATCAAAATGCTGGCGGTAGTTATGTCACCCTGATGTGATGTTATCCACTTGGTACTGACAATAAGAGAATTATGGTCGTAGCGAAGCTGATTACCGAATAAAACATTGTAATTTCTCAGGAAAACAGTATAGATAGACCAATCGAGATATGCCTTACCAAAAAGACTTTCTCAGAGGGGTCTTTTTTGTTTTTTTAGTTATTTATACCCATACCAATGAAAATCAGAAATATTGCGATTATCGCTCACGTCGATCATGGAAAGACGAGCTTGGTAGATAAGCTACTTACGCAGTCGGGGACTATGAAAATGGCAGAGGATCAGGATCTTATTATGGATAGTAATGATCAGGAAAGAGAAAGAGGAATCACCATCTATTCCAAAAATACTTCTGTCATCTACAAAGGAAACGTCATCAATATCATCGATACTCCAGGACATGCTGACTTTGGAAGTGAGGTAGAGAGAGTTTTGAAAATGGTTGATAGTGTCTTACTTCTTGTCGATGCTTACGAGTGACCTATGCCACAGACAAAATTCGTGCTTAAAAAATCTCTCGAACTTGGACTCAATCCTATCGTGGTCATCAATAAGATCGATAAAGAAACGGCAAGACCGGTCTGGGTAATCAATCAATTGTTCGATCTGTTTTTTGCATTGTGAGCTACGGATATACAAGCAGATTTTCCTATTATCTATTGTAGCGCAAAGGGTGGATATGCATTTGATGATATGAAAGATTTTGAAGAATCCAAAGAACATGGAAATATTTTTCCTATATTCGATTTGATAGAAAAATTCGTAGAACCGGCAAAAGATTATTCTGACAAAACTTTCCGTATGCAGATTGCTAATCTATGATACGATGATTTCATCGGAAGACTCGGAATCGGAAGAGTATATGAATGAACGGTCACTCAGTGACAAGATGTTGTTATCTTCGATAATGACTGAGCCAAAAGAAAAGGAAAAATAACCAAAATATTCACAACACTCGGACTCTCTAGAGTAGAGACTAAACAGGCCTTATGTGGTGATATCGTGACTATCGCAGGTATCCCTGATATTTACGTTGGAGAGACAGTTGGTGTCGAATGATGCGAGCCATTTCCACCGATCAAGGTAGACGCTCCAACCTTGACCATGGATTTTCTCGTCAATGATTCGCCGTTTGCTGGTAAAGAATGAAAATTAGTGACATCAAAAAATATCCAAGAGAGACTTCGTAAAGAATTACAAACCAATGTAGGACTAGAAATAGATTTTGAAAAATGATGAAATAGATTCGCTGTTTCTGGTAGGGGAGAGCTTCACTTATCCGTGCTTATCGAAACTATGAGAAGAGAGGGATTTGAGCTTCAGGTCTCTGCTCCACAAGTAATTTTCAAACACGAAGGTGGTCATAAAATGGAACCGATAGAACATGTTGTGATCAATGTCGACGAAAAATTATCAGGTACCGTTATAGATATGATAGCCAAGAAAAAATGACAGATGACGAATATGTTTACCGTGAATAATATTTCTACTTTAGAATTCGAAGTGCCAACAAGAGGACTACTTGGGTTTAGAGGACAATTTGTTTTAGTCACAAAAGGTGAATGAATCATGTATAGCTCATTTTCTCATTACGGTCCGTATAAATGAGATATTCCTAAGAGAACAACATGATCCATGATTAGTATCGAAAATGGAAAATGTATGAAATATAGTATCCGAAAGTTGCAAGAAAGGGGAAAGATTTTCATCTTGCCACAAGCAGCGATGTATGAATGAATGATTGTCGGCGAAAGTGCAAAGCCAGGTGATATGACCGTTAATTTGACCAAAAATAAACAGCAGACCAATGTCAGAGAAAGTGGAAATGATGAGTCTATGCGACTAGAGCCAATTATTCCGTTGACGCTTGAAGACTCATTAGCCTATATCAGTACTGACGAATATGTAGAAATTACTCCCAAAAATATCAGATTAAGAAAAGTTTTCCTTACCGATTCGGATAGGAAGAAAAATGGAGTTAAGAAGTAATATTTTCTATGTGTTCATCTATTATTTTCTTTAATTCGAATTCTCACCGAGGTAATGCCAAGCAATTATCGTAAATCATTATTGGCTCGTTTCCGGTGAATGATTTTTTTATAACTATACTATTGGACAATCCTTGCTGTTTAATATATTGTTCAACTAAATTATCTTCTCGAAAAGTCATATCAGCTCTATTGTCTATGACGAATTTTAAAACTTCTGATATGTCTGATAGTTGTGGCACCCGAACAAGTCTAGCGTTTGGGAAAAATTCTTTGGCGATATCGTGATGGATATCGTTTTCTTTGACCGCTATTCTCAGTTTCTTATTCTTTTTCAGGACATCTAAACTTTCCTTGCTATATTGCGATCTATTATTCATATATGCGAAAATATTGCTCTTGAAAATACTTTTTGAAAAAAACATTTCTAGCCTTCTGTTTTTTGTCGGTCGTACAGGGCTACAAAAAATATCCGCATATCCAGAATTTAATCTATCAGCGATTACGCCATATCCACTTTGTTCTACAAATTCCAGTTTTAAGCCGTTTTTTGTTGCTATACCATTGATTAACTCATAAAACTTTCATGTAAATTTTCCGTCTTTTGTGCCAAAAAAATCAAAATAAGGAGAAAAGGTTCACTTTATTGTTCATCTTGAATGTATAAGTTCTAATCTATTTTTGAAACTGTTCTCCGACATGGATAAGTAGGTTTCGTACGGTGATTCTAATAATATAAAATCTACATGTGATCTAACATGTCAATCAAATAATCAGGATATATAATCCTCAAATACAAATCGATTTTTGTGGTATACATACGCCACTTTTTTTGTTTTGAAAAAATCAGGCGCGTATTCTAAAAATGCTATTTCGGACAATAAATATTCTGTGGCTTTTTCTATGTCTGATGCATCAAATGTTTTTCATGAATTCTCTAGTACGTTTTTCGATGTTGTTTTAACTGAGTTTTCGAAGTTGGAATTATTTTTATAAAGTTTTTTCACTTTATCGAAATATTTGATATAATCTTTATTGTCTTTGATTTCATTGTCCCAATCTATGATTATTACATTTTTTTCTTCTATTCAGAGCTCTTGTATTAGTTTTTTAGTTCTATTCTTGAGATTATTTCACTTGAGTACTGCCTTATTTCTAGCCTCACCAATGTTATATCACATTGCAATATATGTAGATATAGCAGGTATATCGGCCACTAGGATTGCTGCCTTACCATATCTTTTTATGGCTTCTTTTAAAAGATATGCCACTTCCTTGTCTTTGAAATAACTATTTCATGGACTCATTCATATTATAGGTAGCATGAGTTGATGATTATTATAGTAAAGTTATAATATGATTAATAACTTCTTGCGAACAAAACTCTTTTTGTACTTGGCTTACCACTTATCATATCAACTCCTTTCTCCTCCGGTTGATCGAATGGTAGGCAGCGTATAATAGCTGATGTTTCGTTTTGGATTTTTTCTGCGGTTTCTGCGGTACCGTCTCGATGTGCCATGACGAAGCCTTGTTCTATTTTTTCTTTAAACTGCTCGTAGGTATCTACGGTAAATGTGTGAGTTTCTCTAAACTCAGTATTTTTTCTTAAGAGATTATTTTGTGCTTTGTAGAGATACTGATCGATGTGAAGATCAACATCTTCTATCTTGATGTTTTCCTTTTCTCCTGATTCTCTCTTGAAGACCTCTACGGTGCCGTTTGCAATATCTTTTGCTCCGATGGTGATTCTGATAGGTACACCTTTGAGTTCATATTCGTTAAACTTCCGTCCAGCAGATTTATTATCATCTTCGTCAACTTTTCGTTTGAGAGGAATGCTGTCTTTGAAATATTTGGAGTGGAAATCGAGTCTAGTGGTCTCGAATCTTTCGATAAGTGGCTGAATATAGTCTTTGATCTGATTAAGTTCTTCTGGAGTTTTGAAAATAGGAACCATAACGACGTGCAGAGGAGCGAGTGCTGGTGGGAGAATAAGTCCTGTATCGTCGGAATGCGCCATGATGAGTCATCCAATCAATCTCGTAGACACTCCTCGTGATGTTGCGTAGACATATTCTAATTCATTCTTTTCGTTGGTAAATTTCACATCAAAAGCTTTGGCAAAGTTTTGTCCGAGATTGTGGCTTGTACCTGATTGTAATGCTTTACCGTCTTGCATCATTGGCTCGAAGGTGTAGCTTGCTACGGCTCAAGCAAATTTGTCATGATCTGGTTTATTTCAAACTATCGGTGATATTGCCATAAAATTTGTCGCAAAATCATTGTAGACATCGATCATCTTTCTTGCTTCATCATCTGCTTCTTGCGCGCTTGCATGAGCGGTATGTCATTCCTGCCAGAGAAATTCTCCGCTTCTCAAAAATAATCTTGTTCTCATTTCTCGTCTGACGACATTTGCTCGTTGATTTATCAATAGTGGTAAATCGCGGTAAGAATGGATTCGATCTTTATAGCTATTTCGGATGATGGTTTCAGACGTTGGCCTTACGATAAGTTCTTCTTCAAGTTTTGCTTCAGGATCTACAACGATTCACTTTCCGTTAGGATCGTTCATGAGTCTATAGTGAGTAACGACAGCACATTCTTTTGCAAAATGCTCTACGTGCTGAGCCTCTTTATTCAAGAAAGACTTCGGAATGAATAAAGGAAAATATGCGTTTACGTGTCCGGTGTTTTTGAACATCCTATCGAGTACGTCTCTGATGTTTTCTCGAAGTGCATATCCATACGGCTTGATCACCATACATCATCTAACTGCAGAATTTTCTGCTAGTTCTTGGGCGATTTCGTTGTACCATTGACTGTAGTCTTTGGCTCTCGGAGTAAGTTTTGGCATCGTGGTAAATAGGTGATAAATGTTACTTTGTAATGTATACAAAAAGGTCGGATTATCAAGACGATTGCTTTGTTAATAGAAAAACTCTACATTTCTGCAGAGTTTTTATGATGAGGTTGTGAGGCTTCTTACTTTTTTCTTCTAAGGAAGAATCATGTTACACAGAGGATACCAAGTACGATCAAAACCATTCCACCAATCATGTTGCGAAGAACATAGAGACCCAAAATCAAAAGAATGATACCAAGGATAGTGAACATTTTTTCTTCAGTGGTAGATACTTCTCGTCGAGCTCAGATTTTGCTTCCAAATTCTTTTCCTTCAGCTTTGATAACTCTTGCTTCTTTTTCGAAATTTTTTGCAAATGTTTTTGCTTTGATCTCTACTGATTTTCTTACTGGAGATCTTCTAGCGGGTTTTTTAGTTGGCATTACGCATATATGTAAAGGTATAAAAGGTTGCTTTCGTTATATACAAAATTTTATTGTTTGCAAATCTTTTTTACTGTTCTCCTGCCAACGATTTTTTGGGAATAATAAAGTAAAATATAGTTCATTGATTAGAAATATTTCTATACGAAATCTCTCCGCGTATGATTTCTAAAAATGTTTTACATTGAGTCAATCCTAATCATGTTCATTGTTGTCATTCGGTCGATGGAGTGGTATATCCACGTTTAAAAACATCTACTCATTCAGGTATTCCGACTCAGGAGTTTTTGACAAAAAAGGTTGTATCTCTTTCACTTTCATTGGCTATTCCTATGTCTATCTCTCCTTGAGGAGGAGTAAATTTCACTGCATTGCTCAAAAGATTGCCTATTACTATCTCGAATATTTCCTTGTAACTGTTGATGCTATAATATTCTTGTAAAGCATTATTTATCACTATTTTCTTTTCTTGGATGAGAGGTGTTTGGAGCTTTATTTTATCATCTATAATACTGCAGGGAAAAAATCCCATTGGTTGATAAAGTGTATTATCTTGAAACTCTATATGAGAAACTTTATTCATAGCATCTAAAACACCCTTTATGACATGATCCATAATATCTTTGGTTTCTTTTAAGTTTTCTTGGATGCTTTCCCAATTTTGTCTATTGGATTCTGAGAGACGCATTTTTATCGCAGCGATTGCTGTTTTGAAATTGTGAGCGATTGCTCAAAGATATTCGTAGGGAAGGGGCACTTTTCCTTTAAGGTTTCTAAAAAATTCACAATATTCGCTTAAAAGATGACTTCGATGCTCTGCTCAAGCCATAGTATTATCTATTCGTCACGGTCTTTTGAGATTTATGATCATATTCTCTACGGATGCAATTTGTGAAGCAATAAACTTTGTTTGAGCTACCAAATTCAAAAGTATATTTGCTAAATCTTTTTTGTATAGAGAAAAATTTTCTTCAGTAAGCTGCTGAGGTTGTATATTTTGGAATAGACGATTGCTATAAGATGGTTTTATCTCTTCTTCTTGTAGCGTCGCTTCGGATGGTATTATATTTGAACTATCGTTCATCGGCCATATTATATAGTGTAAAGACACTACTATTATACCCCAAAATAGCTCAAAAAGCAAAAATTTATTACTTTTTTATAGTCTAATTTGCATCTTTGCAAGTGGCTGTTTTACGGCCATTTTATTTTTTGATCTGATGAAGAGTCCTAGTGAAATGATTCTTCTGACTACGCCAATTTCTTCTAATAATTGTTGATCGATATATTTCTCTGAATAGAGTGGTAGATGTTTGAGATGAATTGAATCTCCTTTTATCTTTCCTTGTGTGGTGAATTTTTGAAGTTCTAGATAAATATGCTCACTGATAAATGGTGCGAATGGTGCGCAAATCTTCATATAACTTTGTAGCACTTCGAAAAGTGTATTAAATGCAGAATTCTTGTCTTGATCCATGCCTGACGCCCAAAATCTTCTTCTCGATCTTCTGATAAATCGATTGTTCAACTTTTCTATAAATCCTAATACTAATTTTGCGCTGGTGTCGAGGAAATATTTATTCATTTCTTGTTCTACTTGAATTCATAAGTTATGAAGCTCTGAAAGTATCCACTTGTCTAGTTCGTTATCGATGCTGTAGGTAGGGAGTTTAATCGCTTCTAATTTACTGAGCGATGTCTCTGTATTATACAATGAGGGTCGGAGTTCGTTGAAATTTAAATCGTGAGAAATTATTAAGATGGTTTGTCCTTGTCCTTTTTTTATTAATGTTTTATACATTTCTATGGTATCCATAGTTGCACCTGATCGTAATTTATCGTCTGTTTTGATTTTAACCTCTTTATCTCTATAGAGTTTCATGATTTTCGCAACTTCTTCTGCTGTCTGTGTTGTTCTCAACGACGGACTTGTATAGATCATATCGGGGTTTATTCTAAGTATTTGTTCTATAAACTTTGGATTTTGTAGTGCCTGGACACCTTCCTCGGCTACGGGATGATCCATTAATTGTCCATTTGCTTTGGCATGTCTCATAAAGTAGAGTGTTGTGTTATTGGTTGTCCATTTATCTACTTTTGCGTAGGTTTCAAAAAATTTATATGCATTCAAAATCGATGCAGTGAAATCTTTATATACTTGATCGACTCCTTTCTCTGAAAATTTAACCGCTTCGGCTCTTACGCCTGGTGAAGAGAGCAGATAAAGCCTATATGCGTCTGTTCCATATTTTGCAAATAAATATTCTGGATCTGGATAATTATTCAATTTTTTTGACATTTTCTTGCCATCTTCGGCGAGAACCATTCCATTGATGAGGACATTATTAAATGAATTTTTTCCCATGATTGCATTTCCACACACATGCATTCATCTAAATCGACCTCTTGTCTGATCTAATCCTTCCATAATAAAATCCGCAGGATAGATGAGTGGTTTTTTACTTTTGTTTCCTGTATATCCAGCTTGCCCAAATGGCATAGATCATGATTCAAACCAACAATCCATAACTTCCGGTATCCTCTTGTATGTATGTTTGTCTTTTGTAAATCGATAGGTATCTACATATGGTTTATGTAAATCTACTTCCATTTGCCTGTCATTGTCCCGATAGAAAGTTTTGTGCTGAGCATTGTGAAGATGGTATTCGAGTCTTTTAGCGTCAAAATCAAACTCTCTCACTCTCTTTATCATCGTCAATGTAGATTCTGCGTGTGCAACGGTCACAATTGTCTTTGTAGCGAATTTTTTAGTTGTCTCCAAAAGATATTCTTCCGTTCTCTTGAAAAGTTGTTTCGTAGATTCTCCATTTGCTCAGTATTTTTTATCTCATCGAGACAATATTTTACAATCGAATTCAATATCCTGATAATCTGGTAAAAACAGCTCCATCGTTCTAAAATCTACGTAGATATTTTCTCCGATTTCACATCTATTTTTTTCTCCTGAACTCGTGATGTATGTATATAATTTCTTTTCATCAAAAAGCTTCTGATACGTTTCTACAACTTCATAATATTTTTCTTGTATTTTTTTTGCCTTAGCCTTGCCAAAGACTTTTTCGAAATAGGGTTGTATGGTTAGGAAGTCTCTTTGGAGAGGAGAGATGATGAAAATTGTGTCATCCAGATTTGATAATTCGTTTTCTAGATTTTTCACTAAGTCTTTTGCTTGTTGTCTTCATGTCTCACTCAACACAGCCGAACCTCTACTGTCTTCTAGATGATGAAAGTTGTAATTGGTTTGCGCATGTCTCATAAACATTAATTTTGTCAGATTTTTGGACCCTGTCTTGCTCCATTGATATAATTCTTCTAGAGTTCCGATAACGATTTTCTCTTCTAAATTATCCTGATTTTCTCGAATAGGAATCGGTGATCATCGATATCTATTTCTTGCAAGATTTCGATCTGGTGCTGATTTGAGAACATCGATAAATCTTTTTTTGACCGTTTCAGGAATAAATCCAATCTCTTCAGCATGGGGTACGGTTATTTTAGTTAGCTCTTGTTCCTTGATAAATCGACTTGTAAGCGCTTTGGATATCAGTGGTGTATCACATCTTCGGCAGTGAGGATATGAGTGCTCATATGATCTTTGTCCGATTAACTTTTTTTCTTCTTTCAACTTTTGGATAATATCTTTGTTTGCGTCATAGACTCTTATTCATTTCCAGTCAGACACTTCATCAGTAAATTCACCATAGTCATTTACTGGCAAGAAAAGCCAGTTTTTGGAATCGTCTCTTGGTAAAAATTCCGCTACGACATTGTAATCGTCCATACCAAATGCTGGTGCTATATGTACGATACCCGTTCCATCTTCTGTGCTGACGAATTCTCCAGGAATTATTTTGAAGAATTGTTCTTTATATTTTTTGTCTATCTTGCTTTGGTTGATATACGGGAATAGCGGCTCGTAACTTATTCCAACCAAATCTTCTCCTTGTAAAATATTTATGAGAATGTATTCGTCTTCGTTTTTGTAATACTGCTTGATGAGATTCTCAGCGATAATATAATATTCTTTACTGCTTTTATCGAAGAGCATAAAATAATGAATATGTTTCCCCACAGCGAGGAACATATTGCTTGGTAATGTCCATGGTGTAGTTGTCCAAGCGAGAACATTTACGTCGGCCTTTTCATTGTCTATCTTTTGAGCGATCTGCTGATGATAGATGTAAAGATCATAAAATTGGTGGATAATCTCGCGATCATCATCAATGATAGTATTTTCTATCTTCACCGCAAATCATAAGCTATTGTCTGAGTCTATTATTTCCGCTCGGATCATTTGAGGGTGCTTTTCTGGCTCCATATTTTTTGGTTCTCAAGAAATTTTTACGTCGACGAAAATCATCTTATGGAGCACATTTTTTATTATTTTTTTAAATGTCCCTATATGGTGTATATTTGTTACCTCGACTCATGTCTCTTCTTGGAGTTCTTCTTTTACGGTATCTTCTACGCTGTCTCATTTTTCTATCTTACCACCAGGGAAAAGATATTTTTGCCCTCTTCCATGATAGATCATTAAAAATTTATTCTCTCTTTTGATTGCACAACAAACAACTTGTAAGAGTCAGTCTTCTGATTTTTCGCATTCAATCTTTTTTCAAAATACTTTTTCTAGATCGTCATTGGTTTGGTATAAAGGAAATTTCACGGTAATCGCTGGATCTTGTCTATCTTTATATCACTCGTTGACTTCAGAATTTGATAACGTTGTCGCGCAGCTTGGGCACATCCATTGTACGCTAAATCATTTGTAGACTAGATTCTGATTGTACATATTTTGAATCACTCGAATGATGGACTCCATATAATCTAGGTCCATTGTATAATATGCACTATCCATATCTGCTCGTCTTCCTATTCGATCTACGAATATTTTCCATTCGTCACTTGTATTGCTGACGTACTTTCTACATTCTTCTATAAATTTTTCCATTCACATTTTCTCGATATCCTTTTTTCCATCGAGGCCAAGTTTACTTTCTACCGCTTTTTCTACCGGTAATCCATGACAATCTCGTCATCGATCTCTGTTTACTTTATATCCTTTCATAGTCTTGTATCTGAGAATACTATCTTTCATCGCTGAAGGTAATCCATGTCCAAAATGTGGTAATCCCGAAGCAAATGGAGGACCGTCATAAGTAATTGATTGAAATTTTTCTGACCTCTGATCGAGAGATTTTTGGAATATTTTGTTCTCTTTCCAATATGCGTTGAGATCTTTGATTAATTCTTTCTGATTCATAATTAAGCGACGAAACGATAAAACGATTAAACGACAAAATGATATTTGTTGACTAGTGATTGAATATAACAAAAGTCAAAATGCTTTCAAGAGAAAGGCGCCCGGGTGTGAAGTTTTTTTGGTTGAAAAATATCGTGAAAAGGGTAGATATATGATGATTTATTTTTTTTGTCTTATTATGAAGATATTAGTAATCAATTGATGAAGTTCATCTCTGAAATATCAGCTCTTTGATATGAAGGAAGAAACTTTGATAGTAAAATGAACTATAGAAAATATCTGAGAAAAATGATCTTCTGTAAAGAATTTTAAAGATGCTCTCCAATCTGTTGTAGATGTTCTGACGAGTTGATGAAACACTGACATCGATGCGATAGGACATAGAGTAGTTCATGGGGGAGAATACTTTCAGACAGCTACACATATAGATGATGATGTCATCGCAAAAATCCAGAAATGTGCTGCTTTAGCGCCATTACATAATTCCGTGAATTTAGAATGTATTCGTTGATGTGCAACTTTACTGCCCAATATTCCTCAGGTTGCTGTTTTTGATACCGCCTTTCATCAGACGATGACGCCTGAACATTATCTCTACCCCATACCGTATGAATATTATGAAAAATATAAAATCAGAAGATACTGATTCCATGGTACTTCTCACCAATATGTCTATGACAAATTAATTACGAATTACGAATTACAAATTACGAATTCAAAAAAATCCAAAGAAAATCTAAGAGTTATTACTTGTCATATCGGTAATGGAGCAAGTATCGCCGCAATCAAAGATGGTAAGGTCATTGAGACGTCTATGGGAATGACACCATTAGAATGACTTATGATGGGAACCAGATCATGAAATATCGATCCTGCTATTATTCCCTATCTCATAACGCATGAATCTAAAACCGCTGAACAAATAAATGATCTCCTCAACAAGCAAAGTTGATTGCTTGGAATCTCTTGAGTATCCAATGATATGAGGGATATTGTTGCTTGAATAGAACAATGAAATAAGAAATGCTCCCTTGCTTTAGATATGTATATCAACTCCCTCGTAAAATATATTTGATCTTATGTAGCACTTTTGTGATGAGTAGATGCCATCGTTTTGACCGCTGGTATTATGGAGCATAGAACGATCGTGAGAACCATGCTTCTCGAAAAATTATCATGGATGTGAGTCAAACTTGATGCTCAAGCCAATCAGAATGACTCTCTAGAGAAAATAATCTCTACTCCAGACTCAAAAATCACTGTAGTTGTAATCCCAACTAACGAAGAGCTTATGATAGCCAAAGAAACTTTTAAACTAATTTCTAGTTCTTAATTTCTAATTTCTAAAATCCGCACAAAAATGTATTTCAGGGCTTGAAATCGGCGATAAATTTCATATAAGGTTGCTGATTTTCATTTTGCTTTTTAAATTTTTACTATATAGTGCCCATGGAAAACACTCATCAAAAAAGACACTTTAGCGAGGAAGACGCTTTGAATAAAGTAGAAGAAAGAATAGATCATACCATGGAAAAAATTATGAAAAAGTGATTTACGCATAAGTTTCTTGATCTCAAGATTATCAAAAGTATCCTTAGCGCTCACTTTGTGCATGACGCTAATCATAAGTTACAACCTTATCTCAAAACTATCTTTACTATCGTAGGATGGATATCTCTCATTACATGAATTGTGGGTATTTTTTCATTCTTAATCTCTTTGAGCGGACTTGGATTCATGTTTAGTCTAGGATTTGGTATCGGACTTCGTGTATCGATTTATGTTTTACTTGCTATCGCTTTTTCGTTACTCTCACTCTTCACGTGAATCGGCATGATTAGATTTAAGAAATGGACTATCTCACTTGCTATTTTATGATTTGCGGTATCTGCTATCTCTTTCCTTATTAGTCTAATCCCTGTAGGATTGTATTCTTACAAATCATATGGAAGTTTTGGATGAAGTTTTTTTAATCTCTTTATAACTTTCGTTCTCCTTGTATTGATACTTAAAAATGAGAATATGTTTAAAAATTAATTAGACACAAGCCTGCCTGCGGTAGGCAGGTATCAAGTATCAGGTATCAAGACCTTTATTTCCTTATTCTGTTTCCATGAAAAAGTATCTCCTTCTTATTTTATTGGCCTCTTTTGTATTTTTATGATGTGCAAAAAACGACTTAAGTACTATAGATGTTACTACAATAACTGATTTGCCTGGCTTACAGAACGCAGTTACTCAGCTTTCTGCTTGACTAAACGAATGAATGGCGAGCACAGAAGCAATACAGAATCTGGTAGAGCAACTCCAATTAAAATATGTAGATTTCATCGCTACTATTGGTGATGCCGATCAAACTATTGAGGATCAGTTTGCTCTCATACAAGATATGTTTGATAAACAATCAATAACTTCATATACATTACCTCTCCGAGCCAAAAAACTTTGAATGACACTACCGCAGTGAATGAATCTTGACAAGACTTTATCTCAAAGGACTACTTTGCATGACAGCTGATACAATTCTACCGTTCTTGTATACACATGAGACTATGCTACTGCTATGCAGCAAGCCCAAGTTATAGCAGAAAAGGCTCATTTATCTGTGAGCAAAAACTTTGAACAGGCACAGGCTTTGGCCAAAATAGGCAATATCGCATATATTTCTGGATTGGATATTGGCAATCTAAGTAAGTGAATTGTTTATATAAATCATGAATTATTAGATACCAACATCGACAATCTTTTATCGGTAAGTGTTGATCAAAATGGGATCTTAACAATAGAAACAACAAACTACAAAACTAACTAATTTTAAATTCTAAATTATATGTTGTCATGAAGTATGCGATAGGAATATTCGTAGCGTTTATCGCGATGATGAGCGTGAGTTTTGCTCAGGAATATATATTATTTTATGGAAATGGATGTCCGCATTGTGCCAAAGTAGAGGAGTATATCAAAGATAACAATATCAACAAACAATTTGATCTAACTCAAAAAGAAGTTTTTTACAATAAAAATAATCTGAATGAATTTAATGGATACCTTCAAAAACACGCTCTTACCTATGACAAGATCGGTGTCCCTTTTCTTATAATAAATAGCGGTACTGATTGTAATTATATCAACGGTGATGCCAACATTATAGAATATTTTTCTGGTAAACTAGCACAAATAACTGCTGCAGCGTGTAAAGATACAGCATTGAGTGGAACTGTTCAACCTATAGAAAAAAGTCTCAAACAGAGATTATCTTTTTTCTGAATCATGTTGCCTGCGGCTATCTCTGATAGTATTAATCCCTGTGCATTTGCTGTAATGCTATTATTACTTTCAACCATCCTTACCAGACATAAGAGTAGAAGAAAAACTTTGCTCGCATGAGGGCTCTTTGCATTTGCTGTTTTCCTCACTTATCTTGCTATGGGTATCTGACTCTTCTCAGCTCTAGCAAGTGCCAACAATACCTTTGTTCTCAAACTAGTTGTAGGAATATTATGACTTCTTGTCTGACTTGCGAACCTCAAAGATTATTTCCGATATGGCAAATTCTTTGTTATGGAAGTGCCATTTAGTCGAAGACCCAAGATGATGTGACTTATAGAACGTGTCTCTTCGCCACGATGAGCGTTTATCGTTTGAGTTCTTGTGAGTTTATTTCTCCTGCCATGTTCTTCTGGTCCTTACTTCACTATCTTATGATTCTTAAGTTCAGAAAGCAACAACCTCAATCTTCGATGATATATCTACTTGATAGTCTATAATCTCCTCTTTGTGCTACCGATGTTTATCATAGCAGTACTTGTGGGATTCTGATATGCGAGCGTAGATAAACTTGCCAAGATTAAACATGAAAAGACTAAGTTGATTCATTTGATTGTAGGTATATTGATGCTAGGGCTGTGAGCGTATGTACTTCTAACAATATAATTTAGACATAAGTATCAAGTATCAAGACATAAGACCTTAAACTCTAGAAAATCCTGAGAAATCGGGATTTTTATTTTTTCTTGACTATTGAAAGAAAATATGTATCTTATTTTCCAAAAAGAAAAATAGATGGGGAACAAAAATCATCACACACATCTTACGGCCCAGAAGCCGAAAGAAACTGGCCCTTGTTCTTATGGAAGCACTGGTACGGTAAAGTATGCAATACTTTTCAGTGGTGCCTTTACTTGTCCAGGAGAGGGAAGCTGTAAAAAGCCGGATTCTGGTTGTCCTTATAATCCCAAAATTAATGGGAACGGAAAAAAGAAATAATTTATTCACGGGTCAGGTTTATTTGAGATATTCTCATCTAAAAATCTGACCCCAAAACGTTATTGAGAAACTTATCATAATAATATCTTTTGAATTATATCTTGAATGACTTGAGGACTGACCTTGCCTCAGGTTTTTTTCATTACTTGTCCTACGAAAAATCACATCGTTGTCGTCTTTCATCATGTATATTGCTCTACAATAGTTGGATTATCTGTAAGTACTTGTTGCACTATTTTTTCTAGTTCACTTTCGTCTATGGCTGGCGCGTCGAATCACTTTTCTTTGATAATATCTTCTGGATTTTTTCATGTAGACAGCATTTCATCCATGATTATTTTCAACTGATTTTCCATGAGAGATCCCGCTTGCGCTTTGGTCAAAAATTCACCAAATTGTCCACTAGAAAACTTAAGTGCATCTATGGCCACAAAGTTTTCTTTCATTCGTGCAGCGATGGGTCCAGCAATCCATTTTGCTATTAATTTCGGCTCTATTTTCTTATCTACAAATGCCATAAAGTAGTCTAATACTTCTTTATCACCAATAAGCGCATTAATATATTCTTTATTAAATCCATATTCCTTAAACTGCTTAATGACGTTATGAGGAATTTCTACTTTTTGTTCGTTTAGCCGTTTAAACGTTTTATCACTTAAATGTAATGGTGGTAAATCGGGCTCAGGGAAATATCTATAGTCGAGAGCATCTTCTTTGGATCTCATAAGATAAGATTCACCTTTGGCATCATCTCGGCCTCTCGTTTGTTGGGTGAATGTTTCTCCTGCTTCGTAGATTTTTTCTTGTCTTACTTGTTCGTGTTCGATAGCTCTTTTGATCATACCAAACGAATTGATATTTTTTACTTCTACTCTTGTTCATAGTGGATCTTTTTCTGATTTTCTGACGGAGATATTTACATCAACTCTCATCTGACCTTTTTCAAGATCTGCATCTGCGATATCATTATATCTGACTATTCTTTGTAGCTCTTTCAAAAATTCTACTACCTCTTCTGTCGTACTAAAATCTGGTAGAGTAACTATTTCCACTAATGGTGTCCCTGCACGATTGAAATCAAGCAATGCCTGTCCGCCATCATGAATCATTTTCCCGGTATCGGATTCCATATGTGCATCTTGGATATGAATAGTCTTTTCGTCAGTATAATTATTTAAGAAAAAAGAAACCTGCCCTTGGGTATTGGTAGGATGATAGAGTTGGGTAATCTGGTAGCCCATAGGGAGATCAGGATAAAAATATGATTTTCTATCAAATGTTGAGGTCTCATTTATCTTGCAATTCAATGCCTTACCAAGTAATAACGCTTTCTCTAAGACCTCTTCACTTAATGTTGGAAGCGCTCATGGCTGAGCCGTACAAACTGGGCAGATATTTGTATTCGGAATTAAATTATCAAAATTCTGTTCATTCTTACATTGGCAGAACATCTTGTTTATTGATTTCAATTTTATGTGGATTTCTAGACCGATGGTAAGTAACATATTAACGAATTAACGGATTAAAGAATTGTCGAATTATTTTTTTATGTCTTTCAATATTTCATTTTTGAGATCTTGTAGTTGCTGTCTAAAAATGATGTACGTAACTTCTGCGTGATTAAATGCGGTTCTTCTTTCATATAGTAATCCTATCAATTGATCTTTAATAGTTACTTCTATGGTTGCTGTATCACTACTAATTTCATTTTGTTGTCACAATTTTAATGCATTCAATATATTTTCTCAGATATGATTGAGATATCTGATTTTTATATATCAACTTTCTATAAATTTTTCTCATTCTTCATCTGTAAATTCTGATCTTATTTTTTCTAAAAATTCCTCATGTAGCTCATGAGCTCATCATGCGATGCCATCTATGATACGTTTTTCTTGTTTTACAATATGAGGCTGTTTTTCCATATATACCATTATGTCTAAAATTGTATATATGTATAGTTATTTCCCTTGTTTTTTCAATCTTATGGGTTCAATAATTTTCTGAGTAGAGGATTGATAGTTTCTCTAGTCGTTGGGCCAAGATATCCCGCTCACGTGTCGTGTATATCGGCTACGATTTCGTTATCCAATTGAAACTGGAAGAGTCCATCGACTGTTGCTTGAGTATTCGTTCCATTGATAGATCCTGTATAATATTTTTTTGCTTTCAAAAAGTATTGAAGATATTTTACTCCAGCATTTGATTGTCCTACCGTGTATCCTTCGGTAAATTGATAATCTTTTTTAATATTTTTTATAAAGTCTATTTCTGTTGTACTAAATTGTGATGTACTTGTCGGCGCTGTATTTGGCACAAAGCTTGTCGTTCATCGAAGCGAGGTAAAGTTGAGATAAGTACTTTTAATTATATTTCTATCTGCCCTCATCATCATGAGAAGTACATATCCTCTCAACTCTCGATTGAATGGCTTATCTTTATTTGAGATTATTTTGTTGGCATATAGTGCATCCAAATGCTTTGCATACCAATTTTGTCCACCGTTATATGTTTCTCCTCGTAATGCTCTAGAAAGTGTCGCTCCAAATATTGCTCTATCTACTTGTCCATCTGGAGTAAATTTAGACGCCGGAGTACCATCTGTCTTGAGCCCCATAAGTCCAAGCTGACATGCAATGATTGCGTATTGTTTGAGCTCTGCTGGTTGATTTTGCATATCGGAGAATACACATTTCCTTGCAGTGTTTGGTGTCAATCCCAATACTTTGATAGCGTATTCTGACATCATTTTCGCAAGATGTGATCTAATGAGTATTCATGTTAAGTTTGCTCGTTTGATATCTGAGATTGTTGTTATTTTTATATTATACGCATAGAAATATGCATCGGTGAGCTCTTTGTTGAACGGTGACGAGAAGAGTACATTTCTTCCTGTGCTTGTAACTCCTGTGCTCGCCTCGACTTTGGTAGGGTCTTTACAGAGTCCATCACTTGGATTGCCTGAATAATCCCCATCGACACAAATATCACTTCAACATACTTTATCCAGATTTCCTAATTGACAAGAAATTCCTGATTTCTTTACATACTTACCGTTCGTACACATTAGTTGAGTATCTAAACATATTGGTATTCATCAACCACCTCATCAACCACCTCATCCTCCTGATGGAGCGGTATAATTTACGGTGAATGTTGGAATGAGTAGCCGTAATGATGCATTACCTGCATTGTCTGTCACTCTGAGTTGACATGATGAATAGGTAGCATTTGCTAAAGTAAATGTTGTTGTATTATTTCATGAAATACTACTGATCAATGATCCTGTTCAACATGTTCATGAATATCCTACACTTCATGTTTCGTTTCCTGTAAAGGTAAATGTAGCAGTGCTATTTGATACGCTTACGGTTGCAGCTCATGAAAGTATAGGCAATGTAGTATCTCGTATAAAGGTTATTATTCATGATGTGCTGTTACCCGCAACATCTGTTACGATAACTTGTAGTGTGTATGTTCATTCAGTGCTTGCGGTAACTGTAGGATTCTTACTTCCTGTATTTACAAAAGATATTGTTCATGCTCAAGTAACTTTTGATCGTACATATCCAGAGATTCCTCCTCATGTATCGTTTGTTGTTATATTTGTTACTTTACCTGCATTTGCATAGACAATGGCACCTGTATCTAATGTAGGTGGGGTTTTATCAATCCTATACATCTGAACTCCTGTAGTTGTATTCCCTGCGTTGTCCTGTACACAAGCGTAAACATATCCTGTTCATTCGGCACTAATTACTCATGGCGTTTGTGATCCGCTAGTGCAGTATTGATCAAATTGTGTATCTGTTCTATACACTATTCCTGTTGCTCGTAAGCCTGCTAGACTATCTGATCATGTTGCTGTTCATGTGGCATTTGTATTTCTTCGGGCAGTATTTGTATCTACAATTGCAAGTGTGGGTTTTGTGGAGTCTATAATGAAGTTAGTTGTTTGAACATATGGACTCGTCAATCATCATCTATCTATATAGTATATACCCAATCTTATCGTACTAGAATTTAAACTATTTGATGGTGTTCGAACATAAAAGAAATCTCCATCTGCTAATGTTGTTAATGTCGTAAAATTTAATCATCCGTCTGTAGATCGTTGTAGTATCTTTCAAGAAAGGTTGGCATCAACTCAACCTGTTCGTCTAATAGTATATCAACTACCTCATTTGAGAAATTCTGATCATGTCGGATAGATAAATGTCGGACCTGTCGGTGGTGTACTATCTATTTTAAATCCTGAACTTGTAAACGTCGTTGTATTTCAAGCAAGATCTGTAGCGAGTATTCTCATCTGTGCTGATGATGTATCAACCGAATTAACTGTCCGATGATATGATCAATCATTATTTGTACCTGTTGTAATGATCGTATCTACTCATCAAAACATATTAATCGAGTATTCAATCTGTAATGATGTTGATCCAAAATTTATTTCTGATCATGTACTTCGTGTTATATCTCTGTAAGCTGATCATGTTTGATTTTGTCGGTAACTTGTGCTTATGGGATTGGTAAATACTATCCCCGCAGGTGCTGTTTTATCGAAAATTAATGCACTTGTTATCGGTATAGTTCATGTATTGCCTACGAGATCAGTCATAAAAATATTGAACCCGATCAATCCTTCGACGTCAGCGCTTTTCATGACGAAGGTTCCAGAATAATTATTTCCTCAGATATTTGTCACTATGCCTGTAGTCAAACTTCATCACGAAATAGTCATCGTCGGTGTCCCGGTTAGTATTTCATGCGATTGAAATATTACTGTAATGGTGCCTCCTATTCTAGCATATCATGTATTGGTATCGTTATTGGAACTGAATGTTGTTGTCCCCGTAAGGACTGGCGTTTCTTTATCGATATTGATTCACGTTGAGGTTTGGATACTTCATGAATTACCCAATCTATCTATTGAATAATATCTTACAAATTTATGAGTGACTACTCCTGTTGTTCATGTTACTGACACTGATACTCATGCTGTCGTTGGTGTACATGTTCCTCATGTATCTACGCAATAGAAAGTTCATGACACTCATATTCATGTATCTGTCGGTACAAGAGTAACGGTAACATCAACTCTTCCTGTCAGTGGACTTGCATTATCAGCCACGGTAGGCGCCGTATTGTCATAGATATAACTAGTTATTCATCAGGTGTTAAGATTTCCTACAGTATCTTGTATTCTAAATCTTATACTACTATTTGCATTTGGTGTGACGCTTACAGAACAATATCATCCTCATCATGTGTAGGTGGCAGCAGCTCGCGAAACTCCTGTACTATATTCACAGCTTGCTCCGCTGATTCCAGCTCATGCGTCAGACATTGTTGCTTTGATGGTAATTGTTCCATTATAATATCATGTCGATCCATTGACTCATGTATTTCCTAGTGAAATAAATCATGTTCAAACCACCGGAAGTGTTTTATCGATTCACGTGACTGTAGCAGTATTGCTTCATGTATTTCCATATGCATCCGTGAAGGTAAAGAGATATGATCAATTACCAGTGAAGAGATGAGTTCACGAGCTGGTAATAATTACTCATGTTTTATTAAATCAGGTAATTTCAGCTGTCACATTTCCGCTTGTTCGTCATGTGGTTGAATATATAACCGTTCCTGTTACTGGTGATTTATCTATCCATGTCACCGTAGCTGTTTCACTTCCTGTGTTTCAATAGGTATCTGCAAAAGTAAATATATACGATCAATTCCCTGTAAAGGTATGTGTTCACGAACTCGTAATAGTAACTCATGTTTTATTAAATCATGTAATGGTGGCTACAACGTCTTGATTGGTCAATCATGTAATAGAATATGAAGTGCTCGCGGTCGGTGCAGTTTTATCAATCCAACTTACCGTACCTGTGGCAATTCCTGGATTACCTGCAAGATCCGTAAAATTAAATATATAGGTGTCGTTACCCGTAAAGGTGTGACCGGTTATACCTACGATAGTTTCGTTTCAGCTGATGGTAGCTACAACATCTTGATTGGTGTTCCCTGTGATAGAATATGAAACCGTAGCGGTCGGTGCAGTTTTGTCTATCCAAGTCACGGTAGCTATAGTTGTTCATGTATTTCCTGCTAAATCATAGAACGTAAATGCTCCTGTTCCATTTCATGTGAAGACAATGTTTGTAGGATTTATTCCTGTAAGTGTTTCACTATATCATGTTAAAATAACAGTAACATCGCCACTAGTTAACGATGCTGGTGAATATGAAGCGCTCGCGGTCGGTGCAGTTTTATCAATCCAAGTCACGGTAGCTGTTTCACTTCATGTATTTCCATATGCATCCGTGAAGGTGAAATTATATGTATCGTTTCATGTGAATACATGTCACGTCACTCACGTCACTCATGTTTTATTAAATGTAATTTCAGCTACAACATCTTGATTGGTATTTCATGTGATAGAATAATTTATAGTTCCTGTTACTGGAGACTTATCTATCCAAGTTACCGTCGCAACTTCTAGTCCCGTATTTCCATATGCATCCGTGAAAGTGAAATTATATGTTCAATTACCAGTGAAGAGATGAGTTCACGAGCTGGTAATAATTACTCACGTTTTATTGAATCATGTAATTTCAGCTACAACATCTTGATTGGTATTTCACGTGATATTATAAACAACCGTTCCTGTCACTGGAGTTTTATCTATCCAAGTCACCGTAGCTGTTTCACTTCATGTATTTCCATATGCATCCGTGAAAGTGAAATTATATGTTCAATTTCCTGTAAATGTGTATCACGTCACTCACGTCACTCATGTTTTGTTGAATGTGATAGTAGCAAGAACATCTTGATTCGTATTTCCTGTGATAGAATAATTTATAGTTCCTGTTACTGGAGATTTATCAATCCACGTCACGGTAGCTGTTGTCTCACCAGTATTACCAACAAGATCTTGGAAAGTGAAAATAAATGTTCCATTGCCCGTGAAGTTATGCCCTGTAGCATTCAGTCCGGTTATTTCTTCACTAAATCATGTAATACTAGCAAAGACATCAGTATTTGTTGGTCCAGTAGTAGTATAGATGACATATCATGTTGGTCATGTTACATCAGTAGCAATTGTAAATATTGCTCAAGTGAAATTCCCCGCAAGATCAGTCACAATAAATTCATATGTTCCTGTTGCTGTTATAAGTGCTCATGTGTAATTTACTCCACTAAGCGTTGCTGTCACTCATGTATTGTTATCAGAAAATCATATTGTTACTCATGTATAATATACAGTACCACTTGTTACTCCTGTGAATGTCGGTGGTGTTTTATCTATAGTAAATCCTAATGAAGTATTATTCCCCGTAAGATCATATACGGTGATGAAATAATATCACTCTCCCGTAAGGGTAAATGTTATTCAAGTATATATAGTATCTGCTCAACTGAAATTTACTACTGTTCACGAATAATTCGTCTCAACAATAGTTGGCGTCACATCACCACTAAAATATTGTCCACTCGTAATATTAGTAATGGCTGGTGGGGTAGTATCGGGAATGTTTATCGTGAAAACAGCTCAAGTACTATTTCCCACTATATCAGTTATGATAAGTATGTATGTTCCGCTTGTGGCTACTATTGATCAGCTTTGAAAAGTTCCGCTGTAATAAGACACATTTATACCACTAAGTATTGCTGTCACTCATGCGTTGTTATCAAAAAATTCTATCGTCACTCATGTTGTGTATATGTCTCAGCTCGTTACTCCGGTAAATGTTGGTATCTCTACGTCGAGCATCCCTGTAGCTGTGATTGGTCCTACTATAGCCAATCCTGAAATATTGCCAGACATGGTGAATACTCAGCCTGTTAATGATGTTGCATTAAAGACAAATGTCTTTCCTGTTTCTGATGATCATAAACCTGTGTATATCTGTGGAGTACTTGTTGCTAACGATGAATCGATAAGCTGTACAGTAACAATATCTCCCACATCTAGGAAACCGCTAAATTGCAGACTCACATTATAGTTTGATATATTACCACCACTAATATTTGTTCCTGTAATGATGTGCGTCCCTGGATTGCTATCCACAGCTGCTCATACAATGTTTTTCATAAGAAAAACAAGAGATATTAGCACTATAGAAAAAATTATACCAAAAATTCTTTTCTTTTGATGGATCATCACAAGTTTTGTTTCGTGGTAAAAGCCTTTAATTCTTACTCAAATGCTATTTGAAAACAATTTTTCTTCTGATTTTAACCCCACAAAACTATTTCTATTTCTCCGTTTTGTGATACAATATATTGATTTTTCCTTGCTTTTCCTTATATGTTCCGAAAATAAAAATGATACATGAGAAATTACGAAAAAAAAGAAAAAAGAAGAAAAATTTGCAATGATATTTTTGAGGTTTTTGCAAAAATATTCGCATATAGTATCTCTCCTATAATTCTTATTGTTACGCAATTTGTAATTATAGTAAAGTCTGTAGGTTTCGTTATTCATAAGACCGAGGGACTTGAAAATTTTGTCCCATGGATCCCTCATCTTTTGGTATTATTATCTGCATTTTTCTATGGTTGTGCTCACGTAGCTTGCAGGTCTTATAATCGCCATGCACAGGCACAGGTGAACGGTCCATTTAGGTATAAAAAGCGAGCTCTAGAAAACTTTTTTGTGGGACTTCTTTTGTTCCTCATAACGTTAGCCATTACTATACCCCTTATCTTTTAAGCACCCGTAGCGATACGGGCTTTTTTAAATTTTTAATTTTTTTTAACAAACCCCCATTCCCCCTTGACAGGGGGCTACATGGAAAGAATTTATTTTTTTAATTCTTCCATATATTTTAAGATATCTTTATATATTTTATCTGGATTCTTAATGACTT